>Ga0209795_10000084_pt1 | contig 90218 bp, 88 predicted proteins | sample AgamicOrMarz_FD_187166 | JGI IMG/M metagenome (GOLD analysis project Ga0209795, IMG submission 187166) | Agave microbial communities from Guanajuato, Mexico - Or.Ma.rz (SPAdes) (version 2) | ecosystem: Host-associated > Plants > Phyllosphere > Phylloplane/Leaf | place: Guanajuato, Mexico...
CGATGCTCGACGAAACGGTCTCGGCGTTGGCGATGTTACTGGCGACGGTGTTCAGGCGAGTGGTCTGGGCACTCATGGCACTGCCGGCGATGTTGAATACGCTCGCGATCGACATGACTTACTCTCCGCGCAGGGCCGATACCAGCCCTTTGAATTTACTGTTGAGCAGGGTGAAGCTGGCCTGGAAGTTCACGGAGTTTTCCGCGTAGTTGGACTGTTCCAGTTGAGCATCCACAGTGTTCTGGTCGATCGAAGGCTGCATCGGCGTGCGATACATCAGCGACTCGTCGCCGTTGCCCAGGCCCTCGGCCTCGATATGACGGCTGTTGGTCATGTTCAGGGCGAAAGTGCCGTTCTTGGCCTTCTCGTTCTGCTCGGCGAGCACTTTGGAGAAGTCCAGGTCCCGGGCCTTGTAGTTCGGGGTATCGGCGTTGGCGATGTTGTTGGCCAGGACTTCGGCACGTTGGGCGCGGAAGCCCAGGGCCTTTTCATGGATACCGAGCGCTTTATCGAAGCTGATGCTCATGGCGGAAACCTTTGGGTGACCAGAATTTACGTACGAGGGAGAAAGCAAGCGCCGTGCCACTTTCAAAAACCCCATAAACCGGGGCTTTGCGGGCATCGACATGGCGGCAATGCCAGAAAAGCGGCAACCGGTTTCCGCTAGGCTGCCGCTTTTCTGCCGCTTTTCGGGGTCGGCAAAGGACAATTGTGGGAGCGAGCCTGCTCGCGATGGCGGTGTGTCAGGCAATATTAATGTCGGCTGTAAGATCGCTATCGCGAGCAGGCTCGCTCCCACAGGGGATTGGGCTGACTGAGAGAAGGCCGGACACAAAAAACGGGAGCCTGTGAGGGCTCCCGCTTTTTTGACTACATCCGTGAATCACTTCGCCTGGTAGATAATCCCAGGGCTGCACTGGACCATCTGATAATGATCCGGCAAACCGTTCAACGCCTCGGAGGCGCCCAGGAACAGGTAGCCGCCCGGCTTCAGGGTGCCGTGGATACGCAGCAGGATGTCTTTCTTCACTTCGGCAGAGAAGTAGATCAGCACGTTGCGACAGAACACGATGTCGAACTTGCCCAGGCTGGCATAGCTGTCCAGCAGGTTGAACGAGCGGAACTCCACACGATTCTTGATCGGCGCCTTGACCACCCAGCGGCCCGGCCCTTTCGGGTCGAAGTAGCGTTGCAGGCGATCAGGCGACAGGCCGCGGCCGATGGCCAGGCTGTCGTACTCGCCGGTCTTGCAGTTGGTCAGCATCGACCCGGACAGGTCGGTGGCAACGATCTGCACGCCGCCCTTCAACTGGCCGATGTTGGTCCGCTCGAACTCATCTATGGACATCGAGATCGAGTACGGTTCCTGCCCCGACGAACAGGCCGCCGACCAGATCCGCAGGCGCTGGCCCGGACTGGCCTTGATGGCCGCCGGCAGCACTTTGTTCTTCAGCACCTCGAACGGATAGGTGTCACGAAACCACAAGGTTTCGTTGGTGGTCATCGCATCCACCACCATTTCGCGCAAGCCACTGCGCGGCTGGGTCTGGATCCGCTGCACCAGCTCGCCCAACGATTTGAGGCCCTGTTGCTCCATCAATTTGTTGAGACGGCTCGACACCAGATATTGCTTGTTCTCGCCAAGCAATATGCCACAGGCTTTTTCCAGGAAGACCCGGAACTGTTCGAAATCCAAATTACCCGTAGACAAGATACCGCCTCTTTCATTTGTATTGACTTGCCGGGCGCAAAACGCGCCCGACCTTTATTCTGCTGCCTTGATCCGATCGACAACCCGGGAAGCCAGGTCATCGGGTCGGAATTTCGCCAGGAAATCGTCGGCACCGACTTTCTTGACCATCGCCTGGTTGAAAACCCCGGACAACGACGTATGCAAGATGATGTGCAGCTTTTGCATACGCGGATCGCTGCGGATCTCCGACGTCAAGGTGTAGCCATCCATCTCCGGCATTTCAATATCGGAGATCATCATCAGAAACTCTTCTTCGGGCTTCTTGCCCTCTTCCACCAGCTTGCGCAGGTAATCCAATGCCTGGCGTCCGTCATTGAGCGCCACCACTTCGACACCAATGGTTTGCAGACAACGCGTCACCTGCTTGCGTGCCACCGACGAATCGTCGACGGTCAACACCCGCAGCGAAATCGCCTTGTGCTGGGTCTCGGCATCCACCACACCGACGGAAATGGCCTCCGGGGTCGGCGCCACTTCGGCGAGGATCTTCTCCACGTCGATGATTTCCACCAACTGGTTATCGACCCGGGTCACTGCCGTCAGGTAGTGATCGCGACCGGTGCCCTTGGGCGGCGGATGGATCTCCTCCCAGTTCATGTTGACGATGCGTTCCACCGAGCGCACCAAAAAACCCTGGGTCTTGGTGTTGTACTCGGTGATGATCACGAACGGATTGCTCTGATCCAGCAGCCGACCGGAACCGGTGGCCATTGCCAGGTCGAGAATCGGGATGGTCGCACCACGGATATTCGCCACACCGCACACGACGGGACTGGACTTGGGCATCAGGGTCAGCTTGGGGCATTGCAGCACCTCGCGGACCTTGAATACGTTGATCCCATACATTTGCTGGCCGTCGAGACGGAACAACAACAGCTCCAGGCGATTCTGACCCACCAGCTGAGTGCGCTGGTTTACTGAATCCATTACTCCCGCCATGCCCTGACTCCTACCTAACGCTAATGTGTCCGACGCGCCTTCATCACTAAACGGCACGGGGCTTGCTATTGAACCGGCATGAACGCACAAACGACATTTTCTCGACGCCTGACCACTCACTGCCGCTACTGGCTCGGTGCACTGGTGGCTGTCTGCCTGTTCGCTTCGGGCCGCCCTGCCCTGGCTGATGCTCCGGTTACCTTGCCTGATCTCCTTATCGGCGTCACTCAGGGCTTTCTTGAATTCACCGTAGAAGACTACCTGGCTACCAGTCAAACCGAAGGTCGTTATGAGATTGAAGTCAACCAGCTCGACCCGCGCCTGCGCATGCCGATGTGCGACAAGGATTTGACTGCTTCGCTGGAGAGCCCGGCCCGCCCACTGGGCCGCGTTACAGTGAAAGTGCGTTGCGACAGCGCGGCCCCCTGGACTGTGTTCGTGCCCGCTCAAGTGCGCCTGTTTCGTGAGATCGTCACGACCACTCGTCCGCTCAAGCGCTCCGGGATCGTCGAGCCTCAGGATGTGGTGCTCCGTGAACGGGACGTCAGCCAGATCACCCAGGGCTTCTTGACGTCAGTCGATCAGGCCGTCGGTCAGAAACTTGTCCGACCGATGGTCGCCGACCAGGTCGTCACCCTTGTCCACCTGGAGCAGGCCGAGGTCGTGCGCAAGGGCGACCAGGTGGTCATCACCGCCCGCAGCGGCTCCCTGGCCGTGCGGATGCCCGGCGAGGCCCTGTCCAATGGCGGCATGAGCGAACAGATCCGGGTGAAAAACCTCAACTCCCAGCGGGTGATCAAGGCCCAGGTGACGGCCCCGGGCCAAGTGGAAGTGGCTATGTAGCGATCCGGTAGAGAGGGGTAGAAGCTGGCGCTTGACCTCGGTGTTCCCTAGACTGTGCCTTTATACGAAGGCTAGCGCAGACGTGCGCACGCTCATTGAGCAAATGGGCCTAAAGTTTTTTCAGGGATAGCCGAGAACATGGCAAGCGTCCAAATATTCAGAGGTTTTCTACCATGGTCATCGACTTCAATCGTTTAAACAGCTCTTCACCGTTGCCAGGCACTGCACGTACCAGCGCGAGCAAGGAAACCGACAAATCCGCGCCGCTGGCTACCCCGGCCGAAAAGGTCAGCAATGGAGAGTCCGTACACCTCAGCACTGAGGCTCAGCAGTTGCAGAAGGTCACTGACAAGCTGCGCGATCAACCTGTCGTCGACAAAGCCCGCGTGGCCGAGTTGAAAGCAGCAATCGCCGATGGCAGCTATAAAGTCGACAGCAACCGCGTAGCCAGCAAACTGCTCAACTTCGAAGCCCAGCGCTAGGCCACCGCCAGCGCCAGGCTTTTGGACGCTTAAGACCCAAGGCCAGCCATGCACGACTCGACATTATTGCAACTGATCATCGACGACTTCGTTCCAGCGCAACAACTGCTGGAATTGCTGCAGGCCGAATCACTGGCCCTGCATGGTCGCGACATGCCCTTGCTGGAAAATATCCTGGCGCAGAAACAGGCACTGATCATTTTGCTCGACCAGCATGGCCGCAAGCGCAGCGAAATTCTCATCAGCCTGAACCTGCCCGCCAGTCACGAGGGCCTGGAGCAACTGGCCAGCCAATCGTCGATCGGCGACCAACTCCTGTCCCAGAGCAAAGTGCTCAACGACCTGCTCGCCCAATGCCAGGCCACCAACGCTCGCAACGGCCAGTCGATCCTGACTCAGCAGGCTGCCACCGCCAATCAGTTGCGCATTCTCAACGGCGGCGAAATCCCGACCCTGTATGACGCCAGCGGTTCGACCGCCAGGATGGTCAAGCACCGCCCGCTCAGTCAGGCGTGAAAGGAACAGCGCCTGTGCTCTATCAACGCGCGAGACATGCTGGCAAAATGCTGGCTATTCGTAGTCGTATTTTGCCTGGAGATTGACCTACCGTGTTCACTGCCCCAAACGCGGATGATGCTCCGCAGCCACCGAAGGTCCTCACCACGCCTCTGGAAATCTCCGGCAACCTGCGAATGCTGCAGGAAAGCCACGACCCGCTGATCATTACCTTTCACGAACGCACCCAGCGCTTCCAGAGCTACCTGGTGGATGTCGATCGCGAGAACAACACCATTGCCTTGGATGAAATGATCCCGCGTGATGGCGAACGCTTCCTGCTGGCCGGCGAGCCGTTTCGCGTCGAGGGCTTTCATGACGGCGTGCGCATCGCGTGGGACGGCAATGGCCCGCTGACCATTGCCGAAACCAAGGACGGCCGCTGCTATCGTGGTGCCTTGCCCGAGGAAGTGGTTTACCACCAACGTCGCAACGCCTTCCGCGCAGCCCTGAAGCTGACGCAACTGGTGAGCGTCGAACTGGGTGGCGATAAGCTCAAGTCCCCGGTCAGCGGCAAGCTGCTGGACATTTCGGCAACCGGTTGCAAGCTGCGCTTCGACGGTGACATCACCGAGCGCCTGCAATTGGGCCAGATCTATGAGCGTTTCATCGCCGCCCTGCCCTTTGGCAACATGACAGCCCCTGTCGAACTGCGCCACCTGCACTTCGAAGAGCGGATCAACACCACTTTCGCTGGCGTGCGCTTCCACAACGTCAGTGGCCTGGTGCAGCGTCAGGTCGAGCGCTTTGTCTATCAGCTCCAGCGCGAAGCCCGTCGTTTCGATAAAGACGACCTCTGATTCCAGCGCCATGAAAAACGGGCAGTCCCTTGCGGTGACTGCCCGTTTTTTATGCCTTTCTGAATATTTTCACTCCAGGCATTGCTGTGCTTGCGCTTGGCCTTATCGCGAGCAGGCTCGCTCCCACAGTAGATCGATGTGGCTTGGGATTATTCGCCCGACACAAAATCCCTTGTGGGAGCGAGCCTGCTCGCGATAGGCGCCACCGAGGTGTACGGCCTGTCCGACCAATCTCAGGGCCTGGCCTGGGTAAAGTCGGCTGCATCTGTTTCCGCCACCGGCTCGGGCTCGGACTCGACATCCGGATTGGCCGGCGTCTGCATCTGGTCCTGCACCACCTGTTCATCCACCCGCGGGTCGAGGCAGGCCACCAGCGGCGAACTCGACATGCTGTCCGGCATGGCGACGTGGTGCAACGGTGCGTCGTCGACCTGATGCAGGTTAGTCACCGCTTTCGGCCGGATCCGCCACACCAGCACCAAGGCGAAGAAGGCAGAAAAGGCGTACAGCATCTGGCTGCCGAACATCTTCATCAGCACCCCCGCCACCAGCGGCCCGATGCTGGCGCCGACGCCGTAGGTCACCAGCAGCATCGCCGTCAGCGACACCCGGCGATCACCCTCGACGTGGTCATTGGAAAACGCCACCGCCAAGGGATACAGGCAGAACTGGACCAGCGAACAGCAGAAGCCGGCAACGAACAACACCTCCAGCGGCACTTGCTGCAGGATCGCCAGCGGCAGCGCACAAACCGCCAGGAACAGCGCAAAGCAGCGGATCAGCATCGCCCGGTCGTAACGGTCGGACAGCCAGCCCAACGGCCACTGCACCAACAACCCGGCAAAAATGCAGCTCCCCATGAACAGACCGACCTGCTCGTTCGATAACCCCTGCTGCGAGGCATACAGCGGCGCCAGGCCATAGAACGAGCCGACGATCAGCCCCGAACCGAGCACCGTGCTCAACGACTGCGGCACCCGCTTGATGAAAAACCGTGGCTCCATCGGTGCCGGACGCAGCGGCGCCGGGTGGATCCGCCGGGTCAGCGCGACCGGCACCAGGCACAGGGCGAAACACAGCGCCACCAGCATCAGCAGTTCCAGCCCCAGGGCCGGGTGCATGACCAGGATCAACTGCCCCAGCACCAACCCCAGGTACGAGGCAATCATGTAGCCGCTGAACACCACGCCACGCTGCTTGGCGTCGGCCTGCTCGTTGAGCCAGCTCTCGATGACCATGTATTGGCACATCATGCCCAGGCCAACGATCATCCGCAGTACGATCCAGGCCGGCAGCCAGTTCACCAGGCCGTGCCCCAACACCGCAGCGCCAACGATCCCGGCACAGGCTGAATAGGCACGGATGTGCCCGACGCGAGCGATCAGCCGGTGGCCGATCTTGCCGCCCAGCACCAGACCGAAGTAGTTGGCGGCCATCAGCGCACCGACCCACAGACTGTCGACATGGTCGGCAGCCAGCCGCAAGGCCAGGTAGGTACTCAAGAGGCCCGAGCCGATCAACATCATCAGCGAGGCAAAATAAAGCGCTCGAAAAGGTTTCCAGATTTGGCGCATCGGCGTTCCGAGCGGCTCCTTGAGGTGAGTGAGGGCTACCTTCAAGATAGCCCGGATGCAGCGGTTCGTTAGGCCTGCGCCGCGAGGACGCGTCGTTCCCAGGGCGTGATTTCATCAAAGAAACTGGTCAGTTCCAGGGTCTTCGTAGCGATGTAACCTTCGATGAACTCGCTACCGAACAGTTCCTTCGCGACCTGGCTACGCTTCAGACGCTCCAGGGCAGCATGCAAGGTACATGGCAGCGACAGATTATCCGGCACTTCGAATTCGCCCTGGATCGCCGCGCTCGGCTCCAACCGCTGCTCGATGCCATAAAGCCCGGCTGCCAGGCTGGCGGCAATCGCCAGGTAGGGGTTGGCGTCCGCGCCCGGCAAACGGTTTTCCACCCGACGGGCCACCGGCGAGCTGGCGGGTATGCGCAACCCGGCCGAACGGTTGTCATGGGACCAGCAGGCGTTGTTCGGCGAGGCGTAGGGGTGACACAGACGTTGATAGGAGTTCACGTTCGGCGCCAGCAGTGCAGTGAAATCCGCCAGGCAGGCCTGTTGTCCGCCAATGAAATGCCGGAAAGCCGCTGTCGGCTCCCCCGCTTCATCGGAAAACACGTTGCGACCGCTGTCGCGCTCGACGACGCTCTGATGGATGTGCATCGAACTGCCCGCTGTGTGCGCCAGCGGCTTGGCCATGCAGACCACGATCAGTCCGTGCTTGAGGGCCACTTCCTTGAGCAGATGCTTGAACAGGAACGTCTGGTCGGCGAGCAGCAGAGGGTCGCCATGGAGCAGATTGATCTCGAACTGGCTCACGCCCATTTCGTGCATGAACGTGTCGCGAGGCAAGCCCAGGGCCGCCATCGATTCATAGACTTCATTGAAGAACGGGCGCAGGCCATTATTGGAGCTGATACTGAACGCCGACTGCCCATCTTCGCGACGACCGTCCAGGCCCACCGGCGGCAGGAACGGCTGGGTCGGATCCGGGTTGGGCGCGAACACGAAAAATTCCAGTTCGGTCGCCACCACTGGCACCAGGCCATGGGCCGCATAACGGGCGATCACCGCTTTGAGTTGGCCACGCGTGGACAGCGGCGAGCTTTCGCCGCTCAGTTCGTCAGCGTCACAGATTGCCAGGGCACGAGGCTGTCGACTCCATGGCAGGCGATGGATCTGCTTCGGATCGGCCACCAACGCCAGGTCACCGTCCTCACCACCGTAGAAACGCGCCGGTGGATAACCGCCCATGATGCATTGCAACATCACGCCCCGCGCCAGTTGCAACCGTCGACCTTCAAGAAAACCCTCGGCGGTCATCACCTTGCCCCGCGGCACGCCATTCAAATCCGGCGTGACACATTCAATCTCATCAATGCCGGTCAGTCGCTGCGCGAGTGAACCCTGGCCATCGGTCGTCATGACGCAATCCTTGTTATGTGCGAGCCGCGAGCGGCGACCCGTACAAAATAGGCTTCGGCTGTTCGGAATTTCAAGCACACCGAGATAATAAACAAGCCAGCCTGAAATACATTGTGGGAGCGAGCCTGCTCGCGATAGCGTCGGGTCAGACAGTTCTTGGTTGACTGATCCACCGCTATCGCGAGCAGGCTCGCTCCCACAGGGGTTATGTGTCGGTAGGGTTATTTTTTACGGCAGATAGATCCTGAACACCCCACCGCCCAGCACACCGCCATTGGCAATCTCTGTACGCCCGCACACACCGCCGCGCTGATGCAGCCCGGCGATCCGCGCAGCGAAGTACAAGCCCAGGCCGGTGCTGCCGCTGCTGTGATTGATGCCCTGCACGTATTCGGCCTGACGCTCGATCATTTCGGCCGGGTAGCCGTCGCCGTCGTCATTGATGCTCAAGACCAGTTGTCCGGCCTCATCGCTCGCGCTGATCAACAAGGCCTGGCGTCCATGGCGAATGGCGTTGGTGATGCAATTGTCGAGCACCGAGGCAATGAGCTCGCGGTCGAAAAAGCCCAAGGGGCTGAGCGGATCGACCTCATAGGTCGCCATGATCCCGCGACTGCGGAACACGTCCTGGTGACCGGCCAGCTGCGCCTCGATGAAATCGTCCAGCTCATGGTAGTCCGGATGCAATGGCAACTGGTTGACCCCGAGCTTGTACAGCCCCAGCAGTTGCACCATCAGGCCGTTGAGGTGGGCGAACTCGAATTCGATGACGCCCTGCTCCGGCGTCTGGCGCTCAAGCTCGGGCAACCGCTCGAGCCATTGCGTATGCGCCTGCATGAGCAAGGTCAGGGAGTTCTTCATGTCGTGCACGGTCGATGCGATCACCGTGGAAAAATCGAGTGCCTGTTCGCTGTCATTCATCGCCAAATGCCTTGCTTCGCAGTTTCTGATAACGCGCAAAACGCGCATCGGTGTCGGGCATCATGCCCACCAGCTTCAGGCAGGCGCGGCACTCTTGCAGCAGTTCCGATTCCACACTGGTATCGGTGCCGTGCAAAAGGGACTGCGCCATGTTCAAAGCAATACTGATGTTCTTGGGCTGCATCTTCAGTGCGCGACGGAACAAGTCCCGCGCCTGCGGCAACGCACCGGTCTTATAGACGCGCACGCCTTCGCGGTTCAGCTCGGCGGCGGCATTGCCTTGGTTGAGGATGTTCGGGTCATCGGTGAGCTTGGCAATGCCCTGCATCACCGCCGGATCATCACCGTAGATTTCCGCGCAGTTCTTGAGCATCGACTCGCCGGCGCTGGCCTGGCCGAGCATCTGCAACTGCTTGGCGACCAGCAACGCGGCTTCGGCGCTCATGAACTGCTCCATGCCGTCGAGTCGCTGCAACGCTTGTTCGGTGAGTTTTTCCGCGGTTTCGGCGTCGTTGAGCAAGAGGCTGGTGGCCTTCATCAGCCGCGCCCGGACCTGCAACCCCGGGTCGTTGAGGTTTTCCTTCGCCACCGCGCTGAGGGTGGTGTTGATCTCCAACCGGGTGCGAGTATCGAGACCCTTCTCGCTGCCTTTGCTGATCAACGCATGAGCCAGGCCCAGGTTGCTTTCCGGGTCCTTGAAGCGTGACTGCGCGCCCTGCCCGACCGCCTGACGATAAGCCCTGGAGGCGGTGTCGTAGTCTTCGTTGGCCATCGCCAGCTTGCCCAGCAACGACTGCCGGCGCACCGCCAGCGGTGACAGCCGAACAGCCTCTTCCAGCACGCCTTGGGCCTGTTTCGTGTCGCCCTCGGCCACCAGCACCTCGGCCATGCCGTCATACAACGCAGGCATCATCGGGAAGGTTTTCAGGGCTTTTTCATAAACCTCTTTGGCCTGTCCGACCTGACCGCGCTTGAACAGCAACTTGCCCAGGCCCGCATAGGCCCAGGGCAACGGACGATCCGCCAGGATGGTGTTGTACAGGCGCTCAAGGGCTTCGTTCTGATTCAGATCGCGCAGCGCATCGGCTCGATAACGCAAGCACAACGGCCCATAGCGCGGGTCCTGCTTGCACAGGGCGATGCAGGCGTTGAGCACCTCCAGCGGCTTGCCGCGATCCAGGGCCTGGAGGATCGGCTTGAGCAGGGTCTTGCGCTGTTCCAACCGTTCCAGCCGCTGGGCCAGGCCGGAGCGGTTGAACGGCTTGGTCAAGTACGCATCGGGCTCGTGCTCCAGGGCGCTGAGCACCATCGCCTGACTGGTCTCGGCGGTCACCATGAGAAATACACTTTCATGGCTGATCAGCTTCTCGACCATCAGGTCTTCCAGCACCTGCTGGCCGTTCTTGCGGCCGTCGCCCAGGTGATAATCCTGCAAAATAAAGTCATAGCGCTTCTGCGAGCACATGCGCAGCGCCACTTCACCGGTATCGGCGGTGTCCACATCCTTGACGCCCAGCTCACGCAACATGGAGCGGATCGAGCTGCGGAAATCCGAGAAATCATCGACGATCAGAAAACTTTTTTGGTGGTACGCCAGCATCGAGGATGTCCAGGCCAGTAAGAAAATAACCCAACGGCAAAACGACTAAATGCCGCAGAAGATAGGGCTCGTCAGGTTATCGGCCGCAAATGGCGTTCCGTTAACGGATCACCGCCCAGAAAACCGATCCCGGCTATTGGTCAAATGCAGCACCATCGCCGCTCGGGCGGCATCGGGATCCTGCCGTTTGATTGCATTGAAAATCGCTTCATGCTCCAGGCTCGCCAGATGCCCCAACTGAGAAAAGTCGGCGCCGCCGCGTTCGTCAACCTTGACTTGGGTACGCGGAATCATCGCAGAGCCCAAATGCTGCATGATTTCGGTGAAAAACGTATTGCCAGTGGCCTCGGCGATCAGCTGGTGGAAGCGCTTGTCCTCCTCGACGCAACTGTCGTTATTGGCCAGCGATGCCTGGTAGTCGGTCAGCGCCTGACGCATGCGAGCGAGTTGATCGTCGGATCTGCGCACAGCAGCTAGCGCCACAGCCTGCACCTCAAGACCCAATCGCAGTTCAAGCATGTTCCTGACGCTGGTAACCGTATCCATATGCAGGCGAAGTCCGGGCGGCGCCTCTCGTTCAAGTACAAACGTACCGATTCCGTGGCGTGTCTCCACCAAGCCTGAAGCCTGCAGCTTGGAAATAGCCTCCCGCACGACGGTGCGACTGACACCATGCTCGCGCACGATGGTGGACTCCGAAGGCAACTTTTCGCCCGGTTTTAGTTGTCCGAGCAAAATGCGCTGAGTCAGCGCCTCGACCACGCCTTGCGCCAGATTATTGGAGCGTCTTCGGACGGGGATTCCAGTTTCGGTTTGCATAAGTTCGAGTCCAGGATTTCTGCTGTGGAGAGCTTATCACCCGCCAGTGCTCCTCTGGCGACGCTAAGCCGTAGAGCAAGCGAATCTCAAGCTCTAACTTGTATGACAACATATATTTATTCGCCTTACCCTCAATCTACAGCCCACCTTCCTCACCTCCCCAAAGAAAAAACTACAAAACCCAATCAGCGTACAAAACCTCGTAAAACAGGCAGATTAATAACCACAACCGCACAACTCGTGCGCTTGTTATGCAAAGAAATCCTAGAATGCATCATTGCGGACGCAAAAATCGACTTGTATGATGTCTATCAACACATCACCCATGACATCCCAACAAAAACAAGCGATGCAGGCGAATCACAATGACTCCTCAAGAACTCAAGACCATCCTTTCTGAAGGCCTCCTGTCTTTCCCGTTGACTGACTTTGACGCCGCTGGCGACTTCCGCGCCGACACCTACGCCAAGCGCCTGGAATGGCTGGCCCCGTACGGCGCGAGTGCGCTGTTTGCCGCGGGTGGCACCGGTGAGTTCTTTTCGCTCGAAGCTGGCGAATATTCGGAAATTATCAAAGTCGCGGTGCAAACCTGCCGCGGTGAAGTACCCATCCTGGCCGGCACGGGCGGCCCGACCCGCCAAGCCATCGCATTGGCTCAAGAAGCCGAGCGCCAGGGTGCAGCGGGTGTCTTGCTGCTGCCTCACTACCTGACAGAAGCAAGCCAGGAAGGCCTGGTCGCGCACGTTGAGCAAGTCTGCAAATCGGTGGATTTCGGGGTTGTCGTCTACAACCGTAACGTCTGCCGCCTGAACGCTAGCAGCTTGGAAAAGCTCGCTGATCGCTGCCCGAACCTGATCGGTTTCAAAGATGGCGTGGGCGACATTGAAAGCATGGTTTCGATTCGCCGCCGACTGGGTGAACGCCTGACCTACCTGGGCGGCTTGCCCACTGCCGAAGTCTACGCTGCCGCCTATAAAGCGATGGGCGTGCCGGTTTACTCCTCGGCGGTATTCAACTTCATTCCCAAAACCGCCATGGAGTTCTACCGAGCGATTGCAGCTCAAGACCACGAAACCGTGGGCAAGCTGATCGATGATTTCTTCCTGCCTTACCTGGATATCCGCAATCGCTGCGAAGGCTACGGCGTCAGCATCGTCAAGGCCGGCGCCAAACTGGTTGGCCATGATGCCGGCCCGGTACGCGCTCCGCTGACCGACCTGCGACCCAATGAAATGGAAGAGCTGGATGCGCTGATCAAGAAACTCGGCGCCCAGTAATCCGACTGCAATAACCGGCGGCCAAGCCGCCGGCATCACACCCAAACCCGCATAAAAATAATCAGTGGGAGATTTGAATTGTGAATAACTCAAGCAGTGCACCTGTCGTTCCAGAAGATTCAGTCCTGGCTCGCGCCGTGCATAAAGTGAAGGGCCATGTGCTCCCACTTTTCGTCATCATGTTCATCCTCAACTACATCGACCGGGTCAATATCGGCTTCGTGCGTACGCACATGGAGCATGACCTGGGCATCGGTGCCGCGGCCTATGGCCTGGGCGCCGGCCTCTTCTTCATCGGCTACGCCCTCTTCGAAGTCCCGTCCAACATGCTTTTGCAAAGAATCGGGGCTCGAGTCTGGCTGACCCGCATCATGCTCACCTGGGGCATCGTCGCCACGATGATGGCGTTTATCCAGAACGAAACCCACTTCTACATCCTGCGCTTTCTGCTGGGCGTCGCCGAGGCGGGCTTTTTCCCCGGCGTCATCTACTACTTCACCCGCTGGTTGCCTAGTGTAGAGCGCGGCAAGGCCATCGCCATTTTCTTGAGTGGCTCGGCAATCGCCTCGCTGATCTCCGGCCCACTGTCGGGTGCCCTGCTGCAAATCGAAGGCTTCGGCTTCCACGGCTGGCAATGGATGTTTGCCATCGAAGGTCTTGCCTCTGTTGTACTGGGTTTCTTCGTCTGGTTCTGGCTGGATTCCAAACCCCACGATGCCAAATGGATGACTCGTGAAGAACAGGATGCACTGGTCGATGCAATTGATCAGCAACAACGTGAACGTGAGGCAGTGGCGACCGTCAAACCGACCATTGGCAAACTGCTCAAAGACCGCCAGATCATGCTGTTTTGCGCTCTGTATTTCTGCATTCAGCTGACCATCTACGCCGCCACTTTCTGGCTCCCCAGCATCATCAAGAAGATGGGCGAACTCAGCGACATTCAGGTGGGTTTCTTCAACTCCATCCCCTGGCTGATCTCGATCGTCGCCATGTACTCCTTCGCGGCCTTGTCGAGCAAGTTCAAATTCCAGCAAGCATGGGTTGCAACTGCACTGTTGATTGCCGCTGCCGGCATGTTCTTTTCCACCACTGGCGGGCCGATCTTTGCGTTCGTCGCCATCTGCTTTGCCGCCATCGGCTTCAAATCGGCGTCTTCCTTGTTCTGGCCAATTCCACAGGGCTACCTGGATGCGCGTATCGCGGCCGCTGTCATCGCACTCATCAACTCGATCGGCAACCTGGGTGGCTTCGTAGCGCCAACGACGTTCGGTTTCCTGGAACAGACAACCGGCTCGATCCAGGGCGGCCTTTACGGCTTGGCGGGCACATCGGTGCTCGCGGCAATCCTGGTGTTCTTCGCCAAGACTTCGCCCAAACAATCAACACTGGTCACGCCGCCGAACATTGCGTCACCCGGTGCGACAGTCAGCAAGTCTCACTGACCTATTGATAGCTGAACGAACTCATTTTGCAGGAAGTTGCCATGAATGCTGAACACGCTGCCAACACCACGAAATCACCTGTTGTCACCAGTTTCCAAGTCATACCCGTAGCGGGTCACGACAGCATGTTGCTGAATCTGAGCGGCGCTCACGGCCCGTTCTTTACCCGTAACATCGTCATCCTCAAAGACAGCTCAGGCAACACTGGCGTGGGTGAAGTCCCCGGCGGCGAGCGTATCCGCGAAACACTCGAAGACGCTCGTGGCCTGGTCATCGGCCAGCCTATCGGCCAATACCAACGCATCCTCAACCAGATGCGGACGACCTTTGCATCGCGTGATTCGGCGGGCCGCGGCCTGCAGACTTTCGACCTTCGGATTACCATTCATGCGGTCACCGCGATGGAAGCCGCCCTGCTCGACCTGCTGGGTCAATTCCTCGAAGTGCCGGTTGCCGCATTGCTGGGCGAAGGCCAGCAACGCGATGCCGTGAAGATGCTCGGCTACCTGTTCTACGTCGGCGATCGCAATGCCACCAATCTTGCGTACCGCAACGAATCCGAAGCAGACAACGACTGGTTCCGCCTGCGTCATGAGAAAGCCATGACGGCCGAGGCCGTCGTGCGCCTGGCCGAGGCCGCGAAGGCCCGGTACGGCTTCAACGACTTCAAACTCAAGGGCGGCGTGCTGAGCGGCGATGAAGAAATCGAAGCGGTCACCGCGCTGGCCGAACGCTTTCCTGATGCCCGCATCACGCTCGACCCCAACGGTGCATGGTCGCTGAAAGAGGCCATTCGCCTGTGCCGCGATCAACATCACGTCCTAGCCTACGCAGAAGATCCATGTGGCGCGGAAAACGGTTACTCGGGTCGTGAAGTCATGGCTGAATTCCGCCGCGCCACCGGGCTTAAAACCGCGACCAACATGATCGCCACCGACTGGCGCGAAATGGGCCACGCGATTCAGTTGCAATCGGTCGATATCCCGCTCGCCGATCCGCATTTCTGGACGATGCAGGGCTCGGTCCGAGTGGCTCAGATGTGTCATGAATGGGGACTGACCTGGGGCTCCCATTCCAACAACCATTTCGACGTCTCTTTAGCCATGTTCACCCAGGTAGCAGCCGCCGCACCTGGAGACATCACGGCAATCGATACCCACTGGATCTGGCAGGACGGTCAGCGCCTGACCAAAGAACCGCTGAAAATTGAAGGCGGCTACGTCAAGGTTCCAACCCGGCCTGGCCTGGGCGTAGACATCGACATGGACGCAGTGGCCAAGGCGCATGAGGTGTACAAAGGCATGGGGCTCGGCGCGCGGGACGACAGCGTCGCGATGCAATTCCTGATTCCGGGCTGGAGCTTCAACAACAAGAAACCGTGCCTGGTGCGTTAAATCACAGAGGCTTGAGCGCCAAAGAGACAACCATCTTTCATGGCGTTTCGTTCAAAAAAGGGGATGGCTGGGTGCCTGAAGAATATGGTGTCCCAGGGCAGGTTCGAACTGCCAACCTTCCCCTTAGGAGGGGGATGCTCTATCCAATTGAGCTACTGAGACACAAGTCGACCACGAGAAACGCGGTGTGCGGGACGGCGAGCATGTTAACGACCCGCCCTGCGTTTGTCATGTTGTCGATGGTTTTTTAAGTGTAGGCAAATCGTGCCACCCACCCCCTCGCGGTGCCGGAAGTCCAACCCTGCCCACCGCTCATCCATCTTTCCAGGTCGAAGGTAGTAAATCGGCCATTTGCCACTATCCTATACAAGACAAGGACGTAAGCGCCTTCTGCTCGATTGCGGTTATCCGCCAGACGGTATGGCACATCGACACGATGTGACGGTCACAACCTGCGGACCACCTGGATTTTTCCAACCAGTCCGCACTTTTTGATGAAGGGTACTGGCATAACGCCTTTACGCGGATCAGAATTTGTCACAGAATTGGCGCCAATGATCTGGCCATTTTGAGGCATGATGCGGGCCTCTTAACAATTCAGGTTGAACATTTGGCTGCGGGGCTTGTCCTATCGACATCCTGCGGCCAATCCCGAGAACCGCTCCCCTGAACTAACCGGTTAAATATATGCGCCCATTGAAACAGGCAATTTATTCCAGCCGTACGGCTGACAAGTTCGTCGTACGTCTGCCAGACGGAATGCGGGAACGCATTGCCGAGGTGGCTCGCAATCATCACCGCAGCATGAACTCCGAAATCATCGCGCGCCTTGAGCAAAGCCTCATTCAGGAAGGCGCGTTGGGTGAAGAGTTGAGCATGCGCCTGGACAGTCCGGAGCTGTCATTGCATGAGCGCGAACTGCTTCAACGTTTCCGACAACTGTCTCATCGCCAGCAGAACGCCCTCGTTTCGCTGATCGCCCATGATGCAGAAATGGCCGCAGACGCGTCCTGATCGCACCCAAGCTATTGAAAGCCAGCCTTGAGCTGGCTTTTTTTTTGCCCGAGATTTGGCTTTTGACCAAGCCGAGCGGCGATTTTCAAAGAACAGAATGTGGCGAGGGAGCTTGCTCCCGCCAGTTGCGCAGCAACCCTCTACGGGTAGCGCTGCGTAACAACCAGCGGGAGCAAGCTCCCTCGCCATAATGAAACAGTTTTTTCGATCAGGTCAGAGCAGGAAAACCGTCGCCAACCCCAGGAAAATAAAGAACCCACCACTGTCCGTCATGGCGGTAATCATCACGCTGGCGCCCATGGCAGGGTCACGCCCCATGCGGGCCAGGGTCATGGGGATCAATACCCCCATCAATGCCGCCAACAGCAGGTTAAGCGTCATCGCCGCCGTCATGACCACTCCCAGCGACCAACTGCCATAAAGCAGATAAGCCACCACGCCAATCACGCCGCCCCAGATCACGCCATTGATCAGCGCCACGGCCAGCTCCTTGCGCATCAAGCGCGAGGTATTGCCAGTGCTCACCTGGTCCAACGCCATGGCACGGACAATCATGGTGATGGTCTGGTTGCCCGAGTTACCACCGATACCGGCAACGATCGGCATCAGCGCAGCAAGCGCCACCAGCTTCTCGATGGAACCCTCGAACAGGCCAATGACCCGGGATGCGACAAACGCCGTAATCAGATTGATCGCCAGCCAGGCCCAGCGGTTGCGCAGGGATTTCCAGACCGAGGCAAAGATGTCTTCCTCTTCGCGCAGACCGGCCATGTTGAGGACTTCGCTTTCGCTTTCCTCACGAATCAGGTCGACCATTTCATCGATGGTCAGACGGCCGATGAGCTTGCCGTTCTTGTCGACCACCGGCGCCGAGATCAAGTCATAACGCTCGAACGCCTGGGCCGCGTCGTAGGCGTCTTCATCCGGATGAAAGCTTACCGGATCGCTGGCCATGACCTCGGCCACTTGCTTTTCCGGATCGTTGACGAGCAGACGCTTGATCGGCAGCACGCCCTTCAGCACGCCGTCATAGTCGACCACGAACAGCTTATCGGTATGCCCTGGCAACTCTTTCAGGCGACGCAGGTAACGCAAGACCACTTCAAGGCTGACGTCTTCGCGGATCGTCACCATCTCGAAGTCCATCAGCGCACCGACCTGCTCCTCGTCGTAGGACAACGCCGAGCGAACACGCTCACGCTGCTGACCGTCGAGGGCTTCCATCAGTTCGTGGACAACGTCCCGCGGCAGTTCAGGCGCAAGGTCGGCGAGCTCGTCGGCGTCCATTTCCTTGGCCGCCGCCAGCAGCTCGTGGTCATCCATGTCGGCAATCAGGGTTTCACGAACCGAGTCGGACACTTCAAGCAGGATGTCGCCATCGCGATCGGCCTTGACCAACTGCCAGACCGTCAGACGCTCTTCCAGTGGCAAGGCTTCAAGGATGTAGGCGACGTCGGCAGAGTGCAGGTCATCAAGCTTGCGTTGCAGCTCGACGAGATTCTGCCGGTGAACCAGGTTCTCCACCCGGTCATGATGTGGGCCTTCCTGGCGATGCGTCAGGTCTTCGACGACCCGCTGGCGCTGCAGCAGCTCGACGACTTGAGCCAGACGATCCTGAAGGCTTTCCTGTGTTTTCTTTACTTCAACTTGGGTCATAGGCGAACTCCACTCCCAGCAGTGGAGCACGCCGGAAGATTCAATCAGTCAATTCTTGATTGGCAAAACGAAATATTGAGTAACTACTGGGTAAGTCCATGGAAGTATTCCAAAGCCCCGGCGGGGCTGACGGGCGCAATCATACACCGCCTGGCGCTTTAACACGTTAAAAATCGTGGCAAGAACAAGCGCTTGCGAGACAAACCTGAACATAGGCTGAACCTGCCTCCCTACGACGACTTATCCTGAAAAGAAAACACACGCCCTGGCGCAAACGCACCGGCTACCCTTCTGTTTTTCAGCGTCAAGGAGGACGCCAGAATGCCAATCAACCGCCACCTGTTTCTGCTCACCACCCTGCTTTGCCTGCCTCTATGGACCAGCGGGCAAACCATACACCGCTGTGAAAATCTCTCCGGGCATGTGACATTCACGACATTAAGCTGCGAACCAGGAGAAAACCTGTCGCTGCAACAGATCGATCCCTACAGCCCCGGCAGCATCGGGCCGACGCTCGAGCCGCTATTGCCTGAGGCGGAGTTTCGGCAAACGCCTGGCAATGAGGCCAGGCGCAAGGAACCGACCGTCGTCGGCCAGTTCCAGGATCGTTGCGACAACGTGCTCGACCCCAGGCAGCGCCGCGATGCGATCCTGGATCGAAGGATCGTTCCCGGCATGAGCCAGCAGGACGTGGAGAGCGCACTGGGCAAGCCTGATTCGATCAAGGTCAGGAATTCGAGTACACGCTATACCTACAAAGCCAAGAAAGGTCGCAGCGCAGAAGTCGTGTTCGATGAGAGAGGATGCGTAAAAGGCAAATCGTAGACAGCAAAAAGCCCGCGATAAACGCGGGCTTCTTGGTATATGGTGCACTCGACAGGATTCGAACCTGTGACCGCTCGGTTCGTAGCCGAGTACTCTATCCAGCTGAGCTACGAGTGCAGGTTGTGGTTTTATACCAGATCACAACTGGTTGAAGCCAAGTCATTTACATTACTGCAAACAACTCTTAAATGGTGCACTCGACAGGATTCGAACCTGTGACCGCTCGGTTCGTAGCCGAGTACTCTATCCAGCTGAGCTACGAGTGCATTTGTTGCCGCGCATTATAGGTCGTCAATTCCTTTTGTAAAGCGCTTTTTTCAGTAATTTCAATCACTTACCGAACAAGCCAGGTTTTGACGCACTAAACGAATAATGGCGGAGAACGGGGGATTCGAACCCCCGACACCCTTTTGAGGTGTACTCCCTTAGCAGGGGAGCGCCTTCGGCCACTCGGCCAGCTCTCCGCAACACGGGGCGTATATTAACCACCTTCCTCCCCGTTTGCAAACATAAAAATCGATAAAAATTAATGGCTTGGTTCGTCGTCCTTCTCTTTCTTGATCCGCAGGTAGATTTCCTCACGGTGTACCGCAACCTCTTTCGGGGCGTTGACGCCGATACGCACTTGGTTTCCTTTGACGCCGAGCACGGTCACGGTGATTTCGCCATCGCCAATAATCAGGCTTTCCGCGCACCGACGAGTCAGAATCAGCATACCTTTCTCCTCACGCAATTCAGTTCAGGGACAACAGTCTGCAAAAAAAGGCTATTGGGCCAACAACCGGAACGGCCGAAGCCCACACGCCTAAGTATTGACCAGCGCGGGCAAAAGAACAGTTTTGGGACCCGCCATTCAAAAAAACAAAGGGCGCGGTCAAGCCGCGCCCTCCAAGACAACGCTTACTCGCCCTGTCGGGCAGCCGCGTCAAGTTCGAAAGCCGTGTGCAGGGCGCGCACGGCCAATTCCAGGTACTTCTCTTCGATCACCACGGACACCTTGATTTCCGAGGTCGAGATCATCTGGATGTTGATGCTTTCCTTGGCCAGGGATTCGAACATGCGGCTGGCTACGCCTGCGTGGGAGCGCATGCCGACACCGACGATCGAGACCTTGGCGATCTTGGTATCGCCGACGACCTCCCGGGCACCGATCTCGCCAGCGGTCTTCTTCAGGATCGCTTCGGCCGACTGGTAGTCATTGCGGTGTACGGTGAAGGTGAAGTCGGTGGTGTTATCGTGCGAAACGTTCTGCACGATCATGTCGACTTCGATGTTCGCGGCGCTGATCGGGCCGAGAATCTTGAACGCCACGCCGGGAGTGTCTGGCACGCCACGGATGGTCAGCTTGGCTTCATCGCGGTTGAAAGCGATGCCGGAAATGATCGGCTGTTCCATGGATTCCTCTTCATCGATAGTAATGAGGGTGCCCGGACCCTCTTTGAAGCTGTGCAGGACGCGCAGCGGAACGTTGTACTTGCCGGCGAATTCCACCGCCCGGATCTGCAACACCTTCGAGCCGAGGCTGGCCATTTCCAGCATCTCTTCGAAGGTGATCTTGTCCAGGCGCTGAGCCACGGGCACTACCCGTGGGTCGGTGGTGTAGACGCCGTCCACATCGGTGTAGATCTGGCACTCGTCAGCCTTCAAAGCCGCCGCCAGCGCCACGCCCGTCGTGTCGGAACCGCCACGGCCCAGGGTGGTGATGTTGCCGTGCTCGTCCACGCCCTGGAAACCGGCCACGACCACAACGCGACCGGCCTTCAAGTCACCGCGAATTTTCTGATCGTCGATCTGCAGGATACGCGCTTTGTTGTGCGCGCTGTCCGTCAGGATACGAACCTGGTTGCCGGTGTAGGACACCGCCGGCACGCCACGCTTGATCAATGCCATGGCCAGCAAGGCGATGGTCACTTGCTCACCAGTGGAAACGATCACATCCAGTTCACGGGGAACCGGTTGCTGCTCGCCACTGATTTGCTTGGCCAGATCGATCAGACGGTTGGTCTCGCCGCTCATTGCCGACAGCACAACCACCAGGTCATCGCCCGCATCACGGAATTTCTTAACCTTGTCGGCGACCTGTTCGATTCTCTCGACAGTGCCGACCGAGGTGCCTCCAAATTTCTGTACGATCAAAGCCATTTCAAAGCCGCCTCTGCCCGTGAAGGGCGCCCAATAATCACTCAACAGCAACCGAGCTCGCCACTAGACTGCAAGCCCGGGAGGCTGCCTTAAATACCCTGCTCTACAAATGCCACGGTCTGGGCCAGTGCCGCGTCCAGTGCGCCGGCGTCGGTACCGCCGCCTTGCGCCATGTCCGGACGACCACCGCCCTTACCGCCCACTGCCGCAGCGGCCTGCTTCATCAAATCACCGGCTTTGAGTTGGCCAGTCAGGTCTTTGGTCACGCCTGCGACGAGAACGACCTTTTCCTCATGGACACCGCCGAGCAGGATCACTGCGCGGCCGAGTTTGTTTTTCAGTTGATCGACCAGCGCCAGCAGCGCCTTGCCATCCTGGCCATCCAGTCGTGCGGCCAGGACCTTCACACCCTTGACGTCCACGGCCTGGGCCGACAGATCGTCACCCGCGGCGCTGGCGGCCTTGGCCTGCAACTGTTCCAGTTGTTTTTCCAGCAGGCGGTTGCGCTCCAGCACAGCCGACAGCTTGTCGATCAGATTGTCACGGCTGCCCTTGATCAGGCTCGCCGCTTCCTTGAGTTGTTCTTCAGCGGCGTTGAGGTACGCCAGGGCCGCTGCGCCGGTGACCGCTTCGATACGACGCACGCCGGACGCTACGCCACCTTCGCTGACGATCTTCAGCAGGCCGATGTCGCCGGTGCGGTTGGCGTGGATGCCGCCACACAGCTCCACCGAGAAATCACCCATGCTCAGCACTCGCACGCTGTCGCCGTATTTCTCGCCGAACAAGGCCATCGCGCCTTTCTGCTTGGCGGTCTCGATGTCGGTTTCTTCGGTCTCTACCGGGGAGTTCTTGCGGATCTCGGCATTGACGATGTCTTCCAGCGCCTTGAGCTGCTCGGGCTTGATAGCCTCGAAATGGCTGAAGTCAAAACGCAGGCGCTGGCTGTCCACCAACGAACCCTTCTGCTGGACGTGCTCGCCCAGTACCTGGCGCAACGCTGCGTGCAGCAGGTGGGTGGCCGAGTGGTTCAGCGAGGTGGCATGGCGCACCTCGGCATCGACATGGGCCGCCACCGGGGCCGCGACCATCAGGCTGCCCGAGGCCAGCACGCCGTGGTGCAGGAAAGCGCCGCCGGTCTTGGTGGTGTCGCGCACATCGAAGCGCGAACTGCCGGCTTGCAGGTAACCGCTGTCACCGATCTGGCCGCCGGATTCGGCGTAGAACGGCGTGGTGTCGAGCACGATCACCCCTTCCTGGCCTTCGCTCAGGATGTCGACCGACTGTCCGTCCTTATAGATGGCAACGATCTTGGCCGAACCGGTAGTGCCGGCATAACCAGTGAATTCGGTGGCGACGTCAACCTTGACCAGGCTGTTGTAGTCCATGCCGAAGGAGCTGGCGGAACGCGCACGCACCCGCTGGGCTTCCATCTCGCGTTCGAATCCTTCCTCGTCGAGGGTCAGGTTACGTTCGCGAGCGATGTCGCCGGTCAGGTCCATCGGGAAGCCATAGGTGTCGTACAGCTTGAACACCACGTCGCCCGGGACCACGTTGCCCTTGAGTTCAGCCAGGTCCTGCTCAAGGATCTTCAGACCTTGTTCCAGGGTCTTGGCGAACTGCTCTTCCTCGGCCTTGAGCACGCGCTCAATGTGCGCCTGCTGGGATTTGAGTTCCGGGAAGGCGTCGCCCATCTCGGCCACCAGGGCCGCGACGATCTGGTAGAAGAAGCTGCCCTTGGCGCCCAGCTTGTTGCCGTGACGGCAGGCGCGACGGATGATCCGGCGCAGCACATAGCCACGGCCTTCGTTGGACGGGAGCACGCCGTCGGCAATCAGGAAGCCGCAGGAACGGATGTGGTCGGCGACTACTTTCAGCGAAGCCTGGTTGTCATTGGTGCAACCGATGGCCTTGGCCGAAGCGCTCAGCAGGCTCTGGAACAGGTCGATTTCGTAGTTGGAATGCACGTGCTGCAACACCGCGCTGATCCGCTCCAGGCCCATGCCGGTATCCACCGACGGCGCCGGCAGCGGATGCAACACGCCATCGGCGGTGCGGTTGAACTGCATGAACACGTTGTTCCAGATCTCGATGTAGCGGTCGCCGTCTTCTTCCGGCGAGCCGGGTGGGCCGCCCCAGATATCGGCGCCGTGATCGTAGAAGATCTCGGTGCATGGGCCGCACGGGCCGGTGTCGCCCATGGTCCAGAAGTTGTCGGAGGCGTAAGGCGCGCCTTTGTTGTCGCCGATACGCACCATGCGCTCGGCCGGGACACCGACCTCTTTGGTCCAGATGTCATAGGCTTCGTCATCGCTGGCGTAGACCGTGACCCAGAGCTTCTCCTTGGGCAGATTCAGCCACTTGTCGGAGGTCAGGAAGGTCCAGGCGAAAGTGATGGCGTCGCGCTTGAAATAGTCGCCGAAGCTGAAGTTACCCAGCATTTCGAAGAACGTGTGGTGACGGGCGGTATAGCCGACGTTTTCCAGGTCGTTGTGCTTGCCGCCGGCACGCACGCATTTCTGGCTGCTCACCGCACGGGTGTAGGCACGTTTTTCCTGGCCCAGGAAGCAGTCCTTGAACTGGTTCATCCCCGCGTTGGTGAACAGCAGGGTCGGGTCGTTGCCCGGAATCAAAGAGCTGGAGGCTACTCGGGTGTGACCTTGCTCTTCGAAGAAGCGAAGGAAGGCTTCACGGATTTCTGCGCTTTTCATTAGGTTCTTCCACGGAGGCTGCGGCCAAAGGCCTGTGCAAAACGTCGACAGACGAAGCAACGGCAAAGGGCCGCATTATATCGGCCCTTCGCCTGGGGTACAGCGTGTTTATGCGATAGAAACGGTCAATTGGCCCGCTTGACGGCTCAGGCGCGGGAAAATTCGACGAAATTGTCGATCACCTGGTCGATTTGCCCACCGCTGACGTCCATATGAGTGACCATCCGCAGGCGTGGCGCAGCGCTGAGCTTGATACCCCGCTCAGCGGCAAAGGCCTTGATCGCTTCGGCCCGCTCGCCCATCTGCACGTAGACCATGTTGGTCTGCACCGGCTCGACCTCATAACCCGCTGCCCGCAGGCCATCGGCGAGCCGCTGGGCATTGGCGTGGTCGTCGGCCAGGCGCTGGACCTGATGCTCCAGGGCATACAGCCCCGCCGCCGCGAGAATCCCGGCCTGGCGCATCCCGCCACCGACCATCTTGCGCAATCGCCGGGCCTTGGCGATCAGCTCCACGGTACCGCACAGCACCGAGCCCACCGGGGCGCCAAGGCCTTTGGACAGGCACACCGAGACCGAATCGAAATACCGGGTGATCTCCCGAGCGTCCACGTTGAGCTTGACCGCCGCGTTGTACAGCCGCGCCCCGTCCAGGTGCAGGGCCAGACCATGCTCGCGGGTGAACTGCCGGGCACGGGCCAGGTAGTCCAGCGGCAGGACCTTGCCCTGCATGGTGTTCTCCAGGGCCAGCAGGCGCGTGCGGGCGAAGTGGAAGTCGTCCGGTTTGATCGCAGCGGCGACCTGCGCCAGGTCCAGCGAGCCATCCGCTTGCACCTCAAGGGGCTGGGGCTGGATCGATCCGAGCACTGCCGCCCCGCCCCCTTCGTACTTATAGGTGTGGGCCTGCTGGCCGACGATGTACTCGTCGCCACGCTCACAGTGAGCCATCAACCCCAACAGGTTGCTCATGGTGCCGGAGGGCACGAACAGCGCCGTCGCGAACCCCAGGCGCTCGGCGAGCTCGGCCTCCAGGCGATTGACGGTCGGGTCTTCGCCGTAGACATCGTCGCCGGTAGGCGCGCTGGCCATCGCGTCGAGCATGCCGGCGGAGGGCTGGGTGACCGTGTCGCTGCGAAGATCGATAACACTCATGAGTCTGGCCTCGGGTTCTGCGGGGGAAATTCCCTTTCGAAGGGCAATTACTGCGGGTATGAAGGGAAATAATCAAGGCTGAGCACAGGAAATTCCGTGGCGAGGGAGCTTGCTCCCGCTCGGGTGCGAAGCAGCCGCCAGCAATTGGACCTGCTTCGCAGTCCAGCGGGAGCAAGCTCCCTCGCCACAGGGGCGTCGTGCCAGGCAGTTTTTTTGACAGACTCGACGCCATCGCGAGCAAGCTCGCTCCCACAAAGGTTATGTGATAAAAATCGTTCGCCGTCGCAAACCGTGGCGGCAAAACGTTCTCAGGGCGGGGTGTAATTCCCCACCGGCGGTAATTGCACGCAAGGTGCATAGCCCGCGAGCGCTTGGCGATACACGGCTTTTTTGCTGTGCAGCGGCAAGGTCAGCAGACCCGGTGTGATTCCGGGGCCGACGGTCATAGTCCGGATGAAGAGAGAACGGGATTGACACCCAAGGGCCGACTGCGGCTGTTGTGCGCGGCGTACCCTTAAATCCCCTTCGATTCATGACGCCCTGTTTTTCACACAAACAGGAACCAGAACATGCAACCCACTGCAATCGACAGCAAAAGCAAAAATCATCCGGGCGAACGCGTTGCGTTCATCCAGGCCTGCTGGCACAAGGAAATCGTCGACCAGAGCCGTACAGGCTTCGTCGCTGAAATGATCAACCAGGGTTACCAAGAGAGCGACATCGACTTCTTCGAAGTCGGCGGCGCCTTCGAAATCCCATTGCACGCCAAGCTGCTGGCCAAGTCTGGTCGCTACGCCGGCATCGTCGCCGCCGGCCTGGTGGTGGACGGCGGCATCTACCGTCACGAGTTCGTCGCCCAATCGGTGATCAGTGGCCTGATGCAGGTCCAGCTGGAAACCGAAGTGCCGGTGTTCTCGGTGGTCCTTACGCCACATCACTTCCATGCTGGTGAAGAACATCAGAAGTTCTTCTTCGAGCATTTCGTGCACAAAGGCCAGGAAGCGGCGAAGACCTGTGCCGATACGCTGCACAAAACCCGGGCGTTGCGGCGTACTGAGCCGCGGGCGGTGGCGGTCTAAGCGTTAGACACGGATCCCTTTGTGGGAGCGAGCCTGCTCGCGATGACGGAGTATCAGCCACCATTGATGCCGGCTGAAGGAACGCTATCGCGAGCAGGCTCGCTCCCACAGGGGGCATGTGTCGGGCCTGAAACCCAGTCAGGCCAGGTTTTCACCGGTCGCCGGCACGATCAGGATCCCGGCCCGCAAGCCATTCTTGACCTTGGGGTTCGGGAAGATGATCCGGGCGCCCTCTTCTTCGATCACCCAGCGGGTCTGGGCGATGTCTTCGGCCAGTACGTAGCCTTTTTTCAGCTCCGAGAAATTCTCGATGTCCGCCGGCAGGTTCAGGCGGAAGCTGTCGCTGTGCTTGATGATTTCCCGCGCCACGCTGAACAGTTGCAGGCCGTCCAAGTCTTCGTCCAACTCGGGCTCGTTGCCTTCGATGATCTGTTTCAGCCGGGTTTCCAACAGGCTGACGTTGACCCCGTCGTTCTGCCCGAAGGGCCGGGCCTTGCCCAGTTCCAGCGTGAAGGACTCGGCGCCGAGCTGGTCGTAGGTGTAGGCACTGAAGACGATGGACGGTTTGTTCTGCAGCAGCACCGCTTCCATGCCCGCTGCACGCAGGCGCGCCAGCTCACGGCGTGAGTGTTGGCGACCTTCTTTCCAGGGATACAGGGCAAACTGCTCGATCTTCGAACCGCGGATGGCAGTGTGCAGGTCGTAGTGCAGGCGACTGCGCTCCGGCTTATTGAAGAAGCTGGCCGCCAGCCGCTCCAGCTCGCAAGCCCGCAGCGCCTCGGCGCCGCCGCTCAGTTCGTGGCGACCATTGAACAGCCGGTTGACGTCCTGCTCGACGAAACGCTCACCGCGGCGGATGGCCTCGGGGTTGCCGAACAGGAACAGAATGCGTGCCCGCGGCTTCAGGTCGCCACGGGCAATGTCATGCAGCAAGCGGTCGAGCAGTTCGATCGGGGCGGTTTCGTTGCCGTGGATCCCGGCCGACAGCAGCAGGTCCAGGCCATTGTCCCGGGCCTCGGGCGGTTTGACCTCCAGCGCGCCTTCGCTCAACCAGCGCATCCTTACGCCTTCGACTGTCAGTTGAGTCTTCTCCGCCGGTTCACGGCCGGCGAGGGTCAGTTCAAGCAGTTTGCCGAGGGCGAGCATAGCGCGGTTCCTTAATGGTCGTGGCCGCAGTCCGGGCCATGGACGTGGTCGTCGTCGCCGAGGTCCGCCGGTTCCATTTCCAGCTGCAGGCTGACCAGGTTGGTCGCCAAGGGACGCAACAACAGGTTGGCGTATTCCTCATCACCCTCTTCGACGTCCACGCCGATCAGCAACTGGCCGCGGCCGTCCTGCTGGATCCACAACTCCTTGCCTTGCCACATTACCGCGACGCGGGTGCAGGAAGTTTCCAGTTGGGTACCGTCGGTGTCTTCAAGGATCAGTTGCAGGGAATCGCTCATGTTTTTACGTTCTCGTCGGAAGATAAGGCAACGCGCCCTGCTTTGACTGTAGTCAGGTCGCGCGCGCTTTCAATTGATCTGGAAAGGATAGACCGCGCCAAGTTTAAGGATTTGTGTCAGTTCATCCAGTGCCGCACGGCATTCGAGCAGCAATTGCGGGTCCGCCAGGTCGTTTTCGGTCATGCGGTCGCGGTAGTGCCGCTCGACCCATTGGGTCAGCGACTCGTACAGCGGCGCGGTCATGATAACTCCCGGGTTGACTGCCGCCAGCTCGGTTTCGTTGAGCGCCACGCGCAATCTCAGGCAAGCCGGGCCGCCGCCGTTCTGCATGCTTTGCTTGAGGTCGAAGACTTTTACTTCGCGAATCACCCCACCGGAACCCGTCAGGCCTTGCAGGTACTGCCAGACGCGCTCGTTGCTGCGGCATTCTTCCGGCACGATCAACAGCATCGAGCCGTCGGCGCGCGACAGCAGTTGGCTATTGAACAGGTAGGAACGCACCGCATCATCGACGGTAACGGCCGAACGCGGCACACACACTGCCTGAAACTTCCCACCGACCTTGGCGAGTTTGCTGCTCAGTTCGGCCAGCATCTTGTCGGTCTCGAGAAACGCGTCCTCGTGGTAGAACAGCACCTCGCCGTTGCCCACGGCGATCACGTCGTTGTGGAACACGCCCTGGTCGATCACCGACGGGTTCTGCTGGGCGTAGACCACGCCCTCGTCCTTCAAGCCGTGCAGGCGGGCAACGGCTTGGGAGGCTTCGAGGGTCTGGCGTGCCGGATATTTCTGCGGGGCCGGGTAACGGGTGTCGAACGCGCTGCGACCGAACACGAAGAACTCCACACCAGCGTCGCCGTAGTTCTTACAGAAGCGGGTGTGGTTGGCCGCGCCTTCGTCGCCGAACTGCGCCACCGCCGGCAACGCGGCGTGATGGGCGAAGTGCTGCGAGTCGGCAAACATTGCCGCCAATACGCGGCTGGTGGTCGGATGCTCGATGCTGCGGTGGTATTTGCAGTTCAGATTGGCGGCAGTGAAATGCACGCGACCGTCGGCCGTGTCAGCGCTCGGGCTGACGGTGGCGGCGTTGGCCACCCACATGCTGGAGGCCGAGCAACTGGCGACCAACAGCGGCATCGCTTCTTTCGCGGCCTGCTGGATCACCTGGGCATCGCTGCCGGCAAAGCCCAAGCGGCGCAGGGCCGCGACGTCGGGACGCTCTTGCGGTGCCAGTACGCCTTGCTGGAAACCCATGTCCATCAGCGCTTTCATTTTCGCCAGGCCCTGCAACGCCGCTTCCTTGGGGTTGGAAGACTGCTGGCTGTTGCTTTGGGACGCGACGTTGCCGTACGAGAGCCCGCCGTAGTTATGGGTCGGCCCCACTAGACCGTCAAAGTTGACTTCATAGGATTTCATCAGCGAGGCTCCACGAGAATCTGTTTTTATAGGCATCTGGGTAACAGCCGCTTCGCGGCTATCGCGAGCAGGCTCGCTCCCACAGGGTTTTGCGCAAGACCTTGTGGGAGCGAGCCTGCTCGCGATTGGGGTCTACACCATTCTCACGCCAGGTGTTAAGGCAGCCGGCATGGCAAGGCTAGGGGTCTCCAACGACGCCACCGGGTACGCGCAATAGTCGGCCGCGTAGTAAGCGCTGGCGCGATGGTTGCCCGAGGCGCCGACGCCGCCGAACGGTGCGCTGCTGGCAGCACCGGTCAGTTGTTTGTTCCAGTTGACGATGCCGGCACGGCTTTGCAGCCAGAACTGCTGGTAACGCGCTTGCGAATCCGACAGCAAGCCGGCGGCCAGGCCGTATTGAGTGTTGTTGGCCTCGGCGATCGCCCCTGGGAAATCCGCGTAGCGAATCACTTGCAGCAATGGCCCGAACAGTTCTTCGTCCGGGCGCTCGGCCACTGCGGTCACGTCGAGGATACCCGGTGTCAGCAACGCAGCCTGTGGCTGGGGCTGGGTCATCGCCAGCAGCGGCACCGCGCCTTTGCCCAGCAAATGGTTCTGCGCATCCATCAACGCTTTCGCCGCCGCCAGGGAAATCACCGAGCCCATGAACGGTGCAGGTTGTTGATCGAAGGCACCGACTTCAAGGGTCGAACTGACCGCCACCAGGCGCGCCAGCAAGGCATCGCCCCAGGCGCCTTGCGGCACCAACAGGCGGCGGGCACAGGTGCAACGCTGGCCGGCGGAAATGAACGCGGACTGGATGATGGTGTAGACCGCCGCGTCGACGTCCGCCACCTCATCCACCACCAGCGGGTTGTTACCGCCCATTTCCAGCGCCAGGATCTTGTCCGGACGACCGGAGAATTGCTGATGCAGCAGATTGCCGGTGCGACTGGAGCCGGTGAAAAACAGCCCGTCGATGCCCGGGTTCGCCGCCAGGGCGATACCGGTTTCCCGGGCGCCTTGCAGCAGGTTCAGCACGCCCGCCGGCAGACCGGCCTCGACCCAGCACTGGACCGTCAGCTCAGCGACTTTCGGCGTCAGCTCGCTCGGCTTGAACAGCACGCAGTTACCGGCCAGCAGCGCAGGCACGATATGACCGTTAGGCAGGTGACCAGGAAAGTTGTAGGGGCCGAACACTGCCACCACGCCGTGGGGCTTGTGGCGCAGCACGGCGGTGGCGTCACCCAGCGGGCCGCTCTTCTCGCCCGTGCGCTCACGGTAGCTCTGCACCGAAATGGCGACCTTGTTGACCATGCTGGTGACTTCGGTGGCCGCTTCCCACAACGGCTTGCCGGTTTCCTCACCGATGCAGTGGGCCAGCTCATCGGCTCGCTGCTTCAGGGCGGCGGCAAAGGCTTCCAGCACCTGGATGCGCTCGTCCAACGAACGCCGGGCCCAATCGGGGAACGCCTGGCGCGCCGCCTGCGCGGCTGACTCCACCTGCGCGGCGGTGGCGCCCTTGCCCGACCACAGCACTTGCTGGGTCACCGGGTTCAACGACTCAAAGACGTCGCCTTGGCCTTCCAGCCAACTGCCTGCGATGTACAGCGACTTCATTATTTCGACTCCCGAGCAGCGGACAACGCGACGGCACGCACCTGGTCGCCGGCGTTGAGTTGAAGACGTTTGGCGGTCAGCGGATCAACCACCAGGGTGCCAGCGGCCAAGCGCGCCGGTGCCGCCGTGATGCGGCAATCCTCGCGCTTGCGGTTATGCATGATGAACGGTGTGGCGTCGTCGCCCGGCGTACCGATGGCCAGCACCAGTGCCTGGCTGTCACGGATTGCACGAATCTTGCCGGTTTCGCACTCGACGGCCGGGCCGGCGTCGAAGATGTCGACGTAGCCCTGGTAGCTGAAGCCTTCGCTCTTGAGCATCGCCAGCGCCGGCTCGGTGTCCGGGTGCACCTGGCCGATCACCGCCCGGGCATCTTCGGACAGGAAGCAGGTGTACAGCGGGAATTTCGGCATCAGTTCCGCAATGAACGCCTTGTTGCCTACGCCAGTCAGGTAATCGGCCTGGCTGAATTCCATCTTGAAGAAATGCCGGCCCAGGCTCTCCCAGAACGGCGAACGACCGCTGTCGTCGGACATGCCGCGCATCTCGGCAATGATCTTGTTGCCGAACAACTGCGGGAACTCGGCGATGAACAACAGCCGCGCCTTGGCCAGCATGCGGCCGTTCAGGCCGTTGCGATAGTCAGCGTGCAGGAACAGCGAGCACAGCTCGGAATTGCCGGTCAGGTCGTTGGCCAGGAACAGGGTCGGGATTTCCCGATAGATGTTCAGTTCCTGGGAGGCGCTGACCGTCAAGCCGACGCGGAAGTTGTACCAGGGCTCACGCAGCCCCACGGCACCGGCGATGGCGGAAATGCCCACCACTTTGCCGTCGTCGTCTTCGAGCACGAACAGGTAGTCCGCATCGCCGCGCCCGGCTTCGCCGCGAAAGGTCTTCTCGGCCCAGCCGACCCGATGGGCCAGGCGCTCTTCGTTGGCCGGCAAAGTGGTCAAACCGGTGCCGGTGCTGCGGGCCAGGGCGATCAGAGCGGGTAAATCGCTGCTGCGTACAGGACGAACGATCATGCTATCTCCTCAAACGGGCCGCTTGCGCCACCCGCGAAACTCATTAAACCGCCACCAGGCGCACGCTGGCACCTTCGCCGACACCCAAGGCTTCGGCCGCTTCCATGTCCAGCGTCACCGGCTTGCCCGGTGCGTAGTCCAGCTCCAGCAGCACCGCGCGGTAATCCTGCAATTGGGCGTTGGCCACCAGGTATTGCCGACCGGCGCCCTTGACCGGCTCGCCGATCTTGACCGGCACCACGCGGCTCTGGGCAATCGAACGAATGCCGGAAACACGGGCGTGCAGGGTCGGGCCACCGTCGAAGATGTCGATGTAGTGGTCGGTCTCGAAACCCTCGCGCATCAGGATGTCGAAGGTGATCTGCGCACGCGGATGAACCTGGCCCATGGCTTCCTGGGCGGCGTCCGGCAACAGCGGCACGTAGATCGGGTAATGCGGCATCAACTCGGCGAGGAAAGTACGGCTTTTCAGCCCGCACAAGCGCTCGGCGGCGGCGTAGTTGAGGTCGAAGAAGTTGCGACCGATCGCGTCCCAGAATGGCGAATCGCCGTTCTCGTCGCTGTAGCCGACGATCTCGGTCACCACCGAATCGGCAAACCGCTCCGGATGGCTGGCAACGAACAGCAGGCGCCCGCGGGAATTGAGTTCCGACCAGGGCGAACCCACCAGCTCCGGCACCACGTAAAAACTGGTCAGCAGGCTGTTGCCGGTCAGGTCGTGGCACTGGGAGAGCACGTGGATCTTGTTGTGGATCTTCAATTCACGAGAGGCGTGGACGAAGGTCTCGTTACGAAAGCTGTAGAACGGCTCGGAGTAACCGGCCGACGCGACAATCGCCGAGCAACCGGCGAGCTTGCCGGTGGCGGTGTCTTCAAGGACGAAGAAGTAGCTTTCTTCACCGTTGAAACTGACTTCGGCAGCGAACGAGGCTTCGCTCGCGGCGATCTTGTCGCTCAAGCGTTCCACGTCATCCGGCAAGGAAGTGACACCGATCGGACTGTCCGCAGCCAGACGCTGTACCTCGCCCAGATCAGCCATTTGCGCGGGGCGCATCACCAGCATGGTGTCACTCCTTAACTTGAAATAAAGGGTTCGACCGAAAGGGGTCGATACACAAGAAAAAAAACCGTCGACCAGCGCATCAACTCGATGCATAAGCCGCTTTATTGTGGGAGCGAGCCTGCTCGCGATGCAGGCCCCTCGGTCGGCCTGGCAGACCGAGGCGATACCCATCGCGAGCAGGCTCGCTCCCACAAAAGCCGGCCCTCATGGAGCCGGTTCAAGCTATCGGATCAAGCCTGGGTCAGCTTCGCTGCCGCCCGCTCGAAGCGGTCCAGGCCGGCGTCGATGTCAGCGTCTTCCACCACTAGGCTCGGGGCGAAGCGGATCACGTCCGGGCCGGCTTGCAGAATCATCAGGCCTTCCTGTTCGGCGGCGTTGAAGATGTCCTTGGCCTTGCCTTTCCAGGCGTCGTTCAGCACACAGCCGATCAACAGGCCCAGGCCACGCACCTGGGTGAACAGGCCGTATTTGGCGCCGATCTGCTCCAGGCGGGTCTTGAACTTGTCGTGCTTGGCTTTCACACCGCCGAGCACTTCAGGGGTGTTGACCACATCAATCACCGCCTCGGCCACGGCACAGGCCAGCGGGTTTCCGCCGTAGGTAGTGCCGTGGGTGCCGACCACCAGGTGCTTGGCCAGCGCTTCGGTGGTGAGCATCGCCGCGATCGGGAAACCACCGCCCAGGCTCTTGGCGCTGGTGAGGATGTCCGGAGTCACACCGTAATGCATGTAGGCGAACAGCTCGCCGCTGCGGCCCATGCCGGTCTGCACTTCGTCGAACACCAGCAGCGCGTTGTGCGCATCGCACAGCTCACGGGCGCCTTGCAGGTAGGCCAGCTCGGCCGGCAGCACGCCGCCCTCGCCCTGGATCGGCTCCAGCACCACGGCGCAGGTCTTGTCCGAAACGGCCGCTTTCAACGCCGCCAGGTCGTTATAAGGAACGTGGGTGATACCGGTAATTTTAGGACCGAAACCGTCGGAATACTTCGACTGCCCGCCAACGTTGACGGTGAACAAGGTACGACCGTGGAAACTGTTGAGCGCAGCGATGATTTCGTATTTTTCGCTGCCGAAACGGTCGAACCCGACACGACGGGCCAGCTTGAACGCGGCCTCGTTGGCTTCGGCGCCGGAGTTACAGAAGAACACGCGCTCGGCAAAAGTAGCGTCGACCAGTTTATGAGCCAGACGCAGGGCCGGTTCGTTGGTGAATACGTTGGACACGTGCCACAGTTTATTGGCCTGTTCAGTCAGGGCACCGACGAGTGCCGGATGGGCATGGCCCAGTACGTTGACTGCAATACCGCCAGCGAAGTCGATCAACTCGCGACCGGACTGATCCCACACGCGGGAACCGGCGCCACGCACCGGAATAAAGGCAGCAGGTGCATAGTTGGGCACCATTACCTGGTCGAAATCGGCGCGTTGTACCGCGGCTTGCTCAACGGACATCGGAGTCTCCTGAAGAGGAACACTCGCCTGGAACTGGCGAGCTTGGTAAGGATTGTAAGGACAGTTTTCAGCCCGGCCTTGCCGCCAAGCGACAACTTCTTATAGCGCCAACCCACGTTTTGCGCGGGTTTACGGCAATGCGACAAATAGCGTCGCAAAGGCGCAGTTTAAACGTTGGCGCTGGGTTTGAGGTGCCGGCTTGCACATTTCCATTGCCAGACACAGCAGCAGTTTGGGAGGGGGGATCTGTGGCGAGGGGATTTATCCCCGCTGGGCTGCAAAGCAGCCCCAAAACAGTCGACCCAATCTGTCTGGCACACCGAGACATCAGGGTTTAGGGCCGCTCCGCGACCCAACGGGGATAAATCCCCTCGCCACAAATAAATCTCCCAGCCACAAATGTTGCCGGTCAGCCGCGTTCGGACGGCACCGAGGACAATTCGAACGGGCTGCTGCTGCGGCGCTGGTTGCGGTCTTCGCGTGGCGTGGCACCGAAGAAGTTGCGATAGGCGCTGGAGAAGTGCGGACCCGAGGAGAAGCCGCAGGAGAGGCCGATCTGGATGATCGATTTGCTGGTCTGCATCAACATCTGCCGGGCCTTGTTCAGGCGCAGCTCCAGGTAGTACTGGCTCGGCACACGGTTGAGGTATTGCTTGAAGATCCGCTCCAGTTGTCGACGGGACACGCATACATGCTGGGCGATTTCGTCGGTGGTCAGCGGCTCCTCGATGTTGGCTTCCATCAGCAACACGGCCTGGGTCAGCTTCGGATGACTGGAGCCGAGGCGGTTCTGCAATGGGATGCGCTGACGCTCACCGCCCTCGCGAATCCGCTCGACCACCAGCTCTTCCGACACCGCACCGGCCAGTTCCGCGCCATGGTCCCGCGCCAGTACCGCCAACAGTAGGTCGAGCACCGACATGCCGCCGCATGCGGTCAGGCGATCGCGATCCCAATCGAACAGATGGCTGGTGGCGATGACCTTGGGAAAGCGCTCGGCGAAATCGTCCTGCCAGCGCCAATGCACGGCGGCCCGGTAACCATCGAGCAACCCCAACTGGGCCAGGGGATAGACACCGGCGGACAAGCCACCGATCACGCATCCGGCGCGCACCAGTTGCTTGAGCGCACTGCTCAGCGACGATGCCAGGGCGGTCGGCGGCTCATCGGCCAGCAGAAACAGCTTCTGCAAACCTTCGAGCTTACCGGCCCAGGGTTCGCCCGGCAGCTGCCAGGCGCCATCGACTGGCGGCTCGGCCTGCAAGAACGACAGCTCGTAGACCACCTCCGGATGCACCCGCTGAGCGACACGCAAGGCCTCCTCGGCCAGCGCCAGCGTCAAGGCTTTAGTGCTGGGCCAAATCAGGAAACCAATTCGATGGGCAGTCATGGCGGGCGATCCGAAACGAAAAACAGTGTTAGAGCCAAAAGCGGCTGCAACCAAATTAGACCATCTGGCGCGCGGTGCGCAGCATGACCTGAATCAGTGCATAACGGGAGCGATTACTTCAGGCTGCCCGAAAGAAATTGTTGCAGGCGCTCCGATTGCGGATTGACCAGCACTTCGCGCGGGTTGCCGCTTTCTTCGACGATGCCTTTGTGCAGGAACACCAACTGGTTCGACACCTCACGGGCAAAGCCCATTTCGTGGGTCACCACCACCATGGTCCGGCCTTCCTGCGCGAGGGCCTGCATCACTTTGAGCACGTCACCCACCAACTCCGGGTCCAGCGCCGAAGTCGGTTCGTCGAACAGCATCACCTCAGGCTCCATCGCCAGCGCACGGGCAATCGCCACGCGCTGCTGCTCGCCGCCGGACATGTGGCCCGGGTAAGCGTCCTTGCGATGGGCCACGCCGACCTTGTTCAGGTAGTGCTCGGCTTTTTCGCGAGCCTCAGCCTTGGATACGCCGAGTACATGCACCGGCGCTTCGATGATGTTTTCCAGCGCAGTCATGTGCGACCACAGGTTGAAATGCTGGAACACCATCGACAGGCGCGAACGCATGCGTTGCAGCTGCTTGGGTTCCGCGGCCTTCAGCGCGCCGTCCTTGCCGGCCACCAGCTTCAGCTCTTCGTTGTTGAGCAGGATTTTACCGGCATGGGGTTGCTCAAGCAGGTTGATGCAGCGCAAGAAGGTACTTTTGCCCGAGCCACTGGAGCCGATGATGCTGATCACATCGCCGGCGGCGGCTTTCAGGGACACGCCCTTGAGCACTTCGTGACTGCCATAGCGTTTATGCAGGTCTTGGACTTCGAGCTTGTACATGCGGTCGGTTCTCACAAAACGTCAGTCGTTGGGCAGTCGATCAGGTCGATGCGTTATCAGTGCTTGCGTGGGGCCAGGTAACCCAGCCAGCGGCGCTCGGCCAGCTTGAACAGGCGCACCAGGATGAACGTCAGGCACAGGTAAAAAACGCCGGCCGTGATGTAGGCCTCGAACGGCAGGTAATACTGTGCATTCACCGTACGCGCGGCACCGGTGATGTCGATCAGGGTCACGATGGAGGCCAGACTGGTGGTCTGCAGCATCATGATCACTTCGTTGCTGTATTGCGGCAGCGCCCGGCGCAGGGCCGACGGCAACAGGATCCGGCGATACAGCTTGGCCCGCGACATGCCCATGGCCTTGGCCGCCTCGATTTCGCCATTGGGCGTGGCCCGCAGGCTGCCAGCGATGATTTCGGCGGTGTAGGCGCTGGTGTTGATGGCGAAGGCCAGGCACGCACAGAAGGTCGCGCTGGACAGCCATGGCCAGAGGAAGCTCTCGCGCACGAACTCAAACTGGGCCAACCCGTAGTAGATCAAGAACAGCTGCACCAGCATCGGTGTGCCGCGGATCACGTAGGTGTAGAGCCAGGCCGTCATGTTGACGATCGGCTGCTTGGACACCCGCATCAGCCCCAGGGGCAACGCCGCCAGCAGTCCGAAGAACAGCGACAGCGCCAGCAGTTTCAAAGTGGTCAGCAGGCCGCTGAAATACAGCGGCAAGGCGTCATAGATGACGTTGTAGTCGAAGATCATAGATCAGCCGCCCTTACGCCTACCGAGTAGCGCTTCTCAAGGTGACGCAATGCCAGCAACGAGACGCTGGTGATCACCAGGTACATCGCCGCCACTGCCAGGAAGAAGGTGAAGGGCTCGCGGGTGGCATCCGCCGCCTGCTTGGCCTTGAACATCATGTCTTGCAGGCCCACCACCGAGATCAGTGCGGTGGCCTTGGTCAGCACCAGCCAGTTGTTGGTGAAGCCCGGGATCGCCAGACGGATCATCTGCGGCACCAGCACCCGGAAGAACACCTGTACGCCGCTCATGCCATAGGCCATGCCCGCTTCCGCCTGCCCCTTGGGGATTGCCATGAACGCCCCGCGGAAGGTTTCCGACAGGTAGGCACCGAAGATGAATCCCAGGGTGCCGATACCGGCCGCCAGCGGGTTCAGGTCGATGTAGTCGTCATAACCGAGCATCGGCGCTACACGATTGAGCAGATCCTGGCCGCCGTAGAAAATCAGCAGGATCAGCACCAGGTCGGGAATACCGCGAATGACCGTGGAATACAGGTCGCCCAGCCACGCCAACCAACGCACCGGCGAGAGGCGCAACGCGACCCCGATCAGCCCCAGGACAATGGCCAGGGCCATGGACGACAAGGCGAGCTGAAGCGTCAACCATGCGCCATCGAGGATGACGGCCCCGTAGCCTTTCAACATGATTCAGGTCCTCGGAAGTGGGATATAAAAATGGCGCAAACCGCAGGGAGCCTGTTGCTTGCGCCATTTCGCACGGGTGGCGGGACGTGTTACTTGCCGTAGATGTCGAAGGCGAAGTATTTGTCCTGGATTTGCTTGTATTTGCCATTCGCACGAATAGCGGCAATTGCGCTGTTGATCTTGTCTTTCAGGGCATCACCCTTGCGCACCGCGATACCGATACCGTCGCCGAAGTATTTCTCGTCGGTGAACGCCGGGCCGACGAAGGCAAAGCCCTTGCCAGCGTCGGTCTTCAGGAAACCGTCATCCAACAGCGTAGCGTCTGCCACGGTGCCGTCGAGACGCCCGGCAGACACGTCCAGGTAGATCTCGTTCTGCGAGCCGTACGGCTTGATCTCGGCACCCAGCGGGGCCAGGACTTCACGGGCGAAACGCTCATGGATCGAACCGCGCTGCACACCGATGTTCTTGCCCTTGAGCTCGGACAGGTTGTCGCTGACCTGAGTACCGGCCTTCATCACCAGACGTGCAGGGGTGTTGTAGTACTTGTTGGTGAAATCAACGGATTTCTTGCGATCTTCAGTGATCGACATCGAGGACAGAATCGCGTCGATCTTGCGCACCTTCAGCGCCGGGATCAGGCCGTCGAACTCTTGCTCGACCCATTGGCACTTGACCTTCATTTCTTCGCACAGCGCGTTGCCGATGTCGTAGTCGAAACCGACGATGCTGCCATCCGGGGCTTTCGAGGCGAACGGAGGGTAAGCCGCTTCGATACCGATTTTCAGAGGTTTTTCATCGGCGAATGTCGGCAGGGACAGCACGGACAGTGCCAGGGCGCCAAGCAGCACAAGTTTCTTCATCTTGGGACTCCATCGGTAAAGGGCAAAACGGCAGAGTGAGCAACAGCCCAATATGCGAATGGGTGGACGGCTGCGTCCTAGGAAGCCTGCGTTCTATTCAACACAGGCCACAACGAGCGAGTGATCGGCATTCTAACGACAGGCCCGAAGCCGATATTTCTTCAATGCGACAACAAATTACAGAAGCACCGAGAAAGCGGTTCGAGCTCATTGACAGCCTCGCAATTTCATGCAAGAGCAAAAGAAGGGAAACCGATCTATGCTGCAAATTGCGGGCCTATTATTCGCAAACCCTTCTAATCCGGCAAGCACAGCGTGTCGGCTGTTTCTATGAAGAGCCCGCAAAGGCCCTGAAACAAGGCGTTGCGTTTCCCATTGCCTCGTTACCGCGCCTTTGGTTACACATTTCGAAACATCGGTAACGTTCAGACGCGTCCCACTTTAAAGATCGATATTTATTCGCCGACCGCCCAGATCCCCGTGGCGAGGGAGCTTGCTCCCGCTGGGCTGCGCAGCAGACCTGAATCAGGCACCGCAGTCATTCGAACACCGACCTGTGGCGAGGGGATTCATCCCCGTTGGGCCGCAAAGCGGCCCCAAACCCAGGCGACTCGCATCTATCAGAAAGAATCAGTGAGTGTCTTGGGGCTGCTGCGCAGCCCAACGGGGATAAATCCCCTCGCCACAAAGGTAGTACCAGGCACATAAAAAAGCCCCGCCCGGCAAGTGCCGGGCGGGGCTTTTCAGTGCTACACGCTACCCGTCAGGCAACGTTCATGGTCTTGTGCGTCTCGATCAGATGCGCCACCACACTCGGGTCGGCCAGGGTGGAGATGTCACCCAGCGCGTCGTATTCCGCCGTGGCGATCTTGCGCAGGATGCGGCGCATGATCTTGCCCGAACGGGTCTTCGGCAGGCCCGGGGCCCACTGGATGACATCCGGCGACGCAATCGGCCCGATCTCCTTGCGCACCCAGTTCTTCAGTTCCAGGCGCAGGGCTTCGCTGGTTTCTTCACCGGCGTTGAGGGTGACGTAGACATAGATCCCCTGCCCCTTGATGTCATGGGGCACACCGACCACCGCCGCTTCGGCGACTTTCGGGTGGGCGACCATGGCGCTTTCGATCTCGGCAGTACCCATGCGGTGGCCGGACACGTTGAGCACGTCGTCCACCCGGCCGGTGATCCAGTAGTAGCCGTCCTCGTCGCGACGGGCACCGTCACCGGTGAAGTACATGCCGCTGAAGGTCTTGAAGTAGGTGTCGACGAAACGGTCGTGGTCGCCATACAGCGTCCGCGCCTGGCCCGGCCACGAGTCGAGGATCACCAGGTTGCCTTCGGCCGCGCCTTCGATCAGGTTGCCGAGGTTGTCCACCAGTGCTGGCACCACGCCGAAGAACGGACGCGTCGCCGAACCCGGCTTCAACGCCGTGGCACCGGGCAGCGGGCTGATCAGCACGCCACCGGTTTCGGTCTGCCACCAGGTGTCGACGATCGGGCAACGCTCCCTGCCGACGTTCTTGTAGTACCAGTCCCAGGCTTCCGGGTTGATCGGCTCGCCCACCGAACCCAACAGGCGCAGGCTGCTGCCATCGGCGCCCTCGACCGCAGCGGTGCCCGAGGCCATCATCGCGCGGATCGCGGTCGGCGCGGTGTAGAGGATGTTGACCTTGTGCTTGTCGACTACCTGGGCAACGCGGGTGATGTCCGGGTAGTTCGGCACGCCTTCGAACAGCAGTGTGGTCGCGCCGTTGGCCAGCGGGCCGTAGACGATGTAGCTGTGGCCGGTGACCCAGCCGACGTCGGCGGTGCACCAGTAGATTTCGCCCGGTTTGTAGTCGAACACGCGCTCATGGGTCAGGGCCGCATAAAGCAGGTAGCCGGCCGTGGTGTGCTGCACGCCCTTGGGCTTGCCGGTGGAACCGGAGGTGTAGAGGATGAACAGCGCTTCTTCGGCGCCCATTTCCTTTGGCGCACACACGGTGCCGGCCACTTTCATCAGGTCCTCGTACCAGATGTCGCGATGCTGGTTCCACTTGATGTTACCGGCGGTGCGCTTGCACACGATGACTTTCTGGATGCTGCTGGTTTCCGGGTTGGTCAACGCATCATCGACGTTGGCCTTGAGGGGAATCTTCTTGCCGGCACGGATGCCTTCGTCGGCAGTGATCACCACTTTGGACTTGCAGTCGATGATCCGCCCGGCCAGGGCTTCAGGCGAGAAGCCACCGAACACCACCGAGTGAATCGCACCGATCCGCGCACAGGCCAGCATGGCGACCACGGCTTCGGGGATCATTGGCATGTAGATGGTCACCACGTCGCCACGGTGCACGTCCTGGCCGCGCAGGGCGTTGGCGAACTTGCAGACTTCTTCATGCAGCTCGCGATAGGTGATGTTGCGGCTCTCGGACGGGTCATCGCCCTCCCAGATAATCGCCACCTGATCGCCACGCTCGGCCAGATGACGGTCGAGGCAGTTGTAAGACACGTTCAAGGTGCCGTCGGCGAACCACTTGATGTCGACATGGTGATCGTCGAACGAGGTCTGTTTCACCGTGGTGAAAGGCTTGATCCAGTCCAGGCGCTTGGCCTGCTCGCGCCAGAAGCCATCCGGGTTGACGACCGACTGCTGATACATCGCCTTGTAGGTTGCCTCGTCAGTCAACGTACTGGCTGCTACCTCGGGGCGAACGGGATACAGAGAAGCCGCACTCATGTTTCTTACCTCGGTGACATAGTTGTTTTTGTATGGTCCCGTTTTAGCCCGGGGCGGGCCTATAGAACCATTCGACGATGGTAGTAACAAGTCCCTACAAAATGTCGGTACTAACGTGCAAGTCCCTGCCCGCCCCCCTCCGCATCCCTTGTGGGAGCGAGCCTGCTCGCGATGACGCCAGCAAATCCAACACAGCATTAACGGACACGCTTCGGCCGTCAGCGATTATTACCAAATCAACCAAAAGTGTTTATCAAAACGCAGTCTGTTTGCATCCAACCCCACTCCCTAAAATCAATCCCGCCAACCGGCAAACGCGATTAACGCAACACAGCCCCCACGAAGGCCGTTAATCAACTTCCAAATACCTGCTCCACACGCAACCCCAAAAAGGTTGCGTGACCCCACTCGACCTCAGAAAAGGTGAAACAGATGAAAGCTTTATGGGTTCTGGTACTCGGCAGCCTGTGCGCCACCGCCATGGCAGACGATGCTACGACCGATGTCGCCCAGCAAAAACCGGCCATTGAGGAGTACACCTACTCCACCCAGCTGGACATCGCCAAAGTCATTTCCATGAGCGAAATCCCGAACGTCTGCGAAGTGGTGCCGGCGAAGATGGAATACGACGACTCCAAAGGCCAGCGCCACATCCTGCGCTACAGCATCATGGGCAACGGCTGCTCCAACGGTTGACACATAAGGAGCAACCACCATGAAAACCCGACTGATCCTGGCACTGACCCTGTCCGTACTGGCCGCACCGAGCTTCGCCGCCGACGGCTTTGATCGCACCGGTTCCGCCGCTGCCATCGACCGTTACGACGGCACCGATGCGGCCACGCTCGCGACCGACGATCACGATCTGGCCGCCCCGGACACCGTCGCCGCAGACGGCAGTGATCGCGTCGGCTCGGCCCGTACCGATTGATCATAATTGGCATTTTCCAGGGCCCGGTTTCGATCGGGCCTGGTTGTGTCTGGAGCTTCTAAAAAGCCTTCACAAACACAACATGTTGTGCATTACCGCAAAAAACGCTGATTTTTTGATCAAAAACTACCGCCTTCCGACCCAGGCAAAAAAAATCTTCAACGGGCTTGCAGCGGCGAAAGCCTTGTAAACCCTCGCTCCCGTGCGAATCCGACCTTCGCCACCCTCTCCGTGGGCCATTTCGCCGCACCACGTAGGCAAAAAAGTCCTTATAATGCCGCCCTAAACGGGCCTGCAATATTCCCTTACAGGGATCACGCCAGCCTGAAGCCCACGCAGGGGCCAATGGCCTCTCCGCGTCCATCGCCGCTTCAGCGCCTCCCGTACATTTTTCTGTTTATTGCGTGCGCACTGCTGCAAGAAACGATTTTTCCAAGATCCACCGCGGCCAGAAGGCCTTCACCGGGCATCTGGCCCTCACGCAGGAGACGACACGTCATGCTGAGCTGGGACGAATTCGACAAAGAAGACGGCGAAGTTGCCGTAAAAAGCGCCAACACCGGCAATGCGACCGAAGCCAACATGGATCGCCTCGACAGCGCCGGCGGTGCCGCCGCCCTCGAAGCCCGCGCCGTGACGGCCAGCGACTCGGCCGCGATCATCCGCGCCAAGGCTGCCCTCGACAAACTCGACATCGCCGAAGGCCTCGCCGAACTCGAAGGCGCCTCCGCCCGTGTCGCCGTCGATGAAAAGCGCATGATCAACTGCCGCGCCGACCTCAACCAGCTCGTGCCATTCAAATACGACTGGGCCTGGCAGAAGTACCTGGACGGCTGCGCAAACCACTGGATGCCGCAAGAAGTCAACATGACCGCCGACATCGCCCTCTGGAAAAACCCGGAAGGCCTGACCGACGACGAGCGCCGCATCGTAATGCGCAACCTGGGCTTCTTCTCCACCGCCGACTCCCTGGTCGCCAACAACCTGGTCCTGGCCGTATACCGCCTGATCACCAACCCGGAATGCCGCCAGTACATCCTGCGCCAGGCGTTCGAAGAGGCGATCCACACACACGCCTACCAGTACTGCATCGAATCGCTGGCCATGGATGAAGGCGAAATCTTCAACATGTACCACGAGATCCCATCAGTCGCGAAAAAAGCCGCCTGGGGCCTGAAATACACCCGTTCGATCTCCGATCCGAAGTTCGAAACCGGTACTCCGGAAACCGATAAAGAGCTGCTGCGCAACCTGATCGCCTACTACTGCGTCCTGGAAGGCATCTTCTTCTACTGCGGCTTCACCCAGATCCTCTCCATGGGCCGCCGCAACAAAATGACCGGCGTCGCCGAGCAGTTCCAGTACATCCTGCGCGACGAATCCATGCACCTGAACTTCGGCATCGACGTGATCAACCAGATCAAAATCGAAAACCCACACCTGTGGGACGCCGAAATGAAGGAAGAAGCGACCCAGATGATCCTGCAAGGCACTCAACTGGAAATCGAATACGCCCGCGACACCATGCCTCGCGGTGTGTTGGGCATGAACGCGGCGATGATGGAAGACTATCTGAAATTCATCGCTAACCGTCGTCTGTCGCAGATCGGTCTGAAAGAAGAGTATCCAGGCACGACTAACCCGTTCCCTTGGATGAGCGAGATCATGGACTTGAAGAAAGAGAAGAATTTCTTTGAGACTCGGGTGATTGAGTATCAGACGGGTGGAGCTTTGAGCTGGGATTGATTCGAAAGAAGAGTCCTAGGCTGTACGTGTAAATAAAAACCCCGTGAGAACGGGGTTTTTTGCGTTCTACGGAATCAAAACTGCGTTTAACTTCAGGGCAATTGCACTACGTCTACCCTACGAAAAACTCAGAATCCTTCCGTATTGACTCAGCATCTGTCCATTACCTATCTTAGTCGCAGGTGCCTAAGAAACGCCCAACGTAGTAGCTGATCGCCAAATATAGAACCGGGTACTGTCTAAGGACATTAGTCATTCTGTAGGGCAATAGCTTGTTGGGATTTTCTTGCATCCTCTACGTCGGGCTCGCGCCGCTAACCTTCGAACGTAGAGGTCGTTATGCCCACAAAAATTTCACCCCGCTCTCCATATACCTTGGAGACCAATCTGCCTGATGTTTATATTCCGACCGCTTTCACCCGTCACAACCTCCATCTGCATACCCTCTTGGTTGAAAACCAAGCTTGGTTCAGCGCCTCCGATTTGGGACGCTTGATGAGCAAGCACCTCGACGAGCGCATGACACGCAAGCTTGACCCCGACCAGCGCCGGATGATGCGGGTATATGCCCATGGGCTGACCGAAGAACGTCTGATGCTGAGCGAGTCGGGCGTGTATGCATTGCTGGTTTATCACTACTGTCCCGAGTATCGGTTGCTGCGTGAATGGATCACGCATCAGGTGGTGCCTACGCTGCGTGATGAACGCTTCTCGCATAAGGTGGAGCGCCCTACGTTGAGCGTGCTGGATTGGCCGAAGATGTCGCTCTGCATGCTGCACTGGCAGGATGAGCCGTGGATTCGTTTGCGGGATATGCCGGCGGTGTTGGTGGATGATCCCTTTAATCAGCATGAATCCTGGTGGCGGAAAGCGTCGCGGGTTTTGCGAGGGTTTTGACTGTTGATGAGCTGTCGTCGTCCGTGTTCGGGCGGCGGTTTTTATTGGCGATACGAATTGGGGCTGCTTCGCAGCCCAGCGGGAGCAAGCTCCCTCGCCACGGGGATTTGGGGTTGAGGCTGTGTTGGTTTGGGATTTCCCACTGTCTTTGCGATGTGTTGAAACAACTTCAATGTCCCATCCACCTCAAAACCGAACCCTCGCCCCCCATACTAGCCGGCGCCATTCGCGAGACCCACGCTTTTGACACCTATACCACTGAGTGGTAGCTTTGTACATCAACGGGATAGCTTATGCCAATGAGGGTATTCAAAACGAAGACCTTTGCCGTTGCGGCAAAGAAAGCAGCAATCACAGATGTCGATCTCTGTGAGGCTGTGCAGGAAGTCGTGAACGGGCAAGCCGATGATTTGGGCGGTGGTGTTTGGAAAAAGCGCCTCAATGAAAACCGCCACCGCTCGATCATTCTTGCCAAAGGCCGTGGTTACTGGGTGTATCAGTTCCTGTTTGCCAAGAAGGACCGGGATAACATCACGAAAAAGGAGCTGGCCGGGTTCAAGAAGCTTGCTGATACCTATAAGGGTCTGAGCAAGGAGCAAGTCCAGCTTCTGCTGGACGAAAAAGAATTTGTGGAGATATGTAATGGCGAAAAAATTCAAAAGTGAGGCTTTCGAGTCGATTCACAGCTCGGCTGAGGCACTGCTGAAAATCGGCGCTATCGACAAGGCCACCATGCGGGAATTCGACGAGACCTGCATTGCTGAGGTACCTGCTGAAATCCCACCCGCTCAGATCAAGAAGATTCGTCTGCGTAGTCATGTCAGTCAGCCGGTTTTTGCCCGCTACCTGAACACGAGTGCATCGACAGTTAAGCAGTGGGAGGCTGGTGACAAGCGTCCTGGAGGGATGGCTCTTAAGCTGCTCAGCATCGTGGAGAAACACGGCCTCGAAATACTGGCCTGAAGACTACGCTACGAGATATGTCGGCGATGCCGGTCGACGATCCGTTTACCCAGCACAATTCCTGGTGACGGCAAGCTTCGCAGGTTTGCGAGGTTTTTGACTGTTGATGAGATGCCGTCGTCCGTGTTCGGGTGGCGGTTTTTTGTTGCCAATATGAATTGGGGCTGCTTCGCAGCCCAGCGGGAGCAAGCTCCCTCGCCACGGGTATGGGGCAGGTTTCAGCGGATTGCGCCAGCTTCTACCGGGGACAACTAATGCCGGAAAAACCCATGGTGAGACCTTCGAGTCGATTCACAGCTGAAGTGCCTGTTGAAATCTCAAACCAAGTAGAGGGACATGCATTCATTCCCGGCCCTCAAAGCCATGGATGATGCCTTCCGGGGTGCAGTCAAAGTCCGCCGACATCCAAATTTTCCCCTTCAACCGTCCAGGCTTGCGAGCTTTCGGTGTATCGACATGGGGCACCAGATTCACGTAAGGCTTGCCGGCCTTGGTGATCACCACCCTGTCGCCCTGCGATGCACGCGCACCCAGTTGAAAGAGCTGGGACTTAGCTTCGTGCAGGGTTACTTGCACCCGTTCTCCCATCTAACTCCTCTTTAGAGTTAGCATCGCTGCGGATTCTACGCTCAGTTGAAACACCCAGTGCAACCCACCCCCACAACCCGCTATTAATACCCTCCCCCACTCAAGGACCCGAGCCCCATCATGAAATTCGATCTCGCCTACTGCCTCAGCCTCGACGAAAAGCTGTCGATCTATGACGTACGCGATTTGAATTTTGACGAGACGGTGGCGTTCGATTCCGCGAAAGAACATTTCCAGTGTCCCAACGATGCCTGTCGGGCGGCGTTTGATGTGGAAAATGTGCTGGGAACATTCAACGCCAAGAACGTGCGCTACGTGCGTACGCCGCATTTCAAGAACATCCCCAGCACGCGGCACATAGAAGGTTGTCCATACATCAGCCTGAAAGCACCGGCATCGGGGCTGGAGGGGGAAGGTGCGGAAACGGATGACGGTCGGGAGGAGCATTTCCCGTCGGAGTTGCTGCTGACTCGCCGTGAGTATGTGCGCAAGCCGTCCAGCCCGGCGGTGGTGGCGGATGCCATGGGCGATGAGCGAGTGCTTTCCCCTACTAGTCATGTCGAGCATCCGAGCCGAGATTCAGCGCCGGACAAGACCAGCGTCTTCGCTCATCCAGTGGAGTGTTTTGTCTCGAACTTCGCCGACAAGGACCTGCTCAAGCGCATGCCGTTGAAGATTGGCGAGCACACCGCGCCCTATGCGTCGTTCTTCAAGAAGATCGAATACCTGCTGGACAACAAGGGACTGATCTACTGGGGCAAGATCAGGAAGATCGAGGATTATCACAGCGCCAGCTTTCGCGTGGACTTCGAGCCAAAGGTTTGGGTCAAGTTACCGGGCGAGGCGAAGAAGCGGCCCTATTCGGTCAACGTTTACCTGAGCAAGAAGCTGATCGATCAGTACCGCAAGCGCAAAGCGTTTCTGGAAGAGATCAAGCATGCCGCCGAGAGCGAACGGGATCTGTATTGTTTCTTTTATGGCGTGACGCCGGAGCTGAAGCAAGTGCCGAGCAAGAAAAACCCCGAACAGACCTTCGGGGTGTTCAGTGCCCAGATTGAGAATCTGGACCACTTCATTATCCGTGAAGCGCCGGGGTTGGCCGATCACTGATCTCGCCTTGGGCTGACAGCAACTACGCGCGTCGGGTGTTTCTATTCATAGTGCATCTTGGCAAGCTGCCGCTCGAATGCCCGCATTTCCCGTTTTACTTCCATGCGTCGTCACGGGCTTCTGGACGCTGGGCTCATCCAGACCAGCATAACGCCGCAACCAGTGAAAAGACTGTACGTCTGTAGCCCACTCGATTTCATAGCGCTGACGAACAGCGTCGCAAATCCGTTCTCGTAACTCGTCGCTCAGAACCATCAGCTCCTGATCGTTCAGCAGGTTACAGGCGACCATCAGCCTCAAAGACAGGGAAACATTCCACCCTCCTTCGCTAGACACCAGGCTACACCGAGCCCTTGGCTGGAGCAGACCATTGGTCACCCATCAAAAAAATGAGATTGATCCGACCTCAAAACAACTGTACAAAAACACAGTATTTTTTGAATCTCACCGCTTTGGAGAATCCCATGGCCTCTCTCGCAATCAAAACCACGCTGGAACGCATCGCTGTCTATCAGTTCACCTCTACTCACTGTGCACAGGCACGAGCCATGTTGGGTTGGAGCGTCGAGGAGTTGTCCCGCCAGTCTGGCGTTTCGGTCCAGGCCATCGAGCGCTTTGAAGCGGGCGGCGAGTTGCTCGATGTAACGCGCCTGGCCCTGGCGTTTCGACTGGAAGCCGAAGGCTTGGTGTTCTTCCCTGGCTTCGCGCCGGGGCGCGGCATGAATATCAAGGGCGCCACGCCGGACCCGATGGGGCGGGCCGATTACGCGATGATCGAATAACCGGCTCGGTGCATCTTCGGTCAGGCCGCACCGGCCTGGTTTTCATAAGCCGAGGCTTCTACGTCCAGCCACCAGGCCCGGCCACGGTGCGGTTGGGTCAAGGTGAATGCCTCGCCCATTTGCGGCGTGGTGATAGGCACGTTGCGCTCCCAGGCCAGGGCCAGGATGCGGTCGAAAGGTTCATACCAGGCATGCATCGCCAGGTCGAAGGTTCCATTGTGGATCGGCAGTAGCCAACGGCCCTTGAGGTCGATGTGAGCCTGAAGCGTCTGCTCCGGCTGCATGTGGACATGGGGCCAATCGACGTTGTAGGCACCGGTTTCCATCAGCGTCAGGTCGAAAGGGCCGTATTGCTCGCCGATACGCTTGAAACCGTCGAAGTAACCGGTGTCGCCGCTGAAGAAGATCCGCGTGGCGCCGTCGATCATCACCCATGAAGCCCACAGCGTGCTGTTGCCATCGAACAGACCGCGACCGGAAAAGTGCTGCGATGGCGTGGCGATGAACTCGATGCCGTCCACCTCGGTGCCCTGCCACCAATCCAGTTGCTGTATTTTGCTGGCCTCGACGCCCCATTTGAGCAGGGTGTCGCCCACGCCAAGAGGCGTAAGGAAGTGCCGGGTCTTGGCGGCAAGCTTGCGGATGGCCTGGTAGTCGAGGTGGTCGTAATGGTCATGGGAGAGAATCACCGCTTCAATCGGTGGCAGTTCCTCCAGGCTGATGGGCGGCTGATGGAAACGCTTGGGCCCGGCCCATTGCACGGGAGAAGCGCGGTCGGAGAAAACCGGGTCGGTGAGCCAGAACTTGTCGCGCAGTTTGAGCAGCACGGTGGAATGACCGAGACGGAAAACGCTGTGATTCGGTGCTGCCAACAGCGCTGCGCGTGTCAGGGTCTGGACGTTGATGGCTCCCGCTGGGCGGGTGGTGCGCGGCTTGTGCAGGAGCATGTTCCAGATGATGCGCATCATCTGGCCGAACCCTTCCCGGGGAGTATGGGCGTGATTGCGGTACTTCCCATGTTCCTGTTGGGAGGCAGGGTTGGCAGCCGCGCGGTCAGTCGAGGAAGAAGGAATGCTCATGGTGCGATAACTCCAGGGACGTCGCCGAGATGCGCTTCGCCGTTATAGGACAATCGGGTGGCTGCTACGGTACGCCCAGCCGCCCGAGAAACTACACCACTCGGTGTAGTTTCTAGATTGCATGAATCCCTCGAGCAAGTAAACTGCCGGGTGTAAATCCATCCCTTATCCGACGAATGCCATGACCGCACCGCAACGCCTCACCGAACGAAAACGCGAAGCCATCCTGCAAGCGGCGATTGCGGAGTTTCGTAGCAGTGGTTTCGAGATCACCAGCATGGATAGGATCGCGGCAACCGCGGGCGTGTCGAAACGCACGGTGTACAACCACTTCCCCAGCAAGGAAGAGTTGTTTTCCGAGATTCTGAATCGGTTATGGAACAACCTTACGGCAGAACAAGACACCGCCTACCACCCGGAACAGCCTCTACGAGAGCAACTTCGAACTGTGCTGCAAGCCAAGCTGCGCATGCTGGCGGATGACAACCTGCTCGACTTGGCGCGCATTGCCATCGCCGCTACCATCCATTCCCCCGAGCGAGCCCAAGGCATGGTTGCGCGCATGGGCGAGCGCGAAGAAGGCCTGACCGGCTGGATTCGCCAGGCACAGGCCGATGGCCGTTTGAAACCCGTGGAGCCGGCATTCGCCGCCCAGCAGATGCACGGCTTGATCAAGGCATTCGCTTTCTGGCCGCAGGTCTCCATGGGCCAGCCGAGCCTGCCCCCGGAAGAACAAGTCTCGGTAGTCGAGTCAGCATTGGATATGTTTCTGGCCTGCTACCAGGCCTGAGCTCAACACAGCCGCAGGTTACTCCCCAATTCATCGAACAATGTCACCACCGAGCGCAGGGCGCGGCAATCGGGCCGGGTCAAAAGCCAAAGTGCGGTGTCGTATCCCTTCAAGGGTTCGCCAAGGGGGATAAGCCCTTGGCTATCACCCATCAGAAAATCCGGCAGCGCCGCGACACCCAGCCCCGCCCGCACCAGCTCGGTGATCGAAAGCATGCTGTTACAGCGATACGCCGGCATTACGCCAGGCAGATGTTGGCGGCGCCAGGCCACAGTGGGGTGGTCGGGGAGAAAATCGTCTGGGGCAATCCAGGTCATCGAGGCCAGGTCATCCGGCGGCGCCGGCAGTTGATACGCAGCGCCAGCACATACCCGATAAGCCACAGGGCCCAGGTTTCGACCGACCAGATGTTCCGGCGGCGTACGGGTCAAGCGCAACGCAATGTCGGCATCTCGCCGGCTCAAGTTGGCGAAGTCATTGGAGGTGCTCAGTTCAAGGGTCAAGGCCGGATAGTCGGGCATGAATCGCGCCAGCGCCGGCAGCAGCAACGCCTGCAAGACCGAGTCGCTGCAGGTCAGGCGAACCGTGCCGCTGACCACCTCGCCGCCCTGCTCCACGCCGATACGTGCGGCCTCCAAAGCCTGCTCGGCGCGTTCGGCCTGTTCGGCCAACGCCTGGGCCAGGCTCGTGGGCAGGTACCCGGATCGGCTTTTCTCGAACAAGGGTTGGCCCAAGGCTGCCTCTAGCCTGCGGACCGAGCGGAATACCGTCGACACGTCCACCCTCAACAATTGCGAAGCCCGAGCCAACGAGCCACCGCGGACCAACGCCAGGATCAGGGAAAGGTCAGGGTAGTCCAGGCGATATTGCGTCGATGCATTGAGCACTTGGGATAACGCCCATATTGATTGCGTGAACGCCAATCTATAGTGGCGACCAGCAATCAACAAGCGGCGAGCCCCCTTATGGAAAACCAGCGTTTGCGCATCGCCCTGGTCGGCGATCACGACCCACAAATAACCGCCCACCGAGCGATTCCTATCGCACTTGAGCGGATCGGCAAGCAGACCGGGCTTGACGTCCAGGTTCGATGGTTAGCGACGGACCTTATCGTTGACGACACGCTGTTCAATGACTTCCAGGGTATCTGGTGCGTGCCCGGCAGCCCCTATCGGAGTGAAGACGGTGCCATGCGTGCCATCCGCTTTGCCCGCGAACAGCGACGCCCATTCCTGGGTACTTGCGGCGGATTTCAACATGCCGTCCTGGAATACGCCCGCAACGTCATGGGTTGGACCGATGCCGCCCATGGCGAAACCGCTCCTGAGGCTGAACGCGCCCTGCTGACGCCGCTGAGCTGCGCCTTGATCGAAACCATCGACAGCCTAACGCTTGAAGCGGAGTCATTGATTGCCAGGGCCTACGGACGCCAGACGATTTTCGAGGGCTACCACTGTCGATTCGGGGTTAACCCGGATTTTGAAAACGATCTGCTGAACCAGCGCCTGCACGCCGTCGCCCGGGATTCGGCTGGGGATTTGCGGGCCGTGGAACTGCGGGACCATCCGTTCTTTGTCGCGACCTTGTTCCAGCCTGAGCGTGCGGCATTGGAAGGTCGCGTACCGCCGCTGGTCAAAGCGTTTGTCGAAGCCTGCGTGTAGCGCTTGTCAGCCAGCACAAAAATCCTGTGGGAGCGAGCTTGCTCGCGAAAGCGGTTGATCAGTCTGCATCAATGTTGAATGGCAGACCGCATCGCGAGCAGGCTCGCTCCCACAAGGGGGCTCGGCCCCCCACAGATCCGCCATCCACCACAGACCTACTGTGGGAGCGAGCCTGCTCGCGATAGCGGTAGATCAGTCTGCATCAATGCTGAATATCAGACCGTCTTCACGAGCAAGCCCGCTCCCACAGGTATGCGCTTTACCTCAAGGTACGACTCAGCCCTCCACCAACTGACGCACCGCAACAATCTCCGGCAAATCACTGCGGCTCATATAGACCCGCAGCGGTTCGGTGAGGTTGATACGGTCGTCGATGTGCTGGTCCAGCAGCAGCTGGATCCGCTCACGCTTGAGGGTCATGGTGCCATCCGTCAACGGGGCCCAGACGAATTCACAGACGGGGATGATGCCGTCGTCGGCCACGTCCATGCCGAAGGCGTCTTCGCTGAAACGCACAATGTATTGCCCGGTCTTGCGGTTCAGGCCGACAAAACCCTTGAGCTGGTCGGCGGCCTGGCAGATGAATGTCGAAGTGGTGCGCATGGTAAACCTCATGGATGCGTCTCTCGGGACGTCTGATCGATGGTTTACACGCAGGGCGGGTGAACGCTGGGTTCAGGTTTCCCTCTGCCGGGGAAACTGGTGGCGCCAAGGGTACTGCAAAGCAGCCCGACATGGCGTGGGAAAATTCTTCTTCGCACACGTTTATGTCGGTATGGCGATAGCGCCAGGAACGTTCAGTTGTTAAAAGATAGGTTTGCACACCTACGAAAAGGAACTCGAGCATGGTTGTTACCTCCACCCGCAGCGCCCTGATGCTGAGCCTGCTGTTCGGCCTGGGCCAAGCGCAGGCCGCCGAGGCCATCACCCCCAAGGCCCTGGCCGCCCTCAACGGTGTTCCTCATCCAGCAGTGATCGCCCACCGCGGCGCCTCGTTCGACGCACCGGAATCCACCGCAGCTTCCTACAAACTGGCCCGCGACCTGGGCGCCGACTATCTGGAACTGGACCTGCAACGCAGTAAGGATGGCGTGTTATTCGTCCTGCACGACGACAGCCTGCTGCGCACCACGGACGTCGCGACGAAATTCCCCGAGCGCAAGGACAGCAGCGCCAACGCGTTCACCATGGCGGAACTCAAAACCCTCGATGCCGGCAGTTGGTTCAACGCCGCCTACCCGGACCGCGCCCGACCTTCGTTCGTCGGCCTGAAAATCCTCACCCTCGATGAAGTCATCAACATCGCCGAGGGCAACCCGTTGCATAAGCCTGGGCTCTACATCGAAACCAAGGAGCCCAAGCTGTTCCCAGGTATCGAACGCGACCTGAAGGACAAGTTGCAGGACCGCGGCTGGCTGAGCCCGGCAGGCTCCAAGCTCGCCAAGAGCGCCACCGGTGTCGGCCAGGGCAAAGGCAAAGTGGTTCTGCAGACGTTTGAAAAAAGCAGCCTCGAACTGCTGCACAAAGAGATGCCGAAAGTGCCGAAGATCCTCTTGCTGTGGGTTGGCGAGGGCAACATCGAACCCAAGTCCAAGGTGCCTTTCGCCGAGTCCGGCGAGACGGACAAGGCCGTTTATTACGCCAAGCAGGAACCCAAGAACAAAGCCGAGTTCGAGAAATGGGTCCAGTACGCCAAGGCCCAGGGCGCGATCGGCACCGGACCGTCCGCGGCGCTGACCCACGGCGGCAGCCAGAGTTATTCAGACCTGGTGCAACCGTGGATGAACCAGTACACCCACGATCAGGGCCTGCTGGTGCATGTCTACACCGTGGATGAGCCGGTGGACTTCAAGAAAGTCATGGATGCCGGCGTCGATGGCATCTTCACCAACCGCGCCAGCGAACTGCTCAAATACTTCAAGCGCCCGCAAACTGGCACCGTGGCGCAACTACTGGAGAAGAATGGCTATTGAGCCAACCCAGGATGCCAGGGCACTTAGCTTCGGGTTCTTTTGTCGAATTAAGGGTGAATTAAGTTGCCACAGTTAATCTGGCCCCACTTAAACGACTCACCCTTTTAATGACACCAAGGAAAGTACTTATGAAAACTTTGACTGCCCTGTTCACCGCTGCTGCCCTGACCCTCACCGCCGGCCTGGCCCAGGCTGATGTACGAGTTGACCAGATTCCTCAGTTGGTGAAGGAAGGCAAGATCAAGTCGCTGGAGTCGATGAATGCAGAAGCCCTGAAGTTGCATCCAGGCGCGACCATCACCGACACCGACCTGGATAACCACTTCAATGGCTACGAGTATGAAGTGGAACTGAAAACTGCCGATGGCAAAGAGTTCGACGTTGACTTCGACGCCACCACCGGTAAAGTCCTGTCCAACAAGCAAGACACTTGATCAGCCAGAAAACAGCCGCGCAACTTACCAGTTGCGTGGCTTTTTTTCGTTCGCAGGAAACCGAGCCGACGACCTGGAGCAGCCCAGCGCAACCGTCACAAAACCTTCAAAAAAGCTTGAGATGATGGCCTCCAAGTGAACCTGTAGCCGCGACAGGCACTTCCCGCCAGCGAGACCTCATGAACCACAGCATCGATCAAAGCCACCGCGATCCGGACCTGTTCGGCCTGCTCTACGGGTTCCGCTTCCGCCCCGGCGAGCGTGGACGAGAAGTCGATTCGGCCCAGGCCTTGCAATGCCTGCAACAACCCCAGGACTCGGATGAGTTCCTCTGGTTGCACCTGAACCTGGCTCACGCGGCGTGCGAGCGCTGGATGAAAAGTCATCTGGCGTTGCCGCAGGAATTTTTCGAAGCCTTGCATGAAGGCTCGCGCTCGACCCGTATCGAGCATGTGGACTCGGCGTTGCTGGCCGTGGTGAACGACGTCGTGTTCAACCTCAGTAACCTGATGTCCTCGGATGTATCGACGCTGTGGGTGTGCGTTCGCAGTCGCCTGATTATCAGCGCTCGCCTGCAACCACTGCACTCGGTCGACAAGCTGCGCTCCTCGGTCAAGGCTGGCGAATGTTTTCGCTCGCCGCTGGAACTGCTGGTGCACCTGCTGCGGGACCAGGGCGAAGTGCTGACCCAGATCGTGCGCAAGACCAGCCTCAGCGTCGATCAAATCGAAGACCAGTTGCTGTCCTCACGCCTCTCCACCAACCGCGCCGAGCTGGGCAGCCAGCGCCGGGTGCTGGTGCGCCTGCAACGTCTGCTGGCCTTGGAACCGGGCTCATTGCTGCGCCTGCTCAACCGCCCGCCACAGTGGTTGCAGAAGGAGGACGTCAAGGAACTGCGCAAATCCACCGAGGAGTTTGCCCTGATCATCAACGACCTCACCGCGCTGGGCGAACGAATCAAGCTGTTGCAGGAAGAAATCGCCGCCAATCTCAATGAACAGAGCAACCGTACCCTGTTCACCCTGACGGTGGTCACGGTACTGGCGTTGCCGATCAACATCATCGCCGGTTTCTTTGGCATGAACGTCGGCGGCGTGCCGCTGGCCACCGACCCGGAAGGCTTCTGGATCCTGGTGGCGCTGGTGGCGACGTTTACGCTGATTGCCGGTCGCTGGGCGTTTCGCAAACGACGAGATTATTAAGGCTCGCCTCAGCAGCAGCCTTGATGCGCCCTCCGTGGCGAGGGAGCTTGCTCCCGCTCGGCTGCGCAGCAGTCGTAAAGAATCTGCCGCACCGCGCTGAATGGCTTTGTGGCTGCTGCGCAGCCCAGCGGGAGCAAGCTCCCTCGCCACGGGATCGCGTCAGCCTCAGGCGCTGAGCCGCGCCGTCACTTCATTCAACTGCCCCGACAAACCATGCAAATTCCGCCCGGCGGTTTCGGTGCGTTGCACGTTATCCAGGTTGGTGCTGGCAATGCAGGTAATTTCGGTGAGGTTGCGCGAGATGTCTTCGGCCACGGACGTCTGCTCTTCTGCCGCGGTGGCGATCTGGCGGTTCATGTCGCGAATCGCTTCAACAGCCTCGGTGATGCGTTCGAGCATCGCGCCGGCCTGGGTCACCTGTTCCACACTTTCCTCACTGCGCGACTGGCCGCTTTCGATGGCCTGGGCCGCGTCCACCGCACCGGTTTGCACGGTCTGGATGATCTGGTTGATCTCGATGATCGACGACGCTGTACGTTGGGCCAGGCTGCGGACTTCATCGGCAACCACCGCAAAACCGCGTCCAGCCTCACCGGCCCGGGCCGCTTCGATGGCGGCGTTGAGGGCCAGCAGGTTGGTCTGTTCGGCAATGCCGCGAATCACTTCCAGCACTTTGCCGATGCGCCCGCTGTCGGTCTCCAGCCGACGGATCACCGTCGCGGTGTTGGCGATTTCGCCGCGCATGCGGGTGATGGTGTGGATGGTCCCTTGCATGACCTTTTCACCCTGTTGCGCCGACTGATCGGCATCATCGGCCGCACGTGCCGCATCGGCCGCATGGCGCGCGACTTCCTGGGCGGTGGCGGACATCTCGTTCATCGCCGTCGCCACCTGATCGGTGCGCTCGAATTGCTCATTGGTGCCCTGGCTCATCAGCCCGGCGATGGCATTGAGCTCGCCGCTGGCGCTGTCCAGCTCGGTGGCACTGCGTTGCAGGCGGGTGAAGGTTTCGGCGAGGAAGTCGCGCAAAGTGTTGGCGGCCAGGGCCAGGTCGCCCAGCTCATCCTGACGGGTGCTGACCACCCGTTCGGCGAAACGGCCACGACTGAGTTGGGTCACGTATTCAATCAGGCTGCGGATCGGCTGCACCAGGCTGCGATTGACCAGCCACAGGCTGAACAAGCCGATCAACAGGCCGGATACCAGCATCACCGCAACACCCAGCATGATGGTGTGGTCAGCTCCGGCGCTGATCAACGCCGATTGCTCGGTGCTCAACTTGCGCAGATCGACCACCAGCTCACTCATCTGCTCGCTGGCCGCACGGTCCACGCCCTTGACTGCCGCATCACCTGCGGAGGCGTCGCCGCCTGCGGCTACAAAGGCGTCCCGGCCCTTCTGGTAGGCCGTGCCTAGCTGACGGTGTTCGTCGCGCAGACGTTCAATGCGCGTCTTGACCTGAGCCGGGAGGTCTTTTTGTCCGATCAACTCACCCAGAATGCCCTGGACATCCTGCTGACGCTCGCCGAACTGTTTCCAGTATTTATCCAGCTCCGCCGGCTGCTTGCCGCGCAGCAAAACGTTCTTCCACTCCTGCACCTGCTCCTTGAACCGCAGGTTGGCCTCGTCGATCAACTGCGAGGCGCGCAACGGCCCGTCGATCAGGCTTCGATAGTTCTGGATACCGTTGGACAGGAAATGAAAAGACGCCAGGGCGATCAGCAGCATCGCCAACAGGCTACCGCTCAGCAGGGCGAGAATCTGGGCTCGCAGGGATTTTTTCAGAAACATCAAGGAAGCTCTCTAGGAGGTAAAAGCCAAGCCCACGGACGACACGTCCAGACCTTCCTTGTCTCGCGCAAACGACGTCATGGCGTGAATGCGTGGGATATCACCTGCCATCGGCCCGGGGGCCTTGTTCTTGAGCCTTGGCGGCCGCCGTTCGTCCGATCATCAGCACCATGGCGGGGGCCGTCGACGCACTTGCCTGGACCTGTCCGGACAACCCCTTTTGTCGGCGCAAGAGGATTTAAAAGTCTTTTTGTCATGTCCCCTGCTGTATCCTGCCCTGGCTTTTAAAGCGCGGATCGACCAGATCTACCCACAGACTTAGCGAGGAGCGCGATATGCACGAGATTCCTAATCTCCCCTTCCCAAGCCTGCACGACACTGAGCAGACGACCACGCTACAAGCCGGGGGGCAACCTGACGCCCGTCAACCCGAGCCGAAAGAAGCAACTGAACGCCGCCAGGCCGACAGCGAAGACTGATACACCCGCCCTACCAGACCGTGTGGAAAGCGCTAAGATGCGCTTTCCACACTGCCTGAATCGCGAGCCCGCCATGAGCGACGACACCCCTCCCTTCAGCGAAGCCCAAGCCAGCGTGCTGATTGGCACCGCCGAAAAAATGGTCGAGATCTGGACCCGCCTGCCTCCCGAGAAACAAGCCGTCCTGCTGGCGCGTTTCGGCAGCGAAGAAAATGCCCTGGCTGCACTGGTCACCACGCAACTGATCGGCGCCAAGCGCGACAGCTGAATCGCCATCGGGCAAATAGTTTTACTTTTCCACACGCAGCCAGCGCAGTCGCCGGTATTATAAGCAGCCTATCTATCCTGCTGCTCCGTGGACTCTTTTTCCCATGTCAGATTCTCAGCGCCCGCTGGCGGTCACGCTGCAAGTTGTGTCCATCGTCCTGTTCACCTTCATCGGCTACCTGAACATCGGTATTCCCCTGGCCGTGCTGCCGGGGTACGTGCATGGCGAGCTGGGGTTCGGTGCGGTGATCGCCGGGCTGGTGATCAGCGTGCAATACCTGGCCACCTTGCTCAGTCGTCCTTACGCCGGGCGGATCATCGACAACCTGGGAAGTAAGCGTGCGGTGATGTTCGGCCTCACCGGCTGCGGGCTGAGCGGTGTGTTCATGCTGGTCTCCGCCTGGACACCTCATCTGCCGATGCTCAGCCTGATCAGCCTGTTGATCGGTCGCCTGGTGCTGGGCAGCGCGGAAAGCCTGGTGGGCTCGGGCTCCATCGGCTGGGGGATTGGCCGGGTGGGCGCGGTGAATACCGCCAAGGTGATTTCCTGGAACGGCATCGCCAGTTATGGCGCGCTGGCGATTGGCGCACCGCTGGGGGTGTGGCTGGTGAACACGCTGGGGCTGTGGAGCATGGGTGTCAGCATTATCTTGCTGGGTCTGTTGGGACTGGCACTGGCCTGGGGCAAAACCGCCGCGCCGATTGTCGCGGGCGAACGCCTGCCGTTCATGCACGTGCTGGGGCGGGTCCTGCCCCATGGTTGCGGCCTGGCCCTGGGTTCCATCGGTTTTGGCACCATCGCCACGTTCATCACCTTGTATTACGCAACCCAGCACTGGGACAACGCCGTGCTGTGCCTGACCCTGTTCGGCGCCAGCTTCATCGGCGCGCGCTTGCTGTTTGGCAACCTGATCAACCGCCTGGGCGGCTTTCGCGTGGCGATCGCCTGCCTTTCGGTGGAAGTGCTGGGGCTGTTGCTGTTGTGGATCGCGCCTGACGCCCATTGGGCCTTGGCGGGCGCGGCATTGAGCGGGTTCGGCTTTTCCCTGGTGTTCCCGGCCCTGGGTGTGGAAGCGGTCAACCTGGTACCGGCCTCCAGCCGTGGGGCGGCGGTCGGTGCCTATTCGCTGTTCATCGACTTGTCGCTGGGGATCACTGGGCCACTGGCTGGCGCGATCGCCGCAGGCTTCGGCTTCGCCTCGATCTTTCTGTTCGCAGCCCTGGCGGCACTGGCTGGACTGACGCTGAGCGTCTACCTGTACCGACAGGCGCCAAGGTATCGCGAGGAACGGGAGAAAAACTAGAAGTCCACCTTGCCGCGCCCGGCCTTGATCGAACCGCGCTTGGTCTTGGATTCCAGGCGGCGTTTTTTCGAACCCAGGGTCGGCTTGGTCGGGCGACGCTTCTTCTCGATCTTGGTGGCGCTGAGGATCAGTTCGGTGAGGCGCTCCAGGGCGTCGGCCCGATTCTGTTCTTGGGTGCGGTACTGCTGGGCCTTGATGATCAGCACGCCGTCGCTGGTGATGCGACTGTCGCGCAGGGCCAACAGGCGCTCCTTGTAGAACTCCGGAAGCGAAGAGGCCGGGATGTCGAAGCGCAAGTGCACTGCGCTGGAAACCTTATTGACGTTCTGCCCGCCTGCGCCCTGGGCGCGAATGGCCGTCAGCTCGATCTCGGTGTCGGGGATGTGCACTGTGTTGGAAATCGCCAGCATAAAAAGTGTCCGCAAACAGGACCCACAGAATACCGCGAATCCCCCGGACAACACCCCTGTGGGGTGGTGTATGCAGTTCCACTGAACACCAAAGATCAAATGTGGGAGCGAGCCTGCTCGCGATTGCAGTGTGCCAGTCCCCATATGTTACTGACCCGACGCCATCGCGAGCAGGCTCGCTCCCACAGGGTTATGCGTATATCTGGAAACAACAAACCCGGCACTTGGCCGGGTTTGTCGTTCATCAGCGAGGCTTACTTGGCAACCGCCGCCACGGGCATCCCATGCCGGGCGCTGCGTTTGTTCTTGATCAGGTAGCACACCCACATGAACACCAGCCACACCGGAATCGCATAGACCGAAACCTGGATGCCTGGGATCAGCAGCATCACGCCAAGAATGAACACCACGAACGCCAGGCAGATGTAGTTGCCATACGGGTACCACAGCGCCTTGAACAGCGGCATCTGGCGGGTCTGGTTCATGTGCTGACGGAACTTGAAGTGCGAGTAGCTGATCATCGCCCAGTTGATCACCAGGGTCGCGACCACCAGCGACATCAACAGCTCCAGTGCATGCTGCGGGATCAGGTAGTTAAGCAACACCGCCACCAGCGTGACCGCTGCCGAGGCGAGGATCGAGCGTACCGGTACGCCGCGTTTGTCGATCTTGGCCAGGGCCGACGGGGCATCCCCTTGCTCGGCCATGCCCAGCAGCATGCGGCTGTTGCAGTAGGTGCCGCTGTTGTACACCGACAGCGCCGCGGTCAGCACCACGAAGTTGAGGATGTGCGCCGCGGTGTTGCTGCCCAGCATCGAGAATACCTGCACGAACGGGCTGCCGCTGTAGGCGTCGCCGGACGCATTGAGGGTGGTCAACAGGCTGTCCCAAGGGGTCAGGGACAACAACACCACCAGGGCGCCGATGTAGAAAATCAGGATCCGGTAGATCACCTGGTTGATGGCCTTGGGAATCACGGTTTTCGGTTTGTCCGCTTCAGCCGCGGTGAAGCCGAGCATTTCCAGGCCGCCGAAAGAGAACATGATGATCGCCATCGCCATCACCAGGCCGCTTACGCCGTTGGGGAAGAAACCGCCGTGGGTCCACAGGTTGGTGACCGATGCCTGCTCGCCGCCGTGACCGCTGACCAGCAGGTAGCTGCCCAGGGCAATCATGCCGACAATCGCCACCACCTTGATGATCGCGAACCAGAATTCGGCCTCGCCGAAGACTTTGACGTTGGCCAGGTTGATGGCATTGATCAGGAGGAAGAACGCTGCCGCCGAGACCCAGGTGGGGATCTCCGGCGCCCAGTAATGGATGTACTTGCCCACGGCCGTCAACTCGGACATGCCCACCAGGATGTAGAGAATCCAGCAGTTCCAACCCGACAGGAACCCGGCGAAACCGCCCCAGTACTTGTGCGCGAAGTGGCTGAAGGAACCGGCTACCGGCTCTTCGACAATCATCTCGCCCAACTGGCGCATGATCATGAAGGCGATGAAGCCGCAGATGGCGTAGCCGAGGATCATCGACGGGCCGGCTGACTTCAGTACCCCGGCGGAGCCAAGGAACAGGCCGGTGCCGATCGCGCCGCCAAGGGCGATCAGTTGAATGTGGCGATTTTTAAGGCCGCGTTTCAGCTCGCCTGAATGCGTGTTTTGTACAACGGTCATGCGTCACCTATTTGTTTTTATCTGTGACGAAATCGAACCCGACACGCTCGTGGCGTGGCGGAGTGAACAAGGCGGATAACCTTGAAAATGCGTGGGTACGCGAAGGGTCACAGTAAAACGCGGCGCATTGTACACCGCTGCCCTGCTGCTACCAGACACCACCGGATCAGCGTCGCACCCCACACTTCAGGTCTGGCGGGCATCTGACCCTTCCCGTCAGTTTGAAACAAGCGCTGCGAAGTGTCGGAAAATCCCTCAAGTCGGCCTCTTCGGCAGCTTTTTCTTACAGTTCCTCCAGCCGCCGGAACCCACCGGCCCGGCAGGCAAAAATTGTCAGGAATGCTTTACAACGCGTAACGTAGACTTTCCACGTAGGAATTTTCTCTCAGCCGACTGCAAATTGACGGTAGCTAGCTACCTAATAAATAAACTTCATAGTTGGCTGTTTTTGAATAAGTAATTTCTCGCTCGAAAATGGAATAAAAAGTTCAAAAGAAAAAATAAAAATATTTTTTTGCATTCCAATTTTCCCTCGACTAGGTTTTCAGCGACTTGCCAAGGCATCGTGCCGACAAGTTTTGCGGGGCCGTTTGCGGCCAGTTTCACTCGTCGCATCGACCCCGCGTTTTCCGTAAAAGTCATCTAGGAGATTCACTATGCAAGCACTGGACAAAGACTTGGAAACCGAACTGCAACTGGACGAATGGTTCGAAGCGCCGACCCATGAAGCCGCCGTTGAAATGATGCAGGCCGACGCCGTCGTTCCGTTCGGCACGGCGATGTGGCCTCTGTAGGCATAATCCGGCGGAGGCGGTCCGGCCGGTCGACTCCGCCACTTTTGCCCGTTGTCAGGAAAGCTGAATCACTTGTCAGGGAAGAATAAGCATGGACACACAACGAGCCATCTCACATTTCCTTTACTACCTCGAACACCACCCCGCCCTGGCCGGCATCCAGCCCGCCAAGGTGTTGCTCGGCCATACCGCCGGGTACGAAGCGCTGACCGGCGCCATTGCCGAACAGGCTGGCAGCGGCTCGCCCTTCCGGTTCAGCGCCATGCGCCTGGATCTGGAATCCACGGAGCGCTTGTCTCGGGCAATTGCCGACAGCGACCTGTATATTTTCTTCTACGACTCTTCCACCCTGCCCAACCCACGCCCTGATGGCCCGGACTTTGTCCGCGCGCTGCAAAGCGTGATGGCGGACAATTGGAAAAAATCGCTGCTGTTCAAGGACTACGGCGATTACTTCTACGACACCTTCAGCGTCATTCCCCAGCGCATCGCCGGGCTCAACAGCCACCTGATCCAACGGATGTCCCAAGCGACGACCTTGAGTTTCCAGGATGACCATGGCTCGTATTTCGACACCGGACTCGACAGTGTGAAGAAATGGACCGACATCAATGGCGTCGGCAACTACGACCTGGCGCCGGGTGAGATCGCGACCCACAGCGACACGATCAATGGCCGGGTCAAATTCGTCGGCACCTTCTTGAGCACCATTCCCTTCGCGCGCAAATATGGCGTGCTGCAATCGCCGCTGGAATTGTGGATCGAAGACTCCACCATCCAGAAAATCGCCACCGACGTGCCGGGCCTGGAACACGATTTCAACAAGTACCTGGACGCCAACCCGTCCAACCGGCGCATCGAGGAACTGGGGATTGGCACCAACGAAGGGGTCAAGAGCCTGTATGCGCGTAACGCCGGTTTCGAAGAGCGCCACTGCGGCCTGCACCTGGGACTCGGCGGCGGCGCCAAGGGCAGCCATCACCTGGACTTGATTTTCGAAAGTGGGGTGTTGGCGCTGGATAATGAGCCGGTGTTTGATGGGCGGTTTGTGCTTTAGGTCGGGATTGGCTGTGGGACTACTGGCGCATCGCGAGCGGGCTCGCTCCCACAGGGGACGGTGTTGAACACAATTTTTCATTCACCAAAGATCCAACTGTGGGAGCGAGCCTGCTCGCGATGAGGCACCCACCGGCACCGGTTTACTAAAGGCCGGACGAAAAAAACGCCAACCCAACGGTTGGCGTTTTTTCTTGCAGCTAGAAGCTTAAAGCTGCCTCACTCCGGCTTACGCCGCCCAAACCCCGGACGCTGCCCCGAGCCTGCCGGCGCGCCACGGCGCTTGCCCGACGGTGCGTCGCGGTCCACCAGGGAGATCCCCGGGCGTTTCTTCGGCGCCGGCTTGGCCGGGCGCTTGGTGTCGGCCGGACGCTCGGCGACTGGCGTACCGCGACCCGCCGGAGCACCGCGACCTTCGCCGCGCTCAGTACGACCGTTGGCCGGGCGAGGCGTACGTGGGCCACGCTCACCGTCCTGGCGAGGCGCGGGTTTGCGGGCCGGGCGCTCGCCTTCGATCTGCGGCTCGCGGGGGGCACGTGGAGCACTCGGTGCACCTTCAGCCGCCGGGCGCAGTGTACGCACGCGCTCGGTCTTGCCCATCGGACGCGAGGACTTACGCTGCATCCGCTCCAGCTTGTCCTTGCTCTTGGCGGTCATCTGCGGCATCGCTACCGGCTTGAGGCCCACTTCGGCCGCCAGGATGTCGACTTCCTGCTGGCTCATCTCGCGCCAGCGGCCCATCGGCAGGTCGGAGTTGAGGAACACCGGGCCGAAACGCACACGCTTCAGGCGGCTGACCACCAGGCCCTGGGATTCCCACAGGCGCCGCACTTCACGGTTACGGCCTTCCATCACCACGCAGTGGTACCAGTGGTTGAAACCTTCGCCACCGGGTGCCTGCTTGATGTCGGTGAAACGCGCCGGACCGTCTTCCAGCACGACGCCAGCCTTCAGGCGCTCGATCATCTCATCGTCGACTTCACCGCGCACGCGCACGGCGTACTCACGGTCCATCTCGTAGGACGGGTGCATCAGACGGTTGGCCAGCTCACCGTCGGTGGTGAACATCAAAAGACCGGTGGTGTTGATGTCGAGACGACCGATGTTGATCCAGCGGCCTTCTTTGGGACGCGGCATCTTGTCGAACACGGTCGGACGGCCTTCCGGGTCGTCACGGGTGCAGATTTCGCCGTCGGGCTTGTTGTACATGATCACGCGACGCACCGTTTCGGCAGCCTCTTCGCGCTTGATCACCTTGCCATCGATGGTGATGGCGTCGTGCATGTCGACGCGCAGGCCCAAGGTGGCTTCTTTGCCGTTGACCTTGATGCGGCCCTGGGTGATCCAGGCCTCCACATCACGGCGCGAACCGACACCGATACGGGCGAGGACTTTTTGCAGCTTCTCGCCTGCTGGGCCGATTTCCTGGCTGTCGTTCTGGTCTAGGTCTTTCATTCTGGGCACCTCCCGGTGTGATCGGATCAGGCGTGGCCTGATACGTTAAAAACAGGTCTTCGACGAAGGGATCGCCAAAGGGTCGCGAATCATACGCCCGTTGCGGCGTTTGCGCATCAGAGACTAGCTGATCGATGCAGGCCCGGCGCGTTTTCCGCTGATCGGCATCTCTGAATTGTGGGAGCGAGCCTGCTCGCGATAGCGGTGAGTCTGTTGGCGACGATGTTGCCTGTGCCGGCGTCATCGCGAGCAGGCTCGCTCCCACAGGGCTTTGTGGCGTACACAACTCCATCGAACACCGAAGTTCCACTGTGGGAGCGAGCCTGCTCGCGATAGCGGAGGTTCTATTGGCGGTGATGTTGACTGCGCCGACGCCTTCGCGAGCAGGCTCGCTCCCACAAGGATTGCGGTGTTAGTTGGATCAATCTTCGAACTGGCGCCGTTCGTTCTCGATCGCATCGGCCAGTGCCCGGGCTTCGGCTTCTTCGTCGCTCAGTTCGGGCTCGGGCTCGTGAGGTTCGAGGGCAGCGACGGCGGCGAGCAGTTTTTCCCGGGCCTCGGCCACGCCGAGGATGTCTTCTTCCGGCTCAGGTTCAGGCTCGGCTTGAAACTCAACTTCACGATCAGGCCCAGGCAGCGCATCCCCCTCACCTTCGGCCCCCGGCCCGTCACGCAGCAAGTCGTCGAAGTCGGTCTTGAGGCCCTGCTCCATGGTGTCCAGTTCCAGTAACAACGAGTGGAAACTGGTTTCCTCCTTGGGCTCCTCCGGCTCGGCGCTGGCGTCGGCCAGGTCCTGCAAGCTCTGGGGCACCGGCGCGTCGTCGAACTCGAGCATCGGCTCCGGTTCCAGTTCACGCAGCTCGGCCAGTGGCGGCAGGTCATCCAGGTTCTTCAGGTTGAAGTGATCGAGAAACGCCTTGGTGGTGGCGAACATCGCCGGTTTGCCCGGCACGTCGCGATAGCCCACCACACGAATCCACTCACGCTCCAGCAAGGTCTTGACGATCTGGCTGTTGACCGCCACACCCCGCACGTCCTCAATCTCGCCCCGGGTAATCGGCTGGCGATAGGCGATCAGCGCCAGGGTTTCAAGCATCGCCCGGGAATAGCGCTGCGGCCGCTCTTCCCACAGACGCCCGACCCATGGCGCGAACTTCTCGCGGATCTGCAAGCGGTAGCCCGAAGCGACCTCCTTGAGTTCAAAAGCCCGGCCCTCGCAGGACTTGCCCAGCAGCGTCAGGGCTTTCTTGAACACGGCCGGTTCAGGCCGCTCACCTTCTTCGAAGAGTTCGAACAGCCGCTCCATCGATTGCGGCTTTCCCGACGCCAACAGGAAAGCTTCAAGCAAGGGCGCCAGCTCGCGGGGTTCAGTCAGATTCATTGATTTGCTCGTTATTCGGCTCGTGCCCGCACGTGGATCGCTGCGAACGGCTCATTCTGCACCAGCTCGACCAAGGATTCCTTGACCAGTTCCAGGATCGCCATGAACGTCACCACCACCCCCAACCGGCCTTCCTCGGCGGTGAACAGTTCGACGAACGGCACAAAAGCACCGCCCTTGAGGCGTTCCAACACATCGCTCATGCGCTCACGGGTGGACAACGCTTCACGGCTGACCTGGTGACTTTCAAACATATCGCCCCGGCGCAACACTTCGGCCATGGACATCAACAACTCTTCGAGGCTGACGTCCGGCAGCAATTTGCGCGCCCGCGCCTCGGGGGCATCGAGCTTGGGGACCACCACGTCGCGCCCGACCCGGCTCAGGCCATCGATTCCCTCAGCGGCGCCCTTGAACCGCTCGTATTCCTGCAAGCGGCGGATCAGCTCGGCCCGCGGATCTTCCTCTTCTTCCTCGACCGTCGCCGAACGCGGGAGCAACATTCGCGACTTGATCTCGGCAAGCATGGCCGCCATCACCAGGTACTCGGCCGCCAGCTCCAGGCGCACCGACTGCATCAGCTCCACATAGCCCATGTACTGGCGGGTGATTTCCGCCACCGGGATGTCGAGGATGTTGATGTTCTGTTTGCGGATCAGGTACAGCAAAAGGTCCAGCGGCCCCTCGAAAGCTTCGAGGAACACCTCCAGCGCATCCGGCGGGATGTACAGGTCCAGGGGCATCTCCATGACCGCCTGGCCGTAGACCATGGCGAACGGCAGCTCCTGTTGTGCGCCGGCCTGGGGATCGGCATTTTCCACCACGGTTTCCACGGCGGACATTCAGGCCTCGGCCATGAACGGCGTCGGATCACCGCAACCAACCCGCACCACCTGAGGCTCACCATCGGCCAGGTTGATCACGGTGGAGGCTTTCATGCCGCCGAAACCACCGTCGATGATCAGCTCGACCTGATGTTCCAGCCGTTGGCGAATCTCATAGGGATCGGTCATCGGCTCGCTGTCGCCGGGCATGATCAGTGTCACGCTCATCAGCGGCTCGCCCAACTCCGCCAGCAACGCCAGCGCAATAGGATGGCTTGGCACTCGCAGGCCGATGGTGCGTTTTTTCGGGTGCAACAACAGCCGCGGCACTTCCCGCGTGGCGTTGAGAATAAAGGTATACGGACCTGGCAGATGGGCCTTGAGCAGGCGGAAGGTACCGGTGTCAATCTTGGCGAACAGCCCCAACTGCGACAGGTCGCTGCAGATCAGCGCGAAGTTGTGCTTGTCATCGAGCTGACGCAGGCGTCGGACCCGCTCAATGGCGTTCTTGTCACCGATCTGGCAACCAATGGCGTAGGCGGAGTCGGTGGGATAGACCACCACACCGCCGCTACGAATGATTTCCACAGCCTGTTTGATCAGGCGCGCTTGCGGGTTTTCCGGATGAATCTGGAAAAATTGACTCACGTGTTCTACCTGTTCAGACAGCGGCGGTAACGGGATCATGTTTGAATCTACACCATAGAGGTGGCAGATCTTCCGGCAACGGGCGATATTCGCCAATCTCGGACCAGCCCCCTGGGCCATGGAAATCACTGCCGGCGGTGACCAGCAGGCCGAACTCTCGGGCCAGAATCGCCAGGCTGCCGACCTGCTCGGCCGGCTGATGGCCGTTGACCACCTCAATGGCATGGCCCCCGGCTTGAATATAGTCGGCGACCAGCCGGCGGCGCTTGCTGCGAGTGAAATCATAGTGCCATGGATGCGCCAGGCTGACCCAGGCGCCAGCCGCCCGCAGGGTTTCGACGGTTTCTTCCAGCGTTGGCCAGTGCTGCTTGACGTCCCCCAACTTGCCGGCCCCCAGCCATTTGCGAAACGCCTCGGCGCGATCCTTGACGAAACCCTCGCGCACCATCCAGTCGGCGAAGTGCGGCCGGGCCGGAGCGTTACCGCTGTCGCCCAGTTCCTGCTGGATCTGCCGGGCCCCCTCCAGCGCACCGGGCATACCCTTGAGCGCCAGTTTGCGGCTGATCTCCTCGGAGCGCAGCCAGCGACCGTCGCGCAATTGCGCAATGGCCTGGACCAGCGAGGGCGCATTCACATCAAAACCATAGCCCAACACGTGAATGGTCGCCCCGCCCCAGGTGCAGGACAGCTCGACCCCATTGACCAGTTGCATCCCTAAGGCCGCGGCAGCGCTGCGAGCCTCATCAAGGCCTTCGAGGGTATCGTGATCGGTCAGGGCCAGGACTCGCACGCCGTGCTCGAACGCCCGCGCCACCAGAATGGCTGGCGCCAGGGCGCCATCGGAGGCCGTGCTATGGCAGTGCAAATCGACATTCACGAGAGTTTGTTACCTCAAATCAGCTGGCCCTATCGCGGCCAAGGATGTTTGTTATTATGCCGCCACATCCTGCTTCTGGCTGCCACTGTGAAACAATTCATCGATTTCATCCCGCTCCTGCTGTTCTTCATCGTCTACAAACTTGATCCACGGGCCGTCGACATCGCCGGTCACTCCTTGACTGTAGGCGGTATTTACAGCGCCACCGCAGTGCTGATCATCAGCTCCCTGGTGGTCTATGGCGCGCTGTTCGTGTCCCAGCGCAAGCTGGAGAAGAGCCAGTGGCTGACCCTCATCGCCTGCCTGGTATTCGGCAGCCTGACCCTGGCCTTCCACAGCGAAACCTTCCTCAAGTGGAAAGCCCCGGTGCTCAACTGGGTGTTCGCCTTGGCCTTCATGGGTAGCCATTTCATCGGCGACCGTCTGTTGGTCAAGCGCATCATGGGCCACGCCCTGAGCCTGCCGGAGGTGGTCTGGACCCGGCTGAACATTGCCTGGATCGTCTTTTTCCTGTTCTGTGGCGCCGCCAACCTGTTCGTCGCTTTCACCTTCCAGGCCTACTGGGTCGACTTCAAGGTCTTCGGCAGCCTGGGCATGACGCTGTTGTTCCTGATCGGCCAGGGCATCTACCTGTCCCGTCATCTGCACGATGCCGATACCACTACGCCAAAAACCGAGGACTGACATGCTCTACGCAATCATTGCCACCGACGTCGCCAACTCCCTGGAAAAGCGCCTGGCCGCTCGCCCTGAACACCTGGAACGCCTGCAACAGCTCAAGGCCGAAGGCCGCATCGTACTGGCCGGCCCCCATCCAGCGGTAGACAGCAATGACCCGGGCGCTGCCGGTTTCAGCGGCAGCCTGATCGTCGCCGAATTCGAGTCGCTGACCGCCGCCCAGGCTTGGGCCGAGGCCGATCCGTTCGTAGCGGCGGGCGTCTATGCCAACGTCGTAGTCAAGCCGTTCAAGCAAGTCCTGCCGTAAAAATCCCCCAGCGCAATGGGCCTTCGCGGCTCATTGCGTCCAATTGCTCATTGTTCTCGTTTGCCTGCCGACAACCTGTCTAATCTGTCTAACTCGATTGGAATTCAGGAGTGGCAATGCGCAAAGGTCCGTTGTGCCTGTTATGGGTCACGTTGGTGATCGGGGCTCCCGCCCACGGCGAAGAGAGTACCGAGGCGGGTCACTCGACCCCCTTGTCCCTGAGCGCCGGCAGCCAGATCGCCGAACTGCAGCAACGCTTGAAAGACAGCGAACACCAGCGTGAAGAACTGAGCAAGCAACTGCAGAGCGCCGACAGCGAACGCGAAAGTGCCCAGCTGGGCCGGTTGCGCCAGGAGAACCAGCGCCTGAAGCTGCAACTCAAGGAAGCCCAGGCCAGCCCGCTGCCGCGCCTGCTGACCGATCAACAGCAATGGTTCGTCATCGGTGCCGGGGTAGCGCTATTGGCCCTGCTCTGCGGTATCTTTGCCAGCGGTGGACGTAGACAACGTCGGCAATGGCTAAATTGAGTGAGTCATGAGCGAGCTGTTACTGATTGATGATGACCAGGAGCTGTGTGAGCTGCTGGTGAGCTGGCTGGGCCAGGAAGGTTTCCAGGTCCGGGCCTGCCACGATGGCCAGAGCGCCCGCAAGGCACTGGCTGAAGCCGCACCGGCGGCGGTGGTGCTGGATGTGATGCTGCCCGATGGCAGCGGCCTGGAACTGCTCAAGCAATTGCGCAACGATCATCCCGAGTTGCCAGTGCTGATGCTTTCGGCCCGGGGCGAGCCGCTGGACCGCATCCTCGGCCTGGAACTGGGGGCTGACGACTACCTGGCCAAACCCTGTGATCCGCGTGAACTGACCGCTCGCCTGCGCGCCGTGTTGCGCCGCAGTCACCCCACGGCGGTGTCCAGCCAGATCGAACTGGGGGACCTGACGTTCAGTCCGATACGTGGCGTGGTCAGCATCGATGAACAGGAACAGACCCTCACCGTTTCCGAAAGTCGCCTGCTCGAAGCGCTGCTCAAGCAACCGGGCGAGCCGCTGGACAAGCAGGAACTGGCGCAGATCGCCCTGGGCCGCAAGCTCACCCTGTACGACCGCAGCCTGGACATGCACGTGAGCAACCTGCGCAAGAAAATCGGCCCCCACCCCGACGGTCGGCCCCGCATCGTGGCGCTGCGCAGCCGGGGTTACTACTACAGTCTCTGACCCGAACATCCTCCAGTTTGGCCCGGGGATAGGGTTAATCCTCTTGTGGCGAGGGAGCTTGCTCCCGCTGGAGGGTGAAGCCCTCCCAAGATGCCCTCCAAATCCAAGGGGCCGCTTTGCGGCCCAGCGGGAGCAAGCTCCCTCGCCACAGGTGTCCACCATCCGCCAGGGTTTTGTCAGCTGGCAGACAAGACCTCTTTACTCAAGCTTTACGCCCCCCTGACCGCCGCTGACCTTGATCTTTGTAATCTGCACACATCCGGAACTGACCGGGAACGAGACAAGGAGATTCACCATGCGCAAGACCCTTATCGCTTTGATGTTCGCTGCTGCCCTGCCGACCGTCGCCATGGCCATGCCTGAAGGCGCAGGCCCGATGGGGCCGATGGATGGCCCGCGTCATGGCGGCCAGATGCACGACAGAGGTCCTTACAGCCAACTGGACCTGACCCACGAGCAGCGCCAGCAGATCCGCCGGATCATGGGCGAACAGCGCCACGAACGTCAGGAATTGGTCGAGAAATACCTGGCCAAACTGTCGCCGGCCGACCAGAAGGCCATGCAGGATGAAATGAAAGCCCGGCACGACAAAGTCGATGCTCAGATTCGTGGCTTGCTCAAACCTGAGCAGCAGAAAGAGTTCGACGCGATTCAGAAGAAGCAGGCCGAGCGTCGCGCCGAGTGGGCCGAGTTCAAGGCCTGGAAAGCACAACAACCGCAAAAAGCGCAATAATGCGCGTCGGTTAACCTAGCATCAGAAATATACGAACCGTGGCGAGGGAGCTTGCTCCCGCTGGGCCGCGAAGCGGCCCCAGGATCTGACGGTCGCTACGCAACCGAGCGGGAGCAAGCTCCCTCGCCACGAGATGATTGTCCACCGTTACTTTCCCTTGGTTGACCGGCATTAGCCGTTGGGCTTTCTTTGTTTTTCGAGGATTTACCGTGCGTTCATTGTTCTGGCGCATCCTGGCCAGTTTCTGGCTGGCCATCGCCCTGGTTGCCGGGCTGTCGATCCTCATGGGTCACATGCTCAACCAGGATGCCTGGATCCTCAGTCGGCATCCGGGGCTCAACACCTTGGCCGAAGAATGGACCCAGACCTACGAAAGCCAGGGCGAAGACGCCGCCCAGGACATCTTGGAACAGCGCAAGCGTCAGTATCACATCGATGTCCAGGTGCTCAACGAAAGCGGCGACCCGGTGGTGCGCGGCACTTTCCCGCGTCGTGCCGCCGCGTTCGAAGCGCGGCAGAACAACGATGACCGACGCCTGCCCTGGCGACGGCTGACCGACGAGTTCACCAGTGCCAAGACCGGCGACACCTACCTTTTTATCTACCGTATCCCCCATCCCGAACTGGACGCCTGGCACCGCGAAAGCCTGCTCTGGCCCTTCAGCGCCCTGAGCATCGCCCTGGTGGTGCTGACCTTGTTCAGCCTGCTGGTGACCCTGTCCATTACCCGCCCGCTGAGTCGTCTGCGCGGTGCGGTGCATGACCTGGGCCAAACCACCTACCAGCAGAACAGCCTGGCCAAATTGGCCAACCGAAGGGACGAATTCGGGGTCCTGGCCACTGACTTCAACCGCATGGGCGCCCGTTTGCAAAGCCTGATCACCAGCCAACGGCAACTGCTGCGCGACGTTTCCCACGAACTGCGCTCGCCCCTGGCCCGGTTGCGCATCGCCCTCGCACTGGCCGAACGGGCCAGCCCCGAAGAACGGGAAAAGCTCTGGCCGCGCCTGACCCGCGAATGCGATCGCCTGGAAGCACTGATCAGCGAAATCCTGGTCCTGGCCAGGGTCGACGCCGATAACGCCAGCGCCGAAGAGGTGGACCTCAACGCGCTGCTGATCGCCTTGCAAAAAGATGTGCAACTGGCGTCACCCGAGCAAGACGTGCAACTGGACGCCGAGCCGAACCTGATCCTCAAGGGCTGGCCAACCATGATCGAACGGGCGGTGGACAACCTGCTGCGCAATGCCCAGCGCTTCAGCCCCGAGGGACACCCCATCGAGGTGCGCGCGGTGCGCCAGGGGGAAAGGATCCTGGTGAGCGTGCGCGACCACGGCCCTGGCGTGGAAGCCGAACACCTGGGCCAATTGGGCGAACCCTTCTACCGCGCCCCCGGCCAGACTGCCGCGGGCCATGGCCTGGGCCTGGCGATCGCCCGCCGCGCCGCTGAACGCCACGGGGGTGCGCTGGTGCTGGACAATCATCCGGCGGGGGGATTCATCGCCAGTCTGGAACTGCCATTGGTACCAGGGGCGGTGGCTCAGCCGTGACGTGGCGAACCCGAGCGGTCAACCAAGCCTCGGCTCACCAGCATGCGCTCGCGCACCGCGTCATAGGCCCAGTGGTAGGCATAGGTGTAGGGCAGGAAAAACAGCAGCACGCCGATATCTAGCAAAAATGCCTGCCATAAGCTGATTTGCAACCACCACGCCACCAGGGGCACCGCGACCGCCACCAGCCCACCCTCAAACAGCAACGCATGGACGACCCGGACCCAAGCGTTGCGTGCAATCTCCAAGCGCTTGAGCACACGATCGAACACGCCGTTGAACAACACGTTCCACAACAGCGCCAACACCGCGATAGCAATCGTCGCCACGCCCATGTCAAACAGTGGCTTATTCATGACCCAAGCCAGCAAAGGTGTACATATGAAGATCGCCAGCAGTTCAAAGCCAACGGCCTGAAGGACGCGCTCCAGCATGGTTTTCTGAACGTTCATAATCGCCACTCCTGCAAAAAGACATGGCGAATGATCCATCCCTACGGCGATACTTCAAAACCATTAACCATCGATCGGGGCGATAGTTGAATGATTTCCCATGAAGTCTTGACCGCCTTTGTCCAGGCCGCAGTCCAAGGATCGTTCTCGGCCGCCGCACGCAAGCTGGGCAAGAGCCAGTCGACCATCAGCGCCGCCGTCGCCAGCCTGGAGATCGACCTGGGCCTGGTGCTGTTCGACCGCAGCAGCCGCAAACCGACGCTGACCCCGGCAGGCCACGTGATGTTGCAACGCGCCGAAGACATCCTCGCGGCCAGCCATCGCCTGGAAATGGCCGCCAGCCAGTTGTCCGAAGGCGTCGAGGCAAAGCTCACCGTGGCGATCTCCGACACGTACCAATCCGACCGCTTCGAAGCGACACTCAGCGCCTTCGAACTGCGCTACCCGGACTTGGAGCTCGAATGCCTGATCGCTGAATGCGACGATTTGATCGCCTTGGTACAACAGGGTCGGGCTCATATCGCGTTCGCCGAAACACCGACCGGATATCCCCCCGACCTGACCAGTGCAACGGTGGACGAGCGCACTGAAATCGCCCTGTTCGTCTCCAGACTGCATCCGCTGGCTGGAATGGCCGTGGTCGAGGAGCAAGCGTTGCGACGCCATCGGCAGTTGCGCCTGGCGACTATCATCAACCCGTACGAAACCCGGGCCCAGGGTCGCGTCTGGTCAGCGCCCAGCTATCTGATGCTGTTGGAAATGGCCCAGGGCGGCTTCGGCTGGGCACCGTTGCCGCGCTGGCTGGTGACGCGCTTCGGCGCCGAAAAACTACAGGAGTTGAACGTCCGTGGCTGGCCGAGGCTGGTGTCGGTGGACGCCGTCTGGTCGAAGCGACACCCACCGGGGCCGGCCGGGAGCTGGTTCCTGGGGAAAATGCTTGAATGAACCGGACATCGGTCGGCCAACCAAAACGATAATTGCTCTTATTCAAAGTCTTGCGCCCTGTTAGACTTTGCGCCCTCGTTTCAGTCGCCTCCCAGGATGTCCGATGCCGTCGTTGCCTCTTCGCTTATGCGCACTGTTCATGGCCCTGGGCCTGAGTGCCTGCGATGATGCCCCGCGCTTTACCCAGGCCGAACCCGGTGAGGCCCGGTCCGGGGGCGCTGCAACTGTACGCAAGACTGATCAGAACGCCTTTTCCCTGCCCTCGGCCAACCTGCCGCCCTCGCGGCGTGTGGACTTCAGCGTCGGCAACAGTTTCTTCCGCAGCCCCTGGGTGATCGCCCCTTCGACCACCACGGCCCGCGACGGTCTCGGCCCATTGTTCAACACCAACGCCTGCCAGAACTGCCACATCAAGGACGGTCGGGGCCATCCACCGACGCCGGACGCGAACACCGCAGTGTCGATGCTGGTGCGCCTGTCGATCCCCGACGCACCGCCCTATGCCAAGATTATCGAGCAGCTAGGGGTCGTGCCGGAACCGGTGTACGGCGGGCAGTTGCAGGACATGTCCGTGCCCGGCGTCGAGCCCGAAGGCAAGGTGCGGGTCGATTACACGTCGGTGCCGGTACGTTTTACGGACGGCACCGTCGTGGAACTGCGCAAGCCGACCTTGCAGATCAGTCAATTGGCTTATGGCCCGATGCATCCGGACACGCGGTTTTCCGCCCGCGTCGCACCGCCGATGATCGGCCTGGGTTTGCTGGAAGCCATCCCTGACGAAGCCATCCTGGCGAACGCCGAGGCCCAGGCCCGAGAGAACAACGGCATCGCCGGCCATCCCAACCGGGTCTGGGACGACGCCCAGCAAAAAACCGTACTGGGGCGTTTCGGCTGGAAGGCCGGGCAACCCAACCTCAATCAACAGAACGTCCACGCGTTCTCCGGCGACATGGGCCTGACCACGAGCCTAAGGCCGTTCGACGACTGCACCGAGACCCAGGTCGATTGCAAACGTGCGCCCAGCGGCAACGGCCCGGACGGCGAACCGGAAGTCAGCGACAACATCCTGCGACTGGTGCTGTTCTATAGCCGCAATCTCGCCGTGCCAGCCCGTCGCGACGTTGATTCGCCCCAGGTGCTGGCGGGCAAGAATCTGTTTTTCCAGGCTGGCTGCCAGTCTTGCCACACCCCGAAATACAAGACTTCCGCCAACGCTGCCGAGCCGGAGCTGGCGAACCAGGTTATCCGCCCATACACCGATCTGCTATTGCACGACATGGGCGAAGGCCTGGCCGACAACCGCAGCGAATTCAAGGCCGGGGGCCGTGACTGGCGCACCCCGCCACTGTGGGGCATCGGCCTGACGGAAACCGTAAACGGCCACACCCAGTTTTTGCATGACGGTCGCGCCCGCAACCTGCTGGAAGCCGTGCTCTGGCATGACGGCGAAGCACAAGCGGCGCAGCGACAGGTTTTATCGTTCAATGCCGAGCAGCGCGCTGCGTTGCTGGCCTTCCTCAATTCCCTATAGACGCCTTTTTCGAAACACGGGAGCCCGACATGTTCCGTCCCAAGTTGTTGTTCACCAGCCTCGCCGCCCTCGCCCTCGGCGCCTGCTCGCCGCAGGATCCGCAAGCGATCACCTCGGCCGCCATCGCCAAGCAGGTGATCCTGCCGACCTACAGCCGCTGGGTCGAGGCCGACCGACAACTGGCGACCAGCGCCCTGGCGTTCTGCCAAGGCAAGGAAAACCTGGAGACCGCGCGCGCCGATTTCCTCAAGGCGCAAAAAGCCTGGGCCGAATTGCAACCGCTGCTGATCGGTCCGCTGGCCGAGGGCAACCGCGCCTGGCAGGTGCAGTTCTGGCCGGACAAGAAAAACCTGGTAGGTCGCCAGGTCGAGCAACTGATCAACAACGAGCCGCAGATCGACGCGGCCGGCCTGGCCAAGTCCAGCGTCGTGGTCCAGGGCCTGTCGGCTTATGAATACCTGCTGTTCGACGCGAAAATCGACATGGCCGACAGCGCGCAGAAAGCCAAGTACTGCCCGCTGCTGATCGCCATCGGCGAACGCCAGAAACAACTGGCCGAAGAGATCCTGTCGCGCTGGAACACCACCGACGGCATGCTCGCGCAGATGAGCAAGTTTCCGAACCAGCGCTACGCCGATTCCCACGAAGCCATTGCCGATCTGCTGCGGGTCCAGGTCACCGCCCTCGACACTTTGAAGAAAAAACTCGGCACCCCGATGGGCCGTCAGACCAAGGGCGTACCCCAGCCGTTCCAGGCCGATGCCTGGCGCAGCCAGTCGTCGTTGCAAGGTCTGGAAGCCAGCCTGAGCGCGGCCAGGACGGTCTGGGTGGGCGTGGACAACAAAGGCCTGCGCGGCCTGTTGCCAAGCGAGCAGAAGCCCCTGGCCGACAAAATCGATGCGGCTTACGATGCCTCGCTGAAACTGTTCGCCAGCACCCAGCGCTCGCTGACCGACATGCTCAACGACGACGCCGGGCGCCAGCAGCTCAACGATTTGTACGACAGCCTCAACGTCGTCCATCGCCTGCACGAAGGCGAACTGGCCAAGGCGCTGGGTATTCAACTGGGCTTCAACGCCAACGACGGTGACTGATCATGTTTCGACGTCAGGCCTTGGCACTGGGCAGCTTGCTGCTTGGCGCCGTTACCCTGGGCGGCTGGACGCTGTTCAAGCAAAAGGACAAGAGTCCGCTGTTGCTTTCGGCACGGGACGATGGCGACGGCAAGCACTACGCCGTGGGCTATCGGCTGGATGGCAGCCAGGTATTCGCCACCCGGGTTGCCCAGCGTTGCCATGACATCATCAATCACCCGGCGCAGCCGATCGCGCTATTCGTTGCCCGGCGTCCGGGCACCGAAAGCTACCTGATCGACCTGCGCGACGGCGCGCTGCTGCAAACCATCACCTCGTTGCCGAACCGACACTTCTATGGCCACGCGGTGATTCACAAAAGCGGCGATTGGCTGTATGCCACCGAGAACGACACCCGCGATCCGGGACGCGGCCTGCTGGGCGTCTACCGGTTCGAGGGCGATCGACTGGTCCATAGTGGCGAGATCCCTACCCACGGCATCGGGCCGCACCAGGTGTCGTGGATGCCGGACGGCGAGACCCTGGTGGTAGCCAATGGCGGCATCCGCACCGAAGCCGAAAGCCGCGTCGAAATGAACCTCAATGCCATGGAGCCGAGCCTGGTGCTGATGCAGCGCGACGGCACGCTACTGAGCAAGGAAACCCTCGCCCAGTCGATGAACAGCGTGCGGCACATGGGCATTGCCGCCGACGGCACCATTGTCACCGGCCAGCAGTTCATGGGCGATGCCCACGAGTCCTCGCAACTGGTGGCAATCAAGCGTCCGGGCCAGCCATTCCAGGCATTTCCGGTGCCCGAGCAACAATTGCAAGCGATGGGGCACTACACCGCCAGCGTGGCCGTGCACAGCGATCTGCGCTTGGTGGCCCTGACCGCTCCGCGCGGCAACCGTTTCTTCATCTGGGACCTGGACAGCGGCGAAGCACGCCTGGATGCGCCCCTGCCGGACTGCGCCGGCGTCGGTGCGGTGGCCGATGGCTTCGTCGTGACGTCAGGCCAGGGACGCTGCCGCTATTACGATTGCAGGCAGTCACAATGGGTTGCAAAACCGCTGGATCTGCCAGCGGGGCTCTGGGACAACCATCTGCATCTGGTCTGACAGACATGCACAAATCGCTAAAAAATAGCCTTACACATTGGCAACAAACGTCATTTGGAATCGACGGCGCACTCAGAGTAATGTGCGCGCCTGACTGACTATTATCTCGGCCTATTTTTCCAAGGAAGTGGAACATGCTGCGACGCCGCATGCTGATCATGTTGGGTGTTGTACTGCTGGTGGTGCTGTCGCTGGCCGGCTACAAGGCCTTTACCGTTTACCGGCAGATCCAATCGTTTTCCCAACCGAGCCCACCGGTCAGCGTAGCCGTGGCCACGGCCACCGAGCAGCCCTGGCAGGCACGCCTGCCCACCGTTGGCAGCCTCAAGGCCTTGCAGGGTGTCAACCTGAGCCTGGAAATTGCCGGGACGGTGCAGAAGGTGCTGTTCCAGTCAGGGCAGAAGGTCAAGGCTGGCCAACCGCTCCTGCAACTGGACAGCGACGTCGAAAGCGCCCTGCTGGAAACCGCCGAGGCCGACCTCGGCCTGTCGCAACTGGATTTCAATCGCGGCCGGCAACTGGTGGGCAGTCAGGCGATCTCCAAAGGCGAGTTCGATCGGCTCTCGGCCCAGTTGAAGAAGAACCAGGCCACGGTCAACCAGCTCAAGGCCTCCCTGGCCAAGAAACGCATTGTCGCGCCATTCACCGGCACCATCGGCATTCGCCAGGTGGACGTCGGTGACTACCTGGCCAGTGGCACCGTGATCGCCACCTTGCAGGATCTCAGCAGCCTCTACGTGGACTTCTACGTTCCCGAACAAACGGTGCCCAGGCTGGCTGTTGCCCAGCCGGTCAATGTCAGCGTATCGGCCTACCCTGGGCAGACCTTCGTCGGCGCCATCAGCGCGATCAATCCCAAGGTCGAGGACAGCACCCGCAATGTGCTGGTGCGCGCCACCCTGGCCAACCCCGACGGCAAACTACTGCCCGGTATGTTCGCCGACCTGCAGGTGATCCTGCCCGATGTCGCCGCTGGGATCGTCGTGCCGGAGAGCGCGGTGACCTACACGCTCTACGGCAACTCCATGTACGTGGTCACGCAGAAGAAAGCCGCCGACGGCAGCGTCGAGAAAGACGACAAGGGCCAGCCGGTGCTGATCGTCGAACGGCGGTTCGTCCAGACCGGTGAACGCCGTGAAGGCCAGGTGCTGGTGTCCAAGGGTGTTCAGGGCGGTGAGCAGGTAGTGATCGCCGGCCAGCTCAAACTCGACAACGGAACGCACGTCGTCATCAGCGACGACAAGACCCTGACCGAACAGAACAGCCCGCCGCGCGCGGACTGATCAAGGAATCCCCATGGCTTTTACCGACCCGTTCATCCGCCGTCCGGTGCTCGCCACCGTGGTCAGCCTGTTGATCGTGCTGCTGGGCTTCCAGGCCTGGAGCAAGTTGCCGCTGCGCCAATACCCGCAGATGGAAAACGCCCTCATCACCGTGACCACCGCCTACCCCGGGGCGAATGCGGAAACGATCCAGGGCTACATCACCCAGCCGATGCAGCAGAGTCTGGCCAGTGCCGAGGGCATCGACTACATGACCTCGGTCAGCCGGCAGAATTTCTCGGTGATCTCGGTCTACGCCCGTATCGGCTCCAACAGCGACCGGCTCTTCACCGAACTGCTGGCCAAGGCCAACGAGGTGAAGAACCAGCTCCCCCAGGACGCCGAGGACCCGGTGCTCAGCCGCGAGGCCGCCGACGCCTCGGCGCTGATGTACATCAGTTTTTTCAGCAAGGAACTGAACAACCCGCAGATCACCGACTACCTGGCGCGGGTGGTCCAGCCAAAACTGGCGACATTGCCGGGCATGGCCGAAGCGGAGATCCTGGGCAACCAGGACTTCGCCATGCGCCTGTGGCTAGACCCCATCAAGCTCGCCGGTTTCGGCCTGACCGCCGCCGATGTGACCGATGCCGTGCGCCGGCACAACTTCCTCTCCGCCGCCGGTGAGGTGAAAGGCGAGTACGTGGTCACCAGTATCAACGCCAACACCGAACTCAAGTCCGCCGAGGCCTTCGCCGCCATCCCGCTCAAGACCGCCGGGGACAGCCGCGTGTTGCTGCGCGACGTCGCTCGGGTGGAAATGGGCGCGGAAAACTACGACACCATCAGCTCCTTCGGGGGCACGCCCTCGGTGTATATCGGGATCAAGGCGACGCCCGGGGCCAACCCGCTGGACGTGATCAAGGAAGTGCGCAAGATCATGCCGGAGCTCGAGGCGCAACTGCCCTCCAACCTCAAGGCCGAGATCGCCTACGACGCCACCCTGTTCATCCAGGCGTCCATCGACGAAGTAGTGAAAACCCTGTTCGAAGCGGTGCTGATCGTCATCGTCGTGGTGTTCCTGTTCCTAGGTGCCCTGCGTTCGGTGGTCATCCCGGTGGTGACCATTCCGCTGTCGATGATCGGCGTGATGTTCTTCATGCAGTTGATGGGCTACTCGATGAACCTGCTGACGCTGCTGGCCATGGTGCTTGCCATCGGCCTGGTGGTGGACGACGCCATTGTGGTGGTGGAAAACATCCACCGGCACATCGAGGAAGGCAAGGGCCCGTTCGAGGCTGCGCTCGAAGGCGCTCGGGAAATCGCCATGCCGGTGGTCTCGATGACCATCACACTGGCGGCCGTGTACGCACCGATCGGCCTGCTCGAAGGCCTGACCGGGGCGCTGTTCAAGGAGTTTGCGCTGACGCTGGCGGGGGCGGTGGTGATTTCCGGGATCGTCGCCCTGACGCTGTCGCCCATGATGTGCGCCATGCTGCTGCGCCACGACGAGAACCCCTCGGGACTGGCGCATCGGTTGGACGTGCTCTTCGAGCGCCTGAAAAGCCGTTACCAGCGCATGCTGCACGGCACGCTCAATGCCAGGCCGGTGGTGCTGGTGTTCGCTGGCATCATATTGCTGCTGATTCCGGCGCTGGTCATGTTCACCAAGTCAGAGCTGGCACCCGACGAGGATCAAGGCATCATCTTCATGATGGCCAACGCTCCGAAAACCACCAACCTCGACTACCTGAACGCCTACACCGATCACTTCATCACGATCTTCAAGGAGTTCCCCGAGTACTACTCCTCGTTCCAGATCAACGGTTACAACGGCGTGCAATCCGGGATTGGCGGTTTCCTGCTCAAGCCATGGAACGAACGCAGTCGCACCCAGATGGAGATCCTGTCAGAGGTCCAGACCAAGCTGGAGGAGATTCCGGGCTTACAGATCTTCGGTTTCAACCTGCCCTCGTTGCCGGGCACCGGTGAGGGCCTGCCATTCGCCTTCGTCATCAACTCGCCGAAGGACTACACCACGCTGTTGCAGATCGCCGAACGGGTGAAGAAACGCGCGATGGAATCCGGCAAGTTCGCCTTCATGGACATCGACCTGGCGTTTGACAAGCCCGAGGTCGTGGTCGACATCGATCGCGCCAAAGCGGCCCAGATGGGGGTTTCGATGCAGGACCTGGGCGGCACCCTGGCCACATTGCTGGGTGAGTCCGAAATCAACCGCTTCACCATCGACGGGCGCAGCTACAAAGTCATTGCGCAGGTTGAACGGCCGTTCCGTGACAGTCCGGATTGGCTGAACAATTACTACGTGAAAAATACCCAGGGTGAACTGTTGCCGCTGTCGACCCTGATCAAAGTCAGCGACCGGGCCCGGCCGCGGCAGTTGAACCAGTTCCAGCAGCTCAATGCGGTCACCCTCTCGGGGTTTCCGGTCGTGAGCATGGGCGAAGCCATCGACACGGTCCGCCAGATTGCCAAGGAGGAAGCCCCAACCGGGATCGCCTTCGATTACGCCGGTGCCTCACGTCAATTCGTACAGGAAGGCAGCGCGCTGTGGGTCACCTTCGGACTGGCCCTGGCGATCATTTTCCTGGTGCTGGCCGCCCAGTTCGAGAGTTTCCGCGATCCGCTGGTGATCCTGGTCACGGTGCCGCTGTCGATTTGTGGCGCGCTGATTCCATTGTTTCTCGGCTGGTCGAGCATGAACATCTATACCCAGGTGGGCTTGGTGACGTTGATCGGGTTGATCAGCAAACACGGGATCCTGATCGTCGAGTTCGCCAATCAGTTGCGTAAGGAAAAGGGCCTGTCGCCACGGGAAGCTGTAGAGCAAGCCGCGTCGATCCGTTTACGCCCGGTATTGATGACCACCGCAGCGATGGTGTTTGGCATGGTACCGCTGATCCTGGCCACTGGCGCCGGCGCGGTCAGCCGCTTCGACATCGGTACGGTGATTGCCACCGGCATGTCGGTCGGGACCTTGTTTACGCTGTTCGTGTTGCCGTGCGTGTACACGTTGCTGGCGAAGCCGGACAAGGCGTGATGGTCCTGAAGGGCTAGGTGGCTTGTTGTGGCGAGGGGATTTATCCCCGTTGGCGTGCGAAGCGCGCCTAGGCTTTGATCCAATCAGCCTGAAATCTTTAGCCTGCAAATACCAGGGACTGCTTCGCAGTCCAGCGGGGATAAATCCCCTCGCCACAAGGGCCAGGTCGCCTGAAAGCTTTGTGGCTGCCCAAAAATAAAGGCCTCGCACATGCGAGGCCTTTATCCGGGCTTCATCAAACTCAACTCTGTGGCCTCATCCCCTGGGAAAGACTGAACATGAACAACAGCAGGTCATTGTCCGGTCGGATCGCCTCGCTGGCCTTTGCCACGCGTGGCAAAGGACAGTTTGCATCATTACTGCCGACGCCAAGGATCTGCGAGCGTGGCTGTTCCCAAACAGCCACCGCCATCGATGTAACTGCCAGGGCTCCCACTAAAAACAAACCTCTAGCAATTTCTAGTTTCATCGCTATAAACCTTTGATAGCGCTGCCAAACGCCGTCTCGTAAAAATAGACGAGTTTTTTCCAGTCAGCGTCGCTGAACGACGAATGGCGCCTCAGCTGCTTCATGTCGTGGGAAGCCGCGCTATAAGCCGTCAAACGCTGCCGACACTTCTCGAAATCCAGCAAAGCGATTTCGCCCTTGGCCGCCTCTCCTTCTCCGGTCACGCGAATGAAAACATGCTTGATGTAGATGCAACCGTGTTGCCATCGCCCCTTGTGCATGCGGGCCAGGGTCTCGGCCAACGCTTGAAGGATCTGCTCATGCACTGCTTCGCCGTGGCGCTCGCGTCCACCTCCGGCATACCAGTGCTGAATCTCTTCAAAGCCTTCCAACGCCCGGGTCACCAGCAAGGCGCGCCATTTGTGGACCGGGTCCCGCTGGGCGCCGCAAAAAACCAGCTGGGGTACACGCACATTGAGTCGCGTCAACGCCAGCAATGCATCCTGCTCACGCAGCACGGTTGGCCGACCGAACGGGTGCAGCCAGCTACGATAGATATGTCCGGTCTGACGCTTGGCATAAAGCAGCTCACCGTCCTTGCCCTTGATTCGCTGCACGCCGCTTTCACCGCCACGACGCACATTGGGTTCTTCCACCCACTCCCCCTGCAGGCTCCAGAAATACTCGAAGTCACCTGGGGGAGTCATTGATGAATCTGCTGCCTGCGCAACCATGCTGTTACCTCTTGCGTAATACGTAAACTCGCCACATGGCATAGAGCGGTAGAAAATCCAGTCGTTCCTGAATGCGGAACCCAGCCTGCCGAAACTCTTCTTCTACCGTAGCGACCGGTAACACAAATCGATTCTGGTAGTCTTTTTTCCCACGGGTACGTTCCTGACGCTTGCGTTTCCAGGCCTTGAAATTGCCATCAACCCACAACGAGATGATCACGCTGTCACGACTGACACGCTCGAACTCCTTGAGAATCGTCAGTCGATGCGCCGGTTCACCGATGTGGTGCAGCAAGCGCATGCAAAAAATGCTATCGACGGCGTTATCCGGCAACGCAATCTGGAACGCGGAGGTGTGCAAGGGTTGTACCCGTTTCACGACATCGGCCGGTTGAGATTCCATGGCGGTCTTGAGCATGGCCTCGGAATTGTCCGCACCAATGATGGCCCGGTTCGGTTTTTCGGCCAGCATCGACCAGAAACGTCCGGCTCCACACGGCAGGTCCAGCACCAGCCCGGGGTCACCGGCAAGTGCCAATGCGCGCCGTGCCAATTGTTGGTCCCGCAGGTTGGAAAGGCGACGACTCAAGCCGTTTCGATGCTTTTGAAAGTATCGCTGAGCATGCTGCTCGTTGTATTTTTCAGAAAAATCCAGCTTGATGGGCTTGGTCATTAGGTGGCTCCGTTATTGATCGGCCCCACCTTATGAATCCACATGTCATCGCTTTGTGAAAAAATCGTCACACAAACCGACGAATCATTTCAAGATTTTTCAAATCCGAACGCTTAATCTTGAGGGTCGAGCGCCACTTCGAAACGGCAGCCGTTGGGTTCCATCGTGCTGAGGCTCACCGTCCAGCCTTGGTTCTCGCAGATCCGCTGCACCAACGACAAGCCCAATCCCAACCCCTCCCCGCGCTTTTCGTTGCCACGCACGAACGGCTCGAACATGGCCTCGCGCTTCTCTTCAGGAATCCCCACACCACTGTCCTCGACCACGAATCCGCTGGCCGTGAGCGACAGGCGGATGAAGCCCTGGTCGGTGTAGTGCAAGGCGTTGCGCAGCAAATTGCCCATCACGGCGGTCAGGAATGTAGCGTTGTACAGGGTGTCAGCGGGTTGACCCGGTTCGACGATCAGCGTCAGTCCTTTGGATTCGATCGCCCCACGCCACACCCCAACCAGGTTTTCGGCTACCTGGGCTAGCGTCGACCGAGGCGCCATGCCATTGTCATCGCGCTGGGCCCTGGCGAGCATCAGGAAGGTCTGCACCAGCTCACGCATTTCCTCACTGGCCCGGTTGATACGCTCAACCTGGGTACGGCCGCGCTGGTCCAGCGCCGGGTTTTCCAGCAGCAACTCGCAAGAAGTGGCGAGGACCATCAGCGGCGTGCGCAACTCATGGCTCACGTCACTGGTAAACAGCCGCTCACGGGTCAGGGCCTGGCGCAGGCGTCCCAGCGTTGCGTCAAACGCTACGGCCAATTCTCCCACCTCATCGGCGGCATAGTCCGGCGCCAGCGGCGGGGCAAGTCCCAGGAGCTGGTCGCGGTGACGCACCTGACGGGCCAGCCGGACAACTGGCGCCATCACCCGGCGGGCCAGGACCCAGCCCAGGAACACCGCCAGGGCCAGACTGAGGACAAATCCCACCAGCACGACCGCGAACAACACCCGCTCACGCTCTTCGAAATCACTCTGGTCTTGCAGAAGCACGTAATGGCGACCGTCCACGATCTCGACCATGGCGTGATAGGACAGCTGCTCGCGAAATACCTCGTGGAAGCCGCTCTCCAGATGACGCAAGTCCTTGGGCAGCTCAAAGTCACCGGGCCCGCCACTGAAATAAAACAGTTGGTCGGGTTCCGGCCGATGGTTCCAGTCCGAGACACTGTCCATCAACAACAGGCGTTGCAGGTCACCGCCAAGCCCGGCGGAAATCAGTTTTTCCTCCACCAGGTGCACCGTTGCGACGATGCCCATGGCGAAGGCCCCGGCCACCAACGCGCTCATCAGCGCAAAGGCGATGATGATCCGTTGGGCAAGGCTCTGCTTAAACTCCATCGCGGCCCTCGGCCAGGCGATAACCAACGCCATGTACGGTGTGCAGCAACGGCTTGTCGAACGGTTTGTCGATCACCTGGCGCAATTGATGGACGTGGCTGCGCAGGCTGTCACTGTCGGGACAATCATCGCCCCACAGCGCTTCTTCGAGAATTTCACGGCGCAACACATGCGGGCTCTTCTGCATCAGCACCGCCAGCAGCTTCAGGCCGACCGGGTTGAGCTTGAGCAGCTTGCCGTCACGGGTCACCTCCAAGGTGTCGAGGTCGTAGCTCAGGTCACCGACCTGCAAGGCCCGTCGCCCACCACCTTGGGCCCGGCGCATGACCGCTTCGATTCGCGCCGCCAGCTCAGACAGGGCAAAAGGTTTGATCAGGTAATCATCGGCGCCGGACTTGAACCCCTGGAGACGGTCGTCCAACTGGTCGCGAGCGGTGAGCATGATCACCGGTGTATCGCGCCGGGCATCTTCGCGCAAGCGCTTACACAAGGTGTAGCCGTCGATGCCCGGCAGCATGATGTCGAGCACGATCAGGTCGTAGTGCTCAGTCGCAGCCAGGTGCAACCCCGACAGACCGTCCTGGGCGCAATCGACGGTGTAGCCCTTGAGTCCCAGGTAATCGGCCAGGTTAGCCAGGATGTCGCGGTTGTCTTCGACCAATAGAATTCGCATGGGCTTCTCCTGCGTGCACGTTTGACGGCCGTCTTTGGCCCGCGCAGCTTACGGCCAAGTGTGGCTTACGGCTAGGATTGTATCTGCTGGTGCCACCGTAATTGGCTACAAGCAACACGCAGATGATTCATTGGCTGGGATTAACGACTTTTTCACCCAACATTCACACCACTCCAACGCCCCGCAGACCAGACTGGGCGCCCACTGCGCAGTTCACGAAGACTCTAAAGGTACGTTCATGGTTTCTACCGCCATCCGCCCCGCCTCCAGGCCATTCAACTTCAAACTGGCCCTGGGCCTGCCAATCCTGGTCGGGATTCTTCTGGTATTGCTGGAACTGACGACACTGGACATGGATCTGGCTCGACTGTTTTACGAGCCGACCGCCGGCGACTTCATCGGGCGCCACAGTTACTTCCTGGAAAATATTCTTCATGATCGGGCGAAGCAGGTGGTCATCGCTTTTTCGGTGCTAGCGATCATCGGGTTCACCGGTGCGTTTTTCGTCGAACGCCTCAAGCCATTCAAACGGGAACTGGGCTGCCTGGTACTGTCCCTCGCGTTGGCGACTTCGTTCGTTACACCGATGAAAGCCGTCACCGCTGTTCAATGCCCCTGGAGCCTGAAAGAGTTTGGCGGCAAGGAAACCTATAGCGAGCTGCTGAGCCCGCGTCCGGCCACCGACAAGCCCGGGCGCTGCTGGCCGGGTGGTCACGCAGCCACCGGGTTTACTTTATTTGCGCTGTTCTTTGTATTGCGTGACCGCCGCCCGCGCCTGGCTCGTCAGGCCTTGGTATTTGCTTTCACCCTGGGGTCGGTGTTCTCCCTGGGGCGGATGATGCAGGGGGCGCACTTCTTCTCCCACAATGTCTGGACAGCCGTGTTCTGCTGGTTGATTTGCCTGGGGTGTTACTACTTCATCCTGTACCGACCAGCCGTCATGACGGATCGCACCGCCCTGCCCGACCCCGTCCGAGCCTGAGCATTACCAAAAGTAGGCGAGCCTGCCATGCAGAGGTTGGGTCTGATGGCCCTTCGCGAGCAGGCTCGCTCCACAGTTGATCTTCAGCGGTCAGAGGAATTGCGCCCACCACAATCCCATGTGGGAGCGAGCCTGCTCGCGATGGCGGTGGGTCAGCTAATGAAGAGACTGGATGTGACGGCCTCTTCGCGGGCGAGCCCGCTCCCACAGTGGATCTTCAGCGGTCAGAGGAATTGCGCCCGCCACAATCCCATGTGGGAGCGAGCCTGCTCGCGATGGCGGTGGGTCAGCTAATGAAGAGGCTGGATGTGACGGCCTCTTCGCGGGCAAGCCCGCTCCCACATTGGGTCTTCAGTGGTCAGAGGAATTGCGCCCGCCACAATCCCATGTGGGAGCGAGCCTGCTCGCGATGGCGGTGGGTCAGCTAATGAGAGGTTGGATGTGACGGCCTCTTCGCGAGCAGGCTCGCTCCCACAGTTGATCTTCAGCGGTCAGAGGAATTGCGCCCACCACAATCCCATGTGGGAGCGAGCCTGCTCGCGAAGGCGGTATAACGTCCTCGCACATTCGAGACCAATAAAAAACCCCGCCTGCTTTCGCAGCGCGGGGTTTTTCGCTACAGGGGTAAGGCTGGCTTACATCATGCCGCCCATGCCACCCATGCCGCCCATGTCTGGCATACCGCCGCCAGCTGCACCTTCTTTCTTCGGTGCGTCAGCCACAGCGGCTTCGGTGGTCAGGATCAGACCGCCGATGGAAGCAGCTGCTTGCAGGGCCGAACGGGTGACCTTGGTTGGGTCCAGGATGCCCATTTCGATCATGTCGCCGTATTCGCCAGTCGCAGCGTTGTAGCCGAAGCTGCCTTCGCCGTTCTTGACCTTGTCGACCACTACGCTTGGCTCGTCGCCGGAGTTGGCAACGATCTGACGCAGCGGTGCTTCAACAGCGCGACGCAGCACAGCGATACCAACGTCCTGATCGGCGTTGTCGCCTTTGAGCTGGGTCAGCGCTTCCAGAGCACGGATCAGCGCTACGCCACCGCCAGGTACCACGCCTTCTTCAACGGCTGCGCGGGTGGCGTGCAGGGCGTCTTCAACGCGGGCTTTCTTCTCTTTCATCTCAACTTCGGAACCAGCACCAACCTTGATCACTGCAACGCCGCCGGACAGCTTGGCCAGACGCTCTTGCAGTTTTTCACGGTCGTAGTCCGAGGAAGTCTCGGCAACCTGGGCACGGATCTGGCTGATGCGTGCTTCGATGTCGCCTTGAACGCCAGCACCGTCGACGATGATGGTGTTTTCCTTGGACAGGGTTACGCGCTTGGCGTTACCCAGGTGCTCCAGGGTGGTGCTTTCCAGGCTCAGGCCGATCTCTTCGGAGATTACGGTACCGCCGGTCAGGACGGCGATGTCCTGCAGCATGGCCTTGCGACGATCGCCGAAGCCTGGTGCCTTGACGGCTGCGACTTTGACGATACCGCGCATGTTGTTCACGACCAGAGTCGCCAGGGCTTCGCCTTCGACGTCTTCAGCCACGATCAGCAGTGGGCGGCCGGCTTTGGCAACGGCTTCCAGCACTGGCAGCATTTCGCGGATGTTGGAGATCTTCTTGTCGACCAGCAGGATCAGCGGGCTTTCCAGCTCGGCAACCATGGTGTCCGGCTTGTTGACGAAGTACGGGGACAGGTAGCCACGGTCGAACTGCATGCCTTCTACAACCGACAGTTCGTTTTCCAGGCCCGAGCCTTCTTCAACGGTGATCACGCCTTCTTTACCGACTTTTTCCATGGCTTCGGCAATGATGTCGCCGATGGAGTTGTCGGAGTTGGCGGAGATGGTCCCTACCTGGGCGATGGCCTTGGAATCAGCGCAAGGCTTGGACAGCCCCTTGAGTTCCTTGACGATCGCGATGGTCGCTTTGTCGATACCGCGCTTGAGGTCCATCGGGTTCATGCCGGCAGCGACGGCTTTCAGGCCTTCGTTGACGATCGACTGAGCCAGGACGGTGGCGGTGGTGGTGCCGTCGCCGGCGTCATCGTTGGCACGGGAGGCAACGTCTTTGACCAGCTGCGCGCCCATGTTTTCGAAACGGTCTTCCAGCTCGATTTCCTTGGCTACGGAAACGCCGTCCTTGGTGATGGTCGGAGCGCCGAAGCTCTTTTCGATGATCACGTTACGGCCTTTCGGGCCCAGGGTCGCTTTTACTGCGTCAGCCAGGACGTTGACACCGGTGAGCATTTTCTTGCGGGCGGAATCGCCGAATTTAACTTCTTTAGCAGCCATGATCGATATTCCTTAAATACTGTGTAGTAGCGGGAAATTGAGCGGGGAATCAGCCTTCGATAACAGCGAGGATTTCGTTCTCGCTCATTACCAGCAAGTCTTCGCCGTCGACTTTCACTGTGTTGCTGCCGGAGTAAGGGCCGAACACGACCTTGTCACCCACTTTCACGGCCAGCGCACGTACTTCACCGTTGTCCAGCACGCGGCCGGTACCTACAGCGAGAACTTCACCGTGGTTGGCTTTCTCGGCAGCCGAACCTGGCAGGACGATACCGCCAGCGGTTTTCTTCTCTTCTTCGCTGCGACGGAT
>Ga0209795_10000086_pt1 | contig 88796 bp, 81 predicted proteins | sample AgamicOrMarz_FD_187166 | JGI IMG/M metagenome (GOLD analysis project Ga0209795, IMG submission 187166) | Agave microbial communities from Guanajuato, Mexico - Or.Ma.rz (SPAdes) (version 2) | ecosystem: Host-associated > Plants > Phyllosphere > Phylloplane/Leaf | place: Guanajuato, Mexico...
AGCCATCTACTAATCTCCCATAGCTCAGTCGGTAGAGCGACGGACTGTTAATCCGCAGGTCCCTGGTTCGAGCCCAGGTGGGAGAGCCAAGATTCTAAAAGCCCGCATTTATTGTGGGCTTTTTCTTTTTTATCATTTAATACTTTTATTATTTTTAATAAAATCAACGTTTCGAGTATTTTTAAACCAAACGATTAGATATTCTCTCTAATTCTGCCATTAAGGCTTGACCCAGCCCCCTTTCCTGCCTAAAATCCTTTTCCAGATTCTCCCATAGCTCAGTCGGTAGAGCGACGGACTGTTAATCCGCAGGTCCCTGGTTCGAGCCCAGGTGGGAGAGCCAAGATTCTTAAAAACCCACTCATCATGAGTGGGTTTTTATTTGTATGATGCTTTCCCATGTTCGAATCGAGTCACTTATTTTTTATTGTTTTAGGTTGCGTAAGCACCTGTATTTTTCTTCTCATTTGTTTACGCTCTTATTTATTTCCAAAACAAAAATTTTTTGCTCGTCCTGTCATTACAAACTTTGAAACTCAAATGTTTATCCGTTTAAAACAAAGTTTTCCAAATTATCATGTATTAGCACAAGTGGCTTTTAGTGCTTTAATTACCAGTAATGACTATAAAATTCGTAGTCAGTTCAACCGTAAAGTCACTGACTTTGTCGTACTAAATGACAAGATGGAAGTGATTGCTATTATTGAGCTAGATGACCCCACCCATCTTGAAAAAGTAGAAGAAGACCGTATTCGTGATCAAATGCTCACTGAAGCAGGTTACCTAGTAAAGCGCTACACGAATATTCCTACGGTACGCCAGTTACAAAAGGATATTCATTAACAAGCTGCTGTTATTTCTTTTCAGAATTTACCGCTTCTTTTTCAGCGATTCTTTTTGCCATTTCTAAACGCTGCTGTTCGTATTGTTTTTTATTCTTCGCATCGCTTTTCGCAGCAAAGAAAAGAATTCCAATAATCAAAAAAGGAATAAGTAAACCTAATCCCATTAATAACCAAGGAACAGATTTTTTTTCAATAGATTGCTGACTCATAAGTGATTTAAACTCGAACATCATTAATTTTAAGCTATGTAACAATATAATAAAAAAGAGCCTATATAAAGGCTCTTTTCTTAAGCTAAATGCTAGTTAAATAAAACTTAGAACTTACCTGTGCAATGTGGGCTTTGGCTGGCATCTTTTTGTGCATCAGTCAGCACAATACCCGTACCCGCTGACATATTAGCTTGAATGAAATCTACAGCATTGGCATTTTCACATATGATTGCTTGAGTATGGGTCGCATTCGGTACAATAGTTAGCTTATAGCCCTTATCGTAGCCTGCTTGTGGGAAGAATTTCACAGCATTCGCTTTCATATTGGCAAATAAGCCTTGTGTAACTACTGGCAATACAGCTTGATCTTTTTCACCTTGAATCATAAATACAGGCGTTTTAATAACTTTCTCGGCTGTAACATTCGTCGCAGGTTGGGTTGCTGTCAGAAAATTTTGAACAACTTGATCTGTCTTGAATTTATTCAGATCAATACCGTACTGTGCAATTTGGTGTGTAGGGTCTGCCAAGAAAGCTAAGATTCCCTCTTTAAACTTCGCTTGTAAACCATTTGCACTATCTGGTGCAGGATAACTTAAACAAGCACCATCATCACCTGTACGACCATAAGCCAATTCTGCAATATCAGCTGCTCCTGAGGTAAAAATTGCCTTCAAGTCATAGTCTGGTTGCTGTGCTTTAATCCCTGCACTTGCGAATGCTGCATATGCTAATAATTCGGCATATCCTTCTGCAGTTTTATCAATTGTAGGTACAGCAAGCGCTAGTGGATCATTTGGAGACATTTGCCCTGCAGCAATCGCTGCATCAATCTGTCTACGCGCTCTAATTGCCTGATCTAGCTTACTAACTGCAAAATTACTATCTTGATTCATTGCAGGATCAATATAAATTTGAATAATTGTTCCTAAGCTTGAAGCTGGTGCACCAGCTACAGCTCCTTTATAACTTGCATCGGTATTAGCAAATTCAGCAGTTCCCAAAGATGCATGCCCACCTTGAGACTGACCAATCGACATCCAGTCACCTTTTAACTGAGCGCCATAATGTTCTTTTACTGCTTTAACTGCAGCTAATGCTGATTTTGCTTCACTTGATAAGTTTAAGTACGGATGCACCCCTTGTGTACCTAACCCCTCATAATCTGGTGCCACAATCACATAACCTGCTGCTAACAAAGACTCAGCAAGGATTTTAAATCGCGGATTAATTGCATTTTTACTTGGTGCGCAACCATCACCCACCCCAACAGTTCCGTGTTCCCATACTACTACGCGATAACCATCTTTCGGTTGTGTAGCTTTTGGAAACAATACCATTGCTGTAGCAGTTGCTGTTTTTCCTTGAACATTTGCCATGTTATAAGTCATTACTTTGATCGTTGAGGCATTATCAACTTTATCAATTGCGTAATTACTTTCAGAGACATAGGCTTTATTTGTATCTATCCCGGTGTAATTATCATCATCGTCATTACACGCTGTAAGAAATAATGCTGAAATTGATAATGTTATAGCTAAAGCAATGTTTGACCGTTTCATAGAATATCCTTTTTATGTGTTATTTATTCCGCATATTTTTTATGCACAAATATTAAGACATAAAAAAAGTGCTCTGCATAGAACACTTTTCAACCTCATGGTCATTTTTACTATATGAAATTTAAAAATATTCCTAGAAAAATGATTAATCCAACCCAACGATTGTGACGGAATGCCCAAAAGCAGACTTGAGGATTGCGGTCTTTGGTTTTCATTGTTTGATATATAAAATCGAATGCTACAATCACTAAAGCGATGATCGCCCATGGAAATAAGATATTTTCTAAATACAGTGCCGAACCAATCAAAACAAGACTCGTTACCTGTAGGAGTGCAATAATCTGGATGTCATATCGACCGAAAAGAATAGCGGTAGATTTCACACCAATCTTTAAATCATATTCACGGTCAGTAATTGCATATTGAGTATCGTAAGCAACCGTCCAAGCCAAATTACCAAAATAGAGCAGCCAACACGTTATATCTAAAGGCTTACCCATTGCTGTAAATGACATTGGAATACCCCAAGAAAATGCCATACCTAAAACGACTTGCGGTAAATGGGTATAACGTTTCATGAAAGGATATATAAATGCTAGAACCAAACCTCCTAACGCACAGTAAAATGTTGCTATAGGTAAAAAGAACAAGGTACAAGCACTTGCAAATACTAAAGCTAAAAATACATATACAGCTTCTCTTGGGCTAATTACACCAGTTGCCAAAGGACGTGTCTTTGTACGCTCTACATGACCATCGACTTTACGATCAGCAAAGTCATTAATGGCACAGCCAGCAGCACGCATAAAAATTGTACCTAATACCATCGCCAGAAGAATATGTAGAGGTGGCATCCCCTCTGCTGCAACCCAAAGTGCCCACATGGTTGGCCAAAACACCAGTTCTGTTCCAACAGGCTTATCAAATCGACATAGATAATAATAAGCTTCTAAGCGCTGACGCCATGTTGTGCCTGTTGCAGTCGTCATAGTAATTCCTTGTCGTGCTGCTGATTTAAAAAAGCTTCAAAAGCCGGTAAGAATGTTTCTTGGACGATAAATTTACATCCATGCCAAGTATAGCAACTTTGCCGTGTCCAACCTTCTGGTAAACGAATGACACGGCGGTCACAAAGCGGAGTGGTTCTTTGAAATAAAAAAAAGCCAATCGGCTTAGAACCAATATGCTGAAATATACGGGCCTTTTTTTGTAAGCTTTGAATTGGAAAAATACTTTTTGCCTTCACCCACGGCTCTGTCTCACAGCCATATAAATAAGTTTCCCTTACCCACGAAGTGTGAGCATGAGACATATTCATCCACTGACTATCTGCAAAAGTTAAACGCTGAAAGTGTTCTTTAAAGGGTTTTACACTGAACTGGCCACCACCAAGCTCAGTTAATTGTTGAGTCAGAGAACCAGACGCATACAACCATGTTTTCAATTCAGGATTTAAAGTCTTTTCCTGTTTAAGTACTGGTTGCCGTTTACGCATAATCTGCTCACATGAAAACTCGCACCTAGTTTACCCCAATTTTTTGATAAAAAATGTAGAGAATTCAATCAACATTTTGAACAATAAAAAAGCCTGCATAAGCAGGCTTTTTTACGAAAATATGTATTACAAGCTGTAGTACATATCGAATTCAACTGGGTGAGTAGTCGTGTTAAGACGACGTACATCTTCAGTTTTAAGTTCGATGTATGCATCAAGCATTTCTTTAGTGAACACGCCGCCTTTTAACAAGAATTCGTGATCTGCTTGAAGTGCTTCAAGAGCCATATCTAAGCTATGAGCAACTGTTGGGATTTTTGCTTCTTCTTCTGGAGGAAGATCGTACAAGTTCTTATCAGCAGCTTCGCCCGGATGGATCTTGTTTTGGATACCGTCGATACCAGCCATTAACAATGCAGCGAAACCTAAGTACGGGTTCATCATTGGGTCTGGGAAACGAGCTTCGATACGCTTACCTTTAGGGCTAGAAACGTATGGAATACGGATAGACGCAGAACGGTTACGTGCTGAGTAAGCAAGCATGATTGGCGCTTCGAAGTGAGGAACCAAACGCTTGTATGAGTTTGTAGATGGGTTTGTGATTGCGTTCAATGCACGAGCATGCTTGATAACACCACCGATGAAGTACAATGCCATTTCTGAAAGGCCTGCATATTCATCACCAGCAAACAAGTTCTTGCCATCTTTAGAGATAGACATATGAACGTGCATACCAGAACCGTTATCACCTACCATTGGTTTAGGCATAAACGTAGCTGTTTTTGCATATTGGTGAGCAACGTTCCAAACAGCATATTTGAACTGTTGAACTTCGTCAGCTTTACGTACAAGTGTATTGAAGCTCACACCAATTTCTAACTGGCAAGAAGCAACTTCGTGGTGATGTACTTCTACACGACCTGGGCCCATGATGTCTTCGATTTTTGCACACATTTCTGCACGCATATCTTGTGAAGAATCAACTGGAGGAACTGGGAAATAACCGCCTTTAACACGTGGACGGTGACCAGAGTTACCTGACTCGTAATCTTTACCAGTAGACCAAGCAGCTTCTTCAGCGATCAATGTATGACGAGCGCCAGACATATCGATGTCCCACTTCACTTCGTCAAATACAAAGAATTCTGGTTCTGGACCAAAGAATGCAGTATCACCGATACCTGTAGATTTTAAGTATTCTTCTGCACGGCGAGCAATCGAACGTGGGTCACGCTCATAACCTTGACCTGTTGAAGGTTCAATAACGTCACAAGTCACAACTACAGTTGGTTCAGCAAAGAACGGGTCGATGAAACCAGTTTCTGCATCTGGACGTAAAATCATGTCAGACGCTTCAATGCCTTTCCAACCAGCGATTGAAGAACCATCAAACATTTTACCGTCTTCAAAAGTATCTTCATCAATAGAATCAGCTGGGTAAGTTACATGCTGCTCTTTACCCTTAGTATCAGTAAAGCGAAAATCGACCCATTTTGCGCCACTTTCTTGTATGAGTTGAAGGACCTTGTTCGCCATGCTCATTTTGCTCCAATGAAATTTTGTTGCACTTGTTAAGTGCGTGTTAGTTGCTGGTATTTATATAGCAATTCTCATACCAACTTTATAAGACTTACCTAAAACATTGAATTGCTTATAACTATCGATGATTTAGGTCCCTTGTCTCGAACCCATTATACTGTTTGCATAGTTAAATGCACCATATTCAGACATTTTCAAATTATGGCATACAAGAATAGCTCGCAATCGCCCTAATTTAGTGCAAAATTGTTGCGCCAATATGAATCATCGCATCAATATCTAGCAGTTATTCACGATCATAATACTTTCTTATATAGAAAGCCGACCTTCCTACTGCAATGCATGAAAATAATAATCTATTTTATATGAAATTTTTAAGCTAGAGCTGAGCCCATGGTATATACACCACGATTTGCTAATAAGGGCTTTAAAAAGACTTCGTCTGAATAGATATTTTAAAAATGGAATAGTTTATGAGTTCATACTCATCCATTGAAATTCTAAAGCTTTAAAATATTAATCTAATTTTGATCTTATTGTTCTTTGTACTAAAGCAAGAGTTGATCAGCTTTGGTGCAGTAAAAACTTTATAGAACCCACCTCACCTTATAATTTTTCTGATCTAATTTTTACCGTTTGTTATATACCTTTTTTATACATGACAAACTTGCTTTTCAAGTTAAAAAAATCTAAAAAATGAAACATAACTTTTTTTTATAATTAAACAAACTAAAAGTTTGGTTTTCTATAAACTACCAATCAGTTCAAAGGATTTGAAATGAAGCATGAACTCGAACAATATGACAGAGCTTTTTTCGGCCATCCAAAACCCCTAAAAACTTTATTTTTTACAGAGCTTTGGGAAAGATTTTCTTATTATGGTATACGGCCTTTACTCGTTCTTTATATGATTGCAATGGTCAACGATGGTGGTTTAGGCCTTGACCGTCCAACCGCTGCAGCAATTGTTGGGTTATTTGCCGGCTCTATGTATTTAATGACTGTTTTTGGTGGTTGGATTGCCGATAACTGGTTAGGTCAGGCACGATCGGTCTGGTACGGTTCCATTATTATTGCGCTAGGCCATTTATCAATTGCCCTCACTACCATTTTTGATCAGTTCTTTTTTTATTTCGGTTTAGTTCTTATTGTGCTTGGATCAGGTCTATTTAAAACCTGTATTTCAGTGATTGTCGGAACCTTATATAAAGCTCAGGATAGTAGACGAGATGCCGGTTTCTCCATTTTTTACATGGGGATTAATATGGGATCGTTTATTGCTCCCCTTCTTACGGGTCTATTAGCACGTGATCATAACTGGCACTTAGGTTTTGGAATCGGCGGCCTTGGGATGTTAGTTGCATTACTTATTTTTCGTATCTTTGCTATTCCACAGCTACAAACTTTTAATCAGTTGCGTCAAGAAAATGACAATTGCAATAAACCCATTGTTGAAAATAAAAATGCGCCCAAAATTGCTTTCTCCTTTTTACTATCTGTCGCAATCATTAGTGCTCTTACCTTCTTTGGCGTCATACATATCAATCCAGTCGCAGTAGCAACTTATTTAACAGTTGCAATCGGGATTGGAATTATTGCTTATTTTGCGTATTTACTACTTTTCCTAAACTTAGAGCAGCATGATAAATTTAAAATTATTATTTGTTTCGTTTTATTAGCAGCATCTGCCCTATTCTGGTCAGCTTTTGAACAAAAACCCACAACTTTTACTTTATTTGCGCAAGATTATACAGATCGTATTGTTTTCGGATTTGAAATACCAACGGTATGGTTTGAATCAATTAATGCCCTATTTATTATTGTTTTTGCTCCAGTTGCAGCTTGGTTATGGGCGAAGCTAGGTAAGTCAAATAAAGATCCAAGCTATATAAGTAAATTTATTATTGCGTTGCTATTCGCAGCAGGTGGCTTTTTGCTTATGACTTTAGCCAGTCATTTTGCTATTCATGGCGGAGTAGTTTCACCATTTTGGTTAGTCGGTACTTTATTTCTTCTTACCATAGGTGAACTTTGCTTAAGCCCGATTGGCTTATCAACCATGACCAAACTTGCACCTGATGTCATACGCAGTCAAATTATGGGTTTATGGTTCACTGGTTCAGCTTTAGGCAACCTCATGGCAGGTTTAATTGGCGGACATGTATCGGCAGATGGTATTAATCATTTACCTAGCCTATTTATGCGCTGTGTATTGGCCTTGGTTATTGGCGCAATCGTGTTATTTTTATTAAAGAAACCAATGAATAAATTAATGGGCAAAAGCACCAACAAAGTTCAACCTGATTTGGAAACAATATGAACGATTTAACTGTTCCAGAAAAACTAGCGAAACTTCGTGAACTCATGCGCATTCAGCAAATTGATGCATTTATTGTGATGAGTGCCGATCCCCATATGTCAGAATATTTACCAGACTATTGGAAGGCGAGACAATGGCTCAGCGGGTTTAGCGGCTCTGTTGGAACACTAGTAGTGACTCAAAGCTTTGCAGGACTTTGGGCCGATGGGCGCTATTGGGTACAAGCCGAGCAACAACTTGTTGGAACTGGCTTTAATCTTCAAAAATTAACAAGTGATGAGTCTTCAACACATTTAGCTTGGATTGCACAAAACTTAGCAGCAAATTCGATCATTGCCGTAAATGGACATACCTTATCTATTCAACAATTTAAAGCACTCGAACATACTGCACGAGTTCATAGCTATAAACTCGAAACTCAAAAAGATTTAGTTGGAGAGATTTGGTTAGACCGCCCAGAACTACCCACTGAAAAAATCTATTTAATGCCTGAAGGGCTAAATGCACTATCTCGTAAAGAGAAAATTCAGGCTATTCGTGAGACTTTACATAGCAAGAATATTTCGGGGCATTTCATTTCATCTTTAGATGATATTGCATGGGTCTTAAATGCACGTGGACAAGACGTAGAATATAACCCAATTTTTCTTTCTCATTTTTATATTAATGCAGAGCAAGCTGTTCTGTTTATTGATAGCAGTAAAATAGACTCAACCATTCAACAAGCTTTCGCAGCCGATGGCATCGAAATTCGTAATTATGAAGATACGTCTAAGTTTTTAACGAATATTTCTGATTCATCTGTGCTTTTAGATCCAGCAAAAGTATCGATTTTTCATGAACAAGCCATCGCAAAAGATATTCAGGTTGTATACGACATCAACCCAAGTACTCTTTTTAAATCGCGCAAGCATGAAAGCGAAATTGCTCATATCCGCCATGCAATGCTTAAAGATGGAGTCGCGCTTTGTCACTTTTTCCATTGGCTAGAAAAAGCACTTCATCAGGGTGAACGCATTTCAGAACTGACTATCGATGAGAAAATTACTGCCTACCGCGCTCAGCAAGACGGATTTATAGGACCAAGTTTTTCAACGATTGCAGGCTTTAACGCCAATGGTGCTCTACCTCACTACCGTGCAACTCCAGAGCAATACTCATTCATTGAAGGCGATGGTCTATTGCTCATTGATTCTGGCGGCCAATATGTAGATGGAACAACTGATATCACTCGTGTTGTTCCTGTGGGGACACCAACAGAGCAACAAAAACGTGACTATACGCTGGTTTTAAAATGTCACATTGCTTTGGCAAAAGCTATTTATCCAGAAGGGTTAGCTGCACCGCTACTCGACTCAATTTGTCGACATACTTTATGGCAACATGGTTTGGATTATCGACACGGAACAGGTCACGGCGTAGGCTTTGCACTTAACGTACATGAAGGGCCACAAGTTCTTTCTTACTATGCGCCTGTACATGCCTACAACAAATTGCGTGAGGGAATGATTCTCTCTAATGAACCGGGTCTATACCATGAAGGACAATATGGTATTCGTATTGAGAATTTGGTTACAAACAAACTTCACTCAGGCTTTGAAAAAACTTACGGTGAATTTTTAGAGTTTGAAACGCTCACACTGTGTCCAATTCATTTAGACTGTATCGTAGTTGACCTACTAACAAATGAAGAGAAAGACTGGCTAAATCATTACCATCAAACCGTCCAAGAAAGACTCGCTGAACATTTGTCGGGAGAGGTCTTAGACTGGCTGATTTATAACACGCGTAAGATTTAATCTTCTCTTTTTATAGGGGCAGAATAATTTTTTATTTCTAATGAAAAGCTTATTCTGCCTTTTGTTGTCTTTATCTCTATTTTTAAACAAACTTAATATCCATCAAAGCTCAATTTTCTCTCAAATGTTTAACGAATGAAATAGTTAAACTGGTCACTTCTTTTTTTGTTATATTAGCCGCTTAAATAGCGGCTTTATTTTTATCCAATATTTTGAGAACTTATTTCAAAATGGGTAATCAAACGGGTATCCTAAAGGCTACTATTTAAAAAATACATTAAATATCAAGAGGTTTAAATCAAAATGCTTCTAATGATCGACAATTACGACTCTTTTACCTACAACATCGTCCAATATTTTGGCGAGTTGAATCAGGAAGTAAAAGTAGTTCGCAATGATCAAGTCACATTAGAGGATATTGAACGATGGCAACCTAAATATCTGGTTATTGGTCCTGGTCCTTGCTCTCCAAGTGAAGCGGGTATTTCCATTCCTGCAATTAATCACTTTGCCGGAAAAATTCCTTTGCTTGGCGTGTGTTTAGGGCATCAAAGTATTGGGCAAGCTTTTGGCGGAAATATTGTAAGAGCCAAAACGGTTATGCATGGACGTTTATCTGATATGTACCACAGCAATAAAGGTATTTTCAGTAATCTCCCTAGCCCATTCTCGGCAACTCGTTATCACTCTTTGGTGATTGATCAGCAAACACTGCCTGATTGCCTTGAAGTCACGTGTTGGACCAATGAAGCAGATGGCTCAATGGAAGAAATTATGGGTGTTAAACATAAGACATTGCCTATCGAAGGTGTGCAGTTCCATCCAGAATCTATTTTGAGTCAACATGGCCATCAAATCTTTAAAAACTTTTTAGATATTTATGCATAAGTGATCACTATGAATATTCAACAAGCACTTAACCATATAACAAAAAATATTCACCTGACTCAGCCGCAAATGGAAGACATTATGCGCAGCATCATGCAAGGTGAGGCAACCGAGGCACAAATTGGTGCTTTGATGATGGGCCTTCGCATGAAAGGTGAAAGTATTGACGAAATTACTGCTGCCGCACGTGTTATGCGTGAATTCGCTATCAAAATTGATGTGAGCGATATCAAATATTTAGTTGATATTGTGGGTACTGGCGGCGACGGACAAAACTTGTTTAATGTGTCTACTGCTTCAAGCTTTGTCATTGCAGCAGCAGGCGCAACCATTGCAAAGCATGGTAACCGAGGCGTTTCGAGTAAATCAGGTTCATCAGACTTACTTGAGCAAGCAGGAATTAATCTTGATTTAGACATGCAACAAACTGAACGCTGCATTCGTGAGATGGGTGTAGGTTTTTTATTTGCTCCAAATCATCACAAAGCAATGAAATATGCTGTCGGCCCACGTCGTGAGCTTGGTGTCCGTAGTATTTTCAATTTACTTGGCCCGCTTACGAATCCGGCCGGCGTAAAACGCTTTGTGATTGGGGTATTTTCAGATGAACTTTGTCGTCCGATTGCAGAGGTTATGAAACAACTCGGTGCTGAACATGTCATGGTGGTTCATTCAAGAGATGGACTCGATGAAATCAGCCTTGCTGCTCCTACTGCTGTTGCAGAACTCAAAGACGGCGAAATTACTGAATGGACGCTTAACCCAGAAGATGTCGGAATTGAATCACAAACCTTAAATGGTTTAGTTGTTGCGGATGCCGCTGCCAGCTTAAAGCTAATTAAAGATGCGTTAGGTAAAAATAAAACTGATATTGGTGAAAAAGCAGCAAACATGATTGCACTTAATGCAGGTGCTGGTATTTATGTAGCTGGTATTACCAAAACCTATGCTCAAGCTGTTTCATTCGCTCAAGATATTATCTACGGCGGACAAGCTTTAGAAAAAATGAGTGTTTTGGCTGAATTTACCAAAACATTAAAACAATGTCAGGCAGATTAAGGATTTCTCATGATTAATATTCAAAATACCATTTTAGGTAAAATTGTTGACCGTAAACATGAGGAACTTGCTGCGCGTTTAAAACAACGTAATTTACAGGATGTTGAAGAACTTGCGAAAGCTGCAACTCCGGTAAGAGGATTTGCAAAAGCGTTACAACACAAACGCCCTGCCGTGATTGCTGAAATTAAAAAAGCGTCTCCATCAAAAGGTGTTATTCGTGCAGATTTTAATCCTGCTGAAATTGCCGAACAATATGAACAAGCTGGCGCAGCGTGTTTATCTGTTTTAACTGATGTTGATTTTTTTCAGGGTGCAGATGAAAATATCGCAATCGCAAGAAGCCACTGTGCTTTACCCGCTTTACGTAAAGACTTTCTGATTGATCCATATAATGTAGTTGAAGCACGTGCTTTACATGCTGACTGTATTTTATTGATTGTTGCCTCTTTGTCAGACCAGCAGCTCGAAGAAATGTCTAAAACTGCTTTTGAACATCAACTCGATGTATTGGTTGAGGTTCATGACGAAGCAGAACTTGAACGTGCTTTAAAGTTGTCTGAGCAATGTATATTAGGTGTGAATAACCGTAATTTAAAAACCTTTGATGTTGATTTAAACACATCAATTCGTTTGAAAAATTTACTTCCTGCCTCTCGTTTACTCGTGACTGAAAGCGGTATTGCCACTCCAGATGATGTTCGCATGATGCAAGAACATGATATTCACACCTTCTTGGTTGGTGAAAGTTTTATGAAACAACCAAGACCAGATCAAGCCTTTAGTGCCCTTTTTGGACAACCCCAAACGGTTTAATAGAAGATATATGAGTAATAAAGATTCATCGCTTTCTAAAGAGCAACAAAAGTTATTGAAGCAATTTAAAAAGCAAATCTCCAATCCTCATTCAAGCAAAATCGCAAGTCAGCCTGAGGCCAAACAACCTCAGGCTGAGTCTGAAGAATTGGAAAGTGCAAATCTGTTTCAAAGCGCTGTAGCAGGTGTTAAACCCATCAATAATAGTAATATTGCTGATGTAAGAACTCCTCGCGCAAAAAAAGTTGATGCTCAAACTCTCGCTAAACGTGCAGCTGCCGAAGGCGGTCGTGACACTGAACATGCCGAGTTATCTGATACTCAAGCGGCTTTAAATCCTGTCGCAAGCCAAGCAACATTAAGCTATCGCATTGCTACCCTTCAGCATAAAGTTTTTGAAGACTTAAAAGCTGGAAAAATACGTTGGTTTGAAGCTGTAGATTTACACGGTTGTACGATTGAGCAAGCACGTGAGGCGGTTTTACATATTATCCAAATGGCAAAAGATGAAAACCAAAATGTGATCAAAATTGTGCATGGTAAAGGCCCTGAAGCGGTCTTAAAAACCTATGTCAACGGATGGTTACGTCAGCATCGCGATGTTTTAGCTTTTGTAAGTGCACCAGAAAATCAAGGTGGCACAGGCGCTGTTCTCGTACTGCTTAAACGCGCAGAAAAAAATCCCAAGTACCAACAATAAAGCGGCATTTTCTACAGAATTCAGACTTTTTATAGTTTTCTGATAGAATGCCGTTTTGTTCAACCAGTGTAAGTGAACATTCTTATGTCTATGCAGCAATCGTACGCAAATATTCTGACTGCCGTCGGTGAAGATCTTGATCGTCCCGGCCTTAAAGATACGCCTGTGCGTGCGGCTAAAGCTTTTTCATATTTAACTTCTGGCTATAGTAAAACTTTAGAAGAAGTCACCAATAATGCTGTTTTCCCATCAGATAACCATGAAATGGTATTGGTGAAGAATATTGAATTTTATTCGCTTTGCGAACATCATCTCCTGCCATTCTATGGTCGTGTTCATGTTGCCTATCTACCGGAAGGCAAAGTTCTCGGCTTGTCGAAATTTGCCCGTATTACTGAAATGTTTGCACGTCGCTTGCAAATTCAGGAAAACTTGACTCAGCAAATCGCAGAAGCTGTGGCTGAAGTGACTGGTGCTCGTGGTGTAGCCGTAGTTATCGATTCAGCACATATGTGTATGATGATGCGTGGTGTAGGTAAGCAAGAATCAACTACACGTACTGTGTCATTTATTGGTGATTTTAAAACTGATAAAGAAGCACGTCGTGAGTTCTTAAGTGCCGTACCTGAAAGTTACTAATTTTTATTTAGTAAACTAATTAAAGCCCGACTCAGTTGGGCTTTTTTTACATCTTAATACTTCGCGAACTCCATAAAATATAACAATTAAATTATGTGATTTTTGTTATAAAAGTACCCATCTTTATTTTTAAATAATTTATGAGTTAATCATGCAATTTAAAAAAATTTCTTGCTTACTTTTACCACCTCTTTTTATTTTTAGTAGCTCAATTTATGCGGGTAATACACCAAAAGAGCAAGAAATCAAAAAACTGGTTGATCAAAACTTTAAGCCTTTATTAGAAAAATATGATGTGCCTGGTATGGCTGTGGGCGTTATTCAAAATAATAAAAAGTATGAAATGTATTATGGTCTACAATCCGTTCAAGATAAAAAAACCGTTAATAGTAGTACCATTTTTGAGCTAGGTTCGGTCAGTAAATTATTTACCGCTACGGCAGGCGGATATGCCAAAACAAAAGGCACAATCTCTTTTGATGACACGCCCGGAAAATATTGGAAAGAACTAAAAAATACACCGATTGATCAAGTGAATTTACTTCAACTTGCGACATATACCAGTGGAAACCTTGTCTTGCAATTTCCAGATGAAGTAAAAACAGATCAGCAAGTTTTAACGTTTTTCAAAGAATGGAAACCTAAAAACCCAATCGGTGAATATCGACAATATTCAAACCCAAGCATTGGTTTATTTGGAAAAGTTGTTGCTTTGTCTATGAATAAACCTTTCGACCAAGTCTTGGAAAAAACCATTTTTCCAGATCTTGGCTTAAAACATAGCTATGTAAATGTGCCTAAAACTCAAATGCAAAACTATGCATTTGGCTATAACCGAGAAAATCAGCCGATTCGCGTTAATCATGGTCCACTCGATGCACCAGCATACGGCGTTAAATCTACCCTACCGGATATGCTGAGTTTTATTAATGCCAACCTAAATCCACAAAAATATCCAGCAGATATTCAACGTGCAATTAATGAAACACATAAAGGTTTCTACCAAGTGGGTACGATGTATCAAGCACTAGGTTGGGAAGAGTTTTCTTATCCAGCACCTTTACAAACTTTATTAGACAGTAATTCAGAACAAATCGTGATGAAACCTAATAAAGTGACTGCTATTTCAAAAGAACCTTCCGTTAAGATGTTCCACAAAACTGGATCGACTAACGGTTTTGGAACATATGTCGTGTTCATTCCTAAAGAAAATATTGGTTTAGTCATGTTAACTAATAAACGTATTCCCAATGAAGAACGCATTAAAGCAGCTTATGCTGTGTTAAATGCAATAAAGAAATAATCGTCTTTTCTAAAAACAAAAAAAGAGAAATGAATAATCTCATTTCTCTTTTTTTATGGGCTTATTCTTTAAAAGAACCAAACATATCCTAGACTTGATTTCATCCAGTCTTGATGATTTTGTTGTTCATAATCCCAGTTTAAACGAACAGCATTATTGCGATTAATTACATATTGCCACTGCGTATTGACTCTCAAATTCCATTGATTTTGGTCTTCCCAATAGGGCAATTCGATTTGCACGACAGAGTTGAAGCGCTCAAACCATTGGTTCATACAACCTAAAGTTGGACCTACGCCTACACGCCAACCTTTATCTAGATTTGAACCTGTTTGTACGTAGCTTTGCAGTTGCCCATAGCAAATATGCTTGCGCTCATAGTCTGCAATACTGTAACCGACCTGTGCATTAAAGCTTGCTACACCGTGTTGTTTGTCTTCATTAAAACTTCCGTCATGAATGGCTTCCTGACGCCAGCCTAAGTTAAATCCCCAACTCAGCGGTGTTTTAAAAGGTTGAATCGGGTTATAAGAATTTACTTCGAGTAAATCAAGACGTTCTAGTTTTAAATGGTCATCTCGCCACTGCGCATTACCATTTAAAAAGAGTAATTGAGTACCTGCACGATATCCGCCTTGAGGATCTATTAAGTCATGGTAGGCTTGCCGATGACCAAGTTCAATAAACTTATCACCCTGCACCTCTCCAGCTTTCACGGAAAAGTTACGAGCGTTATGACCTTGAGTTGGTTCCTTTGCTGGTCTTTTAGGTTCTTGACGTTGCTTATCTAAATCAATCTGACTTCTTAGCGCTAAAAGCTGACGTAACTGCGGTTGAGCAACACTTTCTTCTATTTTTCGGCTAATAAATTGGAGATATAAATCATCGTAAGCCATCTCGAGGATTTTAGCCTGATCCTGTTCACTAAATGATTTTAAAATCTGAGAAGACTGCTGTGTAGGCAGCATCGTAATTTGATGAGCCACCTTTGCCAAAGAGGCACCATGCTGATGAGCTTGGGCTAGTAGCTGAGTTTCTAAAGCAGGTCGATACACAGGAGCTTTGGTAAGGCCCTGCTGCTGCATCGATTTAATGGTTTCCATTGGAATGGAGGCATAAGTAAATTTTTCTTGTAAGTTAGATTCAGGTTTCACTAAATCGACTAACCCTAAAAGCCTATAGGCGCAGTTATCACTTACAAAATAATAAGGAAAGCTCACATGTTGCATTTCCCAAATATGACTTACTAAAAATCTTGTTTCCTCAGGTGATAGATTTAACTCATATTCCCACAAATCACGGCTTTCAAAATCGCCGTACTCTTTTACCTTACGGTAATAAGGCATCAGTGAATATTCACCCGGATATTGCCCTGTTAAACCTTTCCATGCATATGACCAGTTGTCGTTCCCTGCCACAGTTGCTGCATAATTTACAGCGTAGGAAACTAAATTTAATTGTTGCTGATCTTTAGGGTCTAAACGCAATAACGTATGGCCAAACATGGAGCTAGGATTGCCCATAAAATCGGTCGCATAAATTAATGTCGCTTTATAGGGCTTAATCTGCCCAATCCAGTTTTCAAACTCTGAACATTTTACTTGAGGCAATTCATTTTCTTGAATACCTACTTTTTGTATGAGCCATTGACTACGTGCAGGGAACTTACAACGAATCGACTGATTATCTTGAGCGGGCATAAATAATGCCGAGATGTCAGCTTTCAGTTCTTCTTTTAGATTATTTTTTCCATTTTTTGATAGAAAATAGCCACCGTAAGTGACCTCACTTTTCTGGTTTTTATTGGCATACATGAGCCTTTGCCATGTAATATCTTGATCTAGATTTTGTTGTTCTGCGATTGACCAATATTTTTGAATAGATGGATTTATATCTGCTGAATACGCAATATTCACTGCCAAAGAGGCAAAAACTAAAACAACTGACTTCATTAAGCTCATCAATTTTTATCATTAAATATAAGAAAAACCCTGCCATACGACAGGGTTTTCAGTTTCAAACTTATACGTAAGCTTTTAAAACGTCGTCTTTAGCCATTACAGTTTGTAATGATGCTAATACTTGAAGCGTATTTTGGTTGTTTGCAGAATAGATTTCACCAAAGTTTGCTTTTGAAACTTTGAAGAAACGATCTTTATCTTGAGGTTTAATTTGCATTAACTCAGCAAGTACGTTCAGGCTTTCACCTTGGCCTACTGCCATATCACGAGCTAAAGCTTCAGCATTTTCATTTGTGAATGTAACCACTTGAGCAGTTACTGTTCCGCCTTGACGGCAGCCTAAAGTACCGAAAGTGATCCCTAGTAATTGGTTAGTAAAAATACCGTTTGTTGTCGCAGCAAGAATTTTAGGCGCTACTCCTTTTTTGCCAGCCCAGACTTGTGTACCCACACCACAACCTACGTCGTTGTCAGCCATTGCAACACTTGAACCAGCTGCTAATAACGCAGCTAAAGCTAATTTTTTTAACATAGATGTATAACTCCAAAATCATTATTGATTGTTTCTTATGTGTTGTATTGTTATGTGTAATTTTTATTACACGCTATTAAAGATAACGAGAAGGCTGTGAATTAGCAATTAAAAAATAAACAATATGATAAAAAGTGCAAAAGAAAAATTTATCTTAAATTCCAGTTACCTTGATTATCTCGATGACCTAATATTTTAAGCACCAGTACTAAACTTAACAGTAATAATAAATACCATGAACCAAGCTTACCCCAGCCCACCATATGCCAAGCATCTACCTGACTTGGATAGAGCCAGATTTTATAAAAAGTACTAATATTTTCAGCAATCCAGATGAGAAAAGCGAGTGTAAACAATACAGGCAACATCGGGATTTTAAATTTATGTTCATTGAGCTGAAAATAAAGCTTAGTCTTCCAAAAAATAAACATACTGATCGCAAATAAAATATAGCGAATATCAGGTACAAAAAATTTACTCATAAAGTTTATATATGAGAAAAATGCCAATAAAAGCATACTTCCAAAACTAGGAAGCTTTTCAAAAGAAACTTGAAACAGTCGTATTGAGCGTGCAAAAAAACTACCTACGGCCGAATACATAAAGCCTGCAAATAAAGGCACAGTTAAGATTTTAAATACGGCGGGCTGTGGATATTGCCACGATGCAATCGCAGGATGCGTTAAAAATATTTCCATGACCATCGCCATGACATGAAATAAAGCAATAACTTTGGCTTCTGCCCATGATTCAAGCTTTAAATAAAGTAAGCAGATCTGGATTAACAATGCATAGACGAGTAAATAATCATAGCGATAAAAACCCATATATTCATGGCTTCCCATCGGTGCTGTTAAAGCAAAAGCAATTAAAAGCAGAATACCAAACAAGGCTGCCGAAACAGCCTTGCCGATAAAATGAATTGGTAAAGTCAGATGGCGCACAAACAACTATCCTAGATATTTAGCACTATACTCATGTACTGTATCTACAAAGATTTTTGGCTGTGCAGGGTCTACCCACTGGGTAATCCCGTGGCCTAAGTTAGCAACGTAACCTGTTCTTTCACCATTTGCGTAGGCATCGTCTAACATCGCTTTCACTGCTTTTTCAATTGAAGCAGCCGAGCCATATAAAACAGCAGGATCAAGATTACCCTGTAACGCTACGCGTCCAGAGACAACATTACGAGCTGTATTGAGCGGAGTAGTCCAGTCCAAACCTAATGCATCTGCACCAGTGGTAATCATCGGCTCTAACCATTGACCGCCACCTTTGGTGAACACAATAACAGGAATACGTCGGCCGTCTTTCTCACGCTGTAAACCTGCAATGATTTTATTCATGTAGTTTAAAGAGAATTCGACATATTCACGGTGTGCCAATGCCCCGCCCCAGCTATCAAAGATCTGGATCGCCTGAGCACCTGCATCAATTTGAGCATTTAAATAATCAATGACTGAATCTGCTAAATGATCAAGTAAAGCATGCAAAACTTCTGGCTGCGCATACATCATTTGCTTGGTGAAACGGAACTCTTTACTTGAACCACCTTCAACCATATAAGTTGCAAGCGTCCAAGGACTACCAGAAAAACCAATCAGTGGAACTTGACCACCTAAAGCAGAACGAATTGTACTTACCGCATTCATCACATAATCAAGATCTGATTTTGCATTTAACTTTGGTAAATTCGCGACATCTTGTTCAGTACGAACAGTCTTTTGAAACTTAGGACCTTCTCCAGTTTCAAAATAAAGCCCTAAACCTAATGCATCAGGAATAGTTAAAATATCTGAGAATAAAATCGCTGCATCTAAGTCATAGCGGCGTAAAGGCTGCAAAGTCACTTCGCAAGCAAATTCTGTATTTTTACATAGAGATAGAAAGTCGCCTGCTTTTGAACGTGTTTCACGATATTCAGGCAAATAACGTCCTGCTTGACGCATCATCCATACCGGTGTGGTATCTACAGGTTCGCGTAACAAAGCTCGTAGGAAACGATCATTTTTCAAAGTCGTCATTACCAATCTCTATATTCTTTATGTGGCAGCATCATATCAAAAACATAGAGAATTTTATAATTTCAATTTCACACAAAAAACGCGTCAATCTACTAAAAAATGCATATTTACACAAAAGTCTACTGCAAGTAGCGGGCTTTTCTGCAATACTTGCAACATGTTACATTGGGATTATTGATATTCTTTTAATCACTAAATTGCCAATCTTGGGCTCATAGAGATGAGTTATTGGTAGTTTTATGCACTTTGAGATCAAATCAATCTTCCTATTGCTTATATGAAAATTCTTAAGGTTGAATTACATGTTTGTTCGCTCATTACTCGCTATGAGTTTAAGTTGTATTATTGCTAATGTTGCTTTTGCTGCTTCAACAACTGAGCAACCCCTGAACCCTAAAAAGGTATCAGCTCCTGTAGAAGATCCGATTGATCCTTTAGCAGTAGAAGCAGCTTCAACTGTACAAGCTCAAGCTCCGACACAAATCACCGCTCAAGAACAAAATGACCTAAATCGAGCGTCAACAACATTACAAAATTTACAGAAAACTGAAGACCCAAATGCTGTATCAGGCATCGCGGCGTCGACTCCAGCTGTTGCTAAAACCACTGCTGCGTCTACGACTACTGCGACAACCGCTGCATCATGGACTTTAGATAGCTTAAACTCGGCAGAATGGTCTGAAAATATTGGTAAAGGCCAGCTTCCAGTTTATGCACGTGCTCACGTTATGCTAAATAATGCACATGCATCACCAGGTGCAATTGACGGCATGAGTGGTAAAAACACTTTAAAAGCAATTTCTTCATTCCAACAAATGAATGGTTTGTCACCTACTGGTGAACTCACTAAAGAAACTTGGGATGCTTTAGTTGCAAAACAAACAAAGCCAGCATTTATTGAATACACAATTTCTGATGCTGACTTAAAAGGTCCATATGCTGAGTCGATTCCTTCTGACTACGCATTACAGGCCAAAATGAAAGGTTTGTACTACACGCGTGTTAGCGAAATGTTGGGTGAGAAATTTCACATTGATGAAGCTTTCTTAAAGAAAATTAACCCAACTGCGACATTCAAAAAAGTGGGCGAAAAAATCATTGTTCCAAATGTACGCAATGATTTACCAGAAGACATTCATTTGATTATTGCGCATAAAGGTGCAAAACAACTGTACCTCTTCAATAGCCGGAACCAAATGATTGCCTCATTTCCTGCAACAATTGGCAGTACTGATACGCCTTCTCCGACCGGTACTTACAAGGTAGTTGGTGTAGCACGTAACCCATGGTACAGCTACTCACCTTCAAACTTCGTACAAGGTAAAAACCTAAAACCACTTTCTTTACCACCAGGTCCAAATGCTCCTGTAGGTAATATCTGGATTGGTTTAAGTAAAAAATCTTTTGGTATTCACGGAACACCAAACCCGTCTTTAATTTCTAAAACAGCTTCACATGGTTGTATCCGTTTAACTAACTGGGATGCAAACGATTTAGGAAGTAAAGTACGTTCTGGCGTAACTGTTAAATTCCTTGAGTAATTAATAGTTCCATTAAAGACCTGCCTTCATGGCAGGTTTTTTATTCTTAAAAATATATGAGTAAAGAACCTTATAATCATATCAATTATGCAACGACATGTTGCAGTTAACCTATTTTTTCGCCCTTCATAGAACATTAAGATATTTCTCAAGAGATAAATAAAAATTTGGGAGATTAGGTCATGAATGCTTATCTACATCGTAGTGAAGATCGAGGTCATGTAAAAGTAGGCTGGTTAGAGTCTTATCATAGCTTTTCATTTGGTAGCTGGTACGACCCTAAATATATGGGTGTAAGCGCTCTACGCGTAATTAATGACGACCAGATTGATGCGCATAATGGTTTTGGTACGCACTCACATGACAATATGGAAATCTTAACCTGTGTGTTAGATGGTGCCATTTCACACCGCGACACGATGGGAAATGAAGGCCAGATTAAAGCGGGTGAATGGCAACTTATGAGCGCCGGCACAGGTGTTGCCCACAGTGAAATCAACAACACTGATACGCCTGTACATTTATTACAGATCTGGATTATTCCAAATGAAAGAGATGCCGAGCCAAATTATCAACAAATTAATTTGGACCCACGTAAAGAGCCAAACAAATGGCATTTAATTGCAGGGCCTGATGCAAATGCACCAATGCATATTCGCCAAGATGCAGAAGTAAAGTCTGCTGTATTGGAAAAAGGCCATGAGTTAACTGTTGATACGGTTAAAAAAGTGAACTATGTGCATGTGATTTCGGGTGTAGTTCGCATTGGTGATCAAGAAGTTAAAGCAGGCGATGCTTTAGTTTTTGAAGATAAAGCGACAATTCAAGCAACTGAAGACAGTCAATTTATCTGGTTTGATTTACCTTAAATCATCAAAAGCCCTTTGCATAAAAGGGCTTTTTTTTAATCTCCGCCACCACCGCTATCACAGTTACCCGAGTCTGAAGATGACGAACAATCATTTGAATGGCTAGCACTATGATGATGGCTAGCACTGTTATCGTGAAAATGATGCGTTGAAGAAGATGAATGATCATGCTCACTCGATGGTGAATAATTTTTTAAATTTCTAAGCAGAGCAATTAAACAAATCAGTCCAATACTGGAAAAAATCGCAATAAATATAATAATAAATAACTTCAAATAACGACCTCCTAGATCAAGCTATAGACATGCTTGCGCGTTCCTATTCATTTAATTATTTAAATGAGTCATGCCTAATAAACAAGTTGTTTTTTGATGAATAAGATAAAACTTTTAAGTTTCCTTCACATACAAATAGGCACTTGCTCTTGATATACCTAAATGTTGTGCAACTGTCTCGACAGCCTTTTTAATATCTAATAAGCCATTATTTTTTAACTCATGAATTAATTGTTTTCTCTCATTAAGTTTTAACATGCGTGGTGTAGTGGCATGTTTTGAAGCAAATTGATCGATGTATTTACGGATTGCTTCAGTACCTTTCGGCTCCAAATTTTCAACAATGTTATCAGTTTCAATTTTAGCAAACTGTTCTAAAGCGCTTTGCATTCCCCGAAATAGGGTTAAATCAATATTCATACATAAAGCGGCCACATACTGCCCCTCTTCATCTTTAATACCAATAGAAGTACTTTTTGCAGGGCGACCATCAGCAAACTGGTTTGCATAGTTTGAAATAAGGTTTGGAAATTCTGGAGACATGATTCTAGCCAGCCCTAACTCAGTTACCGGATCACCCACTTTTCGGCCTGATAAATTATTGTGTATTGAGAGTATGGCATGCTCAGGATTTGTTAAGTCATGGACAACAACTTCGCAAAAAGGAAATAGCGTTTCACTTAACCCTTTCGCGATAGTATCTAGTTGAGTGAGTAAATGTTTATCACGATTGTCCAATGTATTTCCTCCAAATGACTTGCTTACTATTTCAAACTCGAGTGTAAAGCATGTAATAGTAATTTAGACTTTTTATCTAATTTTAAACTTAATGTAAATCAAAATCTTATATCCCATTGTTATCCCATTAGAAAATAAAATTAGACATTTTATCCAAAAATATATACTTTATCTAAAAAGGTTAATATTTAGTGTATTCCTTGTGCAATACGGAATCTTGAACTCAAAAACATTGAATAGAATTAGGTTTAATTATGAAAAATTTAACCCTTCCCACTTATGAAGATGTCGCAGCCGCTGCTGAACGTATAAAAGGTTTTGCAAATAAGACTCCTGTTTTAACTTCACGCACTGTTAACAATGAATTTGAAGCAGAAGTATTCTTTAAATGTGAGAATTTTCAACGTGTTGGCGCTTTCAAATTTCGTGGCGCAATGAATGCACTTTTGCAATTCAATGAGGCTCAAAGAAAAGCTGGCGTGGTTGCTTTCTCTTCGGGAAATCATGCACAAGCGATTGCTCTTTCAGCAAAAATTCTTGGTATTCCAGCCACAATCATCATGCCCCAAGATGCTCCTGCTGCAAAAATGGCAGCAACGCGAGAATACGGCGGAGATATTGTGGAATTTGACCGTTATACAGAAGATCGGGAAAAAATTGGAAAAGAAATTGCTGAAAAAAATGGCCTAACCTTAATTCCATCTTATGACCACCCACATGTAATTGCGGGTCAAGGAACGGCTGCAAAAGAATTATTTGAAGAAGTAGGTGAGTTGGATTACCTATTCGTATGTTTAGGAGGTGGCGGTTTATTGGCTGGTTCTGCCCTATCTGCTCGCCAGCTCTCGCCTAACTGTAAAATATATGGTGTTGAACCTGCCCTAGGAAATGATGGACAGATGTCTTTTAGAAAAGGAGAAATTGTTCATATTGATACACCGCAAACGATTGCCGATGGTGCTCAAACTCAGTATTTAGGCAAACTCACTTTTCCCATTATTCAACAAAAAGTTGATGACATTTTGACTGTAACTGACGAAGACCTTGTTACTTCAATGAAGTTCTTTGCAGAGAGAATGAAGATGGTGGTTGAACCGACAGGATGTCTCGGCTTTGCTGCTGCACGTAATTTAAAACATGAGTTAAAAGGTAAACGTATAGGTGTCATTATTAGTGGTGGGAACGTTGATATTTCTAAATATGTAGAGTTTTTATCTGCTTAATAAAAGTTGGAGCCTATCTATGAGGTCAGTTAAAGCGTTATAGATAGGCACTGCATACGCTAGTTTCCCAACTTATTCACCTCATAATTTAAATAAACTGCATAAAAAAATACTCTAACAATCGTTCTCTTTCATCTGGTTTGTTTGGGTCTAAAAGCTGAACCATCGCCCCATCAATCGTAAACAAAAACATGTGTGCATCTTGTTTTGAAACATTTGTATGGCTCGTTAAAAGCAAATGATAGATTTCATTAATAAACCAGTTTCGATAGTCAATTACGACCTGATACGCCTTCGGATGAGTTTTCGCTATCTCGAAAATAGCTTTAAATGGCAAATGATAGAGTCCGTCTAAATCTGCATGTAAAAAGTAAAGTTTGCGAAGCTTTTCAAACAGCGTTAAATCTTTTTGAACATAGATAATTGAAAGCACCTCGTGTTTAAGCCCATCTTTTTGAAAAGTGAGACTCATTTCAATAAGTCGTTCTTTTGAATGAAAGTAATTATAAAAAGTTGCTTTTGAAGTTTTTGAAGATTCAAGAATGCGGTCTACTCCGACTTTATGAAAACCGTAGTTATTAAAAAGATATCGGGATGTGTGAAGCACACTTAAAGCACGAAACGGGAGATCTGAATGTGGCATATTTTTACCGTTATAAATTCTTGTTGTTTCTAAATGAGATACTTTTTTGGGAGAAAAAAGGCATAGCAAAGCCGTAAGACTGTGCTTGGCACATCTCAAGTTTTATTGTTGATGCAAGTTTTTTTGAGCCGTAATGACTTAAAGCCTGAACACCCTAAAGGACATCAAGCTGATAAATATGATTTAAGTTGTGTCGTTATAGCTTTTGGCAAAGACTGCCAAGAAATTAAGAATGTGCAAAGCCAACTCCTTTTTATTGGGAGTTCTGCCAGATATGAAAATTATGGTGGCAGAACGAGAAAGGGTTAGCAGACTGGTGAAAGATATAACCAGCACACCCGAAGGTGTCCCTCTCCCGTCCTACCGCTACGGGAGGAGACGAGGAGTCTACACATAAGACTATTCCTCAGACGGAATAACTCTGATGCGATCTTTCATCACGGTCTGCTAAAACCGGCTGGCAATGTGGCCAGCAGGCAAAGGATAAGCTTCACATTTATTGCAGTCAAGCACACAAAATGACATTTGCTTTAAAATAGATCATTAAAAAGTAAGGATAAATAATCAATAAATTATTGTTAATTTTGGGTTTATAAAGTTGGGGCTTTTAAGGGTAAAGGGGTTTGAAAATTAGCAATGCGCTAGTATGGTTTTCACCACCTGCGCTTTATTATTAAACTCTTAGAACTCTATCCTGCCGCGTTAAAAACACTTCATTGATAGATTAATTTATTTTATCAATTTTAAAAATTTTACCACTTAAAGTGCTTTGAAAAAACATTTCAAAACCTGGGCGTATATCTTCACCTTCGACTGTAATGTATTTCAAATTAGAAAAACATTGAGTATTAGCGAAATAATTATCTACTGTTGCCTGAATGACGTATTTAATTCCAAACTGGTCTTTAACACTGATATTTTGTTTAAGCATGACGGTATCCTAATAAAATTATGGCAGAAATAATGGATCTACCGAAATATCCAATAGTAAGTTGATTTTTAACTAACTCTATAATCTAATTTAAATAATTGATTTGCAGACGCATAAAAGGTACGCCCATCTAGATTTAAATCAACTTCAATTCCAGAGGAAAGAAGAACTCTTTTCCCAACTTCAACAGTTTTAAAACCTTCACGTGTATTTTGTATTCTATTTAGAGGAATTAAAGACACTAGAATTTCTGTACCATTTTTAGATTTTGCAATTAAATCATTTATTTTTAACAATTTATATCCTAACTTAAAATTTACTTATAATCTTAAAATAACTTTAAAATCAATTTAAAAAGCACTCGTGAGTGCTTTTATTTATGAGTGCTTATAATTATTTATAGAGCAACAATATTTACAGCATTTGGGCCTTTTTGGCCTTGTGCAACACTGAATTCAACACGTTGACCTTCAGCAAGCGTTCTGAAACCTGAGTTAGCGATTTCGCTAAAATGAGCAAAAACGTCTGGTCCTGATTCTGGTTGGATAAAACCGAAACCTTTAGCTTCGTTAAACCACTTAACAGTACCTTTCATGATATTTGAATTAGACATAATACATCCTAGTTTTTTTTAAAAAGTTAAACCATTTTATTGGTTATGAGTAACATCGAAATAATAAAGAATGGAGCTGAAAATCTGAAAAAAACGAAGGATTATGACTAATACTGCGGTACTTAGAGAAGATTTACCAAACATGACTTTTTCTAGTTATGTTCATTATATACGAAAAATAAAATTAATCAAGTTTTCCAATATATATATTTATTTTATTTATAAAATAAGGTGATGTTCTGCACTCTAAGCATTTATAAGGAAATAAAACAGCCTAGAAAGGCTGTTTTTGATTTAACTTTAATAACAATATTGTACCCACACTCGCTCAGCTAAAATGATGGACAAGTAAACTCCTCATTGAAGAGTTGTGGAAAAGGTACGAACATTACCACCAATGCTCTAACTGAACACCAAAATTAGATCCGTGACTCAGTTGATAAAATGCACTGTCTGTATTTAAAGAATCTCGTAGTTTTTGCTCATCAGAGTTCCAAAAAGCATAAGTGTAATAGAAACGAAGTTCTGGTCGGTCATAGAAACCCGTACCTTTTAAAGACCATGTTGGGGCAATGGTCAATTTCGTCAAATTGCGATTTTGATCACCACCTTTAATTTGATCATAACCAACTTCGGTAGAAATCTTAAAATGATCTTGAACGACATAAGCTAAGCGCGAACCGACAGAGTACCATTCGGTATCTTCCTGATTTTTAAATTTATTCTTTTGATATAAAAGTTCTGTTTGACCATTAAACTTTTTATTTTCAGAAGCCCAATCTATCACATCAATAACGCGGAATGATGAATCATCTCGGTCAGCATCTGGACTTCCCGTATAACTTAAGCCCGTACCGGAACCTTCCCCGTACTGAACCACAAACGTATTCTTTCCATTAAATACATTTGTAGTCACATTTTGAACCGTAAAATCCCAACCCGTATGTTCGGTATCCACAATAGACACCCCGACATTGAGTTTGTTATTATTATTAATATCAATATCTTTCACCGTCACATCATGACGATTAATATATTTTTCTTGAAATACATTATCTTTTCTTGAAAATGCATAACTCAAAGATAATCCATTAATTTTATAATCATCTATACCAAAACCTGTAGCACTTTGGTTCCAGTAGTAAAAGTCAGACATATTAATATCATTACGATTATAGTAACGTCGTCCTGCCCAGATATTGGCTCCGTTTAAATAAGAAATATTTTCCCAATTCAGATAAATCTGGTTTAAACGGGTAAATCCATCTTCACCACTGAAACTCAGCGATTTTCCATATTGGTTATAAAGCTGTAGCATGCCATTGATTGAAATGGTCGAATTGTCTTTCAGGCTAATCAAATTTTGTTTAGCTGTTAATTCACCATATTGCTCACATTCGTTGCCTAAACGATATTTAGACGGCGCTCCGGTCAATTGAAAACATTCTTGTGTTTGACCGTTGTCACTGCTTCCAATACCTGTACGAAAATAACCGTTAATGTCTAAGGCTGATACAGCATTTGACAAAATTAAAGTTGTTGCACCCATAATCCATATAGGCTTGTTCATATAAAATTCCTTTTAAGATTCATCTTTTTTTGGGTGCAACTCTCTAGCCCTATTTATTTGAACAGAGAGAATTGCACACGAAAAATAAATGGTTAGTTTAGGAAATAGATCCCTTAAATATAGGTTGCGCCAATCCTGGAACATCAACCTGACATGCAAACAAACTTCCAGCATCCGGATAAAGCGAATATTCTTCACTTGTTAAATGCTGACGAGCAGTGGTGACAAACATTGTTTTTAAATCATCTCCGCCAAATGTCACCATCGTTGGATGCGGGCATGGCAACAAGTAACTATGTAAATACTCACCTTCAGGAGAAAAACATACGACCTGACCGCCGCCATACAGTGCACACCAATAGCGCCCTAAACTATCAACGGCAGCACCATCAACAACACCCGGCAAATTATAAGTATCTAAATTAATCCACAATTCTGCCTCACCAATTTCACCGGTTTGCGGATTAAACCGATGACGTACCACCTGTCGTTTAGGAGAGTCAGTATGATAAAGCCAATCACCGGCAGGGCTAAACGCTATTCCATTTGAAATGGTAATACCTGATTTTTTCTTCTCAAGTTCAGTTCCAGATAAGCAATATAAAGCTGCTGTTGAATGCTTTTCTTCACGATCTAATGTTCCGACCCATAATCTTTTTAATGGATCTACACAGCCATCATTAAAACGGTTGCCCTTTTCACCATCCCATTCCGGATTTTTGGCTAAGACAAACGCAGGTTGAAGTTCTGCATCAAGCTGGCATATCCCACTTTTCATTGCAGCAATCACATGATGCTGTTCACTTAAAGCCAAACACCCTACAGGCTCATTTAACTGAATACACACAGGCTGCTTATCTACACTGGGTTTCCATGCATAAATACGCCCCACATGAATATCAATCCAATATAAACATTGCTGGCGATAATCCCATAAAGGACTCTCCCCTAAATCCATTTCTAATTTAACTACAACATCCAAATGTGCCATGTGAATTAGCCCCATCCACCATTCACAGGTAATTCTGTCGCTGTAATGGCCTGACTTGCATCAGATGCCAAGAACAGGACGGCCGGTGCCACATGCTCTGCAACCAATCTAAATTTAAGACATTGATGTTTCTGGATATTGATTTCATCTTCTGGTGAAATCCATTTATCCAACTGTCTTTCTGTAATAATACAACCCGGCACAATAGTGTTCACTCGAATACCGTGCTCACCTAGGCTTCGTGCCATTGCTCTAGTTAAACCATGTGTAGCCGATTTGGCAGTAACATATGCAGGCATTTCACCTGCGGCCAACTGGATGCTAATGGAGCCAAAATTAATAATTGAACCTTTACCAGCTTTGATCATTTGAGAGGCAACAGCCTGGATCGCAAAAAAAGCGGGACGTATATTAATATTTACCCGATCATCCCAATATTCTGGCTCAACCGTACGCCAGTCGTGGCGGTCATCACTCGCAGCATTATTGACCAAAACACTAATCGGGCCAAGTTGCTCCCCTACGTCCTCAATGACTTTACGCAGCGCTGCAATATCGCGGATATCACACACTTGAAACCATGGCGCTCGTCCTGTTTCAGCTTTTAATTTTTCAATTAACGCCAGACTTGCAGTTTGATCAATATCAATAAATGCAACCTGAGCCCCTTGCAAATGAAATGCACGAGTCAACTCTGCACCAATACCACTACCACCGCCTGTGATAAAAACAATTTGATTAACTAAACTTGGGTAATGAGCGGGCTGTAAATCCATATAATCCTCTCTGCCTTTAATTGGCTTCCTTCCTGATTTTGCTGGGCATATAAATGAACTTTATTAAAGTTATACAATGCAACAAGCTAAAGTTTTTTCAGAATTTATGTTCTAGTATCATGATTTAGCTTTAATTTAAACTGATACGATCGTAAAAGTTCTGATCACCGTACTCTAAGTCCATGACCGGATGTTGTCTAATGCAAGATTTTGATTAAACAATAACTAATAGTTATCAAAACAAGATATATCAATAAATATTTGAAAACCCTTTACCCCATCTAAAGTCTAATATCTCAGCACATCAAAACCCGACATTGTCTTTATTAAATAACTAGAAGTTATTGCATAGTGAAAATATGCAATTGGAATTTGTTGAAACTCTTATCTAGCATGTCCTTATAAATCATTTTAGTTTGTTTAACAAACATAAGATTTCCATTCAAATAATTAAAGCACAAGGAATTAATGGTGCTTTTTCTAAAAAGGATTGTAGGTACTTTTATGTCTAAAAGTTATACTAGCTTATCTATACCCGAGTCTAAGGATAGCAGAAAAACCGGCCTTCCTATCGCCGTGATTTATATTACCGCTCTATTCTTCATTTGGGCTCTGGTCACCAATTTACTCGACCCATTATTGAAAACGATGAAAACCGTTTTCACATTAACCCCTGTTGAAGCCAGCTTAACTGGATTTGCATTTTTCTTAGGTTATTTTATTGCATCTTTACCTTCTGCGGCCTTCCTTTCAAAATTTGGTTATGCCAAATCGGTTGTTGTCGGATTAGGAGGTATTGTTGCGGGCTGCTTTATTGCAATTCTTGCCGCCAAAGTTCACATTTATATGGTGTTTTTAATTGCATTATTTATTATGGCAGCGGGCGTAACCCTGCTACAAGTTGCAGCAAATCCATTAATTGCATCTATGGGCAAACCCGAAGACTCTGCATTTCGCCTGAACCTATCACAATCATTTAATTCACTGGGTGCAGCCTGCGGTTTATTTTTCGGTGCATCATTTCTATTGAATGGTCCAATCTTTACAAAGAATATTGTAATTACAGACATTATGCGAGAAGAAGCTCTGGGCTTTGTGACCAATGTTTATCTTGCTATTGGCTTAATGCTTACTTTATTCATTTGGGCAATTTGGCTCATCCGTGACAAAATTACAGCTGCTGCCCCGCAAACTGGTCAATTTGTTTCGCCATTCTCTGCCTTAGGTTCTAAATGGGCAAGACTCGGCACAATTGGTATCTTTCTTTATGTCGGCGCTGAAGTTGCCATTTCTCTAAATCTACTTCTTTTCTTGGAACAAACGAATATTCTTAATATCGAAGCACAATCTGCCGGGCACCTCACTACCTTTTATATGCTATTTGCAATGATTGGTCGCTTTGCTGGTTCAGCATTGATGAAAGTATTCAAAGATTATGTGATGTTAACTATTGTCGCGATTGGGGCAATTGTTTTATGTTCAATCATCATTCTGACCAACGGAATGAACCCATCTGCTCCTACTGGAATGATCAATGTACTTCTGACTTCTGTTCCAAATACGACAGGTTTAATTCCAGCATTTGCAGCACTCTTAATTGGGCTTTTTAACTCAATTATGTTCCCGACCATTTTTACTTTGACATTACAGCGTTCAACGGCTCCAACTCCTGCAATTTCAGGACTTCTTGTTTTAGCAATTTCAGGAGGTGCAATTTTACCACTCGTTTTTGCAAAGCTTGAAGAAATGACTGGTTCTAAATCAATTGCATTTATTGCTCCGTTATTATGCTATGTCTATGTTCTTTGGTTCTCTATCGCTGCTAAAAAAGCGCCAACGCATGCAATTGGCGATGAAATCGGGCATGGGCATTAAAGACATACATTCTTATTAATTTTCATTGTTAAACGACCCATTAATCAATGGGTCGTTTATTTTTATAAATATTAATGAAGTCCTGGATGGTTTAAGACAATGTGGTTTATTTTGTGATCTGAATACCCCACTAAAGCCATTGGTGAATTCCAACATGCGCTTGAGTCTGCCACTTTAATAAGTATCGGTGATGTACTTTTAGCAAACACTCAAGGCAGATAGCTTCAGCAACAAGTCACAATTTATGATAGTTCAGGGTTATCTATACAAGATTTATATATCACCCAAAAAATTTTAGAAATTTCTTAATATTGATCATTTAACTGCATCCTTCAGACTGATGCAGTTAAATAAAAAGTATCTCTATGCATTTGCGCTAAATAAACTGCATTAAAAAATACTCTAATAACCTCTCCCTTTCATCTGGTTTGTTTGGGTCTAAAAGTTGAACCATCGCCCCATCAATCGCAAACAAAAACATGTGTGCATCTTGTTTTGAAACATTTGGATGGCTCGCTAAAAGCAAATGGTAGATTTCATTGATAAACCAGTTTCGATAGTCAATTACGACCTGATACGCCTTCGGATGTGTTTTCGCTATCTCGAAAATAGCTTTAAATGGCAAATGATAGAGTCCGTCTAAATCTGCATGTAAAAAGTAAAGTTTGCGAAGCTTTTCAAACAGTGTTAAATCTTTTTGAACATAGATAATTGAAAGCACTTCATGTTTAAGCCCATCTTTTTGAAAGGTTAGGCTCATTTCAATAAGCCGCTCTTTTGAATGAAAATAATTATAAAAAGTTGCTTTTGAAGTTTTTGAAGATTCAAGAATGTGGTCCACTCCGACTTTATGAAAACCATAGTTATTAAAAAGATATCGGGATGTGTGAAGCACACTTAAAGCACGAAACGGGAGATCTGAATGTGGCATATTTTTACCGTTATAAATTCTTGTTGTTTCTAAATGAGATACTTTTTTGGGAGAAAAAAGGCATAGCAAAGCCGTAAGACTGTGCTTGGCACATCTCAAGTTTTATTGTTGATGCAAGTTTTTTGAGCCGTAATGACTTAAAGCCTGAAAACCCTAAAGGTCATCAAGCTGACAAAAATGATTTAAGTTGTGTCGTTATAGCTTTTGGCAAAGGCTGCCAAGAAATTAAGAATGTGCAAAACCAACTCCTTTTTATTGGGAGTTCTGCCAGACATGAAAATTATGGTGGCAGAACGGAAGAAGGTTGACAGACTAGTATTATCTCAAACTAGCACACCCGAAGGTGTCCCTCTCCCGTCCTACCGCTACGGGAAAGGGACGAGTAGCTACCACACAAGACTATTCCTCAGAAGAAATAACTCTGATGCGGGAGATAATATTCAGCCTGTCAAAGCCGGCTGGCAATGTGGCCAGCAGGCAAAGGATAAGCTTCACATTTATTGCAGTCAAGCACACAAAATGACATTTGCTTTAATTTAGATCATTAAAAAGTAAGGATACATAATGAGTAAGTGATTGTTTAAGAGGAGTTTATAAAAGGGGGATTATGAAAAGGTTGAAATGTGATTTTGTCTTTCAACATCTGATCTTTTTTGTGTTTTATATATAGTTCTTAGGTATTATAGGTTTAAATATTTATCCACGCCATCAACTAGTGTGCTTAAGTTTTAAATATTAAACATCAAAAACAAATTTATATTTAATTTATTAAAGGGGGAAAAATGGCTTTAATATCATGCCCAGAATGTAAGAAAGAAATTAGTGATCAAGCTAAAAGTTGTCCTCACTGCGGTTTTCCTATAGAAAATCTTAGGAACCCATTTCTTAAAACAAATGCAGCAAGAACAACACCTCCGCCTTTGCCTGATATGTTAAGTAATAAGAAAAACCTTTCCAGCAGCTCACAAGAAATATCTTCGCCTCAAAACTCAAAGGTACGTACTAAACTTTTTAATCTTTTACTATGGGTTATTATCTTAGGTATTCCAATAATGCTCTTCGCTAATATTGGCTCAGAGACAAACTCAAATAATAAAATCGGAGATAAAAGCAATATATCTTCAGCAAAACCTATTAGTGAATATGCATATAATGATTATACGAAAGATCAATTCCCAAAACTTTATGCTGAATGGGGAAGTAAATGGGTTAAGAAAATTACTAACGTAGAAAAAGCAGTAGTACAAAAAGTCGCTAATAGCGAAAATACTTGTGATTCAATTGAAGAAGCAGGTATCTCTACAACGCGAAGTATACCTAAAAAAGAAATTGTTATTTATGTTAATTGTGCAAATGGCGAACGTTTTTATGTCTCAGAAAAGGAATTAAAAGAAGATAAACAGATACTATCTCAGGCGCAGAAATCAGTAGATATAGATGAATCTATAAGCCGATGTAAGCAACTAATTAGAATTAATGAAACGCATCCCTTATCAATTAAATATGGAAATATTGATACATATAAAGCGCAAGGCAACGGAAATATTGTCGTATCTGTACTGTATGAATCAAAAAATGATCTAGGTGGAGAACTTCCACATAAGGTGAAATGCTATATCCCCCCTGAAGGAAAAGATGAAATCTCAAAAATAGAATAAATATAAAAGAAGAGAACTGTATCTTATATTGTTCTCTTCTAAATCACGTATCATTAATAAATATAAGTGAAATTTTAGTATTTATTTAAGCAAATTAACTTCTTTCATTTCAACAATTTTAAATTCATTTTTAGACTTCAAACTATTAATAAGAATTATTTGATCTGAATGCTTATCAAGTAAATGCCAAGTTTTTTTGTCATTTAGTTCAATTATAGGCAAGCTTTTATCATCTATTTTTTTTGCATGTTCAAGACCAGAGTGATAAGGGACAAGTAAAATAAGACCAGCCCCTAAAAGCTTGCCTACATTTTTCCTTAAAAGTAAAAAACCAAATCCATTTAAACTACATGCTATATATACGTAAAATTTCAAAATTGAATCATATGGCTTATGAGTTAGGAAAAGCGTTAAAAATATACTTGCATAAGCAGATATTAACATTAAGTTTGCCCAAAATAGCTCTACTTTTGGTGCTCTTTCAGAAGTAAAAATTACTTTTTCTAAATAAATAATAGAAGTAGCAAAATAAAAATAGATTGTTAGATCTGAAATCATAAAATCTATTGGAGTGAATATGGAAATGAACCAACTAGCATTGATCTGTTCTGATGTATATATACCGATCTTGTGCATTAGCCCCATAATAATTACGAAAGGAGTAATAATCGTCAATAAATCGACTATTGATGCACTCTTTAACTTCTCTTGAATCATGCTTAATCACCCTCCCCTAGGCTTTTTTTCCTTGCTTATTTATCTAGTTTTTTCTATCTAAGATAATTTAATTTAGGCTATCAGAATATTGAAAAAAAATGCACTTTGAATAGAAGCTTTATTATAGAAATTGAAATTAAATTATGAAACCAATAAAAAAAGCCCTAAAACATTATAGTTCAGGGCTTTTTAAGTCATATAAAGTTATGCGAGTTTATATGATTTTAAATCTTGGTAGGTATATCCAATACCAAACAAACCAACAAACTATTGATAATTAATTATTTAATAAATCAATAAATTTCAATGATACAAGCCATGATACAAAAATATTCCTACTGTCTTCGCTATGACTTTGTAACAATACCTCTCTTCTTACTTTAATTTAAGAAACAGCTAAATTTTAGAGGTTACAAAGGTTACTGAGGTTACAGCCTTATGGGGCAAGGCTTTAGGGCGTAACCTTTTGAAAAAATCTAAAGGTTACAGTTATCTAAGGTTACGTCTTTAATAATTTTAAATAGTAATTAGAGTTTAAAATTAATTTTATTCTATAAAATTAAATATCAAAGCACTCCAAACTCTACTTAAGAATTTGGAATGCTTAATCGAGTATTACTTAAAACAAAACTTTATAAAATCAAATTTATTGATACTTATCCAAGTTCGTTTCTGGGCCATCTTTCACCACTGCTTGTGCTTTTTCAAAGCTTTCTATTAAGCATTTATACTCAGGACACACATGCCCTGCAAGAATTTCTGCAAAACGAGAACCTTCAGCACGGTTCCAAGTCTGCATTAACTCAGCAACAATGGCAAAAGTGTCAGTCGGAATTGCTCCAGCTTGTGTAATTCGAGCAATCGTTGTATCGGTTGCTAACTTACTCCAGTTCCCTGAAGCATCCACAACACAATATACTGTATATCCTTCTTTACGGGCACTCACAGCAGGAAATGCTAGACAAACACTAGTGAGTGTTCCAGCAATAATCAGAGTTTTGCGTCCGGTTTTCTTAACTTCTTCAACAAATAAAGGGTTGTCCCATGTGTTAATTTGTCCTGTACGAGGTACATATACTGCATGTGGAGCATATTTATGAATTTCAGGGATTAATGGGCCATTCGGACCATCAGGTACAGATGCCGTTGTAATTACAGGGATATTTAATAATGTTGCGACTTTTGCAATTGCAGTTACATAATTTCTTAAATCTGGCACAGGTACGTCACGTACTGTGTTAAATAAGCCACTTTGGTGATCAATAAGTAAAATTACTGAGTCATTTGGATCTAAAAGGCCATTATCCAATAATCCATTTGCTGTAGTCATATATAAAACCTCTGAATAATTAATTTATTAATTTTAAAAGAATTAAAAAAATCAGTATTGAAATATTAGATTCTATACATCATAAATTTAACCCTATGTTGCCTCTAAATTTATAGAATAAGCTTCCTACAGTGAACTTATAAATTTATAAAAAATTTAAGTTATAAGTACCCTGAAAACTTTTTGAGAAGATTATTTCTCCTCCCTAGTTTTGTCTCAAATTTGAATAATCTAGCGAGAATCTAAACTATAAATCTTTACTCAACAAAACACTTAAGTACTAACCTTTTCACCTCCTCATAGTTTTTTCTTCTAGATATCAGTATTTAAATTACTAAGCACTGATCTACTAATTGCGTTCTTCCAGACATTCTTAGAGACATTGACATGTCATCAACCGAGTCCTTCTGCAAACAAGAACTGATTTTTTAAAATAGGATTAGCTATCTTAGAACCTCAATAGTTAAGTTAGATACGAACATTCCTATCTGATCATGATCTCCAAAGCCTAGGTACGTTAAAAAGCCCAAGCAAGTTTTAAAAATGTAGTGTTCCCTTTCGATCGATTTTCTACATTTGTTTCTTTCAAATATTTCGCTTCTAATGACCAGTTTTTATCATAGTATTGAAGGGCTGGTCCTAAAGCTAAAACTTGCCCTTTGTTTCCTATTGTTTCTCCATGTAACTCATCTGATGTTATTTGCTTAAATAAATAACCTTCCAATGCTATTCGGACGTTTTGAAGTACTGTATAGCCGACACTATAATCACCAGCAAAATATTCACCCGATTTATAATCAGTTTCTTCATTTTCTGTATTAAAGCTATAGGAAATTTTAGTCGACAAATCAAAACCGTTAGGTTGACTGTAACTGTAAGCCAATACAGGACGAATAGTGCTATAGTTCTTACCGATATTCGCTATTACAGGTTTCTGTGCTGTAGGCCTGTGATATTCACCCGTTTCTAAAATTGCTTCGAGTGCTCCAATCCAGTGATGTTTATCTTTATGCCAACCTAGCATTGAGCCAATAGCTAAATCTGCCAATGCATTATTACTGTCAGTATGACCATTCACATTTAATCTGACATTAACTAAAGGTTGCGCTACAAAGAAACCAAGATTTCCTCCCAAATAGTTTTGATTTGTCACCCAAGCCAACCTTGGTACATAAACATTCACATCAAGATGAAAATCTTGAGGTCCACCTTTAAACTGGGAAGCATGATAATTTTGGTAATAATTCAACAGATAAACACCAGGTGGTGGTAAAACTCCCACCATTATTCCTTCGGCCCCTAATGGAAAACTATCGTTCCCATTTTCGGTTGCAAATGTTTGCGATGTATACCCAGACAATATTACCGCTAGTATCATTTTGTAATAATAATTCATGAAACTTCCTATTCAATTGATCATCCTGAAAATATGAATAACCTTGTGCTCCTTCACCATAAAACTAGGAGTAAATCTGCTCTACACATCAAGAATAGTCTTCATTACATTAAGTAGTTGCTGTGCTGGATTGGCATCAGGTGTTTGTACTCTTAAACTAATATGATGGTCTGGACGTACCAAAATACAACCATTTTCATCAATATCCCGTATAGATTCCCAATCACCAAATGTATCCGCGTATTCAAGTCCTAAACCAATTTTTACAACTTTAATTGGACACTTTATTTGTGTAGAAATTTCTTCAACTGCTTGTTTCCAGAGATCGCCGCCATGACCCGTCAAAAGCGTAAAGCTACCTCGACCACATAGGTCTAAACTAGAAAGCTGACGACCACGTTTATCATGTAGCCAAACATGAGGTAAGCGAGCACCAGACCATGTCGTCGGTTGATAATAAAGCTCTTTGTCTTTCTCAAACTTAGGTTCTGGTCGTACGTCTGGAATAACTGCCTTACTTTGGTAACGCTGACCAATTTGAACTCCATTACAATTAAATTGGTAATGCTGTAATTCAATTGCCTTATGTAACTCTGCTCGTCTAATATGACTTTCAGGAGACTCACCAAAAATAAGATCTAAAGCTGCTTGCCCTTCTTCTTTGCTTTGCCCTGATTTAAAACCTAAAGCATTAGCAATTGGTAACATGTTTTCAACACTGCGCATTGCACGATCTACAAGTTGTACACCAACTGGCTGCCGCTCCTGCTGATATGTTTCTAATAAACCTTCCCCTGCTTGACCTTTCAAAACCAAAGCAATTTTCCATGCCAAATTGAAAGCATCTTGTACAGAAGTATTTGAACCTAAACCATTCGCTGGTGGATGACGATGTACTGCGTCTCCCATGCAGAAGACACGACCTTTTGAATAGCGATCTGCAACCACTCGGTTGATTTGCCATTTACTAGTTGAAATAATTTCAATTGGTACATTCTTATCACCAATAACTTTATATGCACGTTTTGTGATAGCTTCAACACTCAAATCTGGCTCGCCTTCAGCAGGATCATACATATATGTCATAACCCATTCTTTCCAAGGTTTCACACAAATGAAGGTGCCACTTCCTACCCAGTAATCACTACCTGGTTGAACAATCCAGTACAATACTCCTGGACGATGTGCACAATATTCAGTTAAATCAGCTTTCAACCAAACATTAACGGCACAACCTAAACCATGTTGTCCCGACAAAGGCAACTCTAGCTGATCGACAATCTTACTTCTTGCTCCGTCTGCACCAATCATATATTTGGCACGGACTAAATATTCCTCTCCGGTAATATGATCCAAGATTCTAGCTGTGACACCCTCAGCATCTTGACTAAAATCCAGAAACTCATTATTAAATCGCATACTTGAACCTGCTCTAAGAGCGGCATTTGCTATAACAGGTTCCATCACATGTTGAGCGATATTACACATTGATGAGGGGCTAGATTGTTCATAATCAGCTTTGCGTTCAATCGCATTTCCCCACGACAATAAGCGAGCAATTTCATCACCTGCGAAACTCGTTGCCCAAATATTATTTGCCATTAACTCTCGCGGAGTAGCAACCTCTTTTACCTGTTCTTCAATTTGAGCATCCCGGAAAACTTCCATTGTACGTTGATTGGTAATATGGGCACGGGGACTATTTGCAGTCCAACGATATTTATTAATCAATAAATTATTAATACCATATTGAGATAACAATAAAGATGTTGTTAAGCCAGCTGGACCACCACCAACAATCAATACTGGCACTTCAACTGTTTTTAAATTATTCATTGTAATTTCCTTTTACATCAAACCTTTTCAACTACCCTGACTTAAGCCTCAAAATTTTGTACAAAATCATCAGGAACATTTGGTCCCCATAAATATAAGGAGTCTTCTGCTGGATGTGTTCCTGCTTCCCATTCCGAACCTTCTGGAATAAAATCAATATCGTAGGAATATTCGCAATAGCTACCCCATGGGTCGCGAACATAATAGAAATAGTTCGAGCCAAGTACATGCCGCCCAATCCCCCAACCTCTATCCCAACCACGATCTATCATGTTTTTGGCACCTATACCGATTTCATCGATACTAGCGACATCCCAGCTACTATGATGAAAACCCTTCGCCGTAGATTGAGCAAATGCAATAGTATGGTGATCGGCTCCATGAATCGCATGTAAAAACGCTACAGCATCCTTAGAGTAATCTGACAATTTGAGCCCTAAAGCATCTTCATAAAAGTGAATTGATCTTTCTATATCTGACGTAAAAATTAAAATATGTGACAAACGTCTAGGATGAGTAGTGGGTGCATCTTGCCGAAAAGGTGCACCTCTTATCCCTTCCCCATGACTACCAATAGTTACAACCTTTTCATAAGGGGTTACCTTTGGGCATACAAATACATCAATATTTACGCCATCGGGGTCTGTAAAATTAAAACCCAGTTCTAAAGGCATACCTTTAATTGGTACCACAATACAACCAGAGGAGATGACCTGTTCTCGGAGAGTCGCCATATCTTCAGCAAAAGCACCAAACGCAATTTTCTTTAAGCTTTTCTTTTCAGCAGCATATAAATATGCCCAAACGTGCGGATCATTAAAGGTTTTAAGTATCAACCGACCGTCAATTTCTTCAACATCTAGTCCAAAATCCTGATAAAATTTCTTTGCTATTTCCAGATCAGGCACATCAAGTACATAGTGATCAATTGAATGCACACTAGCCTTTTGTTTTGAATTTATATCTTGAGTATCCATGTTTACATCTCCATTTATTAAACATGTTTCATGGCATTAATAATCTTTAGATAATCACCCGTGATTAAATTTCCTGACCCTTCTATCGTTCATTTACAATTTGATTTGATAAAATCCCAATTCTTTCAATTTCCACCTCACACACATCACCATGCTTCATAAATAATTTTGGCTCTCTTGCGAAACCGACCCCAGATGGTGTTCCAGCTACAATCACATCCCCAGCCTCAAGTGTAATTGCCTCTGAAATTGTGCTAATTAAAGCTGCAATATCAAATAACATGTCTTTGGTATTAGCTTGCTGTACCACTTCACCATTTAATCGGGTCGTCAACATTAAGTCTTTAGCGCCCTTTGGCAATTCATCTGCAGTGACCAAATCTGGACCAAATGCACCAGTTGCATCAAAATTTTTACCTACCGTCCATTGTGGAGATTTGAACTGATAATCACGCACAGAACCGTCGTTAAAAATTGAATAACCCAGAACATAATTTAATGCGTCAGCTTTTTGAATATGTCTTCCAGACTTCCCAATTACAACTGCTAGCTCACCTTCGAAATCCAGTTGATCTGAACAAGTAGGCTTAATCATTTCGCTTTGATGTCCAATAAGGCTGGAATTAAAACGTGGAAATATTGTTGGATATTCTGGTTGTTCATATGGTGATTCATTTGTATGGTCGGCATAGTTCAAACCGACACAAATCACCTTAGGGGGATTAGTTAGCGGTGGTAGAAAGTCAATTTCCTTCTCATCCAAATAATTTGTTGTATTTAGAAGTTGATAAGCAGCAGTTAAAGCTGTCGATCCCTTCTGGATCAGGCTTAACATGTCTCCAGGAAAATGGGCATCTGTTGCCAGTAAACCTCTGATCCCCTTGTTATCTCTAATTCCTATCCCATTAATTCCATTTTTTGAAAAACTAACAAAACGCATAACATTTTCCTTGTATGGCTGTATAAGATATATATAAACCACAAAAATATATTGTCAATAAAAAAATATATTTTTTATCATTAAACATATTTGTTATAGTAAGCTTGCTATAAGGGGGAGTTATAATCTTTCATGAATTTTGAAAAAAATCTGAGCCAGACCGAAAATGTATACTTATGTATTCGTGAAGCAATAATTTCTGGTTCATTAACACCAGGGATGAAGATAAAAATTAATGACTTATGTAAAAAGAACAACGCCAGTCTAGGGGCTGTCAGAGAAGCTCTTTCTCGTTTAACAGCAGAAGGATTGGTACAATCAGAGGCTCAAAAAGGATTTACCGTAACACCAATTTCAATTGAAGATCTTAAGAACTTAGCGGCTACCCGTATTGAGATTGAATCTCTTTGTTTGGAACATTCTATTCATTCTGGCGATTTAGATTGGGAATCAAATATTTTGGCTGCTTTTCATCGTTTAAAAATGACACCAGTACATCGGGCAGATGAATCAAATATATCCAGCAGTGAATGGGAAAAAGCACATCAAAATTTTCATTATCTACTTGTTTCTGCATGTGATAATACTTGGCTACTCAAAGTTCGAGATTTTTTGTATATTCAAAACGAACGTTACCGTCGTTTGTCCATACATTATGAGGGCGAACATCGAAACTTAAATGAAGAACATGAGCAGATAATGCAAGCCGTATTAAATAAGAATATTCCTTTAGCCAAAAAACTCATAAAAACTCATATTTTAAAGACGGCAGAAATGACCTCAAAAGCTATGTATAAAAATTAAAAACTGATTATTTTTAGAAATATAGATACAAGAGTTTAGAGTTATTTCTTAGATTGCTTGATTTCATTTGCTATTAACAATAAAACCTCAATCTCAGTATATTTTAATTTATTTGTATCTAATTTAATATTTTTTAAAATTGTATAATGTACTTATTTTACAAACTCAACAATCTAATAAATTCCAAATTCTTGTGTACCCAGGCTTAGTGCCAATTCATATATCTTATCTTGTAAAAAAATTTCCATCATAATTTTTTTACGTAGCTTTACGACATGAATAATTGAAAAAAGCTAAAGCCCTTATGGCATATATCTTACGGTGTATTTTATATAAATGGCCGTAAAGCAAAATTACTTAGACGTACTTAGACAGAATTGAATATAAATCACGCTTTTTGTTGGACGTAGCTGTACGAAATCAAAACTATAAAAAAGCCGAAATCATTGCCCTGCCTAGCATAGAAATTATTTCCTTCAAATATTGCTGTACAGGTAAAAGCTCTATTCCTGGATAAATAATTAAATATTAAACTTTGACATGTTATTTAAATTTAGGTTGACGTAGGTTGACGGAACTCAAATTTTTTAAAGTTACTAAAATTCTATAAGACTTTGCTATATAAATAATTTAAATAAAACTTAATATGTTTTTAGGAGATACGGTGTCAACCTAAATTGTAATCATCAGATATAGCAAAATGCAGAAGCTTCCTTGACGTACCTTGACGAAATTCAATTTTTAAAGCTTGTAAAAATAGTCTGTAACCATTGGTATATAAGAGATTTAAAAGAGAAATAGTCAGCTTTAGTACAGTAGTCTGTCAAGGTAAATTGCAAGTACTTCGTATAAGTAAAAATTAGAAGTTTCCTTGATGTCCCTTGATGAAATATCAATTCTCAAAAAGAGATGAGATGTATTATTCATGAACCTTTGAGAGCAATTTAATGATCTTTCTATATGTTGGCCATCAAAGAAATGAGAAGTGATTTCGAGTTAAAGTTATCTCTTTTGTTATACGTAGTTATACAAAATCAAAAAATGAATAAAAAAATTTAACCAGCCTTTAATGGAGAATTTAAAGATATTTACTCTTACGTAGGCTTATGAGATGGTATTTGCCAAAAATGACGTAAAGCTTGCAATCTATAGGTTATAACCTATTTTTCTGATATCCAAACATATAGCGCCGTAATACTAATTTTTGCTAGACGTACCTAAACAAAAGCCTTCGTTAGAAAATTGGGATAAATACAAATTCTTAATTAAATAAATTAGAAAGAAATGTTAACGTCTCAAGCTGTCGCTTCCCCTTTAAATATTTATATAAAGCCATATATATGAAATGTAAGACTATGTATAATGCCTTGCCTTTCGGGAATGGTTGCTGTAAACATTAGGCAATAATTACAAATCTCGATAGCCATTCAGGCTCAGTGTGGACTGTTTTTCCGCATTTACTTTTAGGAGGTACAGCATGGCTCATACTGCACTTCAGGTTGCCGATAAATTTATTCGTGTCGGAATAGAAAAAGATCAATTTTTTACCCAGATGCAATTGCTAAAACTGGTCTATATTGCTCATGGCTGGATGTTAGCATTAGCCGACAAGCCATTAATTACTAACAGAATCGAGGCATGGCAATACGGCCCTGTTATTCCTGAGCTCTATCATGAACTTAAGCTTAACGGCGCAAAACCAATCAAGCGACCAATTCTTGCAGATGCAGCTTCTTTTTCCTCCAATGAAGAAAAAGTTATTCAATTTACTCTCAAAAATTACGGTAAATTTTCAGCTTTTCAACTTTCTGACATTACACATGCTATCAATACACCGTGGTCTGATTCTTATGGTAAAAAAGAATATATTCCTGATAGTTTGATTGCTTGCCACTATAAAGAGTTGTATAAGAAATACTCAAAAAAGAGTAATTAATTCGGTGCAAAATAATATTGATTTAGATTCACTGAATCTTACACAAGAACAAATTCTAAATACTGAAAATGGAGAATCAGAAGATACTTCTGATTCTTCTATCCATAATATGGATGAAGAGAGACAAGATGATTTCCTATTTGCTGATTTAATAAATGAAGGCGAAAGACGAGCTCAAGAACAAAGATTGAGACATACTGAAGAAGAGCATGACTTGCGTAAGAAGCATTTACACTTCTTATCAAAAATAACAATTTATTGGTTAGGTTTGATTACCGTAGTTAGTTATTTACAGGGTTTTAAGGGAAATGGCTTAATTACAATTTATATAAAGGAAGAATATTTAGATAAGCTACCTTTTTATTTTAGCAGCCCCACATTTGAATTAACGAATCCTGCTTTTATTGCACTAATTACTACTACCACGGCAACAATTCTAGGTCTTTATACTATTGCAGCTATATGGCTTTATAAAGGAAAACATGAGGATAAAGGACAAAATAAACCAAATACTAATAATGAAGATACTCAATAAATTCTTTCTCTGATTCTATTATTTTTTAGAATTGCTTCTATTTTTAATTTTTATATCTTAAACTCAAACGCCTGATTTAATTTTAAACCATACTATTTCTATTAAATGTTTCAAAAACATACAGTCGTACTTGTCAAAATTTAAATAATTTAATAATTTAGAAATTTTAAATAAGCACTAATTTCAAATGATCGAACAACGCGAAAATATCCCTTGGGGCCCTATCCGCTCTGTCCTAATTGATAAATTTAGTTTTAGCGATATTAAGAATATTGTAGGGCATGGGAATATAGACATGCCACAATTAGCACATCTTGAACAGAGTTCTAAAAATGGAGCTACAAAATCTCAACTTTTGAGTGCGATTGATAAACAATTTAACACATTGGATCTAAAAGAAAAAAATAAATTTATTTCAATATGCTGTGAAGAGATGGTTCGTAAAAATGACTCTGTAATTGAAGAATTAGAAAGAACTCTCTCAAGAGTAGGATGGAAGTTTGCAGGAACCTCTCTTATTCCTATAGATATTTTTGATGCTGATGAATTACTACACATTTCAGAAGTTGCTCACGCCGATATTATTAAAGCAGCAAGTCGTCTAAGAGATGGAGATTTAAGCGGAGCACTCTCCGCTTCTTGTGGAGCTCTTGATGCACTTACGAGAGATATTTATGAGCAATATAATATAGGAAATGTAGAACAAGCATCCTTTCAAGAAAAAGTTAAAAAATCTCTGGAGGCTCTCAAAATAAAAGAAAATCTAACTAATGAATTAGAAAATATTGGTTGGTTGGAGGCTGAATATAAACCCTTATTATCAAATATGGAGGGTTCATTTAATCAAGCTGCATACGTAATGCAGAAGTTGCGATCAAAAATGGGCGATGTGCATGGAACAAAACCTGTAATTAATGCATTGGTCTATGACGCAATAAAATGGTCTACATTACTTTTGAGAATGCTATCAAATAAATAGTAAATTCATACTAATTGCCAATCAGTCACTCCCATTTCAATAAGGATTTCTTCATCCCCTTTCAGGAACTCGTTATTAGTGTGATAAAAGTATCCTTCCTCATCTTTACCTTGAGTAATAATGGATTGGCCATATGATGGAGTCTCTTTCTTAAGAGACTTCCACTCATTCACGGCGTATCCTTCTTGTTGTTCAAGTATCTTTAAAAACTCTTTCTTACTTATTGTCATTTGATTGTCCATGTCTTAATAAATTGGATAAATCTATGTAACCTCAGAAATCTGTAACCTTTTCACTTTTCTAAAAGGTTACGCCCTGAAAGCCTTGCCCCATAAGGCTGTAACCTCAGTAACCTTTGTAACCTCAGTTTTTTCGCCATTCCTAATGTTCATCCAGATCATCTGTGAGTACCTTTTCATTAAATACATACATAGGAATAGCTTTAGGCATGCCATCTATACCTCGAGTGAGCTTTGTAGACTTGCCATTATTGAGATGATTCAGCCATCCACGTTGTATAAGTAACTTGCCTACACGTTTAGGATTTAATCCCTTGCAAAGCTCTTTTTTGAACTGTTCCGGATAGACCAGATATTTCTTTTCGCCATTCTCAACCTTCCAGTAACCTACTCGATTAATGACTTTATCTAGATGTTCCGCATCTGATGTCATACATTCAAAACGGCTATTACCATGTGCTTCAAAGAAAGCTTTAATCTGAGCCAGAATTTCCATATCTTCATAATTGCCAACCCGATCAAAGCTACCTAACCATTGTTTAAAAACAGCTTGTATGGCACTAAATGCTGTACCGCTTTTCCATCCTGTTATTTCAGCTTGTGTCGCCAGTTCCCCAGCTGTAGCAATCAAAGCAAATGTATTGGCTACACGGATAATATGACCTTCTGAATGGCCATCAATCAATGGTTCTCGGTATTTCTCCCATAATTGTCGAGCGTGTTTAATAATTTCATGTTTATCGCTACAAAGATATTCCAGCCACGCTATACCTGCTTCGCCGTAATACATGTTTGAATGCTCTACTAACATTCTAGATTGCATTGCTCCATCTGAAGCAAAATCAATACTGTCAAACACACCATATTCTGATTGGTCTACATCAATATCAATTAACCGGATCTCTTGTCCTAGTTTGGCCTTTTGACCATGCTTGGCCATAATGTCTTTTAAGCCCTCCTCCCCACTGGATAGAAAGATGAGCTTCCAGTTAAAAGCAGGCTTAGCCGTAATCTGCTTGTTTAAACGAGCTTTACCCAATCCATTGGCCAGCATATACACAATGTTTCCTAGCTCTTTAGGATTGGCAATTTCTCCAATCTCATCTAAAGCCAAAAAGCTATCATTGTGCATATAAGCTGTATGCTCCAGAGCATTACCAGTTGCTCGCCATGTACGATAAAAACGGCTTGGTTTGCCCCATACACTACAACCTAAAAATAATGCCGTTGATTTACCTTTAGACGACTTCCCAACAAAGTGGACTCCAGCTCCATTCTGTTGTTCAAGTGGACCTAAAAGCTGACCAGCAAACGCCGTGCTAATGGCACAAACTAACTTGCTATGGTTCTGTGCGAGCTTAGATACCTCTTCTCTCCATTGAATTAAAGAGCCATTGCGTTGATAGCGATTATCTAAACCGTGAATAGCCTGATAGACAATTAAATCGTTATCTTTACTTTGGCCAACTTCACAATGAGGCAATACATACACCTCATCATGCCAGCCTACGCGATCAACACATAAGGCCCTCTGCTCAACTGGATAACTCATCAAATAGCTTTGTAATAAGCTTCTCGCTTTAGCATCCGGTGCTATAGTCATACCTTGATAAGAAAGTGCTTTACGTAGTTCTACGCCATCAGACTGGAAAAACTCCATAGACACGGCTTGTAGGTGTTTAATACCATCTGGATCATACCATTCGAGCAATCGCCCCCATGAAGTACTGGAATTATCTCGAGTCAGAGCAACGACTTTAATTGGACTAGAGATATAACGCTTACAGTCATCTCCTTTATTATTCGTTTCTAAAAAATACAATCCTGTTTCTAAAAGATGAAACCGTCCATCCCCCCATTTAAACGGTTTGGCCAAGTGGCCTTTGGGTAAAGGTTCATTATGAGGAAGTCTGGCAATGGCTTCTTTTAAAAATGCAGAAACTTCTTCCGGATCTTCATCTTTAGTCAGTTCGATTAGAAACTCATTTTCATCAATTTTCTGGTACTGGTTAATTAAGCGAATACAAGTATTCTGCTCAAGCTTCTGGAAGGTATCATTTTTGAAATATTCAGGTCGTACAGGTAGATAAAGCTTTTTAAATCCAGCTTGTGCCAATTGATTAATGACAAACTGGATCTGCTCAAAATCGAAAGCCTTAAGCGTTTTTGCTAAGCGTGAAGCACATAAGTTATTGAGTACGACCAGAACTACAGACAACCTACTTGAAGCAACCTTAAAGAAAGCCTCAAGGCTATAAGTAATAATTACAGGCTTGTCATGTTGCAATTCACCATAACAAGCAAATCCTCTGGCCAACCCTTCAGGAAAGACAGAAATAGTTTTTCCACTTTCCATAACGGCGCATTGAACCATACTTAATTCACCATTATAGATCGGTAGAATTAAGGGATTAGAGTATTCAACGTTATCTATTACAACTCTATTTTTATCAATATATATAGACTGATTAGGTCCACCAAAACGCTGGATAATTTTATGCTGAAGATATTCAGTTTGGTTAGGTGTATATATCTGACAATGAGCCAAAACTTCAGATGGTGTCATGTTTGAGGTATCACGTTTAGTCATGCTTGTGACTCCTCATATTCTTTTTGAAACTGATCTTCTTGTGCTTTTGAAAACTCCAGATTTTCATCAATCATGCTATCTGTAATACTCAAAAGACGTTTTAAATCCTTAAATACACTTTCGGGCACGCTATAGACTTGTTGCAGGTACTCTGCTGTTTTTTCATATTTACTACGAATGGAATCAAGCATTACGGCGAGGTCAGCAACCTGTTCATATGCCAATGCATAACCTTCAGACACATCACTAGCGTCATAAGTTTTTATAGCAAGCTCTATATGAGAATTTTTTAAAGACGAGTTGTTATTAGGCATGATGAATGCACTCCTTGTGTTGCACAGGAGCTTCACCATTCACGGCCAAGTGAGGGTGGCGAAGCTGAAAAGGGTTGGCCGACAGGCAACACAAGAAACCTGCACACCCGAAGGTGTCCCTCTCCAGCCCCGCCATAAAATGCAGGTGCATAGAGATTTTACGCACAAAAAAAGTCCAATAAGCGGACTGTGCGCTTGTGTTACTTTTATAACCGGCCAAGGTTAGCTCATCTGCTTTCTGATGAACGTCCTTAGCATAACTAGGCACATGACAGCTTGCAAGAAGTATTGTTAAAAATATGGGTAACAGATGCTTATGCTTTTCCATAAGGTGGTTTCCCCATAATGCTGGTGAGTAATACCTGAAGGCTGCCAGCGTGCAGGACTAAAACGTCCTGTACAGAAGGCTTTTGCAATAATAATTCTCGGGTATCTTTAACATCTTGAAGCTCACCATTTATGGCGAGGGTTTCAATAAACTTCATGGCTTGGTCATCCACAACCAGATCCGCTTTATCATCTTCTTCAGTAAGCGGAGCATAAGAAGCTAAAACAAAACTCTTCATTTTAAGCTTCCTTACCAAAATGTTTAGCTAGAACATTCATACCTTTAGGAAGGATGAAGAACTCTATTTTGGTAAAGGTATATGGATCACCATTAGGTCGAATCCGAGCCACTTCTTCATATTTTGTTTCGCAATAACCACGCTCCTGGCTATAGTAGGTTGAAGCACGCACCCCATTAAGCTTGCGATCCCAACCGTGTTTACGTAGCCAGTTGGCCAATACTTCTCTTTTAATATTTAAGATCTTGCATGCTTGTTGAAACTTCACTCCTGCTGGTGTTTGAGTAATGGTGTCGATGGTTCTTTCTAAAGACTGATTCTGAGTTTCAAGATGAATTACTTGCTCTGTATAGTCCAAAAGAGCACGACGTAAAGCATGAGGGTTAGAAATATCTACCACCACTTCATCCTTAACTTTATATTCAAGTTCTTGCCAACGATCGACTAAATGCGCCGTGAACTCAGGGCAAAGTTGAGCCACGACAATGATGCTGTCTCGTTTACCTTGTTCACCTTCAAAAACATATACACCAACTTTTGAAGTAAGTCCTAAGTTATTGATTCTTTCGAAATTCGTCATTGGAGTATTTCGAATAACTCCTTTTTGCATAAGTCTCTCAATTGAGACTTTTACATTTCTATGCTCAGATTGAACCAACTCAGAAATTTCCAAGCTAGTCATCATAAGAGTTGATGGATTAACTAATTGATTCATGAGTTAAGCCTCCAATTCTGCATTGGTTTGGCTTTTGATTTGGTTGTTATGCCATTCAATTAGTTGTGCATAATCAAAATAGACTGGCGCCTGACGAGTCGTGCCGGCTTTATAAGCTTTAGGGAAAGTTGGATCATTTAAGGTGAGTTCGCGCAAAGCATTACGTTTAATACTCAATAACTCACATGCTTGGTTATACGTAACTCGAATTGGTTGCATTTATTTAGCTCCACATAGGTCTATATTGTGGAGCTAGTATGTTTATGATTTTTATATTGAAAAATATTTATTCTAGCATAATACCCATTATGCTAGAACAATGGGTATTGTGCTTCCATTTTGGGTGACTTTTAAGATTTGCTATATTTTTTTGATAGCCATAGTTCTATTGTTTTTGGATTTAGATTAAATTTGTTAGAAAAATCTCTCGCACATTTAGAATAGCTGTGGAAGGTACCTTGCTCCCATTCTCTAAAAATTTCACTTTTATAAGAATCATATTTTTGTGCCCTACTTTTTCCGCCTAATGATTGTATTTTTCCAAAGACATTAGAGCCATTTGCTATATGGGAGTAAATTCTTCCTATCACGCTGTAAATTCTATCAAACGAATCTATTGCAAAGCCTATTTCTTCATCCGTTGGTAATATTTCTTTATCAAAGATATAAAAACATGCTTGATAAGTCGTGTAAGCATCGGATAAAGAAGTATAAGCAGAATCTTCCATTTTTATCTTAGATGCATCTCTAATTTTTTTTATAATTTCATTCTCATTTTTTTCAAAAACACTTACCACTTGAGGAGTCATTTTATTTTCATAGATATTAGTCATACATTCATGTAATAGTTGTATATCTTGAATACCTATTGAATCAAAAAGATTAAAAAGATCATCCATTAAGCCACTATCGGAATTGTATGTTTCTTTTAAGTAGCAAATGATTTCATGATTAGGATCATCATATTTTATAGTCACGTATGCCTCCCGCAGCATCCCAATAAAAATAGCTAAGCCAATCGAATTAGGTATTCGACTTTCGGGGATCAACCTAGACTTAGCAAACTGAATATAGAGTATATTCAACTATATAAATACATATGAGTTGAAGTTAAGCGACAAATTAAGGCGCACAAATAAGTCTGTCAATTTCATCTGCCCACCACTGCATCATCCCTATTCGTTCCTCAAAATGGGCTCCTTTGTCATACACACCTTTAACACCTTTCTTTAAATGCGCCAGTGTGGCTTCTACTACCTGCTCTTTATCACTAAATCTATTGTTTAGCTGAGTACTGGCAATGTGTCTAAAGCCATGAGGGTTTTGTCTATCTTTATATCCCAATCGATTTAATGCAGTATTAAACGTATTATCAGATACCGGCTCGCTTAAGCTTCCTCTGCCAGGGAACAGAAAATTAGACTCAGTTTTATAAGTTAATAATTCTTTTAAAAGGACTATGGCCTGACGTGGTAAAGGTACAGCATGAGGAATATCTTTTTTCATGATTACAGCCGGCTTAATCCACACAGCTTTATCAAGATCAAATTGATCCCAAGTGGCGTATCTTAATTCGACAGGACGTGGAAACAATAAAGCAAACAATTCCAAACCAATTGCTTTATCCCGTTTAGGATAACTTCTGATAGCTCTAATCAAAGCAGGAAATTCATCAATATCGACAAACTTCATATTCCCGCCCTGATTTTTATCAAGATGTTTTGTTATGCCTTCTAACGGATTAAATTTTATTTTCTCTTGGAACTTTGCCCAATCATATGCATTACGACAATAAGACGTTAGCTTTTCAGTTTGAGTATAAATACCTAAATCACGCTGTAGACTTTGGAAGAAATCAAACCACTCTTTAGGTGAAATACCAGTAAAGTCTCTATTTCCAAATTTAGGAATAATGTGCCTTTCAATAGATTTCTTTGCTTTATCAAAAGTATCGAATCCCCAATTTGGCTCTTTAGTATTTAACCAGTCATACATTAGATTTTTAAATAGCAGCGCTTTTTGTTCAGTGGCCTGTTTTCTTATATCTGCCTTAGTTTCTATCATCTCGCCATTAGAGAGTTTATTTAATATTTCATTTGCCTTCTTTCTAGCTAATGCTCCACTAATAGCTGGATAAGCTCCTAACCCCATCCATGACCATTTGCCATCAGGCTTTTTATATCTTAATTGCCAAGATTTATTTCCTTTCTTTTGTACAAGGAAATACAGACCATTACTATCCAGTTCCCTATAGTCTTTATCTTCTGGCTCAAGACTGGCCAAAGTCGTATCAGATAAGGGTCTTTTCTTAATTGCGGTTCTTTTCATACAAATTATGGCAAACAAGCTTGTATCATGAGTTCAGTAATTGAATCATGATACACACGATGATACAAGGATCGATCTGCTATATGAGTTTATGTTAGTTTATATAAAGCAATAAAAAAGCCCTAAATCATTATAATTTAGGGCTTTTTTAGGTCATATAAAGCTATGCAAGTTTATATGATTTTAATATCTTGGTAGGTATATCCAGACTCGAACTGGAGACCTCTACGATGTCAACGTAGCGCTCTAACCAACTGAGCTATACACCTAGAATGGAAAGCATCATATTCATTTTTCAAAAGCAAAACAAGTGATTTTCAATTGAAAAAAATACAAATGAGCAGACTTTAAGCAACCTTTTTTCATTTCCAAAAAAAGAAAAACGGTACATGGTTTAACCACATACCGTTTTGTTTAGCTGAATATCAAGCTCAACTTAACAAGGACATTTCTTTAAAGTACCGCCTGCCGATGGATAACGTACATCCACACAATGACGGTAGAAAGTCTTCGCATCCATAGGAGTTAAATCAGGATGATGAGCCTTCATATGTTCCAGATAAGTCTGATAATCTGGCACACCAACCATCAGTCGGAAACTTTGCTGCAAACGCTGCCACAAGGTTGCAATGCGCGACCAGTTCTTTGGAGAAAGCAATAGCTCTTTTTGCGAGAGCACCGTCATTTTGATGATTTTCGCAATAATGACAGTTCCATTTTTTGCAAATTTAAAATTCATCATTACTCTCCTCGTGGGGTGACCACTTCCGGATCGGCATATACAGCTGGCGCTTCATTTACAGTCGGTTTAGGGCTTGCTAAAGCACGGCGCACAATACCAATTGAAGCAATAATCATGACAATCGAAACAATCATAAAGAAGCCACAAAGTGCAGCGTTAATCTGATTTGACATCACAATGTTTTGCATCTCAGCAATAGTTTTGGCTGGTTTAAGAATTTCACCACGAGCAATCGCATCTGAAAATTTATTAGCTTGAGCCAAGAAACCAATCTTTGGATTTTCGTGGAAAATCTTTTGCCAGCCCGCAGTCATACAGGTTACAAATAAGAAAATTGTTGGGATGATCGTCACCCAAACATATTTTTCTTTCTTCATTTTAAACAGAATGACTGTACCCAAAATGAGCGCCATCGAAGCCAACATTTGGTTACCAACACCAAATAAAGGCCATAAGGAGTTAACGCCACCGAGTGGATCAATCACACCTTGATAGACGAAGAAGCCCCATCCACCTACAGCAACTGCCGTACCGACCAAGTTACCAAAGAATGAACCTGATGCTTTAACCGCCGGAATAACAATACCAACCGTGTCTTGCACCATAAAACGACAAGCACGAGTACCTGCATCTACAGCAGTTAAAATGAATAATGCTTCAAATAAAATCGCAAAGTGATACCAGAACGCCATCATTTCACGACTATTAAAAATTTCCGAAATGATATGTGCCATACCAATCGCAAATGTAGGTGCACCACCCGTACGTGAAAGAATTGAGCTTTCACCCACTTCTTGAGCTAACAAAGTTAGCATTTCAGGAGTAACGACAAAGCCTAAATTGCGCACAGCTTCTGCCGCAGATTCTACAGTTGTACCAAGCACAGCCGCAGGAGCATTAATCGCAAAGTACACACCTGGATCTAAGACAGTTGCACAGATCATCGCCATAATACCGACGAAAGATTCCATGAGCATGCCGCCATAACCAATCACACGAATATCCGCTTCGTTATTCACGAGTTTTGGTGTCGTACCACTTGATACAAGTGCGTGGAAGCCAGAAATAGCACCACAGGCAATGGTAATAAATAGGAATGGAAATAAACTACCTGAGAAAACAGGACCAGTACCATCAATAAAATGAGTCACTGCCGGCATTTTCAATTCAGGTAATGCAATGACAATACCGATTGCTAAACCTAAAATGACACCAATTTTAAGGAACGTTGATAGATAATCACGTGGTGCTAACAATAACCAGACAGGTAAAACTGATGCAATAAATCCATAAATGATTAAGCACCATGTGAGTTGTGTACCTGTTAAAGTGAAAAATTCACTCCAATAAGGATCTGCTGCAACATGCCCACCATAAACAATGGCAAGCATCATTAAGACGAAGCCAATAATAGAAACTTCAGCAATACGTCCCGGGCGGATAAAACGCATGTAAACGCCCATAAATAATGCAATTGGAATTGTCGCTGCAATACTAAAAACACCCCATGGACTATGGGCAAGTGCTTTCACCACAACTAAAGCCAGTACCGCAAGGATGATAATCATTACCCCAAGCGCACCGAGCATGACGACAATCCCAGCAAAAGAACCTAATTCCTGTTTTGCCATTTCACCAAGTGATCGACCGTCTCGACGCGTTGAAATAAATAAAACTAAAAAGTCTTGTACCGCACCCGCTAGAACCACACCGACCAGTAACCAGATCGTTCCTGGTAAAAAGCCCATTTGTGCAGCTAAAATTGGTCCAACTAACGGCCCCGCTCCTGCAATTGCAGCAAAGTGGTGACCGAAAAGCACATATTTATTGGTGGGTACATAATCCAGACCATCGGCTAAACGATGTGCTGGGGTTAAACGTCTTGGGTTTAATTCAAATACTTTAGTTGCAATAAATAGACTATAAAATCGATATGCGATGCTATATACACATGCTGCAGCCAGTACAAGCCAAACCGCATTAACATGTTCACCACGACTGAGTGCCAGCATCCCAAAAGAAATTGCACCTATAATTGCCACTAGGCTCCAGACCAGCTTGGAGGGAAGCGTAGATTTCGCTTGCATTGTGTCCATTCTTAACCTCTCAATAAATAACTACAGCATTTTTATATTGTTATGTACTGTTCCTATCAAATCCTTGTGACTGTACTCCTCCTTTCGTTTTTTTCCTCTTATACTTTCGCATAAAAAAAGGGATGATTGACATCATCCCTTCGATAATAGTTTATTTTTTAACTATTATGCACGCTCTAAATAATCGCCAGTACGAGTATCTACACGAACGCTTTCTTCTTGCTGAACAAATAACGGAACACGAACAACCGCACCTGTTTCAAGCTTAGCAGGTTTACCGCCACCGCCAGATGTATCACCACGTACACCCGGATCAGTTTCAACAATTTTTAATACAACGAAGTTCGGTGGGTTTACAGTTAAAGGTACGCCGTTGAACAACATAATCGTACATTTTTCATTTGAATCGTCTTTTAACCATTTTGCAGCATCGCCCATTGCAGTTTTGTCTGCAGCGATTTGCTCAAAAGATACAGGATCCATGAAATTCCACATTTCACCATCGTTGTATAGGTATTCCATTTCAACTTCAACAATATCAGCAGCTTCTAAAGAGTCACCTGATTTGAAAGTTTTTTCTAATACTTTACCGGTTTTAAGGTTACGTAGTTTTACACGGTTGAACGCTTGACCTTTACCTGGTTTTACATATTCGTTTTCCATGATTGAACATGGGTTACCATCAAGCATAACCTTAAGGCCTGCTTTAAAATCATTTGTAGAATAATAGGCCATGAAAGGCACACTCCAAACTTAACAAGTCAACTATGCGATATAATGCGTTGTTGCATTATCTTAATCGTGTCAAATGATAAACTATTTATACCAAGAGCAAAACTGGCAATCACAACTGAGTGACCTTATTACTGATCCTTCTGAATTGCTAAGCCTACTCGAGTTATCCTCAGAGCAGCTATTATCGGGTGCGATTCTGGCTTCTGAACAGTTTAAATTACGTGTTCCTCGTGCGTTCGTCGGAAAAATGAACACACAAAACCCTTTTGACCCGCTTTTGCTACAAGTTTTACCTCATCATTTAGAACTTGAAGAACATCCTGAATTTGTTACTGACCCATTAGGCGAAGAAGCAGCAAATCAATTACCCGGTGTATTACATAAATATAAATCGCGCTTTTTACTGACTTTGACCGGTGCCTGTGCCGTACATTGCCGTTATTGCTTCCGTCGTCATTTCCCCTATCAAGAAAATTTGCCAAAAAATGAAGACTGGCTAAATATTAAAAATTATATTGAAGCGAACCCGCACATTAATGAAATCATTTTGAGTGGTGGAGACCCCCTTACGCTTTCTAATCGTAAATTAGCACTTTGGCTAGAACGTTTATCATCTCTCAAACAAATTAAGATTCTGAGAATTCATTCACGGGTTCCAATTGTGATTCCAAACCGGATCGACGAAGAGCTGATTTCTTTATTAAAAAACAGTAGGCTGCGTATTATTCTGGTGGTACACTCAAATCACGCTTCTGAACTCGATGACTTTACCTGTTCAAAATTGTTGCAGTTATCTGCCGAGCACATTACTGTACTGAATCAGGCAGTATTGCTTAAAGGTGTGAATGATTCTGCACAAACATTAATTGATTTAAGTTATCGTTTATTTGAAGCTCGCGTTATGCCTTATTACTTACATGTTTTAGATAAAGTAAAAGGTGCACAACATTTTGATTTAGAATCATCTGAGATAGATGATATATATCGTGATGTGTTAGCGAACCTACCGGGGTATTTGGTTCCTAAACTCGTCAGGGAAATTGCGGGCGAAAAGAATAAAACACCGCTTTTTGGGGCTACAACATTTTGAGTTATATAATAAGTGATGATGAATAATGCACTGTCGGACATTTTTCACAATCAAACCGAACTCACTCGTGAGCGGTTAAGCTTTTGTGAAGCCAATATTAAAGATCTTAATGAATGGGTCACTACCCTTTCTATTATGCAACTCGGCGATACCTCAAAAGCATTATTCACCGCTATTTTAGAGCTCAATGAATTAAAATGTAGTGAAACCCTGCGTTTTGATCTCATTCAAACGCTTCACCCCACCATTAATAATGTTCTTTCAAGTCTAGAAAAAAACTTTTTTAACCAAGGTGTTATTAGCACAGACCGTAATGAACATATTATTGAGTTAGCGATGTTGCTCCGTTGCTATTTCGCCAGTATTTATTTAAATATTGCGCAAAATAGCCATGAGCAATTACAGCATCAAAAGTTTTCTTTATTTGCTTATAGACAAAAAAAGAATTTACAAACGGCACGTACTCTATCAACTTTCCATGCCCTACAACAATTAACCAGTCTCTTATATCAGCAGCATATGCTCTACAGTGAACCGGTTAAAGGGCAATGGTTAATTGCGCATCAACTCTACGAAACCGCAGTTCAACATAAATATCATCTGGTAAATATTAACCACATTCAGGGTGTACATCATCCCCTAGCAAATATTACCCAAGCATATGCACAGCTAATTTTGCTCGATATTTTAAATACGAACCAGATTCGTCAGTCAGAAATTCAAGCTTTATTTCAATGTAGTTTTGACTGGGCAAGAATGATTCATATCTTGCCAAAAGATACAGCTTTAACAAAATATGTGGTCGACCCAAATAAAGACCATCCGCCGGTTTATAACACCAAACGTAGCTCTAACTTTAGCCCAAGCATTTTTATAGGCACACAGGCTTTACTTGAGCATGTCACTGCAACCATGCATAAAAATGCACAATATATTTCCAAGAATGAAAAGTTTTATTTAAGCCCTGCTTTAAAGTTTCATGTTCAAACAATTTTAGGTACAACCGCTCAACGTCGTCACGAGCGTTATGAATATAATGCAGAGCTACAAATTTGTTTCGGTTTAAGCACGGCCCACTTCTATCTTTCAAAAGCAAAAAACTTTGAAGAAACCTTACATCTTAATAATAACTACAACTTACAAAGTGAGTCTAAAGTCCTATCCAATTTAGAGAAAAAAGAACAACAAACGACATCCTATCAACGCTTAAGTCGTGAAACTAAAACCATTTATCAAACGACTGTTCTTGATATTAGTGTCAATGGATATCGTATTAAATGGTCTGGGGAAGCACCGAAAAATCTAAGAACCGGTGAATATATTTTAGTTAAAGAAACCCTGCATGGACAATGGCGTGGTGGCGTAATCCGCTGGATTAAGCAGTCGACAGAAAAATCACTAGAGTTAGGTTTAGAGATTTTGTCACAGGCCATGTTCCCTTGCGCAGTGCATATTCAAGCTGAGCGTCATACGCGCAATTATCATCCTGCACTATTACTACAAACACAAAACCTAGAAGAAATACAAAACACACTAATTTTACCGGGGTCACAAATTTTTAGAGAGCAACAAACAATTCATTTACGATTGGGGACAGAAGAAATCAAAGTGTATCTACTCAAAGCACAACTCATTACTCAAAGTTTTATTCAATTTCATTTCGAACTTCTGAATGAGCAGCAACAAAATCTGCTTGATCAGTTCATGATGAAAAAGAATAGCAACTCTAGCAGTCAAGATTTATGGGAAGCACTAAAGTGAGAAACTCTTTATTATCTAAAAAGTTAAAACGTACTGAAACACGTTTACTCATTATTGATGACAACCAGCTACGTTATAACCAGATTTTAAATTTATTATTGGGGAATGATTATCAAGTTCAGGCATTATTACTTGATGATTTAAAAAGTTTTGAAAAACAGTTAAATACACCGTGGGATGCTATTATTTTTGGTCGCGCTTATGACCTAAAAATTGAACAAACTCTCTCCCTCATTCAAGCATCTGAGCAGCCCAATTTACCTGTTTTATTATTACAACCTGAAGATTATCAGCCTCAGCAATATCAGGCTTATATCCAAAAAGGCATTTATGATGTAGTTCCATTAGAACCATTAGATTATTTTTATATCACTCTTATTCGGACCTTGTCATATAGCCAGTTATTACAAACCGAACAACGTCTGACCAATGAGTTAGAAACGATTCACTCCCATACACAGACATTGGTCAATAACAGCCATAAAGCAGTTGCCCTTTTTCAAGAAGGCATGCATGTCAAAGCAAATACAGAATATCTCAACCTTTTTGGCTTTAAAGAAGAAGATGAGATTATTGGTCTGCCAATCTTAGATGTTTTACAACCTAATGATTTAAATGTTTTTAAACAAAGATTTAAGAAAATTTCATTAGGCCAATTCGATCAGGCACGTTTTGAAATTCAAAGCCAACATACAGCAATTTCAGGTAATAACGCGCTAAAACTAGAGTTTATTCCTAGTCAGGAAGAAGATGCCGTACAGTTGACCATTGACTACCAACTGGATTTAACAACATCAGCAAATACACTCTTTTCAGAAAAGAGTGATGGTGTACAAACAGCTTGGCAACAAATTAATCGACATCTATCGACCTACCCAGCTCAAGCCAATGCATTAATTTTGTTTCGCTTAAATCAGTGCCCAGAACGAGTATTTCAACAAGATTGGCAAACCCCTGCACAATATTTCAACCAGTTACAAAGTTTCTTAAAAGAGCACGCGCAAATGCCGATTTTCAATATCGAACTTGGTGCGTATGTTGGAGTTTTACAAGCTGAAAACAGTAGTGTTCTTAACTCCCAACTGGTTAGTCTGCAAAGTTTGCAAAAAGAGCATTTATTAAAGATTAATGAGCTTAACTACTCGGTCCAGTTTAAGCTGAGTTATGTCCCAATAACTGAACCTTTAAATGAAGATAGCTTTACAAAGTTACTTGATCAAACTCATCAGCAAGAGTTACCTCAGGCGAAATCAGAAATTGAGTTAGCACCAACGATTGATATTGTCGCTGCTGAGCCTGCCAGCTCACCTATATCGCTTGATCTAAGCCTTCAACATGTTGATGCTCCTCTGCAATCATCTGTATTACAGCAATTAAAGCAACAACTAGCCCGAAGTGAAATTCATTTAAAATATCAGCAGATCTACGACAAGCATGATCAGGAAACTCATAACTATGAAGTGACTAGTGGTTTTATTAGTGATGAACAATGGTATGACATAAACGACTTGGCTGAATTAAGGGAAGACAGTGAACTTTCTATCCAATTAGATCGCTGGATTTTGGTTGAGGCGTGTAAGCAACTACATAACTTTATTACTCAGTATCCTAAAGCTAAACTGATTATCAACCTGAATATTGATATCTTGCTCAAAGATAAAACATTCCCTGAGTTGATTTCAAAACTACTCACCATTATTGGTAGCAAGCTTGAAAGCCCATTGGTTTTACAATTTTCAGAACAAGCGATTCAACCTCATCTTGCAATTGCTCAGCAACATATAACTCGCCTGCGTCAACACGGCGCAGAAATTTCGATTCGGGATTTCTCTTCTTCTATGTATAACGAATCAATATTGCAACAACTTGATGTTCAATATTTAAAACTGCAATCGAAGAAAACCGAGCTGTTAAACTCAGATGATGGTCTAGTTCGCTTACAAGAAAAGGTTCTGAACTATTTGACTGTAAAACCAGTCGGGATTTTACTGAGTGAACTTAATGACATGAACTCATTTGCAAATGCTTGGAATGTAGAAGCTCGTTTCTTGCAAGGCCAATATTTTCAGAAAAAACTTGATCGTTTAACGGACGTACAAGACCAATAATGGGCTGGTACGCTAAAAACAAAAAACGGGCATAAAGCCCGTTTTTTGTTTCGTGTTGCAGTATTAACGCTTGATAGAGCGAGACATACCAGCAAAACGTTGTTTGAATTTGTCGATACGACCACCAGTGTCTACATTCTTTTGCTTACCAGTGTAGAATGGGTGGCAAGCTGAACATACGTCAAGGTAGATAGTTTCTTTACCTAAAGCAGAACGAGTTTCGATTACGTTACCGCAAGAACAAGTTGCAACTAATTTTTCATATTTTGGGTGAATATCGGCGCGCATCGTCGATTACTCCTAATTGGAAGAAAGGCTTAAGCTGTCATCGCAATTGATCACTCTCAACTTCAGTTGAGGACAGGCTCAAAATGAGCAGATCAACACCACAACAGACCATTCTTTTGGCCCACCGAAACCTCTAGGGTTAGAGCTAAGCACAACAAGTGGGCAACATTATACGTCAAATAATTTCTTTTTGCGAATTAATCTTTCGATTTAGCCCAGTAATTTGCAATCACCCCACACACCATTAATTGGATTTGGTGAAAGATCATAATAGGTAACACAATCATACCTAAAGGCTGACCAATAAATAAGATTTGCGCCATCGGAACACCACTTGCCAACGTCTTTTTAGAGCTACAAAAGAAAACCGTGACTTGATCTGCTCGGTTAAAACCTAAAGCACGCGGTAGGTAAAGTGCTAATAGCATAATGACCGTTAAAAGCACTGAACATGCAATTGTGAGAATGAGTAAAGTTTTCCAGCTCACTTGATGCCAAAGCCCTGCAACCACGGCCCCACTAAATGCACCATACACCACCATCAAAATTGAACCTTGATCGAATGCTTTAACAATACTTGGAACTTTTGCCATATAAGGGAAAATATAAGGACGTAATAATTGACCTAAAATAAATGGTACTAACAGTAATAATGTAATTTGTATAATTGAGGTCGTTGGATCGAACCCATGTTGGCTTTGGCCCAAAATAAAAAAGCTCACCAATACTGGTGTAATAAACATACCAATCAAATTGGAAAAAGATGCACTACACACCGCTCCAGCCACATTTCCTTTTGCCACTGATGTAAATGCAATAGAGGATTGAACTGTAGAGGGTAAAAAGCACATAAACAAAAAACCCCAGTACAACTGCTGACCTAATAGAGGTAACAGAATGGGTTTAGCCAATAAACCAATTACTGGAAAAATAAAGAAAGTAAATGCAAAGACAAATACATGCATTTTCCAATGCAAAATGCCTTCAATCACCGCCTCTCTTGATAGTTTTGCACCATGTAAAAAGAATAAAATTGCAATCGCGACTGTGGTCAGTGTATTGAAATATTGCGCTGCTTGACCACTGACTGGAAAGAATGTTGCGAGTAGTACCATTCCAACCAACAAAATTGTAAATCGATCAAGCGCCAATAACTTCAGCATAGCCATATCCTATGATTATTTTAGATAAATAAAAAACCCAGTTGATAAATTGACCATTTGGTCAAGCCTTCATCATACTGGGCTAAAAAAATAAAGCTAGACTTTTAAGACCTAAATCTTAAAGCGTCACGGTCAATTTTTAGTTATTTGTCGCATTAGCATCTTGTTGAATCAATTCGACTTTATAGCCGTCCGGATCTTCAACAAATGCGATCACGGTAACACCACCTTTCATTGGACCCGCTTCACGCACAACTTTGCCACCACGTGCTTTAATTTCTTCACACGCTTTGTAAGCATCATCAACACCAATGGCAATATGACCATAAGCATTGCCTAAATCATAACTTGATGTATCCCAGTTATGAGTAAGCTCAAGCACGGTATTGGTTTCTTCATCGCCATAGCCAACAAATGCCAGTGTAAAGCGCCCTTCTTCATAATCACGCTTACGAAGTAACTTCATCCCTAATACTTCGGTATAGAACTTTAAAGATTGTTCTAGATTGCCTACTCGCAACATTGTATGAAGCATTCGCATGTCTATTCACCTGCCTTTTCTGATTCATGTGCTTGATGATCTTTTAGCAGTTTTCCAACCCAAACCACTAAGATCAAGATTGGAATACCAATAAGAGTTGTCATCAAAAAGAATTTTGGGTAACCAATATTACTCACTATGGTACCTGAATATCCACCCAAAAGTTTTGGTGTAAGTGTCATGAGTGAACTAAAGATTGCATATTGAACAGCTGTGAACGAAACACTGGTTAAACTTGAAAGGAATGCAATAAATGCTGCACCAGCCAAACCAGAAGCCAAATTATCGACAATAATGGCAAAATAAAGCCATAAAGAACTATATGGTTTAATGACCTTACCGCTAATTTCAACTGTTTGACCAGAAAGCGGATCAATATACGATATCGGATCAATATTCACATCAAGTTCACTTGGTGCTTTTAGATTTGGGTTAACAGCATATGGATGAGATGCAGAAAGTATTTTTTGTTCACCCTCTATTACAGCTACCTGAAGCTCTTTACTGGTCGATGCGACTAATTTTTTCGCATCAATGGCTGCACTAAAAACACCTTTTTGATCAGTCATTTTTGCATCAAAATTTTGCCCATCAAGACTAATAATAATTTTTTGGGTAGGAGTTAAAGCTTGACCAAAATATTGTCCACGGACGACAACACTTCCCTCTCCCTCGTTAAGTGAAACCTGATCATTCCCCATGACAGGTAAAATTTGTAGAGGTAATTTAGCTGACTCAGCCGTAAGTAATGGCTGAGTACGGATGACAGGTGCTACATCATTTTGTGCAGCATAAGCAGCTTTTACTTCGATTTGTTTTGTTCCGCTAAAAGCAGAGCTTGGGACTTCTAATTTCCATAACCCGACTTCATCTGGCTTGACTTGATAACTATGTCCACCAACTTTTACATCTACCATATCTAAAGGCTGACCAGATTTTACCAGTCCAATAAAAATTAAATTGGTAGAGCTTGCCAAAATAGCACCAACAAACATGAGTTTCATAATGTTGATGCGCTGTGCTAAAAGTCCGCCTAAGAAACCGCCGACTAAACTAAATAACACACCATAGATTTTTACTGCTTCTGCAATTTGTTCTTTACTAAAGTTTAGGTCTTGGTAAAACACATTAGAGATGACGCCAGCAATAATGTCTGAAATACGGAAGAAACCAATAAGTAGCAACAACACTAATGCAAGTTTGACACCATAACGTTTAAAGAAATCTAGAATTGGTGCAATCCACGTCTCTTTAGCCATTTGCTGGTTAACCACACCGATTTTAACGAGTAGGTAACCCACAAAAATGGCTGCACCAGTTGCTGTTAAAAACCTTAGTGCTTCCAAGCCAAATAATGCAGCACTGTCTTTAATATTGCCAGCTTGTGAAATTGCTTCGGTAACTTGCCCCGAATAAATATAAGTCACTACGAATGAAATAACGGCAATAAAAAATACGATAACCAAACGGTAGTAATCACTACTTTTATAGTTTTTATAAACACGATTTACCTGAGGTTCACGAACAAGCAGAGTCGTTACAATACCCACCAACATTACGGCGGCCATGGTTAGATAAGTCGTTTTCCAAGCTTCGTAAATGTAATTACCTTTAGCTGTTCCCAAGTGGGCAGCTAAAAACAATGCGCCCGCTCCAGCCACAATCATCCCAATTCGGTAACCCGCATTATAGGTAGATGCCAATACCGTTTGCATTTCTGTTTCTGCTAATTCAATACGGTAAGCATCAATTACAATATCTTGGGTCGCTGCCGAGAAACCAAGTAATACAGCACCTACCGCCATTTGAATAAGATAACTTTGACCTAAAGCAGGATCAGAGAAAGCCATAATACAAATAGCCAAAACGATCAAACACTGCGCAATCAATAACCAAGCTCGTCTTCGGCCTAACATCTTGGTTAAGACTGGCACAGGTAGCTCATCAATAAGAGGAGCCCATACGAATTTAAAAGAGTAACCTAGAGCCGCCCAGCTAAAAAAAGTGACTGCACTTTTATCAATGCCCGCCTCACCAAGCCATAAAGAAAGGCTTGAGAAAATTAATAAAATTGGAATTCCGGCAGAAAAACCCAGAAACAGCATAATTAATGCACGGCGATCTAAAAATGCTTTAAAAGCCGAGACCCAACCCGAAGCTTGTGTGGTCATTCGTTTTTTATTTTCCATAAATTATAAATGTGCCTATTCAAACTCTTCTTACAATTGCTTTCAAGATTCTTTATGCAATCAATTTTGTTTTGGCGATAAAAACGGCAAGTTTGCTTGATATTTTATGCTAAACCTGTATACCTTTAAGCTTCAACCTTCGTTTTCTTTTGCTGGATATCAACAGTGACACAAAAACTTGATCAAGTGACTATCTCAACTTTATCACTCGCTAAAACAAACACCACAAACGTCACAGTAAATGCATTTCCTTCAGCTTTTGAGCAACCTGATATAAAAATGACCTTAGATAAAACAGCCTTAAAACCCGAACAACTAACACATATTCCAGATTTTGAAAAAATTCCAGCTTCAACCAAACGCATCAAACCGCTTAATAACTTTTTAGGTCAAGATCGTGCTAAAGCATCTGTAGAGGCAGGAATTTCTTTGCCCTATTCAGGCTATAACATATTTGCTGTAGGAACTGCCGGTTTAGGCAAACGTACCATGATTAAACGTTTGCTACAGCAACACGCCAAAACGATGCCAACACCTGATGACTGGGTGTATGTCTATAATTTTAAACAGGCACGTCAACCGATTGCGCTGCGTTTTCCAGCGGGTCAAGGTACAAAGTTTCAACAAGCACTTCATCAAGCTTGGCAAATTATTTTAAAACAGCTTGAACGCCGTTTTAGCGCCGAGACTTATCATAATCGTATTGAACGAATTCGTCAGGAAACTGGAGATGAGCAGCAAGAAGCGCTTGTCGAGTTAACCAAAGAAGGCGAAGAGCTCGACTTAAAACTCATCTCTCGCAATGAAAAGCATGGCTTTGTACCTGTGCAAGTAAAAGATGATCAGGTTCAAGAGCTCACCCAAACAGAAATTGATGCACTTAATAGTAAGCAACGTGCCGAAATTGCAGCCAATATCCGCTACATGGATAAAAAGCTGGAACGTCTTGGCTTACATTTAGGTGATTTAGAAGATGATGCTCGCGACAAAGTATCTGTTTTAAATCGCGACATTGCAACACAAGTCGTTATGCCAAGAATGGACCTTATTTTAAATAAATATGGTCAGGTTAAAGGGCTTGAAGATTATTTAAAACAATATGCTCAAGATATTATTGAGAATGTTGAACTGATTTTAGAACAAGATGAAGACGACTTTGCTCCTTCAATGTTCAATCGTGTACCCGCGCGTTATCAAGCCAATGTCATTGTAGCGAACAAGCCAAATAGTGGTGCTCCTGTTATTTTTGAAGACTTTCCAACGCATTATAATTTGCTAGGTCATGTTGAACAGCTCACTCATAACGGCACAATTACCACAGATTTCACCTTAATTCGTCCTGGTTCTTTGCATCAAGCCAATGGTGGCTTTTTAATGCTGGAGGCGGAGCAGTTATTAGAACAACCTTATGCGTGGCAAGGTTTAAAACGCGCTCTTAAATCTGGACAGCTTAGATTGTCTTCACTCGAACACATGCTCACTTTAACAGGCAGCATTTCGATTGAACCGGCGGCAATCCCACTCGACATTAAAGTGATTTTAATGGCTGAGCCTGAAATTTATTATGAAATTTTGGAGTTAGAACCAGAACTTGGCAGTGTCTTTAAAATTCGTGCAGATTTTACCGATACCCTGCAACGTAACGAAACCAATGAACAAGCTTATATGCAGTTGATTGCTGACTACGTACAAGCCGATAAATTATTACCGTTTGATCGTAGTGCTTTAGCTGCTCTATTAACTGATTCTAGCCGACAAGCAGAAGATCAAAGTTCATTATCATTGCATGCTTCTACTTTGGGTGATCTCATTCGAGAAGCACATCACCATGCGTTTAAAGCTGATGATAAGATCGTTACTGAACAACATATCAACCTAGCGCTACAACACCGACAATATCGCTTAGGCTATTTAAGAGAGCTTTACTGGCAGGATCTTTCTCGTGGCACTCAATTAATCGAGACTTCAGGTTACCGTCTAGGTCAGATCAATGCCCTCTCCGTTATTCATTATGCAGATGTTGAATTTGGTTTACCTTCACGTTTGACGGCATCTGTTTATCAAGGTGGCGGTGATATTCTTGATATTGAGCGTAGTGTAGAGCTCGGGGGCTCACTGCATGCCAAAGGCGTGTTGCTGATGTCTAGCTTCTTAAAAGCTCACTTTGGTCGTGAACAAATTTTGCACTTCTCTGCTGCCCTCGCATTTGAACAAAGCTACGGCCAAGTCGATGGTGATAGCGCAACTGTAGCTGAGCTTTCAGCATTGATTTCTGCAATTAGCCAGTTACCAATTGATCAATCTTGGGCAATTACTGGATCAATGAACCAGTTAGGACAAGTTCAGCCAATTGGTGGTGTAAATGCAAAGATTGAAGGCTTCTATGATGCTTGTAAATTACAAGGGCTAACGGGTAAGCAAGGTGTCATTATTCCTCGTCAAAACATGCAGCATTTAATGTTACGCCAAGATGTAATCGATGCTGTTCGAAGCGGCCAATTCCATATTCATGCGATTGACACGATTGATCAGGCACTTGAAATCTTAATGGCTCGCCCAGTAGGTACACTTGATAAAAAAGGTAAATACAGCAAACACTCAATTTATGCGGCTGTAATGGAACAACTTGAGTACTGGCAAGCGATTGAAGATGGCGCTGAAGTTGAAGAGGAACCAAAAAAGAAAAAGAAAAATAAGAAAAAAATCAAGAAGCATGAAGAGCTTACGGCGGAAGATCTGCCGCAAGAAAGTGTAGAGGAAGTTGCAACCTTAAAACAAAAGTAATAAAAAGGGCCTGTAATAAACAGGCCCTTTTACTTTTAGTCTTAGAAAATTAGCGGACGATTTGGATCGCTCGCCCTCCTGCTAACTGACTAAAATATTGTTTAAGTGCTTCAACACAGCGCTGAATTTTCATGGGTTGTTGATCATGCTTGGCAACTTCTGCATACAACGTAAAAGTTGGCAATTTCCAATCAGGCATGAGTTCAATCAAAGAACCATTTTTTAACTCTTTTTGAGCATCCAAATATAAAATTCGTGCAATACCATGCCCTTGCTGACATAACGCTTTTGCAACTTGTAAATTATTGCTCTGCAAACGGCTTTGCATTTCAACATTAAGCGTTTCACCCGTTTTTACATGTTGAAAATGGAAATTGTGTGATTCATTCATCACATTAATCGACAACAGCTCGTGATCTCTTAAATCATGAGGATGTACAATTGGACTCGATTGATTTAAATAACTTGGAGAAGCTACTAAAATTTGATCGACAAAAGCCATTGGAATGACAGAGCTACTTTCTTCTACCGGAGTAGAACTCATGCGTACTGCAATATCAATTCGCTCTTCAATTAAGTCGATATAACGATGCCCAACTTCAAAATGCACAGATAAACCGCGATGAGCTGACATCCAGTGAGATAATGCAGGAATGAGGTGTTGAACTGCTAAATCAGGAGTTGTTGCGATACGCAAATCCCCAATTAAGTCATCCCTCAATTCATTAATTCTGATTTTTCCCCTTTCAGCAGCTGCCAACATTTCTTGACAGCTTGAAAAAAAAGCCTGTCCGGCTTCTGTCAAACTAAGTTTACGAGTGGAGCGGTGTAATAGAATTACGTCCATTTCATGCTCAAGGGAGCGAATCTGCTGGCTCACTGCACTTGTTGTAATTCCTAATTCACGTGCCGCACCACTGAATGAACTTTTTTCAACCACACAAGCAAAAACACCCATCGCACGAAGCTGATCTAACATAGGTTTCCTCAAATCTAATTCTAAATTTATAAAAAAATGCTTATTGTTGTAATGAAAGCAACCAATTATATTATACGAGGAAACCTAAGTTTTATGCATTAGCTATTTTGGTAAAAGATTTATAGGATTAATTGGTTTTCCATCCAGACGGATCTGGAACTCAAGCATGACCTGAGATGCCCCAGTAGAACCCATTTCGGCAATTTTTTGTCCAGCAGTTACATTGTCACCGCTTTTCACCAACATCTTGCTATTGTGAGCATAGGCACTGATATAACCATCAATATGCTTAATTAAAACCAGATTACCATATTCTTTTAAGCCATCCGCTGCGTACACAACTTGACCATCCGCTGCGGCATAAATAGGATCGCCCTGATTTCCACCATAACGGATTCCTTTGACATTATTTGCCAAATTAAAGCCTTGAATCACTGGTCCATTGGTCGGTTTTATCCAGCGTAAGCTAGAATTTGGTGCAACCGAAGTCACTGTCGTATTCGTTGACGGTGCAGTCGTTGCAGGCGGAGTTACTGGGGTAACAGGTTGTGTAGTTGGTAAAGCAATCGTTTGACGCTTGATTTGCTCAGGCTGCGCCATAACTTGCGTAGATACCGTTCTTGGTGAAGAACCTTTCTTCAAACGTAAAGACTGATTAACATAAATACGATATGGTGGAGCAATATCATTCATTTCAGCAATACTGATATAGTCCAGACCATAACGCATTGCGATACCACTTAAAGTATCACCTGAACGAACTGTGTAATAGTTAGGGGCCATTGCATAGCGAGAACTATTATTAATTTGTGGTTTAGAAGCACATCCCGCCATAACCGCAGTAAAGCCTACTGCTACAGACAACATCATAATTTTCATTATTTTGTCTTTTTGGATATGCACTCTGCTTTGTTGCCCAATTAAATGCATTGATCTCCCTCACTAAATGCTACAAATCATTTCGGCTAAGAGTACCAAAAAAGTAAGAGGAAACACGTTCCTCTTTTTCTTTATTCACAAAGTTATAACATTTGAAGCAGATTATTGACTCAAACTGAGCTGTAAATCTTCTAAAACGGCGTAATTTGTTGCATCCATTTGAATCGGTGTAACACTTACATAACCATTTGCAACCGCAAAGAAATCAGATTGAATTTGACTTGAAACACGCTGCGGATCTGTAACCGCCTCACCTGCTAAACCAATCCAGTAAACTTGACGACCTCGTGGATCGACGTGACTAGTAATTGGTTTAGATTGAGCACGACGTCCTTGATACGTAATCTGTGCTCCTTTTAACTGTGGCACATCAGGAATATTGACATTAAAGATATGTCTTGGCGGCAAAGCTGGTAAACCACTTGCGATAAAATCATGTACCCACTGCGCTGCTTGAGCATAATCTTCTTTATTGTTATAGGCACGCACATCAGGACCTGCTAAAGACACGGCAATTGCGGGTTGTTTCATTAAACGGCCTTCAAATGCAGCCCCTACCGTTCCTGAATATAAAACGTCATCACCCAAGTTTGCGCCACTATTGATTCCGCTTACGACCAAATCGAACTCAAAATCAAACAAACCATTCATGGATAAATAAACACAATCTGCTGGTGTACCGTTTACTGCCCAGACATCCTCGGCAATTTGAATTGGGCGTAATGGTCGATCCAATGTTAATGCACTAGAGAAACCACTTCTTTCACTTTCCGGTGCAACCACAACCACGCGTCCAAGCGGTTTTAATGCTTCAGCTAAAGCCTGTATACCTGGCGCAAAAACACCGTCATCATTCGCAATTAAAATATTCACTAAAATCTTTCTCTACAAATAAACCTAAAGGTTTTCACAATTGAATTATTTGTTGAATTATATATATTTATGCCTCCATAGCATTATAAAATTGTGAAAAAATGAAAACTTTCGCTCCTTTTTTTCAGGTATTGGGGATCAGTATCACATTGTGTACGCAAGCGGTTTTTGCAGATGAGGACATTTCAACACAAGAGGCTGATAGCTTAATTAAAGATGACATTGCCGCAACGCAAGTTTTACAGGAAATCTGCCCAGCTTTCGTCGGAACAAATAAAAAACTTGAGTCAAATGCTCAAAAAATTATTGCAATGTATCTAAGTGGTTATTCAAATAAATCAATGACCTTAAATACTCTACAAAACGATGCTGAGTTTAAAACTCTATTAAATGAAGCACGTCTTGCGGCAAAACAAATGGATCATCATGAACAACATGAGCTCTGCGAAGAGATCGTCAATTATAAAGAATAGATCTTGCTCTTTTTAGATATAGGGATTTATTCATTTTTGGTTTTCTGCTTGGTATTAAGCAGAAAACCAACATAACAATACATTTTTTCCATTTTTTTAAAATCTAAATTGGTTAAGCTAACCGCATATTTAAAAATTTTATTTTGAGTTATCGATGTTTATGAAGAAAAGCTTAGTTCAATCGCTCTCTTTGGTTTTACTTATGAGCATGGCAACAGTTGGTTTCGCTGCTGATAAGAAGAAAACAACTGAGAAGAAAACCGAAAATGAAAATGTTGTTGAAGTGACTCCACAACAAGGCACAACTCCTGAAGAATTAGCTGCAATTCAAGTGCTTTCTGAAATTTGCCCAAGTTTGATTGGTAAAAAAGATACCGATTTTGCTCAAGGCTATGAACGCTTAGTGAAAGACTATCTACCAAATGAAGCGGATGCCGTTTCTGCATTAGAAAAACGTAGCAAAGACAAAGGTTTCAAAAAATACTTAAAAGAAGCGCGTAAAGATGCAAAAGCTGCGGGTGATGAGCAAAATACATTAGTTTGCCAAGACGTGAAAGCATATCAATCGCAAAACTAAATTAGTAAAAAACTCTTGAGTTACAATACTGTTTGAAAAAGCCGACTTCCCCCATAGAAGTCGGCTTTGCTTTATCCTAAAATGCTAGGCTCTTCTGCTTCATACAAGATATTGGAATTACCTAGAATGACTCGAAAAAGCGCTATTGCTGCACTACTCCTCTTACCAAGTTTTTCTTATGCAGCAACTGTCTTATCAGCTCCGCCAGAATTAAATAATAAGTCTTATGTATTAATGGATTATGAGACAGGACAAATTCTCGCTTCTAAAAATGAAAACGAAAAGCTTGCACCTGCTTCTATGACAAAAATGATGACCAGTTACATCATTGAACAAAAATTATTAAAAGGTGAACTGACTGAAAATGAGCAGGTTCGTATGAACGAGTCTGCGTGGTGTAAAGGAAGTAGTTCTGAATCATGTATGTATGTCCCTTTAAACGGTACAGCGACTGTTCTAGAAATGCTCCGCGGTATTATTATTCAGTCAGGTAATGATGCATCGAAAGCAATGGCTGAACATATTGCCGGAAATGAAGGCACGTTTGCTCATATGATGAATCAGGAAGCAAAACGTATCGGCATGGTAAACACTCAGTTTATTAACTCAACCGGTATGCCTGCTGAAGGTCACTATTCAACTGCAAAAGATATGGCTGTCTTAGCGCAACATATTATTAAAGACAGTTCAAAATACTATCCAATTTACTCTGAAAAAGAATTTACTTTTAATGGTATTAAACAAGGTAACCGTAATGCCTTGCTTTACACAGACCCAAGTGTAGATGGTTTAAAAACGGGCCATACAGATGAAGCGGGCTACTGCTTAACTACGTCAAGTAAACGTGGTCCAATGCGTTTAATTTCAGTGATTTTTGGTACCCCAAGCATGTCTGAACGTGCAGATCAAACGCGTACATTACTGGCTTGGGGCTTTGCTAATTTTGAAACTGCAAATGTTCAACCAGCGAATCAAGTTCTTGCAAAAGCAAAAGTTTGGTTTGGTAAAGAAGATGAAGTTCAAGTTGGTTTGGCTGAAAACTTTAGTGTGACTATGCCTAAAGGTAAAGCTGATGGCATTAAAACTCAGTTAGTGGTTCAACCTAACTTAAATGCACCACTTCAAAAAGGTCAGGTTGTGGGCAAACTTGTTGCTAGCCTAGATGGCAAAGTAATTGCTGAGAAACCTTTAGTTGCATTAAAGCCAGTTGAAGAAGCAAGCTTCTTTGCTCGTTTAATCGACCATATCAAACAATTCTTCAGCAACTTATTCTAATTTTTGAATAGGTGAATTAAGCACTCATGCTATTTAGCCTGAGTGCTTTTTTATTTTATAATTCGACTAAATTTTATTTTGATACTCATCATGGCAAAGAACATTCGTCCTTATCTTGAACACCACCCTCAAGTAGATGCAACCTGTTATATCGATGACATGGCTGTTGTGGTGGGTGACGTTAGCTTAGCTGAAAATGTCTCTGTCTGGCCTTTTGCAGTCATCCGTGGTGACGTAAATAGTATTCAAATTGGTAAAAACAGTAACGTACAAGACCATTGTATGTTGCACGTTAGCCATAAAAATGATGCAAAACCGAATGGTTCACCTCTGATTGTTGGTGAAGATGTAACCGTTGGCCACCACGTAACTTTACATGGCTGTACTATCGGTAACCGTGTTTTAGTCGGTATTAACACCGTTATTCTAGATGACGTGGTTATTGAAGATGATGTAATGATTGGGGCAGGCAGTTTAGTGCCACCACGCAAAGTCTTAAAAAGTGGTTATCTCTATGTAGGAAGCCCTGTACAACAAGTGCGCCCACTGACTGAAAAAGAACTCGCATTTCTTCCTTATTCAGCAAGACATTATGTAAAAGTGCAAAATAATCATAAAGCTGCACAAGCAAATCACGATTAATTATGTATCTTGATGGTAAGTAGTAAAATTTCTGATTTTTAAACAATATGGTTTTGTAGTATTGCTCATATCGTTTAGCAGATCACCGTAGCCAAAAACCCCTAAATTTCGTATTATACGTCTTTTAAATCATGGTGCTTTTTTATGGCCGCATGGACTCCTCATGTCACTGTTGCTACAGTCGTAGAAAAAGACGGACGCTATCTTTTTGTAGAAGAGCATAGCGAAGGTTTTGTACACACAGTATTTAACCAACCTGCCGGTCATGTGGAATGTGGCGAGTCATTAACAGAAGCTGCTATTCGTGAAACCTTAGAAGAAACAGGACATCATGTTGAAATTGATGCCTTGCTTGGTATTTATACTTATACCCCACCCATGTTTCCCGATCGCACATATTACCGCTTCTGTTTTTTAGCGCATGTGACTCAAGTTGAAAATAATCCTCAACTTGATACAGATATTGTCGCTGCTGTGTGGATGACACCAGATGAGCTCAAAGAATCTGCCCGTGCCCGTAGTCCTCTTGTGCTAAAAGCAGTTGAAGATGCCATGAAAGGCCACCATTATCCTCTATCGCTTATTTATGAGCACCCCTTCTCTCCCTCATTAACTTCTCATTTGGATGCCTAGTCCTATGCAACAACGTGTCATCGTCGGTATGTCTGGTGGTGTAGACTCTTCTGTTTCTGCAGCACTTTTACTTCAACAGGGTTATCAAGTTGAAGGTCTTTTCATGAAGAACTGGGAGGAAGACGACGGCACGGAATACTGTACAGCAATGGAAGACCTAGCCGATGCTCAAGCAGTAGCTGATAAAATTGGTATTAAGCTTCACACAGCAAACTTTGCTATGGAATATTGGGATCGAGTGTTTGAACTTTTCCTAGCTGAATATGCGGCTGGTCGCACACCAAACCCAGATATTTTATGTAATAAAGAAATTAAGTTCCGTGCATTTTTAGATCATGCTATGACTTTAGGCGCAGATTTTATTGCGACTGGTCATTATGCACGTCGTGGTGAAACTGCATATAACTCTAAAGGCGAAGCATATGCACCATTATTACGTGGTGTAGATAACAATAAAGACCAAACCTATTTCTTGCACGCTGTTCATGGTAGAGAAATTAATAAAACTTTATTCCCTGTAGGTGAAATCGAAAAACCTGAAGTTCGCCGAATTGCTGAAGAACTTGATCTTGCTACAGCTAAGAAAAAGGACTCAACAGGAATCTGTTTTATTGGGGAACGTCGTTTTAATGACTTCCTTAAACAATATTTGCCCGCTCAACCGGGGAAAATTGTACTTGATACAGGTAAAGAAGTTGGTGAACATCACGGTCTGATGTACTATACGCTCGGTCAGCGTGGTGGAATTGGTCTAGGTGGTTTGAAAGGTGCAGCTGAGGGTGCCTGGTTCGTACTACATAAAGATCTAGATAATAATCGCCTCGTTGTTGGTCAGGGACATGAACATCCACTCATGCAAAGCACTCAGCTTTGGAGTGAGTCAATTGACTGGGTAGCGGGTGAACAAAATATTCCTGTTGAAGGATTACGCTGCACAGCTAAAACACGCTACCGTCAACCTGATCAGGCATGTACAATTTTTATTGATGAAAACACTGAACACGGTGTACGCGTAGAGTTTGATGAACCTCAGCGTGCTGTTACACCGGGTCAAAGCGTTGTATTTTATTCAGATGAAGTTTGCTTAGGCGGGGGTGTCATTCACCATACAAATGCCCCTACACCAAATTTTATTTAAGGGAATGAATGGCATGGTGGAGTTACCATTTCAACAATCACAAGCCTTGAATGTTCGACAAAACCGTGCCCTTGCCTTGGCTGGGGTATTTCAGGCCACCCAGCTTACTCATATGACAGCGATGACGGGTCAACAAAGTATTGGTGAAAGTGGTAACTTCTATTTTGAGCTGTTAATTAAAGCGAGTTTAAATATTCGCCCTACAGCCAATAATGGTGTTCAAACCTTAGATTTTTTTAATCAGTTGGCTGATATTTCTTTAGGGCTTAAAACACTCGAAAATTGTATTACTCAACCTTTTTCAAACATGCCTAAATCTCGACTTCCAAAAATGGGCACAGCCAAACTTCCAATGTCCTACGCGATGTCGCTTTTACAGCTAGAGAAAAAGGTTTATAGCAATCCTGAATATGTCGCAATCATCGAGAAAGCTCAGCAGAAAATTTTAAAACAGCTTTCTTTTTTTGATAATAACTATTTACATCCAAGCATTTTAGCCAATTTGGCACAAACTTATGTTGATACTGCCGGGCAGATTAATCCACGCATTTTAGTTCGTGGTAATGCAGAAGCATTTAAAGATACCAACCATACTAACCGCATCCGTGCTTGTCTGTTTACTGGCTTGCAAATGGCCCATTTATGGCGACAACTCGGCGGTAGTTCATGGAACATGATTTTTAGCAAACGTAAATTGCTACAGGATATTCAAGCACTTGCTCGTTTACAGTACCAAGTCATTTAAGACTATAAACGAGATTTTTTTAGTTTTATGTTTATTCCAACATTAAGGAATCGTTATGAACGCTTTAACCGCTCTATCACCATTAGATGGACGTTATGCCAGCAAATGTGATGCGCTACGCCCTTTTCTTTCTGAGTTTGGTTTAATCCATGCTCGTGTCACTGTAGAAGTGCGTTGGTTACAAGCACTTTCTAACCGTCCAGAAATTGTTGAAGTTGCTCCTTTCTCAAACGAAACAAACGCAGCTTTAGATGCAATTGTTAGCAACTTCTCTGAAGAAGATGCTAACCGCATTAAAGAAATTGAACGTACAACTAACCATGATGTAAAAGCAGTTGAGTATTTCTTAAAAGAGAAGATTGCGGGTATTACTGAATTACAAAATGCGGGCGAGTTCATTCACTTCGCATGTACTTCAGAAGACATCAACAACTTGTCTCACGCGCTTATGCTTAAAAACGGTCGTGAAGTTTTAGTATCAAGCATGAAGCAAATCCTAAATGCGATCTCTGCTTTGGCAACCACTCACGCAGAACAACCAATGTTGTCTCGTACACACGGTCAAACTGCTAGCCCGACTACTTTGGGTAAAGAGATGGCGAACGTGGCATACCGTTTAGCTCGTCAAATCAAACAATTTGAAAATGTTGAGTTACTTGGCAAAATCAATGGTGCTGTAGGTAACTACAACGCGCACTTATCTGCTTATCCAGATGTTGACTGGGCTGCACATGCTCAAGCTTTTGTTGAATCTTTAGGTTTAACATTCAACCCTTACACGACACAAATCGAACCACATGACTACATGGCAGAGTTGTTTGATGCGTTACGTCGTTTCAATACGATTTTGATCGACTTTAACCGTGACGTATGGGGCTACATCTCTCTAGGTTACTTCAAACAAAAATTGAAAGAAGGCGAAGTTGGTTCATCAACAATGCCACACAAAGTTAACCCTATTGACTTTGAAAACTCTGAAGGTAACTTAGGTATTGCAAATGCAGTATTAGCTCACTTAGGCGAAAAATTACCAATTTCTCGCTGGCAGCGTGACTTAACTGACTCAACTGTATTACGTAATATGGGTGTCGGTTTTGCGCAAAGCTTAATTGCTTTCGATGCGTGTTTAAAAGGTGTTGGTAAACTTGAGTTAAATGCAAACCGTTTAAATGAAGATTTAGACCAAGCTCAAGAAGTTTTAGCTGAACCAATTCAAACTGTAATGCGTCGCTACAACATTGAAAAACCATATGAGAAGTTAAAAGCATTAACTCGTGGTCAAGCAATGACCCGTGACATGATGGTTAATTTCGTAAATGGTGACGAACTTTCTCAAGTACCAAGCGAAGAACGCGCACGTTTAGCTGAGCTTACGCCTGCAACTTACACAGGTAATGCAGCTGAACAAGCGAAACAAATTAACGATTTAATTAGCAAAATCTAATTAAAAAGTTTACAAAAAGCGGAGCTTAGGCTTCGCTTTTTTATTACACTGATATAAATCACAATAAAGTCTTCATAAAATGATCGAAAAACAATTCAAACTAAAACACTATACTGCTCTTGGCCTGCTTTTGATTGCAATTGTCATCTCAGGTATTCAGCCTCTTGAATTCGAAGCTTATTTACTTCATCAAGCTGGCACTGTTTTCATGTTGATTTTGCTCTTTGTTATTTTTAAAAAGATTGGGCTCGACTTTTTAAGTTTTACTTTTTATTTGCTGTTTTTGCTCATCCATATTATCGGTGCGCACTATTTGTATTCATACGTTCCGTACAATGATTGGATACAGCAGGTGTTCCATTTCAACTTAGATCAATATATGGGTTGGTCCCGTAATATGTATGATCGTTTAGTTCATCTTGCTTATGGCATTTTGCTCTACCCTCTTATTTATCGTGTTTTTCAAGTATGGTTACCCTCAGCAAAACCATTTAGTCTATTTTTACTAGTGGTTCAATTCGTAATGGCATCAAGCGTTTTATATGAACTTATTGAATGGGCAATTGCAATTGGATTATCACCTGAAGAAGCCGAAAATTATAATGGGCAACAAGGTGACATGTGGGATGCACATAAAGATATGCTATTAGCAACGATTGGGGCGATTATCTATGGACTTCCTGCACTAGTGCTTCCCTCTAAAACAAATAACTCATAAATAAAAAAGCGCTCATTGAGCGCTTTTTTTAAGACCAATTTAAACGACAGGATTCGTCTGTTCTAAGAGGTTTTGTAAAACAGAAGAAGTTGTATCAGGTAAAACATGCTCAAGATGAGCTGTCGTATTGCTAGCGTTGGTAGTTATATCACTTTGATCATTTACTTGCGTAGGCTTTAGTGCTGTTGATGATAAAAGAGTTTCAATTGGGTCTGGTTCACTAGAGGCAGAACTTTTTAACAAATCATCTATTGGTACAGATTTATGCTGCTGACTGTCCGCTTCATTCGTTGTGTTTTGGACTAACTTTAATGTATTTAGGCCAACGCTATCAGCAACAGATACAGTTTCTGCATGAGCAGTATCAACTGCTGCATCACTTAAGCTCGCAGTCTTTGGAGCAACCACATAAAACGTAAATGGCGAACTCACTTCACTTGTAAGCCCTGCAGCATCTGTTTGCATTAAAGTAATGGTATGTTTCCCTAAGGCTAAATCTTTATCTAGTGTGAATGACCAAGTCTTACTAGTACCTAAATCACCTACTTTAATAATTGAGATGGCTACCCCATTATCGTAAATAGTCAAAGTCGCATTGGATTCAACTTGAACAGTAAATTTTGGTTTGGCATCATCAGTTTCAGAACCAGCTAGGATTGCCCCCTTTAAAGCCCCCACATCATCATCTAAACTTTTTAAAACAGGCTTAGCTGGTGGAATCGTATCTTTATCACTGCCAACAATTTCCAGCGCAGTAGACTTATTCCCTGAACTGTCGATTGCTATTACAGAACCTTTCGAGCTATCGGTTAAAGCAGGTGAAATCGTAATTGTAAATTTACCATTTGCATCTGCTGTACCAGTACCGATAACCTTATCAGCTGAGTTTTTGATCTCGATTTTTGCATTGGGTTCAGCTGTACCAGTAACAGAGGTGCCATCCGCATTCACTTGAGCGGTAGGCTTATCTGGCGCTATAGTGTCATAGCCAGAGGAAATTTCTAAAGGTTTAGATGCATTACCTGCTGTATCTTCAACAATAACCGTTACCTTTTGTGATTCTTTTAAAGCAGAAGAAAGCGTAATTTGAAACTCGCCTTGAGCGTTTGCCGTGCCAGTTCCAATCACTTTACCATCAGCATCTTTTATTTGAACTTTTGCATTAGGTTCAGTTTGTCCTTCAACCTTAGTGCCTTCTTTATTTACTTCAACTAAAGGAGCATCTGGAGCAAAAGTATCCTTTCCTGCAATGATTTTAGTTGGCTCAGATTTATTGCCGGCTGCGTCTTCTGCAATAACTTTTCCACCTGCTTCACTCGTCAATGGAGAAGTAAGTTTTAAAGAAAAAATACCCTCTTTATTCGCAGTTACAGTACCCAATATCTTACCGCTAGCGTCATAAACAGTAATTTTTGCATTTGCTTCAGCTTTACCAGTTAACAATGAACCATCTTCACTTAACTGGGCTTGTGGGGCATCGGGAGCAATTGTGTCTTTACTACCAGTCACAGTACCTGCTTTAGACATATTACCAGCAGCATCCTCAGCAAAAACATTTAATTTATTTCCATTTGCTAAAGGTTTATCGAGTTTAATTGTAAAATTACCGCTTGCATCTGCGACCCCTGTTGCGACTGTATTTCCAGCAGCATCTTTAAGATAAATTTTTGCATTAGCTTCTGCTTTACCATTAACCGTAACAGTATCATCGGCAACGGTAGCCGTCGGTGCAGCAGGCGGTAAGATATCTACAGGTCCTGAAGAGTCATCTTTGTCATCTTTATCAAATGCCCAGAGGTATAAACCTTCAGCGGCTAAAACTGCTAAGCCTGCTTTTAGGACATTGCCCATCGAAAAAGTTGGGGACTCATCGACTGCCATTGTCGCAGCTGGTTGACTCGTGCTGGTATAGGCTAAATCTGTGACATGGTTTAGACCTGTATAGTCAATCACCTTACCTTGAGCATCAAATTGTGCTTCGACAAATTTTCCATGTTCAGTCGGAAAAACAAGTGAATGATCTGTCGTATTATTTGCTTCATTAAAGAAGTTTTCTAAAACAAGCGTTTCACCATTTTTCAAATGGATCACTAAGTTTCCACCTTGTTTAACCATTGATGCAATATCTTGTTGGCTCACACCAATCTGGATAATTGCAGGTTGGTTTAAAACCACTTTACTGAGCTGACCATCTTGCAGAACGTCCAAACCCTCTTTGGATGCCACAATTATTCTTGTCATTATTTCCTGTCCTAAATTTCAGTTATATTTTTAAATGTCTAACTTTTTAAATGTTTCATCTAAAAGCTATTTTATTGCTGCTTAAAATATCAAAACCATGTGTTTATCACAATTCAAAAAGTATATTTATCAATATTTATTTTTTACTTTCTATTAAAAATCTAAATATATTTAACCAGACAACTTTGAATATTAACTTTATAAAAAAACCAGCATTTAAGCTGGCCTTTTATAAAATTAGAACTAGATAAACTTATAGTTTTGGATCACGTACTTGCACAAGCGTCGTGTTCGCTTTTGCAAGGCTCTCCATTACTTTACTCATTACAGCAGGAATCAAACCATCTGCCATTTGTGCCGCTTGCAAACCTAGCTTCTCACCCAAGGTCGCTTTCTTACGTGTATTAATGACGTATACATCATGTTGAGGCAATAAACCCAGTAGATATTCATCAGATGTTTGTAATTTATCAACAAGGTTTAGATCTAGCGCATCTTCACCATACCAATGTTCACCTGTAGCCACCTTATCGACATTCAGCTGTGGGCGATACTTTTCTACAAAGTGTTTAAATAAAACATGGGTTTGTTGGAGTTCTTCTTCGAACTTCGCTTTACCTTCTGGGGTATTTTCGCCAAACATGGTGACTGTACGTTTATACTGCCCTGCTGTGTAAAGCTCAAAATCTACATTATGCTCTTTCAAAAGACGATTAAAGTTTGGAACTTGAGCCACTACCCCAATCGAACCCACAATTGCAAAGGGTGCAGTAATAATTTCATTTGCAATACATGCCATCATATAGCCACCACTCGCAGCGACCTTGTCTACACAGATGGTTAAATGGAAGCCTGCATCACGTAAACGAACCAGTTGAGCCGCTGCTAAGCCATAACCATGGACCATACCACCTGGGCTTTCAAGACGAACGACAACACGGTCACGCCCTGCTTTAGCAGTTGCTAAAATAAGAGTAATTTCTTCACGTAAGTTTTCAACTGCGGAAGCTTGAATATCGCCTTTGAAATCTAAAACAAAAATTTTCTGATTATTTTTACGGCGAATTTTAGCCTCTTTAGCAAGTTGTTGAGCTAATTGTAAAAGTTCTAAACGGCTTGCCGTAGTTTGTGCAATTTTTTTTCTCTGTTCATTTACACGCGCATTTAAATGACTAACACGTATTTCCGCAGGGAGTTTAGGCAAATGGAATAACATAAAATTCTAAGCTCATAAGTTTATCTTTATAGCCTTAAGATGTGGTCCTTTTGATTAAAATTCAATAGCGATTTTGCAAAATAGAGTCATTTTCATTTATAAAATAAAAAAAGAGCACTTGGCTCTTTTTCTTTTATTGATGATTAATCAACCGAAGCGCCCAGTGATATATGCTTCCGTTAACTGATGATCGGGTTGAGTAAAGACTTTTTCAGTTGAGTTGACTTCAATTAAATCACCTAAATGGAAATAAGCAGTACGATCAGAAACACGTGCCGCTTGTTGCATTGAGTGAGTCACAATCACAATTGTGTATTGATTCGACAATTCAGAAATGAGTTCTTCTACTTTTGCTGTTGCAATTGGATCGAGTGCAGAACATGGCTCATCCATTAAAATCACTTCAGGACTAACGGCAATGGTACGTGCAATACATAAACGCTGTTGCTGACCACCGGATAAACCTGTGCCTGGTTGGTTTAAACGGTCTTTAACCTCATCCCACAAACCAGCTTTACGTAAGCTATTTTCAACGATTTCTTCTAGGTCGTACTTATCACGTGCTAAACCATGAAGTTTTGGGCCATAAGCCACGTTGTCGAAAATAGATTTAGGGAATGGATTTGGCTTTTGGAATACCATACCTACCTGAGCACGCAATAACACAACGTCTAGGTTTGGATCATAAATATTGTGATTATCGAGGGTAATTTTACCTGTTACACGGCAACCATCAATGGTGTCATTCATACGGTTTAAAGTACGAAGAAACGTTGATTTACCACACCCTGACGGACCAATAAACGCAATTACTTCGTTTTGGTAAATGTCTAGATCAATACCTTTAATGGCTTCAAAATCACCATAGTAAACATGGGCATCTTGTGCACTAATCTTGATTTCGGTTGAGTTCTGCTTTTTTGAAGTTTGTGGTTCAAAATGCGAAACATACGAAGTGCCATGATTCAGCGGTTTGTCTGTAAATTGCGATTGTTCAGTATTCACTAACTTATCCTTTTCTAAGGAATTCGTAATATCAATAGTATTCATGATTTATCCTCTATTACCAACGCACTTCGAACTTTTTACGTAACCAAATTGCAAGACTGTTTAAACCAATCATTAATGCAAGTAGTACGATAATCGCAGCGGCAGTACGGCCTTCGAAGAAGTTACGCAACTCATTACCTTGCCATAAGTAAACTTGGACAGGTAAAGCAGTTGCTTGATCAAATGGTGTTGTTGGAATACTTGCAACGAATGCACTCATCCCGATTAAAAGTAAAGGTGCGGTTTCACCAAGTGCATGGGCAACCCCAATAATTGCCCCTGTCATAATGCCTGGTAATGCCAACGGTAAAACATGATGGAAAATAGTTTGGAACTTAGAAGCTCCTAAACCAAGTGCAGCTTGTCGAATAGAAGGTGGCACTGCTTTTAATGAGGCACGAGTTGTAATAATGACTGTCGGTAATGTCATTAAGCTTAAAACCAACCCACCTACCAGCGGAGCTGATAGAGGTAAGTGCATCCAGCCAATGAAGATTGCAGCGCCAAGTAAACCAAATACGATAGAAGGAACAGCAGCAAGGTTATTAATGTTGACTTCAATAATGTCGGTCAGAACATTTTTTGGAGCAAACTCTTCAAGATAGATTGCGCTAGCAACACCGATTGGAATCGCAATAATGATTACAATCAGCATCATGAACAATGAACCCATGAATGCACCTGCCAGACCACTGATTGCTGGTGAACTACGTGAGTCAGGGTTCTTAAATAAGTTCAAGTTAAATGTACTTTCAAGAACGCCTTTTGCTTTTAGATCATCTGCAAGCTTACGCACTTCTGGATCAAGTTGTTGCTGATCATCTGGCAATGAACGATCAATATTACCTTTTAACCAAACATCGACATTCGCATCGCCCAAGAAAGTAATATTTTCTTTTTTACCAATGAGTGATGGATCTGCAAAAACCATATCACGTAAGCGATAAGCTTCTGAGCTTGCATATAAGCTACTTAAGTAATCGCGTTGTGATGCAAGTGCAGGATCTTTAGCAATCATTCCATTTACAATGATGCCATCCCAATCCACCATACCCATTTTAGTTTGCCAATCCACATAACGTTCTTGGTAATGAGCCGGTGTTTCACCTTGAGTACGTACAGGTACTGGCCCTGCATCAATGACTTTAGGATCAAAGTAAATTGGAACATTCATACTGGTCTGCCAAAAAGCTGGTAGACCTTTTGCCAAAATGCTACCGAACAAGAGAGCAACGAATGCAAGACCAATAATAACTGCCGAGAAACCCGCAAAGCGGAAAGCTTTTTCTTTGCGATGGCGTTTAGCCAAAGATTTTTCAATAACCTGTTTACGTCGTTCACGTGTTTCAGCAGCAGCTTTCGGATCAAATACGTTCTGATCCATAGGAGACGATGTATTTGATGTACTCATTCGTATTGCTCACGGTATTTACGCACAATGTACAGTGCTACAATGTTTAATCCCAAGGTAATCACAAATAGTGTTAGACCTAGCGCAAATGCAACCAATGCTTGTGGACTTGAGAAGTCTGTATCTCCGGTCAACTGCTTTACAATAGTTACGGTCACAGTCGAAACAGCTTCAAATGGATTTGCGTGTAAAAGTGGACTGTTCCCTGCTGCTAAAACCACAATCATGGTTTCCCCAACAGCACGAGAGACTGCCAATAAGAAAGCACCTGTAATACCCGGTAAAGCTGCTGGTAATACGACTTGACGAATTGTTTCAGACTTAGTCGCACCAAGTCCTAAAGAACCATCACGCAGTGCACGCGGGACTTGAGTAATAATGTCATCAGACAAAGATGAAACGAATGGGATAATCATAATCCCCATGACAAAACCAGCAGTTAAAGCACTCGTCGCATTAATCTCTAAACCAATAGAAGCGCCTGCTGCTTTAAAGAAGGGTCCAATAATCATCATGGCAAATACACCATAAACAATTGTTGGAATACCAGCTAATACTTCAATTGTTGGTTTCGCCCATGAACGGAACCATGGTGAAGCATATTCAGCTAAATAAATTGCAATCATTAATCCAACTGGTACAGCAACGAGTAGAGCGATACCACTGACCATGAGCGTACCCCATAGCAATGGTAATAAACCATAACTGCCTTCAGCATTACCAGAAGTACTAAAGCCCGGATTCCACTCTGTACCAAAGAAAAAGTCTACTGGACTAACAAAACGGAAGAAGTGCATTGCTTCGCCAAACATCGACATTACGATACCGATGGTGGTTAAAATCGCTACACCCGAACATAAAATCAAAGCAACGTTAATGGCACGCTCAACTTGGTTACGAGCACGGTATTGTTGATTGATTTTTTTCTTTGCCCACACTAAACCAAGTAAAGCTGCACAAACGACAACAGCAAATTTGGCAAAAGAGCCAATGGTTTGAAATTTTGCAAACTGTTGAGCAGCTGCTAATTCATAAGCAGCTGGTTTATCACTTACACCAAAACCTGAAGCGATTGATTGAACACGATCAATCAGTACACTTCTGCCTGCTTCATCAAGCGAAGCACTTACAGACGCTGGAATATTATTAAAAATAATATGATTTAAAATACTTGGTTCAACCAAGTTCCAAATGATCAAAATTAAAAAAGCAGGGATACCGCACCAAAGACCAACCAGTGCGCCATAATAACCAGGACGAGAATGTAATGTCGCCGAGTTGCTTCCCTTACCTGCTATGTTACGGCTCTTTCTCAGCCCAAGTTGATATGCGATGGCCACAAGGGCTAACAACACACCGATAAGTAGCAGATTCATGTACTCTCCACTGTTTTCTCAATTGTCATAATTTGGAAAAACAAGTTAGACAAAAAGGCTGATGAACCCTTAAGATCACCAGCCTTCATTCAAACTAACTTATTTAACAGTTTTACCTGCTTTAAAGTCAGCCAAAACTTTTGCACGTTCAGCATCAGACATCGCGATTAAACCATCACGCTCAGCTTTAGAACCTTTACCAGTCGCTTTTTTGCTTAGGAAATATTCTACATATTGCGGTAAGCCTTTAACTGATTTTAAGTGTTCACCTTTCACGTAGAAGTACAATGGACGAGATACAGGGTATGTACCATTCAATACTGTCTTCTCAGATGGAACAACGTTGTTTACTGTTGCCACACGTAACTTGTCACGGTTCATGTCATAGAAACTTAAACCAAACACACCTACTGCACTTGGAGAAGTTTTTAAGCGAGCCAATGTTTCTGTATAGTCGCCAGCGATTTCAATTACACGGCCATCTTTACGGAAAGTAGAACATGCTTTCTTCTGAGCATCTTTGTCTAAGCTCTTGAAGTATTCATATGCTTCACAACCAGCTTCAACCATTTTTTCTTGGAAAACTTCACGAGTACCATGGTTAGATGCAGGGATTACAAGAGTAATCGGCTCATTTGGAAGTGTTTTATCAATTTGGTTCCAGTTTGTATATGGGTTTGGAACTAATTTACCTTTTGAAGGTAACTGTGCAGCTAAAGCAGCGAACACATGGTAAGGTTTTAATTTATAAGCTGCTTTGTTTGAGTTAGACGCAAATACGATACCGTCGTAACCAATTTTAATTTCTTGGATTTGTTTTACACCAGCTTTGTTACAAGCTTCAATTTCAGTGCTTTTAATTTTACGAGAAGCGTTTGCAACGTCGATTGTGTTATCGCCAACACCTTGACAGAATTGTTTCAAACCAGCAGAAGAACCGCCAGAACCCACTACAGGAGTTTTAAATTGAGGGAATGTATTACCAAACTCTTCAGCTACAACGCTGGCAAACGGTAATACAGTTGAAGAACCAGCAATTTGAATCGTATCACGAGCTGCATTTGCAGTCGTTGTTACAGCTGCCCCAGTTACTGCTAACGCAATTGCGATTTGACGTGGATTTAAGCGCATTCTGTTCTCTCTCATTAATGCAATAGGTTGTACGTCACTTTTTGTTGAGTGCTTGTACGCTCTTCGATAGCTGCATTGTGAATAGAAAATATGACAATTAAGTTACAGTATGATGACGCTTTAATGATTTTTATAATGTCGATTGTCATATTATTATTTTTATTTATTATCAGTTATTTAATTCAAACTTCTCGCCTATTTTACAGAAGGTCATCGTGTTTATTATGACAATGATTAAAAATATAAAATTTAGTTATTTATAAATTATAAAAATCAAATTTATTATAAATATATTAAAATCCACTAATTTACGATGTTATTAATTTTATGATTTAAATATTTTCTATTGTTATAAATATGAATAAAAATTTCTAAAAATAATTATTTTCTTTGTAACATTAAAATAATATGACAAAAGATAAAGGGTTACCGACTTTAAGTCAGGTAACCGCAATATCATTGTCAATTTAGACGATCAATTCGATTGTACTTCTGGCATCGCTACCATTTTTTTGCGATATTTTAAGAAATACATTACCGCTAAAACAGCAAGCCAGATTGGTCCTAAAATAACAGCCAACCTCATATCTGGTGTAAACGCCATAATAATAAGAATAAAGCATACAAAGCTAATGGTTAAATAGTTACTCCATGGGCTAAGAATACTTTGAAATTTAGTTTGACGTTTTTGCAATTTCATCGCTTTAGTAAATTTCAAATGTGTGACTGAAATCATAAGCCAGTTAATGACAAGTGCTGCGACAACCAACATCATAAAGAGCTGAAAAGCTTGACCAGGAATCAGATAATTCACAACGACACATATTGCTGTAATAGATGCAGAAACAACTGCTGCTGGAATGGGAATACCACGGCTGTTTACTTTTTTCAAAATTGCCGGAGCATTACCCTGCTCTGCCAAACCATGCAACATACGACTATTACAATAGATACAACTGTTATAAACCGAAATAGCAGCAATCAAGACCACAAAGTTTAGAACGTTCGCAACACCATTACTGTTTAATGACTGGAAAATCATGACAAATGGACTACCGCCTTCTGCCACCATATTCCATGGATAAAGACATAAAAGAATACCGATCGCACCGATATAAAAAATCAGGATGCGGTAAACAATCTGATTTACTGCTTTTGGAATAGTGGTTTCAGGTTTTTTTGTTTCAGCCGCAGCAATACCAATTAACTCCAAACCACCAAATGCAAACATAATGACAGCCAGAGCCATGACAAAACCGTGAATCCCATGCGGGAAGAAACCACCGTGTTGCCATAAATTTGCAATACCTGCTTGCGGACCTGCCGAACCTGAAAATAACAGATAAGCACCAAAGCCAATCATGCTTAAAATCGCAACAATTTTAATGCAGGAAAATAAGAACTCGGATTCCCCAAAAAAACGGACATTTACCAAGTTAATGCCGTTAATTAAAATAAAGAAAAATAAAGCAGTCAGCCATGTCGGAATTTCAGGCCACCAAAACTGTATAAAAGTCCCAATTGCGCTCAATTCAGCCATGCTCACCAGCACATACAAAACCCAGTAGTTCCAACCAGACATAAAGCCAGCCATTTTGCCCCAGTATTTGTTCGCAAAATAGCTAAAAGAGCCGCTTACCGGTTCTTCAACAACCATTTCACCTAAATGACGCATAATCAAAAAGGCTATCACGCCTGCAATTGCATATCCTAATAAGATTGAAGGGCCAGCCAGTTTAATTGTTTGAGAAAGACCTAAGAATAAACCTGTTCCAATCGCCCCTCCGAGTGCGATGAGTTGAATATGCCGATTGGATAAGCCTTGTTTTAACTCGTGCTTATTGTTTGCATCCATAACATTATCTCCAATGTTGGTGTCACTTCCTGTACACCTTTATTCAGCACCAT
>Ga0209795_10000087_pt1 | contig 87964 bp, 83 predicted proteins | sample AgamicOrMarz_FD_187166 | JGI IMG/M metagenome (GOLD analysis project Ga0209795, IMG submission 187166) | Agave microbial communities from Guanajuato, Mexico - Or.Ma.rz (SPAdes) (version 2) | ecosystem: Host-associated > Plants > Phyllosphere > Phylloplane/Leaf | place: Guanajuato, Mexico...
GGCATTGCCCGCAATACGCGCCAGCGGCTCTTCGATACCTTCCATCTTGCCGATGGAGATTTTGAACTGACGGCGGATATGCGCGTAAGCCCCAATCCCCATCGCCACCGATTTTAGACCGCCTGTTGAGTTCGACGGCAGGGTAATGCCGCGGCCCACAGACAGACATTCCACCAGCATACGCCAGCCCTGCCCGGCCATTTTCGGGCCACCGATGATGTAGTCAATCGGGACAAAGATATCCTGACCGCGGGTAGGACCGTTCTGGAACGGCACGTTCAGCGGGAAGTGACGGCGACCAATTTCAACGCCCGGAGTCGAGGTTGGGATCAGCGCACAGGTAATACCCAGCTCTTCTTCACCGCCCAGCAGTTTTTCCGGGTCAGAGAGTTTGAACGCCAGGCCCAGCACCGTGGCGATAGGTGCGAGGGTGATATAACGTTTGTTCCAGGTCAGGCGCATACCCAGCACCTGCTGGCCCTGCCATTCGCCCATGCAAACCACGCCGGTATCAGGGATTGCGCCGGCATCGGAGCCCGCCTCCGGGCTGGTCAGCGCGAAGCACGGAATTTCCTGACCACGCGCCAGACGCGGCAGGTAGTGATCTTTCTGCTCTTCCGTACCGTAATGCTGTAACAGCTCGCCCGGGCCTAAGGAGTTTGGCACGCCAACGGTGATCGCCAGGATCCCGGAGACACCCGCCAGTTTTTGCAGCACCCGAGCCTGAGCGTAAGCGGAGAACTCCAGACCGCCGTACTCTTTCTTAATGATCATCGCGAAGAAGCGATGCTCTTTCAGGTATGCCCACAGCTCAGGCGGCAGGTCGGCCATTTCGTGAGTGATGGCAAAGTCGTTTGCCATGCGGCACGCTTCTTCTACCGGACCATCAATAAAGGCTTGTTCTTCGGCGGTCAGACGCGGCTGCGGATAGTTGTGAAGCTTTTTCCAGTCCGGGTTGCCCTGGAACAGATCGCCTTCCCACCAGGTCGTACCGGCGTCAATCGCTTCTTTCTCTGTACGCGACATCGGCGGCATCACTTTACGGAATCCCCTGAACACCGGCGCAGAGATCATCGACTTACGCATCGGCGTCAGGTTGAACGGCAGCAAAATGATGGCCAGGGGAACAAGGACCCAGATATTCCACAGGCCAGCGACGCCAAGTGCAGCCGTCCAGGCCAGAAGAATCAGGCTACTCAGGAATAAACTGACACGGTGATAGAACAACACACCGAGCAGCACAACGGTTGCGAAAATGCTCAAAATCATCATAAAGAAAAGCTCCCTTGCTTGTAGGAGGTCTGACCACTTGTGATGATATGGTTGTAGTTGATGTCATTTCCTTTAGCAATGTGTTTACAAAATAATTACAACCTGGTTCACATTGTTCGCGTTTTAGCCGGCACAAAAAATCAAAACGCCGGACGATTCGCATGGCTTTAGCTTCTCGCTTTTACTGCTATCCGGTACACTCCACTGTGTTATTTCATCAATACTGAAGGATTATCCTCATGTACCAGGATCTTATTCGTAACGAACTGAACGAAGCGGCGGAAACGCTGGCGAATTTTCTGAAAGATGATGCCAATATTCACGCTATTCAGCGGGCGGCGGTCCTGCTTGCCGACAGCTTCAAAGCCGGCGGTAAAGTGCTCTCCTGCGGTAACGGCGGTTCCCACTGTGACGCCATGCACTTCGCCGAAGAGCTGACCGGACGCTATCGCGAAAACCGTCCGGGCTACCCGGCGATTGCGATTTCCGACGTGAGCCACATCTCCTGTGTAGGCAACGACTTCGGTTACGACCATATCTTTTCCCGCTACGTTGAAGCCGTAGGCCGTGAAGGCGACGTGCTGCTGGGTATCTCCACGTCCGGTAACTCTGCTAACGTGATCAAAGCGATCGCCGCCGCGCGTGAGAAGGGCATGAAAGTGATCACCCTTACCGGGAAAGATGGCGGTAAGATGGACGGTACAGCGGACATTGAAATCCGTGTACCACACTTCGGTTATGCGGATCGCGTTCAGGAAATTCACATCAAAGTGATCCACATCCTGATCCAACTGATCGAAAAAGAGATGGTTAAGTAAGACTTCGCTGGGGGGCGCCGGTGCCCCCCGCTGTTGTGGAGGTGATCTATGTGCGAACTGCTCGGGATGAGCGCCAATGTGCCAACCGATATCTGCTTTAGTTTTACCGGGCTGGTTCAGCGCGGTGGAGGAACCGGGCCGCATAAAGACGGCTGGGGTATTACCTTCTACGAAGGCAAAGGATGTCGCACGTTTAAAGATCCACAACCCAGCTTTAACTCACCCATTGCCAGATTGGTGCAGGACTATCCTATTAAATCCTGTTCGGTGATCGCCCATATCCGCCAGGCAAATCGCGGCGAAGTGGCGCTGGAAAATACCCATCCGTTTACGCGTGAACTGTGGGGCCGTAACTGGACCTATGCGCACAACGGGCAGCTCTCGGGCTATAAGTCGCTGGAAACCGGCAATTTTCGTCCTGTCGGTGAAACGGACAGCGAAAAAGCATTTTGCTGGCTGCTGCACAAGCTGACCGAGCGCTACCCCCGTACGCCCGGCAACATGACCGCCGTTTTTAAGTACATAGCGTCACTGGCGTCTGAGCTACGCGAGAAGGGCGTCTTCAATATGCTGCTGTCTGACGGGCGCTACGTGATGGCGTTCTGCTCGACGAATCTGTTCTGGATCACCCGACGTGCGCCGTTTGGCGTCGCCACGCTGCTCGATCAGGATGTGGAAATTGATTTTCAGAAGGAGACCACACCGAACGATGTGGTCACTGTCATTGCAACGCAGCCGCTGACCGGCAACGAAACCTGGCAAAAGATTATGCCAGGCGAGTGGGCGCTATTTTGTCTCGGGGACCGCGTAATTTGACGCCAGCTGCGGCTGAACCACTTCATGGCTGAGCGGTTTACTCACCACGTAACGGCCATTGACGATGGACACCACCGGCGGCTTATGGGTCTGCTCGAAGTAGTCATAGCCCGGTTTTAGCTGTTTCCAGAAATCTGTGTAAACAGAGTATTTATGGCGCGCCATGTTCGCATCCGTCATACGGAACGGATAGATGCTGACCTGAACATTCGGCTGGCCGAAGACCAGTGCGCCCGTGACAAACTGGAAGATTTCATCAATGCCGGAATCCGTCATCGCATAACAACCGACAGACACGCAGGCACCGTGAATCATCAGGTATTTCCCTTCGTAACCGTGCGCACGGTCGAAGGCATTGGGGAAACCGATGTTAATCGCTTTATAGAACCGGCTGTCCGGTTTTAGCTGGTTACGCTGAACGTTGTAAAACCCTTCCGGACTTTTGAAGTCACCCTGGCGCTGTTTCGGCCCCAGCCCGCCAGAATAGTTACAGATTTTGTAGCTATCGAGCAGCTGATACGTCTCGCCCATTTTGACAAACAGATCGAGTGTGCGCTCTTCCTTGAAGATTTGAATATAAACCGGGGATCCCATCAACTGCTGTTTATACTCTTTGCTGACCGGCGTCGTTGAACTATTACTGCCAAGCAGCCCGGCAAACGACATGCACGGTATCAGAAGCATCGCAATGAACAATGCGATTTTACGCATACTACTGGTTCCTTGATAAAACAATGACCAACTTGCCAGAACGGCAAAAGACACCCGAAATCAGACTAATCTGGACAGGAGCGCTCACATTAGCACCGATGGAGATTTTCGCAAGAGCCAACCTTTGCGTTTACAAATTAGTTTTACTTTATAACCCATTCATAATGTCCTGACTCCAGGAACTTTGCGCAATAGCTCGCATTTCGGCGCGCCAGACGGCGGATTTGCTGCCCCTGGCAGGGCCGAAAATGGTACACTCCGGCCTCTCTGGATTGTTGTTCATGGATACCTGCTAACCACATGTTTAGAATCAGAAAAGGACTCGATCTGCCAATCTCTGGCGTGCCTGAACAGCACGTCACCACCGGCGCCAGTATTCATCATGTCGCTATTGTAGGTGATGATTACGTGGGCATGCGTCCCGCGATGCTGGTACAGGAAGGCGATCGCGTAATAAAAGGTCAGGCGCTCTTCGAGGATAAAAAAAATCCTGGCGTTATGTTTACAGCCCCAGCCAGCGGCACCGTTGTCGCCATCCATCGTGGTGAGCGTCGCGTCCTGCAATCGGTTGTTATTCAAATTGAAGGCGATGAGAAACGCGAATTTGCGCGTTTTGACGCCGCCGATCTTGCCACCCTCAGCCACGACGCGGTGCAGACGCAACTGCTGGAGTCGGGACTGTGGACGGCGCTTCGCACGCGCCCCTATAGCAAAACGCCCGTGCCTGGCACTGTGCCGGCCGCTATCTTCGTCACGGCCATCGACACCAACCCGCTCAGCGCAGATCCGCAGCCTCTTATCCTGGCGGAACGAAAAGCTTTCGATGCCGGCCTCACCGTGTTAACGCGCCTGACGCCGGGCAAAGTGCATGTCTGTCAGGCCAGCGGCGGTAAGCTGGGCGGGCATCCGCAAGGGCAGGTAGCCTTTAATGAATTTGCCGGCCCGCATCCGGCCGGGCTGGTGGGAACGCATATTCATTTCCTGGAGCCGGTAAGCCTGACGAAACAGGTCTGGCATCTTAATTATCAGGACGTGATCGCTATCGGTAAGCTGTTCACCACGGGTGAGCTGTGCGCAGAACGCATTATTGCCATCGGCGGCCCTCAGGCAACCCAACCGCGTCTGGTTCGCACGCTGCTTGGGGCAGACCTGACGGCGCTGTTGGCTGGCGAAACGAAAGAGGGTGAAAACCGTATTATTTCCGGTTCGGTGCTGAGCGGCAGGCACGCGACAGGCCCGATGGCCTGGCTGGGTCGTTTCCATCTTCAGGTGAGCGTGGTGCTTGAAGGACGCGAGAAAGAGCTGTTCGGCTGGGTACTGCCTGGTGCAGAAAAATACTCGGTAACGCGCACCACGCTCGGCCACTTCCTGCGTCGTAAGCTGTTTAACTTCTCCACCAGCACCAACGGCGGTGAGCGCGCCATGGTTCCGATTGGCAACTACGAACGCGTGATGCCGCTGGATATTCTGCCCACCGTGCTGCTACGCGATCTCCTGGCCGGCGATACCGACGGTGCCCAGGCGTTGGGCTGTCTGGAGCTGGACGAAGAAGATCTGGCGCTGTGTACCTACGTGTGTCCAGGTAAATACGAATATGGACCCGTATTGCGCGAGGTGTTAACCCGCATTGAGCAGGAAGGATAACCATGGGCTTAAAACACCTCTTTGAAAAAATTGAGCCGCACTTTACCGAAGGGAAGCTCAAAAAGTACTACCCGCTGTATGAAGCGACAACGACCATTTTCTACACGCCGGGTCTGGTGACGAAAGGCGCGGCGCACGTTCGCGACGCCATCGACCTCAAGCGAATGATGATTCTGGTCTGGTTTGCGGTCTTCCCGGCCATGTTCTGGGGGATGTATAACGTTGGGTTGCAAACTATTCCGGCGCTGCACCATATGTACAATGCAGAGCAGCTGGCGCAGGTGATTCAGTCTGACTGGCACTATCGTCTGGCGCAGTCGCTGGGGGTGAGCTTTGCGGCAGATGCCGGCTGGATCAGCATGATGACGCTGGGCGCTGTCTTCTTCCTCCCCATCTATATGACTGTCTTTATCGTCGGCGGTTTCTGGGAGGTGCTGTTCGCTATTATTCGCAAACATGAGATCAACGAGGGCTTCTTTGTTACCTCTATTCTGTTTGCGCTGATTGTTCCGCCAACGCTGCCGCTCTGGCAGGCGGCGATGGGGATCAGCTTTGGCGTGGTGATTGCCAAGGAGATCTTCGGCGGGACCGGACGCAACTTCCTCAATCCGGCGCTGGCAGGGCGCGCGTTCCTGTTCTTTGCTTATCCGGCGCAAATCTCGGGCGACCTGGTGTGGACGGCAGCAGACGGATTCTCCGGCGCGACGCCACTTTCACAGTGGGCGGCTGGCGGCGGCGAAACGCTGGTCAATAATGCAACCGGACAGCCTGTCACCTGGTTTGATGCGTTTATCGGCAATATTCCAGGCTCCATCGGTGAAGTGTCTACCCTGATGATTTTGATCGGCGGGGCCATCATCCTCTTTGGCCGCGTGGCGTCCTGGCGCATTGTCGCAGGCGTCATGCTCGGGATGGTACTCACCGCCACGCTTTTCAACTTCATTGGTTCAGACACAAACCCGATGTTCTCCATGCCGTGGTACTGGCACCTTGTGCTGGGAGGCTTTGCGTTTGGCATGATGTTCATGGCCACCGATCCGGTCTCGGCTTCGTTTACCGACAGAGGTAAATGGTGTTACGGCGCGCTCATTGGGGTGATGTGTGTACTGATTCGCGTGGTCAACCCGGCTTATCCGGAAGGGATGATGTTGGCCATTCTGTTTGCCAATCTGTTTGCGCCGCTGTTCGACTACCTGGTCGTGCGCGCCAACATTAAGCGGAGGAAGGCGCGTGGCTGAGATCAAAAATAACGACAGCATCAGCAAAACGCTGCTGGTGGTGCTGGTACTTTGTCTGGTCTGTTCCATTGTCGTGGCCGGTTCTGCCGTAGGGTTAAAACCGCTACAGCAGGAGCAACGAGCGCTGGATAAACAGCGTAACATCCTGGCCGTGGCCGGGCTGATGCAGGAAGGCATGACGAAGGATGACGTCGCAGCGGTGTTTGCCGAACGTATTACCGCACGGCTGGTGGATTTAAAAACCGGGGAGTTAATGGATAAAGACCCGGCGAAATACAACCAGGCGCTGGCGCTAAAAGATCCGCAGATGAGCATCACGCTTGACGCCTCGCAGGATCCGGCAGGCATTAAGCGCCGCAGCAATGTCGCGGAGATTTACCTCGTCCGTGACGAGCAAAAGCGCATCCAGGAAATCGTGTTGCCCATCTATGGCAACGGTTTATGGTCAATGATGTACGCCTTTGTGGCGTTGGATACCGATGGTCGTACGGTGAAAGGCATTACTTATTACGATCAGGGCGAAACACCAGGGCTGGGGGGCGAAGTTGAGAACCCTAACTGGCGGGCACAGTTTGTTGGTAAAAAAGTGCTCGACGACAACGGCCAGCCTGTGCTGAAGGTGGTGAAAGGGGGCGCGCGTCCCGGCGATGAATTTGCCGTTGATGGCCTTTCCGGCGCCACGCTCACCTCTAACGGTGTGCAGCACAGCTTTGATTTCTGGATGGGTGAACTGGGCTTTGGTCCCTTCCTGAAGAATGTACGTGAAGGAGCGCTGAATAATGGCTGATACGGGTGAACTGAAAGAAGTTAAAAAGGTGCTGATTGGCCCGCTGTTAGCCAATAACCCGATAACGCTACAGGTGCTGGGGGTGTGCTCGGCGCTGGCGGTGACCACCAAGCTGGAAACGGCGGTGGTCATGACGCTGGCGGTAACGCTGGTGACAGCGTTTTCCAGCATGTTTATCTCAATGATCCGCCACCACATACCCAACAGCGTGAGGATCATCGTGCAGATGGCGATTATCGCCTCGCTGGTGATCGTGGTCGATCAGCTCCTGCGCGCCTTCGCCTATGAAACCTCGAAGCAGCTTTCGGTGTTTGTCGGCCTGATAATCACCAACTGCATCGTGATGGGGCGTGCTGAAGCCTATGCGATGAAAATGCCACCGCTGGCGAGCTTTATGGACGGTATTGGCAACGGCCTGGGTTACGGCGTGATCCTGTTGACGGTTGGTTTCCTGCGCGAACTTATTGGCAGCGGCAAGCTGTTTGGCATTCCGGTGCTGGATACGGTACAGAACGGCGGCTGGTATCTGCCGAACGGCCTGTTCCTGCTGGCCCCAAGCGCATTTTTCATTATCGGTTTGCTGATCTGGCTGATTCGTACGTTGAAGCCTGAACAGCAGGAAAAGGAGTAACCGACAATGGCTCATTACCTGAGTTTATTTGTGCGCGCGGTGTTTGTTGAAAACATGGCGCTCGCTTTCTTCCTGGGCATGTGTACGTTCCTTGCCGTTTCTAAAAAGGTATCGACGGCATTTGGTCTGGGCGTGGCAGTTACCGTTGTGCTGGGGCTTTCCGTTCCGATTAACAACCTGGTATTCAACTTCGTGCTGCGCGATGGCGCGCTGGTGGAGGGGGTTGATCTTAGCTTCCTGAACTTCATCACCTTTATCGGAGTGATTGCGGCGCTTGTTCAGATCCTGGAGATGATCCTCGATAAATACTTCCCGTCGCTGTACAACGCGCTGGGGATCTTCCTGCCGCTGATCGCCGTGAACTGCGCCATCTTCGGTGGCGTCTCGTTTATGGTTCAGCGCGATTACAACTTCAGTGAATCGGTTGTGTATGGCTTCGGTTCCGGTATCGGCTGGATGCTGGCGATTGTCACCATGGCGGGGATCCGTGAAAAAATGAAATATGCCAACGTACCTGCGGGGCTTCGTGGCTTAGGGATCACCTTTATCACCACCGGCCTGATGGCGTTGGGCTTTATGTCCTTCTCCGGTGTGCAGCTATAAGGGCTAACAGATGGAAATTATTCTTGGCGTGGTGATGTTCACGCTGATAGTACTGGTGCTGTCAGGGCTGATCCTGGCGGCGCGTGCGAAGCTGGTCAATTCCGGGGATGTGATCATTGATATCAATGACGATCCGCAGAATCAGATCCGTACCCCGGCAGGGGATAAGCTGCTTAACACGCTCTCCGGCAACGGGATTTTTGTCTCGTCTGCCTGTGGCGGCGGTGGCTCCTGTGGCCAGTGCCGTGTGACGGTCAAAGAGGGCGGCGGTGATATTCTGCCAACGGAACTGTCGCATATCACGAAGCGTGAAGCGAAAGAGGGATGCCGTCTGGCGTGCCAGGTCGCTGTGCGCCAGAACATGAAGATTGAGCTGCCGGAGGAGATCTTCGGCGTGAAAAAATGGGAGTGCGAAGTTATCTCTAACGATAACAAAGCTACGTTCATCAAAGAGCTCAAGCTGCGTGTCCCTGAAGGGGAGAGCGTCCCGTTCCGTGCGGGTGGGTATATCCAGATTGATTGTCCGGCACACACCGTCGCGTATGCTGACTTCGATGTGCCTGAGGAGTACCGGGCAGACTGGGATAAATTTAACCTCTTCCGCTTTGTTTCCGAGGTAAAAGAGCCCGCGCTTCGCGCCTATTCCATGGCTAACTATCCGGAAGAGAAGGGCATTATTATGCTCAACGTGCGTATCGCCACGCCGCCACCGAATGTGCCTGATGCCCCTCCTGGCGTCATGTCGTCGTATATCTGGTCCCTCAAGCCTGGCGACAAAGTGACGATTTCCGGCCCGTTCGGCGAATTCTTTGCCAAAGATACTGACGCGGAGATGGTCTTTATCGGCGGCGGTGCGGGTATGGCGCCGATGCGTTCGCATATTTTTGACCAGCTCAAACGACTTGGCAGCAAGCGTAAGATCAGCTTCTGGTACGGGGCGCGTTCACTGCGCGAAATGTTCTATGACGATGAGTTTGAACAACTGGCGCGTGATAACCCTAACTTTACCTTCCATGTGGCGCTATCCGATCCGCAGCCGGAAGATAACTGGACAGGCTATACGGGCTTCATCCACAACGTGCTGTATGAAAATTACCTCAAACAGCACCCGGCACCGGAAGACTGCGAGTTCTATATGTGTGGTCCACCAATGATGAACGCCGCCGTGATTAAGATGCTAAAAGATCTTGGCGTGGAAGATGAGAACATCATGCTTGATGATTTCGGAGGCTGATTATGCTGACTTTTCTGGCGACCTTTGCGGTGTTTGTGCTGGTGATCTTCGGCATGTCCTTAGGCTGGATCATCAAGCGTAAAAGCATTCAGGGCAGTTGCGGAGGCATCTCTTCCATCGGAATGGAAAAAGTGTGCGATTGTCCGGAACCGTGCGATGCGCGGAAAAAGCGGATGGCTCGCGAGCAGCAACGCATTATTTAGTCTTCCAGGTCGGGTAAGGCAACGCCGCCACCCGACAATTCCTGCGCGCACTTCTCAACCCTCATTTGTTTACTGTATACTTATCCAGTAATAAGTGAGGGCTTACTATGCGCAAAATAATCCATGTCGATATGGACTGCTTTTTTGCCGCAGTGGAGATGCGTGACAACCCGGCGCTGCGGGATATTCCGATCGCCATTGGCGGCAGCCGGGTTCAGCGCGGTGTCATCAGCACCGCCAACTATCCTGCTCGCAAATACGGTGTACGCAGCGCCATGCCGACAGCGATGGCGCTGAAACTGTGCCCGCATCTCACTCTTTTGCCCGGACGTTTTGATGCCTATAAAGAAGCATCGAGCCACATTCGGGAGATCTTCTCCCGCTACACCTCACTGATTGAACCGTTATCGCTGGATGAAGCCTATCTGGATGTCACCCACAGCATGCACTGCCACGGCTCCGCCACCCTCATGGCGCAGGAGATCCGCCAGACTATTTTTAATGAGCTGAACCTGACGGCATCGGCAGGCGTCGCGCCGGTCAAATTTCTCGCCAAAATCGCCTCCGATTTAAATAAGCCCAACGGCCAGTACGTCATCACTCCGGAAGAGGTTCCGGCGTTTTTAAAGACGCTGCCGCTCAGCAAAATCCCCGGCGTGGGCAAAGTCTCCGCCGCGAAGCTGGAAAGTATGGGGCTACGCACCTGCGAAGACGTTCAGCGCAGCGATCTGGCGCTGCTGCTTAAGCGTTTTGGCAAGTTTGGCCGCGTACTGTGGGAACGCAGTCAGGGCATTGATGACCGGGATGTGAACAACGAACGGCTGCGTAAATCGGTCGGCGTTGAACGCACACTGAGCGAAGATATCCATGACTGGACCGAGTGTGAAACCATTATTACGGAACAGCTTTATCCTGAGCTTGAACGACGCTTACTGAAGGTCAAACCGGATCTGCTTATTGCCCGACAGGGCATCAAACTGAAATTTAACGATTTTCAGCAGACGACGCAGGAGCACGTCTGGCCACGCCTCAACAAAGAGGATCTTATCGCGACGGCGAAAAAGGCGTGGGAAGAACGGCGGGGCGGACGAGGGGTGAGGCTGGTGGGGCTGCACGTCACCTTGCTGGATCCGCAGCTGGAGCGTCAACTGGTGTTGGGACTGTAGATTACGCTAATCGTAGGCCCGGCAAGCGTAGCGCCACCGGGCATCAAACGGCTAATTACTTAACAGGAATTGCTTTCAGCAGCTCAGTCAGCAGCGTCCAGTAGTGACCGACGCTTTCAATGTGAACCTGCTCATCCGGGGAGTGTGGCCCGGTGATGGTTGGCCCGATGGAGACCATGTCCATATCCGGATACGGTTTCTTGAACAGACCACACTCCAGACCCGCATGAATAACCTGAATGTTCGGGGTGCTGTTGAACAGTCGCTGATAAGTTTCACGCACCAGTGCCATGACCGGAGAACTTGCATCCGGCTGCCAGCCCGGGTAGCTGCCTTTTGCAGACGTTTTCGCGCCCGCCAGGGTACCCAGAGATTCCAGCATGCTCACAACGTACTCTTTACCGCTGTCGATCAGGGAACGGATCAGGCAGATGATCTCTGCGCTGTCGTCACCCATGGTCACCACGCCCACGTTCAGGGAGGTTTCCACCACGCCTTTCGCCACGTCAGAGTTGCGGATCACGCCGTTTGGCGTTGCGTTCAGCAACTGGACGAACGTGTCACGAGACTGGGCGGTCAGCGCGGCTTTATCCGTCGTAACGGACTCCAGCACCACCGTCAGGTTTTTCTCTTTTGCAGACAGTTCGTTTTTCAGGATCTCCAGATACACGCTGGAGAGTTTTTTCAGCTCGTCCGCTTTCGCCGCAGATACCGCCACGGTAGCGAAGGCTTCGCGAGGGATCGCGTTGCGCAGAGTACCGCCGTTGAAGTCCACCAGGCGCAGATCCAGTTCAGCGGCATGGCCCGCCAGGAAACGCGCCAGCAGTTTGTTGGCGTTGCCCAGGCCCAGGTGAATATCACCGCCGGAGTGACCACCTTTCAGCCCTTTCAGCGTCAGCTTAAAGGTCTCGAATCCGGCAGGGATCGCTTCGCGGGACAGCGGCAGGGTAGAGATGAAATCGATCCCGCCCGCGCAGCCCATGTAGATCTCACCCTCTTCTTCGGAGTCGGTGTTGATCAGAATGTCCGCTTGCAGCCAGTTTGCCTGGAGACCGAACGCGCCATCCATGCCCGCTTCTTCAGTCATGGTCAGCAGCACTTCCAGCGGACCGTGTTCAACGCTGTCGTCAGCCAGCACGGCCAGCGCGGAAGCCATACCAATGCCGTTATCTGCGCCCAGGGTCGTGCCGCGCGCCTTCACCCACTCACCGTCGATGTACGGCTGAATCGGGTCTTTTGTGAAGTCGTGAACGGTGTCGTTGTTTTTCTGCGGAACCATGTCCAGGTGCGCCTGCAATACCACTGGCTTACGGTTTTCCATACCTGCGGTGGCAGGTTTGCGGATAAGAATATTGCCAACCTGGTCGCGCTCAGCGTGCAGACCTTTTTCCTTCGCCCAACCCATAATATGTTCGGCAAGCTGTTCTTCGTGATAGGAAGGGTGCGGAATGGAGCAGATTTTGGCAAAAATATCCCACAGCGGCTGTGGAGATAATTGAGACAGTTCAGACACGATAGGTCTCCTTGTCGTTGCGCTGCAAAACAATGTTGCAGGTCACAGGGTTAGCAGGTTAATCGTTACCACAAGTCAGGCTTGCGAGATGCAACTGAGAATACCACTTTCTCCCGTGGCTGGTAGCATTAAGCATGTAAAAACTCAGGCTCATGGCGCGTAACACTGGTTTTTAGTGCGTCAGATCTCTATAATCTCGCGCAACCTGGTTCACCCTCATTTTTTTAAGCCGTATATAAACAGGCTGGGACACTTCACATGAGCGAAAAATACGTCGTCACCTGGGACATGTTGCAGATTCACGCACGCAAACTGGCTGCGCGTCTGATGCCTTCCGAACAGTGGAAAGGCATTATTGCCGTTAGCCGTGGCGGTCTGGTACCGGGGGCGCTGCTGGCACGTGAGCTGGGTATTCGTCATGTCGATACCGTATGTATCTCTAGCTATGACCACGACAACCAGCGTGAGCTGACCGTGCTGAAGCGCGCGGAAGGCGACGGTGAAGGCTTCATCGTTATCGATGACCTGGTGGATACCGGCGGTACCGCGGTGGCTATCCGTGAAATGTATCCAAAAGCGCACTTCGTCACGATCTTCGCTAAACCTGCTGGTCGCCCACTGGTTGATGATTACGTGATTGATATCCCTCAGGATACCTGGATTGAACAGCCATGGGATATGGGCGTGGTCTTCGTACCGCCTATTTCAGGCCGTTAATACCAGCACGTAACTTTACACGCCCGGCATGCCGGGCGTTGTTCTTTTTAGCCCGCAGCGCGTTACAATAGTCTTCATCTGACGTATCCATGGAGGCAATGCAATGACGCAGGCGAATCTCACCGAGACTCTCTTCAAACCCCGTTTCAAGCATCCTGAAACGTCGACGCTGGTGCGTCGGTTTAACCCTGGCATCATGCCTTCCGTGCAGTCAGCGTTAGACGGTAAAAACGTGCCCCACTGGTATCGCATGATTAACCGCCTGATGTGGATCTGGCGCGGTATCGATCCGCGTGAAATCCTTGACGTGCAGGCGCGTATCGTGATGAGCGAGTCTGAACGTACCGACAGCGAACTCTACGATACGGTGGTGGGCTATCGCGGCGGCAACTGGATTTACGAATGGTCTAAGCAGGCGATGCTCTGGCAGCAAAAGGCGAGCCAGGAAGAGGACGCCGCGCTCAGCGGCAAGCACTGGCTGCATGCGGCTAACCTTTATAGCATCGCCGCTTATCCGCACCTGAAAGGAGATGAGCTGGCCGAGCAGGCGCAGGCGCTGGCAAATCGCGCCTATGAAGAGGCCGCCCAGCGTCTGCCGGGCCAGATGCGCGAGCTTGAGTTCACGATCCCCGGCGGTGCCCCCGTCACCGGGTTCCTGCATATGCCGGAAGGCGAGGGGCCGTTCCCCACCGTCCTGATGTGCGGGGGGCTGGACGCCCTGCAGATTGACTATTACAGCCTGTATGAGCGCTACTTCGCACCGAAAGGGATCGCGATGCTGACGCTCGACATGCCTTCTATTGGCTTCTCTTCCAAGTGGAAGCTCACTCAGGATTCGAGCCTGCTGCACCAGCATGCGCTTAAGGCGCTGGAAAATATTCCGTGGGTTGACCATACCCGCGTGGCGGCGTTTGGTTTCCGCTTCGGAGCGAACGTCGCGGTGCGTCTGGCTTACCTGGAGTCGTCCCGCCTGAAAGCAGTGGCCTGTCTTGGCCCGGTGGTGCACGCGTTGCTCAGCGATCCAACCCGGCAGGGCAGCGTACCGGAGATGTACCTGGACGTGCTGGCCAGCCGGCTTGGCATGCATGACGCATCGGACGAAGCGCTGCGCGTTGAGCTCAATCGCTACTCGTTAAAAACGCAGGGGTTACTGGGCCGCCGTTGCCCAACGCCGATGCTGTCAGGGTTCTGGAAGAACGATCCGTTCAGCCCGGAGGAAGAGTCGCGCTTAATCACCTCGTCATCTTCGGATGGCAAACTGCTTGAGGTGCCGTTCAGCCCGGTGTATCAGAATTTTGACAAAGCGTTGAAAGAGATTACGGGCTGGATCGCGCAGAGATTGTGTTAATAGATTGCTAAATTTTGATGGTTTGATAAAACAGTGGCTTCACAAAAGGAGATCGCAATGACGTTACCGAGTGGACACCCGAAAAGTAGACTGATTAAGAAGTTCATGGCTCTTGGCCCGTATATTCGAGAAGAGCAATGTGAAGAGAATCGCTTTTTTTTCGACTGCCTGGCTGTTTGCGTCAACGTGAAGCCTGCACCCGAAAAACGGGAGTTTTGGGGCTGGTGGATGGAAATGGAAGCAGAGGAAAAACGGTTTACCTATAGCTACCAGTTTGGCCTGTTTAACAAAGACGGGTACTGGGAAGCGGCGCCTATCAAAGACCAGGAAGTGATCGACCGCCTTGAACATACGCTAAAAGAGTATCTCGCCAAGGCTAGCGCGCTGCTGGCAACGCTGGATCTGAAGCTGGAGCCTGCGGATGATTTTTCCAGCGAAGCGGTGAAGCTAACCGCCTGATGGTCTTCTCCCTCTCCCTGTGGGAGAGGGCCGGGGTGAGGGCACCAGACCGCATGAATCCCCGACAATAAAAAAACCGGCATCAAGCCGGTTTTTTTATTTCCACACGATTAGAACTGGTACGTCATACCCAGGGCAACGATGTCATCGCTGCTCACGCCCAGCTTATTGTCGTCATCGATCTGGTTGATTTTATAATCAACAAACGCAGACATGTTCTTGTTGAAATAATAGGTCGCGCCCACATCGATATATTTCACGATATCTTCGTCGCCGATACCTTCAATATCTTTGCCTTTAGACTGAACGTAGCCCAGGGACGGACGCAGACCAAAGTCAAACTGATATTGCGCCACAACTTCGAAGTGCTGCGCTTTATTCGCAAAGCCACCCGAAATAGGGGTCATATTACGGGTCTCAGAATACATCGCCGCCAGGTAAACATCGTTAGCGTCATATTTCAGACCGGTTGCCCAGGCTTCCGCTTTTTTACCTTCACCACGTGCCAGCAGGTTCTGGTCGTTGGTACGGTCAGAGTTGGTGTACGCGCCGCTGACCGCGAAGTCGCTGCCGCCAAAATCATAGCTCAGGGAGGTACCGAAGCCGTCGCCGTTCTGTTTTTTAGCGTCGCGGTTTTCGTTTTTACCCTGGTACTGAAGCGTCATATCCAGACCGTCAACCGCACCGAAGAAGTCAGTGTTACGGTAGGTCGCAAGGCCGCTGGAACGCTTGGTCATGAAGTTATCCGTCTGCGCGGAAGAGTCGCCGCCGAACTCAGGGAACATATCGGTCCAGGCTTCAACGTCATACAGCGCGCCGAGGTTACGACCGTAGTCCAGCGAGCCAAAGTCTTTCAGTTTCAGACCTGCAAAGGCCAGACGCGTTTTCTGAGTCGCATCGCTCTCGGCTTTGTTACCCGAGAATTCGGCTTCCCAGCGGCCGTAACCGGTCAGCTGATCGTTAATCTGCGTTTCGCCTTTGAAGCCGAAACGCACGTAAGTCTGGTCACCGTCTTTGGAGGCATCGTCACTGATGTAGTGCATTGCTTTAACTTTGCCGTATACGTCCAGCTTATTACCGTTTTTATTATAAACTTCTGCTGCGTGAACAGATGCGGAAGCAACTACGCCCATTACCACTAATGCCAGAGTGCTCTTTTTCATTTTCAATCCTGAGTGTTATATACGCGCTAAAAATTCGCTGGACGATAAGCTCATGCTTAAGTCCCGTGAAAAAACAGGAAGGGTTTTATCGTTCTGGAATGAAAGTTTTATGACAAACTAAGAATAATTTTAAAAAACTGTGATTTATTATTTCGGTAATAAAAGTGTCAAAATCTGCCGCTACGCTTCCTGATCCCGCGCAACAAAGTGTTTCGTGATGTGCTAAGGCAGTTGGCAACGGGGCTGACACCTGTTAAAACGTCTGATTAACATCATTTTCCCTTATCGTTGAACGGCAGAGAATCATGAGTGATAGCCAGACGCTGGTGGTAAAACTCGGTACCAGTGTATTAACAGGCGGATCGCGCCGCCTTAATCGCGCCCACATTGTTGAGCTTGTGCGTCAGTGTGCTCAGCTGCATGCCGCAGGGCATCGTATCGTTATTGTGACCTCGGGGGCGATTGCCGCCGGGCGTGAACACCTGGGCTACCCCGAACTCCCCGCGACGATCGCCTCCAAACAGCTGCTGGCCGCCGTGGGACAAAGCCGACTCATTCAACTTTGGGAGCAGCTGTTCTCTATTTATGGCATTCACGTCGGGCAGATGCTGCTGACGCGCGCGGATATGGAAGACAGAGAACGTTTCCTGAACGCGCGCGATACGCTGCGCGCGCTGCTGGACAACAACATCGTTCCGGTAATTAACGAGAACGATGCCGTTGCGACCGCTGAAATCAAAGTCGGCGACAACGACAACCTCTCCGCGCTGGCCGCCATTCTGGCGGGTGCGGATAAATTGCTGCTCCTCACCGACCAGCAGGGGCTGTTCACCGCTGACCCGCGCTCCAACCCGGAAGCGGAGCTGATTACCGACGTACACGGCATCGACGATGCGCTGCGCGCCATCGCGGGCGACAGCGTTTCTGGCCTCGGCACCGGCGGCATGGGCACCAAGCTGCAGGCAGCAGACGTAGCCTGCCGCGCCGGCATCGACACCATCATCGCGGCGGGCAGCCGCCCGGGCGTGATTGGCGACGTGATGGAGGGTATTTCTGTGGGCACGCGCTTCCACGCTCAGGAATCCCCGCTCGAAAACCGCAAGCGCTGGATTTTCGGTGCGCCTCCGGCAGGCGAGCTCACCGTGGACGAAGGCGCCACCGCCGCAATTCTGGAAAGGGGAAGCTCATTGCTTCCAAAAGGAATTAAAAGCGTGACAGGCAACTTCTCGCGTGGTGAAGTGATTCGCATCCGTAACCTTGAAGGTCGCGACATTGCCCACGGCGTGAGCCGCTATAACAGCGACGCGCTGCGCCGCATTGCGGGCCATCACTCCCAGCAGATCGACGCCATCCTGGGCTATGAATATGGCCCAGTTGCCGTGCATCGCGATGACATGATTATTCGTTAAGGAGCCAGAACATGCTGGAACAAATGGGTGCAGCCGCGAAGGCCGCCTCTTACAAACTGGCGCTCCTTTCCAGCCGTGAGAAAAACCGCGTGCTGGAAAAAATCGCTGATTATCTGGAATCACAGTCTCAGGAAATTCTGCTCGCCAACGAGCAGGATCTGCTGGAAGCCCGCCGCAACGGTCTGAGCGACGCGATGCTTGACCGTCTGGCGCTGAACCCTGCGCGCCTGAAAGGTATTGCCGACGATGTTCGTCAGGTCTGCAGCCTCGCTGATCCGGTAGGGCAGGTGATTGACGGTGGGCTGCTCGACAGCGGCTTACGTCTGGAGCGTCGCCGCGTGCCGCTCGGCGTCATCGGTGTGATTTACGAAGCGCGTCCAAACGTAACCGTTGACGTCGCCTCCCTGTGCCTGAAAACCGGCAACGCTGCCATTCTGCGCGGGGGAAAAGAGACCTGGCGCACCAACGCCGCGACGGTAAAAGTCATCCAGCAGGCGCTGGAAGAGTGCGGTCTGCCGGCGGGCGCCGTGCAGGCGATTGAAAGCCCGGACCGTGCGCTGGTGAATGAAATGCTGCGTATGGATAAATATATCGACATGCTGATCCCACGCGGCGGCGCGGGCCTGCACAAGCTGTGCCGCGAGCAGTCGACCATTCCGGTGATCACCGGCGGTATCGGCGTGTGTCATATCGTGGTAGATGACACGGCGGAGATTGCACCGGCATTGAAGATTATCGTGAACGCCAAAACCCAGCGTCCGAGCACCTGTAACACCGTGGAAACGCTGCTGGTGCATCAGGGCATCGCGAACGTCTTCCTGCCTGCGCTGAGCAAGCAGATGGCGGAAAGCGGCGTGACGCTGCATGCAGATGCCAACGCGCTTACGCTGCTTCAGGACGGCCCGGCTAACGTTGTTCCCGTAAAAGCCGAGCAGTATGACGACGAATTCCTGTCGCTGGACTTGAACGTGAAGGTGGTTGCGGACCTCGACGACGCCATTGCGCACATTCGTGAACACGGCACGCAGCACTCTGACGCGATCCTGACGCGCACCCTGCGCAATGCCGATCGCTTCGTGAATGAAGTGGATTCTTCCGCCGTATACGTCAATGCCTCAACCCGCTTCACGGACGGCGGCCAGTTCGGCCTCGGCGCTGAGGTAGCGGTCAGCACCCAAAAACTGCACGCGCGCGGACCGATGGGGCTGGAAGCGTTGACCACCTACAAGTGGATCGGCTTCGGCGACGATACGATTCGTGCGTAATTAATCGCGGGTGATGCAAAAATAGCCGTTTGATTCACAAGGCCATTGACGCATCACCCGGTTAGATCTACTCTTTTGCCCCGTGGTTACGCTCGTAACCGGCCTTTCAGGGCCGATATAGCTCAGTTGGTAGAGCAGCGCATTCGTAATGCGAAGGTCGTAGGTTCGACTCCTATTATCGGCACCATTTCAAACTCTTCCCAAGTCTACCGAAATCAACTAAAAGCCCGTATACTGCGGTTTCTGGCCCGTATCTTATCTCCTGTTATCAACTGGACTCAACCGGAATCAAGTTTCAGTTGGGGGCATAAGTGGGGGCATTCTGTGTTCGGTCCAGGGAGATGCCCCCAATGAAGCTAAATGCGCGACAGGTAGATGCAGCTAAACCCAGAGAGAAAGCCTATAAGCTGGCAGATGGTGCTGGTTTGTATCTTGAAGTTGTTCCCTCTGGTTCCCGATACTGGCGTATGAAATATCGCTTCAATGGGAAAGAGAAGCGTATGGCTTTTGGTGTCTATCCGGCAGTGTCCCTTGCACAAGCGAGGGCACTGCGTGATGAAGCCAAGAAAAAGCTGGCCATGGGTATCGATCCGTCTTTCGCAAAGAAAGAAGAAAAGCTGGTTCGTGATGTGCAGCTCAACAACACGTTTCAGGCTGTGGCGCTTGAATGGCACGGAACAAAGGTGAGCCGGTGGTCAGAAGGCTATGCCTCGGACATTATCGAAGCCTTCAATAAAGATATTTTCCCCTATATCGGCCAGCAGCCGGTGAATGAAATCAAACCGCTTGTTCTGCTTAATGTGCTGCGTCGCATGGAAAGCCGTGGCGCGACAGAGAAGGCCAAGAAGGTTCGCCAGCGCTGCAGTGAAGTCTTTCGTTACGCCATCGTTACAGGCCGCGCGGAATACAACCCGGCTGCGGATCTAACCAGCGCGATGTCAGGGCATGAATCGAAGCATTATCCCTTCCTTACTGTTGAGGAGTTACCAGACTTCTTTAAAGCTCTTTCTGGCTATACAGGCAGCCCGCTGGTTGTTCTTGCAGCACGTTTGCTGATCCTTACGGGAGTTCGCACCGGTGAGCTTCGAGGTGCTTTCTGGAGTGAGTTTGATCTTGAGAAAGCGATGTGGGAAATTCCTGCCGACCGAATGAAGATGAAGCGGCCTCACCTTGTCCCCCTCTCTACCCAAGCGCTGGAGATCGTACAGCAGCTCAAAGTGATGTCTGGGCAATATCCTCTGGTGTTTCCCGGAAGGAATGATCCCCGTAAAACGATGAGTGAAGCGAGTATTAATCAAGTGTTTAAGCGGATTGGATACATGGGGAAGGTTACGGGGCATGGTTTCCGCCACACGATGAGTACGATTTTGCACGAGGAAGGGTTCAATACGGCATGGATTGAAACCCAGCTTGCGCATGTCGATAAGAATGCGATTCGCGGGACGTATAACCATGCTCAGTATCTGGAAGGGCGGAGGGAGATGATGCAATGGTACGCAGATCATATTGATAACATTGGAAAATATAAACTAATCATGGCGTTATGAGACAATCTCCAAATTTAGCCGTTTATAAGTAGATAGCGTGAAAACTTAAGCTGAGCTCTTCTGTTTTGGAGGAGCTCAATACCGAACAATTTTTTTTGCTGAGTTGTCCGAGGCCTGATTTCACCGCTTCAAGCACATATTCACACTTATCGATAATTATCCTGCGTTGTGGGCTGTACTGTCTCACATTGCCACCTTTGACATTCTTCTTGTTCCATAGATGGCACATACTTCCCGTATGTTTAACGATTGAAGTCATCTGCGTCGAATCGTGGCTGCGTGGCGCGAGCACCTGTAAGTTGCTGTAGGTATCGTATTCGAAAAAAAACCAAGAAAATATTCTCCTCTACTGTGGTATTCACTGTAAATGTTAAGAAGCCTGAGACCAAATGTTCATCGATATCAGGTAAATACATTAATAACATTTGATTATTTTTCTTCCTCATTTTTGTGATTACATGGTACTGTATGTTTGTCCAGTATTACGTGAGAGGGTATGTTAACTGGGAGCTAAGCGAAAAATTGTTGCTTAGACGAATTGAGCTTATAGCGCGATGAGCAATGGAAGGCGTAAACCATGAAAAAGATTAGGAGATTGAATCAGGGTTGAATGCTGAAATTGCTAAAGGAAAGCTAATCAAAAACCATGGGATTTCTTTAGTTTTCTTTGCATCTTCGATTTTGAACACCTAGTAGAGGAGAGTATGGCGAGATTATATATTGTAAATCAATTGGTTACAATGTACTCCGGTGTTTTTTGCCATCCAAGCACTCATCTCCATGTTGGCTTCTACATTCGACCATGGGGTTATCTGTATACTACAAAAGTGACTTTTAAAGGTGCCTGTTATTTGGTCGTTCGTATTTACTCCCTTAAGAACAACAAGTTATACTGGGTTAAAAATTTCTCAACGGAATTAGAAATGCATATTGACCCACATAGCGATCCCAAGGCATGGGAATCGTATTTCAAAAGCATTATTTGGCTACATTACAAGCCAGCAAATTGTTGTGACTTACCTGATTCACATGGAGGGGATTTTGGCCTTGAATGCTACACCCTCAGTGGACATGTTTTTCAGTGTTATTTGCCTGAGCAGTCTAGTGATGTTGACAAACTTTATAAAGCGCAGCAAAAGAAAATATATAATGATATTCAAAAATTCTCCAAAGACAATGTTAAAGAATTAGAGGAGTTGTTTGGAACATTAAAGATTAGTCGTTGGATTTTGGCAACACCTTATAATAAATCAGCTAAACTAAGTCAATACTGTACAAAGAAATCCCTTAAGGTTCGCCAGTTAGGTCTTTCGTATGTTGCTGATGATTTTCAAATTATTGTTCAAACTGAAAGTAGCTATTCACAAGAAGCTTTTTTACTTCGCAGAGACTCATATCAATTAAGTCTAAACTTAGATGATACTACTGTTGAAGGCGCTCTAGAATTCATCAGTGATAATAGTTCGTTCCTTGAAAAGTTGAATTTAAAATTACCTAAGATTCACGACTCCATGTCAAGGCAAGAACAGATTAGGAATTTTCTAATTCAAAAGTTCCTTGATTATCAGAATCTATTAGACACTTTAAAGAAAAATTGGGTAGATATTTATGAAATTGTTTATAAATGTATTCAACAGAGAGAGAATAATTTAGTTGGAATGTTTATGCTTGCCCCATCTAATGCCCAACCATCAAAAATCATGACAGATCAAATTGAAGCATTAAAAAAATGTATTGAAGAAGAAGTTCCAACTTTTAAACAATCGGATCTCGAGAAAATTACTTGGGGTGTGATTTCCGATTGGTTGATACGATGCCCATTAGACTTTTAACGTGGAAAAAAAGATGCATATAACTATAGAGGAAATAATCGGAAAACCTTTCACCTTTACTAAAAGACCTGAACACTTACCTTGCGATATGAGGCCATTATGGCGTTGTAGTTTAATTTTATTGATTCTATCTATCGTTGGTCGTTCTGGTTGCTGTTCTTTAAAAAAAATGCATGTTGTTAATTGGGTTTTGAAATCAGATCAAAATGTAGCTAGCTTTGAGTTTTGGACTTTAAACAAGGAAAGCCTTAAACCTGAGGTTCGCATGGATCCTACACTCGACCGCGCGCTAGAGCTAATGTTAGCTGAAGGTTTTATAATACGAGAGAACGACAAATATAAAATAGCTGAAAAGGGAGAATTATGTGCAGTAAAGTTAACTGCACTAGATGTATTCAAGGATGAGTCTTTTAAACTGCATAAGCTTAAAAAGGGATTGTCCGAAACTAATGTTAATAAAATATTCCAGGTGGGGTAAGGTAATATGTCATTAGAAATTGTTTCTTTGGATATTGTTGCAAATACTACTGATGGCCGATATGGAGTCACTATTCCATTTTCTAAAGGCTTATTTCTATTACGCATGGAAAACTCTCATGGTAAATCAACATGCATGAATGCTATAGCCTACGCTCTAGGAATGGAAAAAGCATTAGGTATGGGAGGTGCCAAAATCCCATTCCCACCATCTCTGACAAGAGTCTTAAATACAATTGATGGTCAAGAAATTAATGTCATCTCATCGTTTGTCACTTTAAAAATCAAGAATAATAATGGCGTAGTTGCATCTTTGAAGAGAAATATTATTGGTTTTGAAAGTGATAATATTATTTATATCGACGAAACTGATATGAAGGGAGAGGAGAATAGAAGTGGTTCATATTTCCTCCATCGTGAAGGTGATACTGAGCGGGATATGGGGTTTTATAAATGGTTGACTGTATTTTTAGGTTGGAATTTACCTCTAGTACCCAATCATAACGGTAAAGATACCCCCCTTTACCCGTCAGTGCTATTCCCTGCATGGTATGTTGAACAGAAGAAAGGTTGGTCATCAATAATGGCCACAATTCCAACTCAATTTGGCATTAAAGAAGTTAAAAAAAGAGCCCTTGAGTTTTTAATGTCTCTTGATGTTAATGAAAATATACTTAAGCGAAGCGCTATAAAAAATGGTATTGATGAAGTTATATATCAATGGAAAATAATCAGGAAAAATGCGGAAATAGTTGCCTCAAAGGTTTCATCAGTCGTGACTGGCATACCAGAACAGCCTGAGGCCAAGTTTGATAATTATAAAATAGATCTGGTTATAAAAGAAGGAGATGATATTAAATCACTAAGTGATCTTCGTGAAATTTATGCGAATGAATTGAAAGCGATTAATGCCGAAAGTTTTGGACAGGACGATGATACAACTCTGCAATTATCCGTTTTGAGTTCTATAAGTTCTAAAGTCGATGAAGTACATAAATTAGAATTAGAATTACAAGCGATAAGTGATCATAAAAGTTATATAAACTATCAGATATTTTCTACAAATAAAAGGTTGAGCAATCTTTTAGATGATAAAAGGAAATATGAGGATTTGAAGAAGATATCAGACTCTACTGTATACGAGTCTACACAATTACTAAGTAATCAATGTCCTACTTGTGGGGCTCAATATAATGATAATCTCTTGGACTTTTCATCTCAAGAGAATCTCATGACATATGAAAGTAGCTTAAATTTTATCAAAGAGCAAATAAAGGCTTTTGAGTTTGTTTTATTAGATTGTAACAAGCAATTGAAATTTAAAGAGGCTGAACAGAAAAAAATAGAATCAAAAATAGCTAATTTAAAATCAGAAATAAGTAAACTGAAAAACACTGATTATCCTTCAGTTGCTCTTCAAGAGGAGTATCTACGCCATAAAATTAATTTGGAAAATGATATTGAGGATATTGATGAGGCGATTAGCAATATAACTAACATTCGTCTTGAGCTAGATACGCTCCACAAAAAGTACAAGAAGCTAATTTCAGATAGAAAATCTCTACCGGAAAGAATACTTTCACATAACGACACTTCGAAGCTACGGTTGTTAAATTCAGGTGTAGTTGAAAGGTTAAAGAAATATAATTTTGATAGTTTTGATGCAGAACTTATAGGGATATCTGAAGATAATTACCTTCCAACCAGGGAAGGCTATGACATTGGTTTTGATACCTCAGCTAGTGATGGTATCAGAATAATTTGGGGATATCTGATCAGCTTGTTCACCGTTGGCCAACGATTTACGACTAATCACCCTGAATTGATCATTTTTGATGAACCAAGGCAACAAGAAGCAAATAAAGTGAGCTTTGCTGAATTGCTTAGAGATGCGGCTGAATCAACAAAGGTCAGTGGTCAGATTATCTTTGCTACATCTGAAGATGAGAGTGTTTTAGTCGAAGCGTTGAAGGGTTATGAGTATACGATTGTATCCTTCGATAAGAAAGACGGAAAAGTGATAAGGAAGTTATAAAGTTAATTGATATCTTAGCGCATTATCTCGCATTCAATTCTGAGTTATGTATTCCCAGCCTGCGCCAAAGCAGATGCTGGCTGGGAATGATGATGTAGCTGCATTAAAAACTTTCTATAAAGTGGATTAGCAAGTTAGGGATGGTTTTGCGCTCAAATGAGGTTTTTATATTTATCAGTAGGGTACATTGAATCTACAGTGTATAAATTATTGAATAAGATGCGGAGCTATAACGGCCGCGTGTCGTTGTGCTGATTAATTTGAATAAAATGTCGGAAGATCTCTAAAAATGAATGGCTTGTTATTATTAGGGCACTTTCAATAACACGTCCGATATCTAATCTCATGGGCCGCGCGGATACTCAGAAAAAGATTATGAGCTTTTCTATAATTAAATATTTCTGCAGTAAAAATCCCGTTGTTGAAATAATGTTTTATTTTGGTAATTTTTGCTCATTTAAATAATTATTATATTTTTTCTTTTTTTGTTTATATACATTGTTGGTGACAAATTATATTCTTTAGAGAAAAGTTTAATAAAAGTCTGTATTGAATCAAACCAATATTTATAAGCTATGCCCAATACTGGAATAATAGTATTAATAAGATCTTATCCCACAATTCTTAGTTTTGTATCTCATATGTACTTCTCAAGGCTAACTTCTTTTATCTGTACAAAAATCTGCCGAAGATGCTACTTGGAGTATCCTGCCCGCGCAGCAACATCCTCTATCTTCAATGGCTTATGTAAGTTTGAATCAATCCATTGGGTTATGTCATCGATGATGTCTTCTGTTCTGAACATAGATCGCCGCTCACTATAAGAGGGCTGTGATACATCCTGTTTGGGATGCTAATGATTTACTTATATATTTCAGCAACCCCATGTAGCCTGTTATCCCCCGTTGTCGAAAGGATTTTGAACGATGTTGCTCCTTGCTCATCAGCCTTACGAGAGAGCGCATTCGATAAATCATCAAGCGTATAGGCATTGCTGGCTGAGACTACACCAATCTTTTCTTTCCCATCTGCATGGTTAATTTCCTGAGCGGCAGATGCGGCATTTACTGAAATAAATCCCATGACCAATGTAGTAATAAGTAGTGCTTTCATATCTAGTACCTCTTTAACAATATACTTGAAACTGGACTTGTATCAGGAGTAACTTTCTCCATCTGTGTATTCAAATATACAGACTTAAACTGTCATGAGGCTGACGGTTATATGACAAAATTGTCAGGGTTGTCGATTGGTTAATTTTTTGAATACAAATTCAGCTCGTTAATAATGCAGTCAGGTTCTTCACGCAGAGGCATATTGTCTATGTCCAGAACCCCATCATTTTTTTGTGGATCATCAGCCTGCAGGTCTGCAAACAGTGGGTTAAGATCCTGCTGTGCTTCACCTCGTTCAGCCACCAGCTCGAATGTTTTATTTTTTGCCTCGTCGTGGGTCAGGGCACTGACCAGAACCTGGGCGATTTGCTCCCGGGATATCACACCATCTTCCGGTGTTCCTGCATGGCGACGATCTCCCTGAAGCATAACGATTCGGTGTTCATCATCATTGTTGTAATCAAACCAGCCGGGCCTGACGATGGTATAGGGGTGACCAGTGGCCCTGACCAGACGCTCAGCACGTCTTTTCCAGTCATGAACCTCAGTGCGTTGATTCCAGGTGCTGAGTCGTTCAGTCACACCAATCGTGGTCATCAGAGCGATATGAATAGGTGCATCCCTGAATATTCGTAAAATATTGCGCACTCCGCCGTAATCTATCGCTCTGGCACCAATACGTCCCTGTCCATCGGAACCGAGGGTGAAGATGATGCCATCAATATCTTTCGGCAATTCGGTGAGTGTTTCCGGCATTGAAACATCGCCGTAAAAAACATCTGTTCCACGAGGAAGCAATTTTATTTTGCGTTTATTTCTGACCAGCGCGACGGGCTGATGGCCCATTTTAATTGCGGTATTCACGACATGAAGGCCAATGCTTCCTGTCGCCCCTGCAACGAGTATTTTCATGATAAACCTTCTGATAATTGAGACTTATTTTCGATACGGTCAGAATATCAATTATCATTATTGTCAGTAATGGGGCTAAAATGATTGTGTCTATGAACACCCTTCATGAGTGTGCGATGAAGGGAATGCCTCCATAAGGAAATCGCCGATGCTCAAAGAAAACTTCAACGAACTGCAAATCTTTCTTGTGGTGGCAAGGGAGCGAAGTTTTACCAAAGCAGCGGGTAAACTGGGCGTTTCTCAGTCTGCACTCAGCCACGCGATGAAGGCCCTGGAGGAAAGGCTGAATATCCGCCTTCTGACCCGCACGACCCGAAGCGTTGCCCCTACGGAAGCCGGTGAGAGAATTATTGCCTGCCTTGAACCTCGCATTGCCGATCTTGAACAGGAACTGGAATCGCTTGTTCAACTGAACGGCACCGCCTCCGGCAATATCCGTTTATCTGCCGGGGAGCATGCCGCGCGAAGTCTGGTATGGCCGAAGCTAAAACCCTTCCTCAGGGAATATCCCGAAATTAATCTCGAACTGGTAGTTGATAACGGCTTTGTTGATATTGTTGAGGGACGTTTTGATGCCGGGATCCGACTGGGTGAAAGCGTGGATAAGGACATGATTGCGGTAAGAATTGGGCCGGATATGAGAATGGCTGTGGTAGGAGCGCCGTCTTATTTCGCTGCAAATCTTGCACCTGAAACGCCGCACGAGCTACAAAATCATCGGTGTATCAATATGCGCCTGCCGACAGCCGGTGGGCTTTACCACTGGGAGTTTGAGAAGGAAGGGAAACCGTTACGGGTCAGAGTGGAAGGGCAGGTTACGTTTAATCTGCAAGCGGAAAGGATTGATGCGGCGTTATCCGGTTTTGGCATCGCCTGTATACCTGAAGACAGGGTGCAGGATTATATAAAGTCAGGAGAGCTTATTCAGGTTTTGCAGGACTGGTGCCCATCTTTCCCCGGATATTACCTCTACTACCCGAGCCGCAAGCAGCATCCCCCCGCTTTTGCGCTGATGATCGATGCACTTCGCTATCAGGAATAACGGGTCCGCCAATTGCAGCGGACCCGCCCGGGTATTAACGGCCTACGCGGGCCTGGTGCTCAGGAGAGTAACGTTCACCGACGATTTTAATCGTTTCAAGCGCCTGGGTTATCTGTCGCGAGTCATCCTGAGAAAGGATGATGTCGGCGGCCCCCAGGTTTTCCTCCAGCCGGTGCAGTTTCGTGGTACCAGGGATAGGAACAATCCACGGCTTTTGTGCCAGCAGCCATGCCAGCGCGATTTGTGCAGACGTCACGCCTTTCTCTGCCGCCAGTTCACCCAGCAATGAGACCAGCTTTTCATTGGCTTCAATCGCCTGCTCGGCGAAACGCGGCACGGTGCTGCGGTAATCATCCTTGCCAAAAGTGGTTCCTGGCTTAATCGATCCCGTCAGGAAGCCTTTGCCTAATGGGCTGAAGGGAACGAAACCAATGCCCAGTTCCTCCAGTAACGGCAGGATCTCCTGCTCAGGCTCGCGCCACCACATGGAGTATTCGCTTTGCAGCGCCGTGACAGGTTGTACGGCATGCGCACGACGAATGGTTTGCGCACCCGCTTCGGACAGACCGAAATGTTTAACTTTGCCTTCAGCGATCAGGTCTTTTACCGTACCCGCAACATCTTCAATCGGGACATCCGGGTCGACACGGTGTTGGTATAGCAGGTCAATGACATCAGTCTTAAGACGGCGTAATGATCCTTCCACCGCTTCACGGATATGCTCCGGACGGCTGTTTAAAATCTGCTGCTTGTTGTCGTCGCCAAAAGTAAAACCAAACTTAGTGGCGATGACCACGCGGTCACGAAACGGTTTTAAGGCTTCACCGGCCACCTCTTCATTAAGAAAAGGTCCATAGACTTCGGCGGTATCGAAGAAGGTGACGCCACGTTCAACCGCAGCGCGAATGAGTTCGATAGCCTGTCGGGTATCGGTCGCCGGGCCGTAGCCGTGGCTTAAGCCCATGCAACCGAGCCCAAGTGCGGAGACTTCGAGTCGGGATTTACCCAGATAACGTTTTTGCATTGAATGAATACCTCTTTTATCGCGACTTAAACATCAAGTTTGCGGCCAGTCAGCCATTCCACCATCGCCGGGTCGCGGTGAGAGAAGAAGGCGCTGGTTGCAGTGTCGAGGGCAGCAATCTGCAGCATATCTTCAGAGCTGAGTTCAAAATCGAGAATGTTGATGTTCTCTTCCATGCGTTCTTTGCGCACCGATTTCGCCAGCGAAACGATGCCTCGCTGGAAGATCCAACGCAGCACAACCTGACCCACGCTTTTGCCGTACTTCTGGCCAATCGCCGTTAACACGGGATGCTGGAACAGGCCATTTTTACCCTCAGCAAACGGTGCCCAGGCTTCCGGTTGAATGCCATGGCTTTGATTCCATGGAACGGCATGCAGCTGCTGGTTGAAGGGGTTAACTTCAATCTGGTTTACCGCAGGCACCACTTTGTTGAAGGCGATAAGGTCGGCCAGTCTGTCAGGATGGAAGTTGCTGACGCCAATGGCGCGAATTTTTCCTGCCTGCTGCAGTTCTTCCATGGCGCGCCAGGCCCCATGGACATCACCGTAAGGCTGATGAATCAGGTACAGATCAACGTAGTCCAGCTGCAATCGATTCAGGGAACGTTCGAACTGGGCTTTAGCGCCTTCGTAATTGGTATCCTGTAGCCAAAGTTTGGTCGTTACAAAGAGCTCGTTACGGGCGATACTGCTTTGTTTCAGTGCGTTCCCGACCTGGGTTTCATTCTGGTAAGACGCAGCGGTATCGATCAGGCGATATCCCGTATCGATGGCATCAATAACGGCTCTTTCGCATTCAGCGGCATCAGACACCTGAAACACACCAAAGCCCAGCAGGGGCATTTCAATACCGTTGTTCAGTTTTACAGTTTGCATGACGTTATCCTTCAGCTGTTGTGTAGGAAAAGCATAACGCAAAGTGATTTATTCGATTAGGTGGGGTAATTAGCTAGGGTTTATTAGATGTGTTCATTAATTTAGAGGGGGATGGTTAGCTTTGTATCAGGAGCGGACCCTTCTATAAAATTTCACGTCAAAAAATTGGACGCAGGTCAATGGATATGTGCTTATTCACTAATGCCTGTGATGATAAGATGGCAGCAACTCAAATATCAGTATTTGGCTTGTAATATGCTCGTTATTTAAGTTGGAATGATTTCACGCTTCGCGTTATTTATTGTCCAGAACAGCAATATAGGATAGGGATCTTTATGTATCTTGCAGAACTCACGATAAAGAATTTTCGCAAATTGCGTGAAGCCACGCTGAAATTTCAACCCGGTTTAAATGTTTTGGTAGGCCCAAACAACGCAGGGAAAAGTGCAGTAATTGATGCACTCCGGACGCTTCTTGCAGGTCATGAAGAGACTTATCCTCGCCTCGATGGTTCTGATAGGCACCGTCCGCATGAAGGCGACCCAACTGGTGATATCAGTTTCCATTTTGTCTTCCGAGATCTTAGCCTTGAAGATGAAGCGGACTTTATAGCTGCCCTCAAGCCAAATGGGGACAAGAACATGGAGGCGCATATCCACGTCCAGTATACCGATATGGATAAGACGGGACGATTCAAAGTCCGGCGTTGGTGCGGTGATCACCCAGAAGTTTCGCTTACCTCAGATATGATGGAGAACCTTCGGGGGGTCTATCTCCAGCCTCTCCGCGATGCCGCGCAGGGTCTTCGTCCTAACCGTAACAGCCAGCTGGCTCGATTACTTCATTTGCTTACCGATGATGCAGGTCGTGACACGATAAATACGGCTTTAAAGCAACTTGACGATACACTTAAACAAGACAAATCCATTCAGAGTACCCATAAAGCGATATCAACCAGACATGATTCCATGATGGGTGCTCAGTTAGCGCAGGAGCTTGCCGTCGGGCTCAGCGTGACTGATTTTCAGCGTCTCTCTTCCAGACTGACCCTGACGGCTGAAGCCATGGAGATTGAGAAAAATGGATTAGGCTTCAATAATCTGATCTTCATGGCGGTAGTACTTAGTGAATTGGCTAAAAATACTGATTCTGCTTTCAGGGGTTTGATTATTGAGGAACCTGAAGCGCATTTGCATCCCCAACTGCAGCGTGTTTTGCTGCAGTACCTTGCAGGAATTCCAACGGGTGAAGGCGAAAAGCCTGTACAACTATTTGTCACCAGCCATTCCCCAAATTTTGCCAGTAATTCAAAGCTGGACTCTCTTGTATGCTTGATCGAGAACGAGGCTGGCGTTGAGACTTTCTTTCCACGTGATATCAAATTTGAAAAGGGAAAACGTGAAAAGCTAGAGCGGTATCTGGACGTAACTAGGGCTGAACTATTTTTTGCACGCCGGGTGATTTTCGTTGAGGGCGCAGCAGAACTCATGTTGATTGACGCGCTTGCTAAGAAGATGAACTTTGATCTCAGGGAATATGGGGTCAGTCTGATTAGCGTTGAGGGACTTAATTTTGACTCCTTCCTCCCGCTTTTTGGAGAGCAGGGGCTGCGAATCCCCGTCGCTGTAGTAACCGATGCAGATCCATTTGAAGAAGAAGTTGAAGCCGTGGCAGAGGGTGAACAGGCTGAAGAGGACATTGACGACTTACTTTCTGAAGCTGCCTACCAGGAAGAAACAGATGCTCCTGACGATGAAGAGCCTGCTGGTAATGCTGAGAAAAAGAAAAAAGTTAAAAGGAAAGAGGTGTACCCAGCGTTGGGAGAGCAGGTGCGGTTGTCGGCAAATACCATCAAGATGAAGAATCTGGAGGATGATTTCGTGAAAGTTTTTCATGGATTGAAAACCTTGGAATATGATCTGGCACTCATTGAGGCGAACCGCGACTCAATGCTTACTGCATTAGCCGACCCGCATCCAAAAATCTCTAAAGCTCTGCGTAAGATAGTTGATACTCAGCCAGACAATACCGCAAAAACTAAGGCGTTGTTCTGCGGTATGTTTGAGCGAAAAGGCAACGGCAATATTCAGAAAGGTCGATTCGCCCAGGCATTAGCTGAACAGATTTCGAAAGAAAATGGTTTTGAAGTCCCTGAGTACCTCAAAAAAGCTATTCAACATGTCTGTCAGGGAGTGGTCAAGCCGTGAAACTATCAAAGGAACAGATAGATATTATAGAAGCGCCGTTAGGGCCAATTGCTGTCACTGCGTGCGCAGGAAGCGGGAAGACTGCTACAGCCATTCGGCGCCTGATCGCCATTCGGCAGAAAATGCAAAACAGTCGCGGCCGCGTTGTGTTGTTGTCTTTCTCCAATGTTGCTGTCAATACCTTCAATGCAGGATATGCGGAACTCGCTGCTGGCCTACCAGACGATGCTAATCGTCGAAGGGTGGAAGTCGATACACTTGACGGTTTTTTTACCAAACATATTTTACGTCCCCATGCCTACAGGACTATGGCCGCGCCTCAGGCTGCGTACTTGGTGTCAGGTTCGGAGCCTTTTCTTGCTAGGTTTAAATATTGGCGTGAAGGCTACCCCCCTTTGCCATTAAAAGACATAAAATTAATCATACTAGATGGGGATTTCGTCTTTTATTCCGATACAAGAAATGACCCTGAAATTCTTGATAAAGGTAAGGTTTTGAAGATCATTCATGACCTTGGACGTTTAGGTGCTTACACTCATGAGATTGGTCGGTACTGGGTGTATAGAACCCTAGATTCTCAACCTGCAGTATTGAGGGCGCTGGCAGCCCGCTACCCGCAAATACTTGTCGATGAGTCTCAGGATTTGGGAACACTGCATAAGGAAATCTTAAAGCTACTCATTACTGCAGGGGTTCAGGTTACGCTTATCGGGGATGTTAATCAGGGGATTTATGGCTTCGCTGGTGCTGACGGTGAGTTCCTGAAGAGCTACGAGGATCGTGCAGAGGTGACCGGCTACAAGCTTACTCGCAATTATCGTTCCCTGCCTCCAATCATAAATATCGCCAACATTCTCTGTGGGCGTCATGACGAACCAGACCGGCTGGGGGAGCAAGGTGGAGCATATTTCATTGGATACAAGGATTCAGAACTTTCCAAATTAACTGAAGCATTCAAGGCTCATATTGATGAGTTAGGCATGCAACATCACGATGCGGTGATCCTCTGCCGGGGTGCAGACAGAGCCGCAGTAGTTGCGGGTAAAACCCCTCCGCCGGGACAAGGTATAGTCAAGGTGTTAGCAGAGGCATCGTTGTTAAGGGATCAGCATAGTGACTATCATGGATGCTTTAAATTGGTCTGCCGGGCTATCATTAATTTACTGGAGGATGTACCTCATGGCCTCAGTTCCAGACTTCAGGGGCTATCACATGATGACGAGATGAAAGAGCTTAAGCGGCTACTATGGCGTTTCAGTCGCAGCGCTGATGTGGGACTCCCTTCGTCTGCCCTAACTGCGAAAATAGACTGGCACTCCAAGCTATTAACGAATGTCAGAGTGCTTCTCGCAGAGATTGAAAAACACTACGGATATAAAGTTGCTGGCAAGGTAGGCACTAAGCTCACAAAAAAATTATTACCAGATCAGCCACTGACCAGTACAGTTTTGACTCAAGGACATGGGCTCAGAGTCGAGACGGTTCACCAGGTTAAGGGGGAGTCTATCGACGCGGTTATGTATGTGGCCAAGAAAGCCAATATCAAAGCGCTGCTTTCAGGTACAGGTGATGAAGAAGGACGTATCGGGTATGTCGCAATAACTCGGGCCAAGAACTTGTTCTGGCTGGCTGTACCACAATCATGCCTTAAAGAATTAAAAGAAGATCTCATTAAAGCTGGTTTTCAGGAATGGATCAAACTTGCCGTCAATGATCCTGCCTGAACTAAATTAAAGAGTAAAATTTAACTCTGCAGCTCTGGACCGGGCAAATGGCCCGGTTCCGGTGTTCCGTAAAAGAGGTTTAAAAGCGCACCTATGGACTGTGGGCTTTGAAGTCCAAAGATGGTGATCAATTTGCACGACTTATTCAATCGCCGTAATCGCCCACCCAACTTGGTGTTGGGCCGTCTGGAAATAGCCACTCGTAGCCCGTTTGCTCCTTCAAACGCGCAAGTATTTTATAAAGCCGTGCGTGCATTGAAGCGTCGATGAATTTGATTAAGTCTTCCCACTCGTTTCTTCCACCTATATGAAGCCCTAAACTCATTTGCGCCTGTATATAAAATTGTGTGCCGCTGAACGCAAACCCTACTAAAGTATCAATCGATTTATGATCTCCGTTATGGGCATAACGTTCGTTGCGAATTTTATACAGCTCATCATGAACAGCCCGTAGGTGGACAGGGAGATCATTCCGCTGGAGAACACAAGCGCCATTGCTTTTGGCGAACAAACGTGCGTAGCTTACCACAAAAGCGGTTGTTAACATCTCCTGTTCCATCATCGATTCAGTAGTGATTTCAAACTTGGTCGTACGAAGCCGACGATAAATGTAACTAAGGCTTGTAGTAGTAGGTATTACCTTTATAAGTCTAATCAGACTTTCAATCTCTTTATCGCAACTGCTAATAATCTCCGCCCCTTTCTTCATTATTTGTTCAAAAGGCGCTCTTAGATCTGCTGGTAATTTGCTAAAAAATTCTTCAGAGACGCTGTAATAGTCGTCGCCTTCAAAAATAGGAGGAGGTGACATAGCCATCTGGGTAAATCCTGTGTGGAGAAATTGAACCATTTTCAAACGAATTGGCGGGGTTTATCAAGATAAATTAAAGTCTCCATTTGGCTTAGAAGCGGAAGAACTTACAGAAGGTCGAGAGTACAACTGAATTTCAAAACCGGCTCAAAGCGCGGTATGGCCTTCGGCACATGGAAATTATTCCTTAATGTATAACTCCTGTAAAATCTGCGAATTCTGTCCATTTATCCCGCCATAACCTTGCAAATTAGATTATCGTGTAAGTTTGGGAAGTCCAATGTTCGCAATTCGCTCTCAGCAGACCTTCAGCGTCCTAAGCCTGTCTGCGGTGCGCCAAGATCAGACATTGCTGACATCACAATGTGTTAGTCAATGGGGAGCAGGTCAAACCTTCGGTTCACGTTAACTGCGAGTGCGGATATTTCGTTGTCCGCACCAAATTATGTTGGCGCTCCCACTGTCGTGACGTGACGCTGAGTGTTCCCAAACACACTGGAAACAGAAAATGAACATGAAGACTGAGATTTTGAAACTCTGGCAATCCAGAGGAGAAAACGAGCGCACCGGATCCGATGCTGAGAAGGTTGCAGACATTGCCTGGGTACAGGGGTTGCGACTTCACCCCCAGCGAAACATTCACCATGACAGAGTGAAGTACCTCATTGGCCATTGCAACATCGGCTAACTCATACAGGCCGCACATGCGGCCTTTTTAGTCTGGATATCGAACATTTACTTCATTTTTTCGAATCTCTGATGAGATTTTTTGAGCAGGCCTTTCGCGTCTGCTCCTCGCTCAAAACTGACCATCACGTTCCCATTTTATTTTTTGAAAAAACTGATGTTTATATTGAGCCTTCATTAATGAAGGCTCAATATTGGCTCTTCCTACTGCAGATCTTTTTCCTTCAAAAATTGACTAACCAAATCAGCAATCTGCACATTATTTAAATCAGAGAACGGGAAGTGGGTATTCCCTTTAATTCCCACTTCAGGCAGATGAGTCACCGTCACATCCCCGCCATGCTTGTTCACCACGTCACGCCACTCGCGGGCCATCGCCAGACGTACGCGCCAGCTGTCCTGTGCGGGCATGGCGACAGGTTTATCCGGAATGTTATCGCCGTAAATGATCAGAATCGGGATTTTGGTCAGTGCCATAAACTGCTCCACCGGAACAGGCTCACCCTTCAGCGTATCGAACGCGCTTGGCATAGGGGCTGGGAGTTCTTTTTCCGGGAAGACAAAGCTACTGCCAGGCTCAAAGGCGACAATGGCTTTGACCTTGTCGTTTTTCATCGCCGTGTACCAGCCTGGTCCGCCACCCTGAGAGTGGGTGAAGAGGATAGCCGGGCCGGCTTTATCCAGTACTGCGGACATCGCATCAGAGATGACGTTGATATCAAATGGCCCGGTATTTGGGGTCATCTGACGGAAATACTGATTCAGTGCTTCTTTGTCGTGAGAGAACTGAACGCCCTTAAAATACTCTGGCCACACGCCAACGCGGAACTGGTTGAACCACATCTGTTCATCCGGTTTAGGCGTAACAGTACCTTCTACCGTCGTGCGTCCGGCGCTGCCCCGGCGTGGCTGATCGACAAGATAAGTTGAGAATCCACGACGCAGGAATATGTTCTGGAACCCTTCGCGACCATCCGGGGTACTTTCCCAGGTACGGGAGAACTGACCCGCGCCGTGCAGCATGACGATAGGGTATTTATGCGGATTCTCGGGGATTTGGTAGAACACAGAAGCATGATCGCCATGGTAGGTTTGGCCAGCAGAGTCCAGCGGCTTTTTCGCATCAAATGTTCCAGGTGCAGTGATGATGGTGCCACCAGCAGAAAAGCTTCCTTGTTCCTGAATAATCAGCGGCTCGGCATAGACCGACTGAGCCACCAGGCCACCCGCCATTACGCAGATGGCCAGCGTTTTTAAGATTGTCTTCAAGATTACATCCTCTGTTATGTTTGCCGTTCAATCATATCTGAGTTGTCAGCGTTAATTATTTAGCACCCCTGATTGCCCTTATTGGGCATACTCATGAATGCGGACGATTAACTGCGTATCGTCTCTAACCAGCTGGTGACCGTTTCAGTGGTTCTTCGCTCCTGGTCGCATTCAATGACCAGCGGTTTTTCCCGACGCGCAGTTGGGGCGAGACTGGCAAGGATGTCGTCGCTGTCTCCTTTACCGTAGCCACCGTGAGTAATAAAGGGGATGAGTAATTTGCCCGCAAGGTTGTGGCTGCTGAGAAATGCTTGCACTACAGGCGGCACGCTAGTCCCCCAGATCGGAAAGCCTAAATACACGGTCTCGTAGCGTGAGATATCTGCAACGCTATTTTTTAATGCCGGTTTAACGCCTCGCTCACGCTCTTTTTTCGCCTGTTCAACGGTCTGAAAATAGTCTTCCGGATAAGGCGTAGCCGGTTCGATTTCAAGCAGATCGGTATTCAGGCTGCGGTGAATGACGCCAGCAATCACCCGTGTATTTCCGCTGCGGGAAAAGTACGCCACCAGAACACGGCTTTTACCCTGCACGTTTGCGGTTCCGGTCGCAGCTGAGGCAAAAGAAACGTTCGCCAGCGTCAGCCCGGCAAGTGCGGTGATTAACATTCTGCGGTTGGGATCATGCTCCATAATCCACTCCTAATTGTTTGCGAGCGCCTGCTGCAGCGCCTTTTCAGCTCGCGTTGCTGCATCACTTTCGCCATGTTCACGCAGAACCTGTGCCAGCTGGCGCAGCTGCGACGCCGTCAGGCCGACCCGCATGCTTGCTCGCGTATGCGACAGCAGTTGTGATTCGACGCCCGGCGTGGCCGCTAATGCGCCAACCGTTGCCAGCTCGCGGCTTTGCCAGTCGAGGTTATCACGGGCGAAAATGTCGCCGAAAAGGTGCGTTTGCAGGAACTGGTTAATCACCGGGGCAAAATCAAACAGCGGGCCCTGGACGGGAGCGCCTGAGATTTTTGTCTGGTTTGCGGTACCGACACGGCGAAGCTCATCCCCGACAGGGATTGGGGCAACCGGTTCTTTACCCTCAACGTCTTTGATACCACGTTGTTTACGTGCTTCGACGACCTTCATCAGTTCACTAAGCGCATTCAGGCTACGGGGGAAGCCCGTATAGGCATAAAGCTGGACGAGAATCTCTTTGGTTTCGTTTATCGTGAGCCCTGCGTCAAGACCCTGATTCAGGGCTGCATTCAGCTTATCCATCTGGCTGCTGGCCATCGATGCCGCAATCAACGGGATGGCCTGTTGGCTGGCTGACAGCGTATCTGAAACCGTTTGTTCGTGGTTCATTTCTGAGGCTCCTTTATTGACGGGCGCAGCATGTGCCGCGAGACCAAAACCAAAGGTCAGCAGTACCGCTGCCGCTAATGCTTTAATGGTCGTGGTATTGTTCATCTGTCACTTTCTCCATCCAGTTAACGCTTTTGCCATCCACAATCCCGGTTATCGCCAGATGTGTCATCGCGCTGCCGGGTGCCGCCCCGTGCCAGTGTTTGACACCCGCCGGGCAAGAGACAACATCACCGGCGCGGATAACCTGCACCGGCTGGCCTTCTTGTTGGGTGAGCCCAACACCAGAGGTCACAATCAGCCGCTGACCTGCCGGATGCGTATGCCAGGCGGAACGAGCGCCGGGTTCAAAGGTGACATAAGCCCCGGAAACACTGATGTCGTTATCCGGTTTGAAGAGAGGATCAACCCTGACGCGACCGGTAAAGTTCTCGGCTGGCCCGAACACCGCGTTCTGACTTCCTGCGGGGGCGATATGGACAGCAGGATTTTGCTCCGCTGCCCAAGATGAAAATGTGAAGAGGGGCAGTAACAGCCCGAGGTAACGTAAATGTCCGATCATGCAAAGCGTCCTTATCAATGAAGAGGGAATTGCCTGCCATGATTTTATCGGGAGGGTGATGACGTCAGGCTGACGCCCCCCTGACAATTCTGTCAGTTAACCTTGATCCCGGCTCAGTGCCGGATTGAGCGTTTCCCGACGCTTTATCGTCTTGCATCGCAAAGGTGAGGCCAAATGTATTGATGCCACCTTCACTACGGGCAAAGACGTCCCCCCGGTGCATAATAGCGACGGCACGCACGATCGACAGGCCCAGCCCATGATGGGTATCACTCCTGGCCCGGGAGGTGTCGACGCGATAGAACCGCTCGAAAAGCCGGTGTAAGTGCTCTGGTGCTATCGGATCGCCCGGGTTTGAAACTTCAACACAGGCTTGATGACCGGTTTCGCTTAACCGCACCGTAACCGTGCTGTTGGAGGGGGAGTGTCTTGCGCTATTTTCCAGTAAATTAGCCAGTGAGCGGTGGAACAGTCGTCGGTCTATGTGCGCGGTGACGTCGCCCTCCACATCCAGAGAAAGCTGTTTTTCAGCAAAAGAGGGTTCAACGTACTCCGCTGTTTTCAGGGTTTCTTCCCGCAGGGAAACCTGCGTAAGCTGGGAAGCATGCTCACCCGCGTGAGCATGGGACAGGAACAGCATGTCGTTAACTATCGACGTCATGCGTTCAAGTTCTTCCAGATTGGAACCCAGTAACTCTTCCAGTTCATCCTGTGAACGTCGGCGTGAGAGACCCAGCTGCGTCTGGCCAATCAGATTAGTCAGCGGAGTCCGGAGTTCATGCGCAACATCGGCATTAAAGCTTTCGAGCTGCCTCCAGGCGACCTCTTGCCGTTCCAGCACGCCATTAAAAGATGATGCTAATTGCTGTAATTCGTCAGGTAATGCTTCGGTATTCAGGCGCTGACCATGGTCCCCGGGAGCAAGTTTCCGGGCCTGTTTACTGAGCGCCCCAACGGGAAGAAGACCGATCCTTGACACGACGTATCCCAGTAAGGCGACAATCACTACGCCCAGTGCGGTAATGATCAGCAATGTACGCGTGAACGCATCGAGTGTGCCCATGTACGGCGTGGAGTCGATGGCAACCACATAGCGCAGCTCAGGCCTTTCACCATTGGCGGGGATCGTTTTCACTAACAGAAACAGAGAGCATGCACCTTCTGATGCACCGGGCACTTTATTAAAGCCTTCCTGCAACGAAGACCACTGAACACCCACTGGTGGTGTTCCCCCCATGCTAAAGCGTGGGTTATCGCTTACTATCCAGTAGCGAACGCGTTCACCTTCAGAATTGGTTAACACGGTGAATTTATTGGCAAGCAGTGACCAGCCGTCAGCCGAGGTTCGTGCGGTGATCCACGGACTCATTAATGATTCCCGGAACAACAGCTCGTTGTGCATCTGCTTTTGCAAAGAATCATGCAAAGAGCCTCTGAGCAGGATACCGATAACGGATACAATCAGCAGCGCGGATAAGGCAAACATCAGCGCCAGGTGAACGGAGATGGAACGCTCAGGCATGCTTATCCCCTTCATTTATTCGGACCGGACTTCAAGGACATACCCCATGCCCCGAACGGTATGCAGCAGTTTGATATCGAACGGCGCATCCACTTTGGCCCGAAGTCGTTTAATGGCCACTTCAACCACGTTGGCATCGCTGTCGAAATTCATGTCCCATATCTGCTCCGCAATCATCATCTTTGACAGGATCTCCCCCTGATGCCGGGCCAGAAGGCTTAGCAGGGAAAACTCTTTCGCGGTCAGTTCCAGTCGCGTTCCGGCGCGAAATACGCGTCGAGCCAGCAGGTCGAGATGCAAATCGTGAATTTGCAGCTGGGTGATGTCTGCACCATCCGTAGCGCGGCGACGCACCAGGGCCTGAATACGCGCCACCAGTTCAATAAGGGAAAAGGGCTTAGGGAGATAATCATCTGCGCCAAGACGAAGCCCTTTAACACGCTCATCGACCGAACCCCGTGCCGAGAGCATCAGCACAGGCGTCTGTTTTGCTGCCCGCACCCCCTCGAGTACCCGGTAGCCGTCCATCCCCGGCAGCATCACATCCAGTATTATCGCGTCGTAGTCGAACTCCAGCGCGTAATGAAGACCTTCAGCTCCATCTGCAGAGACATCTACCGTAAACCCGGACTCACCCAGCGCACGGGAGAGATAGGTTGACGTTTTTTCTTCATCTTCGACTAACAACAGGCGCATAACGGGACTTCCTCTTAACTTTTCATCGGTGCTTCAACATCGGAATAAACCTGCACGGCATCCGGCAGACGTTGACCCTGGATAGTGATGGCATCCAGTGAGCGGGTGAGCTCGGTCATCTCGGCGAGAGTCAGCGACACGTTGGTGGCCGCTGTGTTTTGCAGCATATGGTCTTTATTGGTGGTGCCTGGGATGGGAACAATCCAGGGTTTGCCGGCCAGCAGCCATGCCAGCGCAATCTGTCCCGGTGCGGCATTTTTTCTTATTGCCCAGGATTTCAGTAGTTCAACCAGCTGTAAGTTGTGTGGCAGGTTATCAGACGAGAAGCGTGTTTCTGTCGCGCGGAAATCACCGGCAGCGAACCGGGTATTCTCATCAATCCAGCCCGTTAAAAACTGCACACCGAGTGGGCTCCATGGCACAAAACCAATGCCTAGTTCTTCGCACACCGGAAGAACCTGTTTTTCAGGGCCGCGCCAGAGCATGGAGTACTCACTTTGTACGGCGGTCACGGGTAATGCTGCATGGGCGCGCCTCAATGTGTTGATGCCCATTTCAGACAGACCCCAGTGCAGGACTTTTCCTTGATCCATTAAATCTTTCACCACATCGGCGACATCTTCAATGGGGATCTGTGGATCAACCCGGTGTTGATACAGTAAATCGATACGATCGGTACGCAGGCGTTTGAGCATATTGTCGACGACCTGTCGGATATGCTCAGGTCTGCTGTTAAGGCCCGGCAGACGCTTACCCGTCTGTTGGTCAATGTTCCAGCCAAACTTGGTGGCGATAACGATTTTGTCCCTGAACGGGGCGACGCCTTCCCCGAGAATTTTTTCGACTTCAAACGGGCCGTAGGCTTCAGCAGCGTCGAAGAACGTTACCCCTTCATCAAATGCCCGGTGGATAACATTGATCATCTCGGGACGCCAGGGAACGGAGGTGTCATATTTACGACTCATGTTCTGCACGCCCAGACCGACGGCAGAAACTTCCAGCTTCCCGAGTTTACGCTTGCCAGGAGCTGAAGGGCGTTGGCTGGATTGTCTGGATGAATCGACCTGAGAGGTTTGGCTCGTCGCTGATACGTGCGGAATCAGCGAGGCGGCGGCAATACCGGCCCCGGCGACTAATAGCTTGCGCCGCTCTGGCATTGTTGGGGCATTCTGGCTTTTCATTAATCGCTCCGTTTCTCAGAAAATTAAACATGACTCTCATTTAAGCGGGACCATTCTGCGTTGTGATTGCCAACATAAAGCTGACGGCTACCTGACAGCGTTGTCAGAAACACCTACCTATCCAGTCTGCTTCCTGACAAAAATGTTATTTCCCTGTCACGATGCTGACAGCCCTCTCCGCCTAATCTGAGCCTGCAAATTTGATTCTGCGAGCCTGTATAACCAGGCCGACACTCATCGGGAGAGACCATGAAATTCACGCTTATCAGTGCAATGCTTCTCACGGCAATGGCTGGAGTGACCTCAGTCAATGCGGCTGATTACAAAAAAAATCCATTCACTCTCGTCTATGACGGAGCCATCACCGAGAACGTCAAAGGCAAGGTCAACATTCACCCAGTGAAATACGATCTGCATGGCATCCAGATTGCTGCGAATGTCTATACCCCTGCTAACTACGATCCCGCCAAAAAATACCCTGCGGTGGTGGTTGCACATCCTAATGGTGGCGTAAAAGAGCAGGTCGCCGGGTTATATGCCCAGCGTCTCGCCGAGCAGGGCTACATCACGATTACCGCTGACGCGGCTTATCAGGGTGCCAGCGGTGGGATGCCTCGCAGCGTGGATAAACCCGCTAATCGCATTGAGGATATCCACGGCATGGCTGACTACATCAGCCAGTATCCTGGTGTAGATACCGCCCGCCTTGGTCTGCTGGGTATTTGCGGAGGCGGCGGGTATTCACTTGTTGCGGCTGAAACTGACAAGCGGTTTAAATCGATAGCAACCATCAGCATGTTTAATTCAGGCCTTGTGCGCCGCAACGGTATGCAGGATTCGCAGCTGGATACTATCCAGCAGCGTCTTCAGCAGGCTTCTGACGCACGTGCTCAGGAAGCAGCCGGAGGAGAAGTGCTTTACTCCGGCGATGCCAACCTGACTGATGAACAGATTGCTAAATTACCTTTTGCCTTGTATCGCCAGGGCTACGAGTACTACTGGAAAACCCACGCGCACCCGAATTCCACGTTTAAATACACCACCAGCAGTCTTCTGGATTTGATGAGCTTTGACGTAACGGACCATATCAATCTCATCAATAAACCGCTGCTGATGATTGCCGGGACAAAAGCGGATACGCTCTATATGACTGAAGATGCGTTCGCGAAAGCCACCGGCACGAAGGACAAAGAACTCTTCCTGATCGATGGTGCTACCCATATCGAGACGTATTGGGTGCCAAAATACGTTGACCAGGCAATGCAAAAGTTAGACGTCTTCTTCGATAAGAATATTTAGTTATCCTCCGATGACGCCCCAGCCGCGCAGGCTGGGGTGTGATCATCAGTTGCCACTTTCCGCTTGCGTGTTCACGCGATAGACCCAGATTAACGAAGTTGCGGTTAAAGATAATTACGCTGCTTAAATAGGCGCTATGAATGGAATTCATAGACCTAATCTGGAACCGGGAATGAAAACGATGAGACTGATGTGACAGGATGGATCTGGATAGAGTGAATCATTCACTTCAAATTACTTTCAGGCGGAGAAGCAAATGAGTTCGCAAGAGCCAACATTTAGTGAGGTAGTAAAAAAAAGGTACTCGGCTAGAGCCTTTCTTTCATCTCCCATCCCCAGCGATATCCTCAAAGACATTTTGTTCGAAGCGCAATGCGCACCATCCAACTGCAATACTCAGCCCTGGTCCCTGCATATCGTTGCAGGAGATAAACTTCGTGAATTAAGCCACGCACTGACGGAAGATCTGAGGGCGGGGAACTACAGCCTTGATTTTACGTTTGATAAAGAAGCTTATCCCGAGCCATTCAGACAACGGGCTTCGGAGCAGGGGCGCTCGTACTATCAGGCCCTGGGCGTTGCGCGGGGGGATAACTTAAGTCGCTCAGAAGTGGTCGAGCGTAATGTGAGATTTTTCGGCGCGCCTCATGTTGCCCTGCTGTTCATTCCTGCTGTAGGGGACGATGTTCGCGTAGCCTCGGACGCCGGTATGTATGCCCAGACATTCCTGCTTTCCCTGGCAGCTCGCGGTTACGCAGGCGTTCCACAGGCAGTGCTAAGTTATTTTGCCCAAACGGTGCGTCGAATATTAAATGTTCCTGAGGGCTTCAGGCTGCTTTACGGTATTTCTTTTGGGATCCCAGATGAAACGCATCCCTCCCTGAGTTACAGGGAAGGGCGGGTATCTCTGGACGAAAGTGTCGTCTGGCATCAATAACGACGTTTTATTTTTTTATCTGAACGGTCAGTGCCATCAGGGCGCTGGCTGCTGTAAACAACGCAATTATCCAGCCCATCGTCCATGGTGTGCCATCACTAAACAGGGCAAGAAGAAGTGAAGAGATGATGCCGCTGCCGTACTGTAACGCGCCCATTAGTGCCGACGCGGAGCCAGCCACATTAGGCACTGCGTCCAGAGCGCAAGCCGTGGATGTCGCCGCGATGATGCCATTCATAGAGAAGAATACGAACACAGCGCCCACAATCACGGTAATTCCACCTACACCCAGGCCGGTGGTGACCGCCAGCACTATTGCGGCAATAGTGGCGATGAATACGGCATTCCTGAGCAACGCTTCCAGTGGATATCGGTGAACCAGACGTCTGTTGACCATGCTCACCGCCATCAGTCCAACAATGTTTACTGCAAACAGCCAACCGTAATGCTGCGGGTCAACGCCGAAGTACGTGATGTACACAAACGGGGAACCCGTGATAAACGCATAGGCCGCGACGTAATAGAACGTCAGGCACAAAGTAAACCGCATGTATCTGGCGTTGGTGAGCAAGGCATAGTAGTTGTGAAATGCTCTGGTTACGGAGGCGTGCGAGCGTTTTTCAGCAGGTAATGTCTCCGGCAACCAGAATAAAGACATCAGCATTAATGTCCCGATAATCGCCAGCAGCCAGAAAATGGCATGCCACGAGGTGACTTTAATCATCTGCCCGCCGATCAGGGGCCCGGCAATCGGCGCGATGGCCATGATGATCATCAGAGTCGAAAGCATTTGTGCTGCACGAGTGCGGCTAAACAGGTCACGGATCATTGCTCGAGCCAGCATCGGCCCGGTACAGGCACCTAACGCCTGAAAAACGCGCCAGAAGACAACTTGCACGATATCCGTTGATAACGCGCACCCCACCGAGCCGACGATGAATAGACCTAAACCGATAAACAGCGGCAGTCGACGCCCATAACGATCGCTAATCGGTCCCCATATGAGTTGTGCGATGCAAAAGCCGATAAGAAACCCTGTGATTGTCAGCTCAGCATCACCCTGTAAGTCTTTTGCCATGACCGGCATAGCCGGAAGATAGATGTCGGTTGATAAAGAGGTTACAGCCATCAGGGCGCTGAGAATGAGTAGAAACGAGAGACCTGTTTTATTAGCTGTAGCCGACTGTGTACGCGCTTGTTGATTAAGCATGGGGATCCGTTGGACATGAAGAGATAGGGGTATGTTAACGGGTTTGTGCTCGCTGATAATCACTGGCATGAGGATTGGGACTATGAGTGATATTCATTAATCGAAAAGATCAGTGCAGGTTTTGTGGGGCCAGCGATAAGCAGTTTTCTCATGGTGTTATCTCTTCCTGCATGTTGCTAAAGTCGCCAGTACAATATGTCAGGCAATAGCGTTCAGATGACCGCTACCGTCGAAAGCAATAAATTATTTTGCGAACATAGTATTGTGCCTTACCGCCAGACGACACGCAGGCGTCAGCCGTCCCTGTACGGGCAGCGTGTGAATGGCGGGTCAGTTAAGAAGTGTTAGAAAAGGAAGTAAGCCTGTGCTGGCTGTTGCTACAGTCCCATGGTTGTAACACTATAGGGTTGTGACGTAAATAAATCGCCACCAGCAAAAAGGGTGTATGGAATATCAGCCCTGACTACAGCCGAATGAGCGTTCGGTACTGCTGTAGCGTTTAGTACGATGCTTTGCCATGTAGCTCAAACGGAATGTCAGAGCATCCAGTTTATCCCTGAAATCCGGCTTAATGAGTTCCAGGAATGCCAGAGGGTTATCCGGGAAATGGACTAACGTCAGATATTCCGGCCAGTCTCGCTTCTTCATTGCACTCAGCCAGGCGTTCTGAATCAGGGAGGCCAGACCTTTCCCCTGTTCATCGTAGGTTCCCAGAGCATTGAATGTGTCGGTGTTGACGAGGAGAGCCAGGTGGTAGTGCTTCTTGCCATCCGGTTCAGGCTGCTCCAACACCCATACATAGCGCACTGAAGTGCGATGGCAGCGTTTACCTCCCCGGGCTTTTTGGTGTCGGTAAGCGACTATCTGTGCTTTCAGCGAGTCGATAAAACGGGACAATAACCCTTGGCTTAGATCTGCATCACTTGTAATGCTGTCGCCCACATCCCCGTCTTCCGGTAAGTGCAAATCCACTCTGATAACCGTGGTTTGCGAATGCTCCTGCAGGGCGTTGCAGATCACCCCTCCGATACGGTTTAGATAGATATCGTTGAAAGGTTTGTGCTTTTTATTCACTACCATTGGGTGAATATCATTGAATAAAAACATATTGATTTCCTCCATCTGTGTTACGGAACAGCAGGCAAAGTACTGCTATCCCGTGAGACAGGTTGATATAGTGGTTTAACTGGGAGAATCAGGGGGGATACTGATGGTCATACAGAACTCAATGTTCTGTGTTGATTAACCAGCGGTCCTGTGACCACTGACCATCTCTCATAGCTGAGATGCTGTTAATCACTGATATCGTATGAATATTGCTGGGTTATCAGGTAGTTGATTGACACATACACGCTCTTGATTAGCAGGTATATATGTACATGAACAACGGATATATATTACCTATCCGACACTATCTCCACACAAAGGATCCTTTTGGTAAAAGGCTTAACTAACTGTTTTAGCAGCAATAATGACTCCGAACTTAGCGACTCCATAACCAGGTGTTGACCATGTAGCCGCAATGTCTTCCATCAGCCTCTCAGACGTTTAATTCAGGAATTCAGCTGTCGTTCGCCATGCAAAGCAGACGTACTCGTCCATCATACTGGTCAGCGCAGGATTTTCTGCCTGCCGGTCATTAACCCAGATTTCCATCTCTTTATCTTTTTTGAACCTGAGATTGTCAGTCCAGTCATCAAGGCAATTACCCAGCATCAAATCGTACCAGCACAGCCAGACCAGCTTCAGACGCAACTCACTACCGCTTAACTGGCGAAACAAACTGATGAGCTTATTTGCAACAGGGCGTTGTTTTAAACGCACGCACTCAGACAGCAAAATACCCTCCAGCATGGGATGGTGAGCCAGCAGATGCTCCTGGGTAAATAAACTGACGTTCAGGTCATCATTAACAGTCAGTGGGGCTGCTGATCTGCCATAAATAATCCGGTGTAGGCATTGGGGGACAATAGCAATAACCTCTTCCCCTCCCGGAAACTTAAGGCTGCTAACCGTCAGGGTATGATGGTGGTATATATTCTGGTGGCACATACCCGATCTGACCGTTAGCTTCGTAAAATCGGTCAACCAGACCTGGTAATATTTATAAAGTTCTTCGTAACGAGGTTTGTAATGTTTCATGGTCCATATTCCTTCTGGCTTGAATTGCAGGCAGCAGAAAACTTCCGGAACAACCGGATAGTTATTTTTATGCTGCGGGTTTAGTTAACGCGGGTAGGATGAATTACATGCGGGAATGGTTAATACGTTCCTGAAGCCAGGCTTCCACTTCGCTTTTTAACCAGCGGGAGCTGCGCCCAAGTTTAATAGGTTTGGGAAAAGTACCATCCTTAATGAGCTTGTATATCCACTTGTCAGTCATCTGAAACAAATTGGTGATGAAGGCCATGTCAACGAACTGGTCTTCTGTAAGTGAGGGGCGGGTAGTCATGATTGTTTTTCTCCGGTGATAAAAGGTAAGCCGGATTAGTGATATTTGATTACGACCACTACTCCGACATACCAACCGAGGGATACGTAAAAAAAGAGAGGACCATTTACCTACCATTACCCCTCCAAAACCATGCCCGCCGATGCGCGCTACCTTCTTTTTGTCTTTGGCAGAGCCGCTGCAAACCAGGCGTCGTGGCGAAAAGCTACTCTTCATTGATAGTCTGTTTTTTTCTAAAAGGTAATGTACATATGGAAAGCACTCACAAGCAATGATTGTGTCTTAAACGCAATAAAGCTACCCTTACACCCGTAAAACCAGACATTCGCTTCTGAATTACCCTACGTATTTACTATGCATTTGAATTGCATTTTCTATGAATTATGTTTGATTTTTTTACAAGGAATCTTATGCTAAACCCACATTTTTGGTGGTAAAGGCAGTGCATTACATCACCAAATGAAAATAACAATCATTTTCAAAGGTGATGATCGTGAACAAAAAAACTGAAGTTAGTGATAAAAGTGAGAACGAAAATCGATATCAAAGAAAATTCAGGGTGGTAAAAGGGTTGGAAAAAGAAATGGCATGGTTAAAAAAAGACCATAGAGCATGTCACTTTTTTTTGTTCCATTTAACTACAGAATTTTCAGGATGGGCGGAACGCAGTAGTGTTAAACGGAATAACAATGATACTGTTCTAAGCGAACCTCAAAGTGGATGGGGAACACTTGCGTTGACGCCTGATAGCCATTTATATCAGACTGATGCTAGTTTTTTTTCCCCGTCCCAAGATTTACCTGTTGAATTAGAGCGGCAGATAAATGAAGGGCTGGATGTTGGAGTGGTAAGCGAAAACAACAAAATCCCGGATGTTTCTGGAGAGGTTAACAGTGATTTAGTTGATAATAAAATCGTGGGTGGTTGTAAAAGCACTAATAAATTCCCATCGGCAGATTTGATATCTGCAAATGGCGTCACCAACTCAAAAATTAAAGATTCTGTCAATATACGCAACAGCTTCTTTAGCGTTATTGAACAGTTACTTCTTAGATATAATTCTGATCGAGATATATTGAAGATAATATCGGGCATCACTTCTTTGTGGGGAATGCAATTCAAAAGATTCCCGTCACCTTTTTCCTGGCTTGACAGTAAAAATAAAGAACATTGCCAGTGGCTTTGGGATGAAATGCATAAGCGCTGTGTTGGCATTCCATTTCAACCTCGGGATTATATTCAGCAATGGCATTTTATTATCGCGACGTTCGATAACTGGAAAGGGTGGACAATAGAACAGCTAGATTATTTAACGGAGAAAAATCCAAAGCGCAATCCAGATAAATTATTTTCTGATCGCCTGGGATCGAGCAAAAAAGAAATTGAACACAAAACGGTTCTCCTTGATGAGCTCAAAAAGGCATGGGATCAAAGGGAAAGAAGGGCCCGAAGAGCAAAGGACCCTATTGCCGCCAGACTAACTAAAGCGGCTCAAAAAAAACTAGAGTTTATTGCCAGCATAGAGAAAACCACATCAAAGGAAATTCTTAACGAACTGATTAACAACGCTTTTCATGAAGCGAAGCGTAAAGCCCTGTAATTATAACTTGATGCAGCAGCAACAAGACTCACCCCAAATAATTTCAGATAGATATTATCGCTGTGAATTCCCCCCGCGTTCTTCACCGGATTGCGGGGATTTTTGTTTTCACGTCGAGATATTTATATGAAAAAATCTGAAGGTCTGCAGGCCCTTGAGAGGCCAATCGCAACACTCCCCCATGCCATCGGAAAACATATTCTTGAACATATTCAAAATATTACACACTACGAACCAGTGATCGGGATTATGGGCAAAACCGGTGCGGGTAAGAGCAGTCTGTGCAATGCCTTATTCCAGGGAGAAGTAACGCCTGTCAGTGATGTTGAGTCCTGCACACGTGATGTTCTGCGTTTTAGACTCAGCAATGGTTCCTACAGTTTGTTGTTGATTGATTTGCCCGGCATCGGTGAAAGCGCACAACGTGATGAGGAGTACACAACGCTTTACCGTAGCATCTTACCAGAACTGGATTTGCTGTTGTGGGTCATCAAAGCTGATGATCGTGCACTATCAATGGATGAGCATTTTTATCAAAAGGTAATGGTGGCCTACCAACACAAGGTAATGTTTGTGGTGAATCAGGCAGATAAGGCCGAACCCTGTCATCAGTGGAACGCCATCAATAATATACCTTCTCCGGAACAACAGTTGACGATTGAGGCGAAGCAAAATGCTCTGCAACAGCTGTTTTTACCACACCATCCGGTTTGTGTGGTGTCGGCTAGAACAGGTTGGGGGATAGAAGCGATGGTAGAAAGCATGATGCACAGTTTGCCTGACCGGGCCACCAGCCCACTGGTGACGCAACTGCACGAGAGGCTCTGCAGCGAACTGGTAAAAAAGCAGGCTCGGGAGCGTTTTGGGAATGCCGTAGGTGAGGTATTTGGCAGTGTAGAATCGTCATATTTTATACCCGCGCCTGTTCAGGCAGTTATTCGCTCTGTACGAGAAACTGTGGTGTCGATAGCCCGTACCGTCTGGGACTGGATATTCTTCTGACAAACTTCTCATGACGGACATTCCCTGTCCGAATGGCGCTCGATTAATAAACGAATAATCCTCTGATAACCCTCAAAGCCGCATCACAGCAATAATTACTGAACTGAAAAAATACGCCTTCGCGTGTCCATACCCTGTCCGGCCCCTTCGTTAAACTAATGACTTAAATTTCAGCCTATTAAAAGGATGGAGAATATCACTCATGTCCAAGACTGAGCACCGCCATGAGCGGCTGGCGGTCCGGCTGTCTCTCATTATCAGTCGCCTGGTTGCTGGCGAAACACTAGATATGCGCCTTTTGGCCGCGGAGTTTGGTGTGTCGGTCCGTACCCTTCGGCGGGATTTTCGTGAGAGGCTGATGTATCTGGATCTGGAATACCGCGACGGCACCTGTCGTCTGCTTTCGGGCAGTCATCAGCGTGAACTGGCAGTACTGACGTTTGCTCGACAGTCTGGAGTGGAGGCATTGTTTCCTGATATGGATAACCACATGGTCAGGTCTCTGTTGAGTGGTCCCGGTGAGTCTCCATGCCTGATATGGTCAGAATCGGTGCCATTGTCACCATCCCGTCCAGGTATATTTACGCGGCTTATCAGGGCTATATCAGAGCACCGCCGGGTAACGCTGCTGGCAGAAGGTTGTCGTTGCTCAGGGCTTGCGCCTTACCGTCTCGTATTCTGTGATGGGCAATGGTATCTGACCGGTGAACATCAACAGCGCGTGACAGTGTTTCCGCTAAACGATATCCATGCTGTTACTTTCCATCCGGAACTGTTCGTGCCGGATATCCAGATTCGTACCTTACTTGCTGATCCGGATTTAATCCGGGCTCTGCCTCACTTCCATGTTTTTCACTTACTGCTCGCCGCGACATGCGAGAGTCTTTTATCTCCAAAGGAATAATGATGATGAAATTACTGGCTGCAACAACACTGGCTGTAAGTCTCTGTACCGGAGCAGTCTTCCCGGTTACTGCTGGAAATAGCGTGGGTACAGTTAAAGCCTGGTCTTCTATGCAGGCTGACGGCTGGAAATCTGCTGATGGCATGGATGACAACACTTTGCATAACATGCTCTATCAGGCAGATATTATTGATAACTATCCATGGACGAAACAGTTTCTACTACGTGTCCGTGGCGGCGGTGCCATTTTCCTGGCAGAGAAGAACACCCACACTATTCGTCAACTAAAACTGAATCCTGTTGGTGAAACTTACAATGATATTGAATCTGTTTATCAGGGAGAAGACAAAGGAAAAGGGTGCTACTTTGCCATCATAGATAGCCAATACTCAGCCAGATACGAAGCTGAGCAAAGTGTTCTTTATGGCTACCCTCAGGCCGATAATATTGATAGAGAACTGGCTAAAGTCAGGCAGAAATTCAGCCCACAGGTAGTAACGGTCATACCGGATAACTGCGTGAATAAACAACAGCAGGCGGCACTGGCAGCAAGGCGTTCTGAGAAAGACAGGGAACTTCAGCAGTGGGTAGCCCAACAGAGTCTGGCTGAACTATGTCGCCGCACCGGCAACTGCTGACGTGATGGAAGTAAAACTTGAAGCATGTAACCAGCTACATGAAAAAACTTTATCCACCTATGCTCGCTGTTCTGTCGGCTACCAAGGTCATTAGTGCCTCTGGCTGTGACAGCATGGTGTGAAAGCGATAGTCCGTTTTAAGGGCTAAACCCACCGCCGTTCAGTACGGTTGTGTTGCATCAATCCTATATCTCCCGGGAGTAGGTGAAAAAGGATGGGGAAGCTCTATCTGCCGGAGAATCAGGAGAAAAATCCATGAAGAAGCTGAAAGGCGTTATCTTAGTTTTCGCTCTGAGCCTTTGTCTGCTGTCACCGGCTCAGGCCGAAGAACAGCGTTACATCAGTATCCGTAATACAGACATGGTCTGGGTGGCGGGCAATGTCTGCGTGTGGCAGTTTCGTCTGGATAATGGCGGAAGTGGTGAGGGGTTCGGGCCTCTGACACTCTCCCTGCGTCTGAAAGATAAGGGGGGAAAAACGCTGGTGATGGGGAATATGGCGGTGGCTGCATTTGGCGACAGCGATGCCACTCGCTCTCAGGAAGCCTCGCTGGAGAACGAATGTGTGGAAAACGTCAGCTCCGTCGAAATCATGAAGGCAACGGAAGAGCGTAATGGTTACCAGATTGACCTGCCACTGTCCATTTTCGACCCGCAGTATTATCAACCACTGCAAGTCACGGTTGTCGGAAGTAAGGCGTCTTAGCCAATTCTTTATCCGTTTGATTCAGCCCCTGTCGCTTATGCCACAGGGGCTTTTTGTTTTAAGGAGCCTGTATGCCTGAACTACCAGAGGGACCGTTTTCGCGCCAGCAGGCAGAGGCGGTTGCGGCTCAATATTCCAACATTGCTATAGAGGACGACCAGGGTACGCATTTCCGTCTGGTTATCCGTCATGAGCGTTGCATGGTCTGGCGAGCCTGGAACTTTGAGCCGGATGCCGGTTACTGGCTGAACCGGTATATCACTCGTTATGGCATCCGCAAATTTCCTGCATAACCACCACCAGCGCATCACCGATATAAACAAAGTCAGGCCACACCTCCTTCGGGAAGTGTGGCCTTTTGTCTTTTTACCCACTGCATAAGGAGTTACCCATGCGATTAGCCAGCCGTTTTGGCCGTATAAACCAGATACGCCGAGACCGGCCTCTGACCCACGAAGAACTGATGAGTCATGTCCCCAGCGTGTTCGGGAGTGACAAACATGAGTCTCGTTCAGACCGTTATACCTACATCCCAACCATTACCATCCTTGAAAGCCTGCAGCGCGAGGGGTTTGAACCGTTCTTTGCCTGCCAGACAAAGGTTCGCGACCAGAGCAAGCGGGAGCACACCAAACATATGCTTCGCCTGCGCCGTGCCGGTCAACTGACCGGGCATCAGGTACCGGAAATCATTCTGCTTAATAGCCATGATGGCTCATCAAGCTACCAGATGCTGCCGGGACTATTTCGTGGCGTCTGTACCAACGGCCTGGTCTGCGGTCAGTCCTTCGGAGAAGTACGGGTACCGCATAAAGGTAATGTCGTCGAGAAGGTGATTGAAGGGGCTTACGAAGTGCTCGGGGTCTTTGACCGGGTGGAGGAGAAGCGCGATGCAATGCAGTCGCTGGCGCTGCCAGCCCCGGCCCGTCACGCGCTGGCGAATGCCGCGCTGAAATATCGCTTTGGTGAAGACCACCAGCCGGTCACGGTATCGCAGCTGCTGACTCCGCGTCGTCGGGAGGACTACGGCGATGACCTGTGGACCGTTTACCAGCGCGTGCAGGAGAACCTGATGAAAGGAGGTCTGTCAGGGCGAACCACACAGGGGAAAAGCAGCCGTACCCGCGCCGTTACTGGTATTGATGGCGATGTGAAGCTCAACCGCGCCCTGTGGGTGATGGCAGAAAACATGCTCGAGTTTTTCGGGCGTTAAACAACAGCACCAGCATAAGGAGATAGTTTAATGGATACACAAAACCTTGAGTTCGCTGAGCAGGCAGCAATTACTGCCTCGGTGGTCCCTAACGAGCTACGCATCGGCTTCTGGTCGCAGCACTTTAGCTCCATCCCACAATGGATAACCCTTGAGCCCCGAATCTTTGACTGGATGGGCCGTCTGTGTGCCGATTACCACGGTGGTATCTGGAACTTTTCGACGCTTAGCAACGGCGGTGCTTTCATGGCTCCTGAGTCAGAGCACGATAAGACGTGGGCATTGTTCAACAGCATGAACGGCAACGGCGCGGAACTTACTGGCGAAGCGGCAGGGATAGTCGCCTGTCTGATGGCTTACAGCCACCACGCCTGTCGTACCGAATGTGACGCGATGACTGAGCACTATTATCGCTTACGTGACTTCGCGCTACACCATCCAGAGTGCAGCGCCATTATGCATCTCATCGACTGAGGAATACCTGACATGAATACCGCATTATCCCCGCTGTCATCTCAGCCTGAACTCTTTCCGCTGGCGGTTATGACCCAGCATGGTTGCCTGCTCCCAGCGACATCCGGATTGACACCTTATGCCCAACGGACCATCCGCCGGGCTATCTACCTGCTGGATAAATATCTGCGCCAGCCCGGTATATCCTTTACCTCAAGTACTGCTGCCCGTGACTGGCTTCGGTTACATCTGGCAGGACAAGAACGGGAAGTGTTTATGGTGCTTTATCTCGATAACCAGCACCGTTTACTGGAGAGTGAAACGCTATTTGCCGGTTCGATTAACCATGTCCAGGTCCATCCCCGTGAGGTAGTGAAGTCAGCGCTTCGCTTCAATGCTGCATCTGTAGTACTGGCGCATAACCATCCATCCGGCGACCCGGAGCCCAGTCAGTGTGACCGCAACATTACGGGCAGGCTTAAAGAAGCGCTGGCACTGGTTGATGTGAACACGCTCGATCATCTGGTCATCGGTTCAGAGGGCATAGTGTCGTTCGCAGAGCGAGGCTGGATATGAAAATCATCAGCAAACGCCAGGCCATGACCCTGTACCGGCAACGTCCTGGCTCCCGACTGTTTCGCTTCAGTACGGGCAAATATAAATGGTCAGGCAGTATCTGCCATTATGCTGGCCGCGAGGTGGAGGACATACGCGGCGTTCTGGCCGTGTTTGCTGAACGTCGTCAGGACCGCAATGGTCCCTATGTCATTCTTCGAAGCGTCACTCTCAATTAATCCTTCACTTTAATCAGGAACAATAATGAACTATCACTCAGAATCCGGTGCCATACCGGAGAATCCCCCCTGCCAGCATTGGGGGCTAAAGAGTACGATCACACCCTGTTTTGGAGCTCGGCTGGTGCAAGAAGGCGACCGCCTGCATTTTCTTGCTGATCGGGCCGGATTTAACGGTGCTTTCTGCGACGATGACGCGCTATACCTGGATCAGGCCTTTCCGTTGATTCTCAAACAACTGGAGCTGATACTCACCAGCGGAGAACTCTCCCCCCGCCATCAGCACTGTGTCACCCTCTATCACAATGGACTCACCTGTGAAGCCGATACGCTTGGTAGTTGTGGCTACGTATACATCGCCATTTATCCCACTCAACGTTAATTACTTTCACGAGAGAAAAAATGACATTTCTACCTACAACAAATATGCGGGCGGCGAAGCCATGCCTGTCGCCCGTGACTATCTGGCAAATGCTACTTAGTCGTCTGCTGGAACAGCATTATGGCCTGACACTAAACGATACACCTTTCTGTGATGAAACCGTCATACAGGAACATATCGATGCCGGTATCACTCTGGCTAATGCCGTTAACTTTCTGGTAGAAAAGTATGAGTTAGTACGTATCGAACGCACAGGATTTACCTCACAGGAACAAGCGCCATATTTGACCGTGACAGATATTCTTCATGCCAGGAGAGCATGCGGATAAATGAACAGTTGTTCGTATCGGGAAGTAAGTAATATTGTTCTTAGCCGATCGCGGTAGTGAGAAAGACTTCAAGAGCCGAGAAGATTTGCACGGTCTGTGAAAAAATTGGTGATATTGGCGACTCGGTGAAAGGCTCATCGAGTCGCATGAAAAACAAGGTGGGGGCACGAAAGGGGGCATTTATAAAGATGAAACAAGAAAATATCTATATTTATCAATGGTTATATGGGTTGAGTTATGTTCCTATTATCGCACCATTCAAACGTCTTCCCAAGCCTTATACAGTTCACCAAAACCTTTTGATAAAAAATTCCTGCATTACAGTGAAATGCTTCAGGCATTCGCCCGACCGGATCGCCGCAGTCAGGAAAAAATGCTGCTGTCGATGCACAGTGGAAAGCATCAGGAGCTGGCGGACGCCTTACTGAGGGCGCACGCGGTGTGTTCGGGACTCGATACGGAACAGCTAAAACGTCTCGGCTTCTCCCGTATTGCATCAGAGAACGGGCAGGTGATTAGCGCGGTTGCCGATCTGGTCGACGCGGTAAGGAAGGATGTCGCACAAATTACAGCTGTCCGAACAGAAGTATAGAGAATATTACGGGCCTATAACCTGTTACGGCGTAATGCGGGTCTTTTTATTGTTCTGATTGACGTCAACAGCATACTGATTGCAATGGCATCCTCATTTTTAGTGTTGCGGTATTGTTAACTTCCCATTACGCTTTGCGTTTTCGGAGAAACAGCATGTCCGTCACCGATGCCCTTCTTGCATTCACCTTCGCTGCCACGCTTCTGACGCTCACCCCCGGCCTCGACACGGCGTTAATCCTGCGAACCGCCGCCGCTGACGGCAGTAAAAAAGCCGTACACGTTGCGCTGGGAATTGATACCGGCTGCTTTATCTGGGGGGCAGTGGTGGCGTTTGGTTTGGGCGCGCTGCTGGCCGTCTCTGAAGTCGCGTACTCGCTGCTAAAGTGGTGTGGTGCAGCCTATCTGTGCTGGCTAGGCCTCCAGCTGTTGCTTCGCCCGCGCCAGCAGTTTTCCCTCTCAGCAGAAGGCTCTTCCCGCAGCGGTAACGGCTTTTTGCGCGGCATGCTGGGGAATGTCCTGAACCCTAAAATGGGCATCTTTTACGTTTCGTTTCTCCCACAGTTTATTCCCGCAGGACATTCGCCTTTTGCCTGGACGTTTTTGCTGGTCGGGATTCATGTGCTGATTGGCACACTCTGGTCACTGACGCTGATTATTGCGACGGGGTATGCTGCGGATGTGCTGAAGAAGCCTGCCGTAGTGAAGTGGATGGACCGAACTACCGGCGTCGTGTTCCTGCTGTTTGCCGCAAAGCTGGCGATGAGCAGGCGATGAACTGCCGGGCGGCGCTGCGCTTACCCGGCCTACACTGTAGTCCCGTGCAAGCGCAGCGCCGCCGGGCAAAGATTACTCCCGTTTTTGAGCGACAAGCTGGATCATATTAAAATACGCTCCGGCGCCGGCCTCCATGATCGGCACCATCATCTCCTGCGCGATGTCGCACGCCATAAACTCGTCCCAGGCCTGCTGGCAGGTGTCCATTTCGCGCACCGTGGTCAGCGTAATGCCCGGCTCTTTCTCCCAAAGCGTTTTCCACCAGTGGAGCGGGTAGAAATACCACTCGGGCGTCCAGAACGGTTTCACCACGTCGGGCAAGTTGTCTTCGCTATAGTCCCCGATAAAACCCGGGACCGCGGCGGCAAAATACCCGCCAGGTTTCAGGTACGGCAGCAGTGTTGCGAGCATGGTGTCGTTGCTGCCGAAATATTGATAGGCGTCCACGCTGACGATCAGGTCAAAGTAGTTATGTGCAAAGGGGATCTCTTTTGTTGCATCTACCAGAAGCGGGAAAATTTTCCCGTCCAGCCCCAGCGCGGTGAACCGCTCTGCGTTCTCGGTGGGGGCGATCCACAGGTCGGCGGCAAAGACCGTCGCACCGTATTTCTCGGCAAGCAGAATAGAGGAGATCCCTTTCCCGCAGCCGAGATCCAGAATACGCATGCCCGGGGCTATCGGAAGCTGGGCCACCAGCTCCTCGGTTAGCCGCATGGCGTTTGGACCCATCATGGTGTCGAGTAAAAAAGCGCGGTCGTAGCGGTCTGTATAAGGTGTATTCATCACTGCTCCTTAGCGATTATCCAGCTGGGCGCGAACGTTGTTCAGCCCGGTGGCGTTGATGCGGTAAGGCTGTCCGTTTACAGAGCGGATCAGCTTCTTGGTGCGGAGTTTTTTAAAGACGGCGAGCGTGCAGTCGCTGAGAAGCATCCCCTCGCGGGTGTAGCATTCAACGGAAGTGACGCGGCCAGCGCTGTCGCGGACGTGCGCAATACGTCCACCTTTTGCGAGAACGTGTAAGGTACGTTGTTCCTGACGGGATAAATTCATACCGGAAAACCTGTTTAATCATCATGCGTAAAAACGAGCCCACACCGGCAGGTGCGTGCGTAAGGTTTAGGCGCAGCGATAACCAGTCCGTCCTGAAAAGGGCGGGAAACTGATTATCTGATGATTACATTCTCCAGCATCAAAGCCTCGGTGAGAGTTGAAAGGTATTTACGAGGTGAATAATAACACCTGTTTTTTACAGGGGAATAGCCTGGCGTAAAAATTGTGAAGCCGATCGGCACGCGATATCGCGTCCGCTGGAGGCCGCGAGAAAAGCGCTGCCGGGCAGCTGCTATGGGACGCATATTCTTTATGAGGGAACACCCGTGGGGATGGGCCGCAGTGCTGGCGTTATCCCGCCTCCAGCATACCAAAACTCACAATCCGCGAACGCCCCAGCTCCTTCGCCCGGTACAGCGCTACATCTGCTGCGCGCAGCAGGTTGTCGCTCTGGGCATGCTCTGGATAGCTGGCGATGCCGATAGAGACATCCACCGGGCCAATCTCAGACAGCCCGTAGCGAAGGGATAGCGCATGCACGCCGTTGAAGATCTCCGTCGCGCAGGCAAATGCCGCCTTTTCATTCGCACCCGCCAGAAGCGCGAGAAACTCTTCTCCCCCGTAGCGGAAGGCCAGGCCGGAATCATGTACCGCACGCTGAACAATGGTCCCTACGCTTTTAATCACCAGATCCCCGGCCTCATGGCCAAAGCGGTCATTGATGCTCTTGAAGTGATCGATGTCGATCATCAGGCAGCTTATCGGTTCATTATTGCGCGCGGCCTGCGTCATCTGGGTGCGTAACGTGTCTTCCAGATGATGGCGATTACGTAGGCCGGTGAGCGGATCGAACAGGGCTTTTTCCAGCAGGGCGTCGCGCAAGCGCTGGTTGGCCAGCGCCAGACCCAGCGCCTCAGCCATCAGCTCCAGATAGGCGCGCGAGGGCGCGGTTTCCGGCGTGATGTTCTGGAAAGAGAGCAGGCCGATGGCTTCGCCCTGGGCAATTAAAGGCACGCACAGCGACCGATGATTTTGCGATTCAGGCAGGTGATAACAGGCAATATCCGGCTCGCCGCTGACCGGCGGATGGCTCTGCCCGCGGCGGACGGCCCAGCACGCGTCAGGGTGGAATGGCTTTTTTTCACCTTCAGGAGAGAACCATTCAGCCGCGCAGCGCATTTCCCACGCCTCGCGATCGAGAATATACAAGCGCCCGGAAACGCCAGGCGCAATGTTGGGGGCAAAAAGCTCGGCCACATTAATCACGTCGGCGAAGTTTTCGCAGCCCTGCAGTCGCTGGGTCATGCGCGCCAGCAGTTCGCGGATGGCCCAGTCGGCATCGCGCTCTTTTTCCAGCCGCTGCCGCGCAAGTCCGTTTTCACGGAAGATGTGAATGGCCTGCGCCATGTCGCCAATTTCGTCGATCTGGGTGAAGTGCGGGGTTTCGACGGCGTAATCCTGCGAGGCCAGGCGATGCACCACGTCGCTCAGCCGCACCACCGGATGAAGCACGCGACGCTTAAGAATAAAGCCCATCACGAACAGAAAGAGCAGGGCGGTCAGTCCGACCATGACCTCAGAGGCTGTTCGCAGGTTTTTTGACGTTTTCGTGGCGGCCTGCACGTCGGCGATGATGCGCTTATCAAGTATCTGGCGGAAATGGTCGATCTCTCTCTGAGCGCGCTCCAGCTCTTGTTCATAATAGGTACCATAAAGCAGGGCAACGGCCTGCTGCTCTTCGCCTCGTGACAAACTGCTCAGTGCGGTTTTCTGCTCGTCCTGCAGTTCATCAATGATGTTTAACCCTTCCCGGAGCAGCAGCAGCTCTTCGCCCGATGCGCCGTTATCTTTTAATTTCTCCAGCCGGCTTTCCATACCGCTGAACGTGCTCTCTTTCTGCTGATATTCCTCAAGAATGTTTGGATCTTTTTTGATAACGAACAGGCGCGCCAGGTCAGAGAGCATCCAGGCATCTGTCTCTACATCTTCCGTCAGCTGGTCGAATACCTGCCGTTGCTTAACGGCCTGTCGTTCCACGTTGTCGGCGTGGGATGCCATCAGCATAACGATGCCAGAGGCGATGGTCAGGCACACCGTGGCACCGTAGGCCCAGTTTGTTATCGTGGCGATTCGCACCTGTGGGATCCTTCTACGACAAGAGTGGAAGAGCGTTCTTTCAAATTATAGAAAATGTTTGATTTAGCGTATAAAAAAAGGCGGCATGGAGCCGCCCGATATGCAGGGGACGTTATAAATCTGGCGGGTTTTTTCCCTCTTCGATGAAGTCAGCGTCCAGCTCTTCGGCGTTACCCTCGTGATCGCGGCCGGAGAACAGGTTCCAGCAGGCGATAAACAGCGCCGCAATCAGCGGGCCAATCACAAAGCCGTTGATCCCGTACAGCTCCATCCCGCCAAGGGTCGAGATCAGAATCAGGTAGTCCGGCATTTTAGTGTCTTTGCCGACCAGCAGAGGGCGCAGGATGTTATCCACCAGCCCAACGATAATGACGAAGAAACCGACGATAAACAGCCCCTGCCACAGCTGGTGGGTGGCAAAGAGGAAGATGGCGGCAGGTACCCAGACAATCGCCGAGCCCACGGCAGGCACCAGCGAGAGGAACGCCATCAGCGCGCCCCAGAGTACGCTGCCGTCAATACCGACAATCGCGAACGCGATGCCGCCGAGCGTGCCCTGAACCACGGCGACCACTGCCGTCCCTTTTACCGTCGCGCGGGAGACGCCGACGAACTTGGCGAAAAGATGCTGCTTGGCGAAGTCAGACAACGGCAGAGAGTCGAGGATCTGACGCACCAGATATGGACCATCCTTCAGCAGGAAGAACAGCAGATAGAGCATGATGCCGAAGCTGATGGCAAACCCGAACGTGCCTTTGCCGATCAGGAACGCGCTGCCCGCCAGATACTGCCCGCCCTGTAATGCCACATCGGAAAGCTTTTTCTGGATCTGCTCGGCGTTAGTGAGGTTGTGATCCGCCAGGAAGCCGCTGGCCCAGTCGGGCAGGCGGTTAAAGATCCCCGCGACGACTTCCGGGAACTGGGTGTTGTTCTGCTGCAGCTTGGTGTACACCACGTTCAGCTCAATGGCGAGCGAGGAGAGGATCACCATCAAGGGAATAAAGACAATCAGGCAGATAATGCAGAGCGTCAGAAACGACGCCAGCCCGTTGCGCTCTCCCAGCGCCGTTCGCAGCTTGTTTTTTACCGGGTTGAAGATGATGGTCAGAATGGCGGCCCATAAAATGGCGGAGAAGTAGGGCGACAGCACATCGAAGAAGGCCCAGGTAACGAGGGCGAGAATAAAAATGAAGAAACCTTTGGTCAGTCCATTAAAGCGCATAGTGAGTCCTGGTAACGAATAAACTGTGACGACTATAGAACTGATTGTGAGAATTACCAACCCTTCCGCCGGGTGGCGGCTGCGCCTGACCCGTCCTGTGGACAGTGTGGCGGTATGAATCTGCTCTTCACGGATACCACTTTCGACTGACCGAAGATCGCCTCTTTCCGCACCATGCTGTAAGCATCTGCTTGCGGAGGTGCTTATGGCCTGGCGTCCGATTCTCTACGTAATCCTCACAACCCATCCCAGACTCAGCGCGCGTCGAGCCCGGCTGCGGCTGGTTGGCTAGCTTTTTATTAACAATCGCGGTATAACACACCTTCTTTGGATGTTTAGATGTCCATACGTTTAGAAGGTAATATGCAAACAGAACATGACAATGGGCAGCTGAAGCGCACCATGAAAACGCGCCACCTGATTATGCTCTCGCTGGGCGGCGTGATTGGCACAGGGTTATTCTTCAATACGGGATACATCATTTCCACAACCGGCGCGGCGGGCACGCTGCTGGCGTACCTCATTGGCGCGCTGGTGGTCTGGCTGGTGATGCAGTGTCTGGGCGAGCTTTCCGTGGCGATGCCGGAAACCGGCGCGTTTCACGTTTACGCCGCCCGCTATCTTGGCCCGGCGACGGGCTACACCGTGGCGTGGCTCTACTGGCTCACCTGGACCGTTGCGCTCGGGTCGAGCTTTACCGCCGCAGGGTTCTGCATGCAGTACTGGTTCCCGCAGGTGCCCGTCTGGGCGTGGTGCGTGGTGTTCTGCGCGGTAATTTTTGGCCTCAACGTTATCTCGACGCGCTTTTTTGCCGAAGGTGAGTTCTGGTTCTCGCTGGTGAAGGTGATCACCATCATCGCTTTTATCATCCTCGGCGGCGCGGCGATCTTCGGGTTTATTCCGATGCAGGACGGTTCACCCGCGCCGGGCTTGAGCAATATCAATGCCGAGGGCTGGTTCCCGCACGGCGGACTGCCGATCCTGATGACCATGGTGGCGGTGAACTTTGCCTTCTCCGGCACCGAGCTTATCGGCATCGCGGCGGGTGAAACCGAAAACCCGCACAAGGTCATTCCGGTGGCGATTCGCACGACCATAGCGCGCCTCATTATCTTCTTTATCGGGACCGTGTTTGTGCTGGCAGCGCTGATCCCGATGCAGCAGGCCGGGGTGGAAAAAAGCCCGTTCGTGCTGGTGTTTGAAAAAGTCGGTATACCTTATGCGGCGGATATTTTTAACTTTGTGATCCTGACGGCGATCCTCTCGGCGGCGAACTCCGGGCTGTACGCCTCGGGCCGCATGCTGTGGTCGCTATCGAATGAGAAAACGCTGCCGCGCTGCTTTGCCCGCGTGAACAAAAACGGCGTGCCGCTAACGGCGCTCTCAGTCTCAATGCTCGGCGGCGTGCTGGCGCTGTTCTCAAGCGTCGTGGCGCCGGACACGGTGTTTGTCGCGCTGTCGGCGATTTCCGGCTTTGCGGTAGTGGCGGTGTGGATCAGCATCTGCGCGTCGCATTTTATGTTCCGTCGTCGCCATCTGCAGTCTGGCCAGCCGCTCTCTGCGCTGCAGTACCGTGCGCCGTGGTATCCGGTGGTGCCGGTGCTGGGCTTTATCCTCTGCGTGGTGGCCTGCGTCGGCCTCTGGTTTGACCCAAGCCAGCGCATTGCCCTTTACTGCGGGCTACCGTTCGTCGCGCTGTGTTATGGTGCCTACTACCTGACCCGAAACCTGACAACGCAGGAGCCTGAACATGTCGCAGAATAATCCGCTTACCGCCCTCCTTGAAAAGCAGCCGTTTGTGGTGCTGGACGGCGCGATGGCAACGGAGCTGGAAGCGCGCGGCTGTAACCTGGCAGACAGCCTCTGGTCTGCCAACGTGCTGGTGGAAAAGCCGGAGCTTATCCGTGACGTCCACCTTGATTACTACCGCGCAGGCGCACAGGTGGCGATCACCGCCAGCTATCAGGCCACGCCTGCGGGCTTTGCGACTCGCGGGCTGGACGAAGCGCAGTCCCGCGCGCTGATCGGTAAAAGCGTGGAGCTGGCGCGCAAGGCGCGGGAAGCATACCTGGCCGAGAACGCCAGTGCAGGCACGCTGCTGGTGGCCGGTTCCGTTGGGCCGTACGGCGCGTATCTGGCGGATGGCTCTGAGTATCGCGGTGACTACGTGCGTAGCGCTGACGAATTCACAGAATTTCACCGTCCGCGCGTGGAAGCGCTGCTGGACGCGGGGGCAGACCTGCTGGCCTGCGAAACCCTGCCGTCCTTTGCGGAGATTAAAGCGCTGGCGGCGCTGCTGGCCGAATATCCGCGCGCCAGAGCGTGGTTCTCGTTTACCTTACGCGACAGCGAGCACCTGAGCGACGGTACGCCGCTGCGTGAGGCGATCGGCGTGCTGGAAAATTATCCGCAGATTGTGGCGCTGGGCATTAACTGTATCGCGCTGGAAAACACCACCGCGGCGCTGAAGCACCTGCGAAGCCTCACGACGCTGCCGCTGGTGGTCTATCCAAACTCCGGCGAGCACTATGACGCGGTGAGTAAAACATGGCACCACCAAGGTGAAGCCTGTGAGACGCTGGTGGAGTACCTGCCGCAGTGGCTGGCTGCGGGGGCGAAGCTGATTGGCGGATGCTGTCGCACCACGCCGAAAGACATCGCTGAGCTGAACGCGCAGCGCTGATGCCCTCACCCTGACCCTCTCCCACGGGAGAGGGGAAAAAACCAACCGTACAAAACTGAATATCCTTTCCCGCTTTTTATCTAAAAACGAATCGTTATGAGCGATTCATTTTTATTCCTTTATCAAAATTACCGCGCCGGAAATACTGCCTCCATAACAACAAGGGGAGCAGGCACTATGGCAATTTCATCGCGTATCACACTCCTCGGCGCACTGGCGCTGTGGGCATTTCAGGCGCAGGCGGTGGACGTCACCGTCGCGTATCAAACCTCTGCGGAACCGGCGAAAGTCGCGCAGGCAGATAACACCTTCGCGAAAGAGAGCGGGGCGAAAGTCGACTGGCGCAAGTTCGATAGCGGCGCGGCAATCGTGCGGGCGCTGGCCTCCGGCGACGTGCAGATTGGCAATCTCGGCTCCAGCCCGCTGGCGGTAGCGGCCAGCCAGCAGGTGCCGATTGAAGTTTTCCTGCTCGCATCCCAGCTCGGCAACTCCGAAGCGCTGGTGGTGAAGAAAACTATCACTAAACCGGAAGATTTGATTGGCAAGCGCATCGCCGTGCCGTTCATTTCAACCACCCATTACAGCCTGCTGGCAGCTCTGAAACACTGGGGCATCAAGCCGGGTCAGGTACAAATTCTCAACCTGCAGCCGCCGGCGATTATCGCTGCCTGGCAGCGCGGCGACATTGACGGCGCCTACGTCTGGGCTCCGGCGGTTAACGAGCTGGAAAAAGACGGCACCGTGCTGACCGACTCCGAAAAAGTGGGCCAGTGGGGCGCGCCGACGCTTGACGTGTGGGTGGTGCGTAAAGACTTCGCTGAGAAACACCCTGAGGTGGTCAAAGCGTTCGCCAAAAGCGCGATTGACGCCCAGCAGCCCTATATCAGTAACCCGGATGAATGGCTGAAGCAGCCCGCCAACCTGGAAAAACTCTCCCGCCTGAGCGGCGTGCCGGAAGCGGACGTGCCGGGTCTGGTGAAGGGCAATACTTATCTGACGCCTGCCCAGCAGGTTCAACAGCTGACCGGTCCGGTCAATAAAGCGATTGTGGATACCGCCACCTTCCTGAAAGAGCAGGGCAAAGTGCCTGCGGTCGCGGCGGATTACAGCCAGTACGTCACCGACCGCTTTGTGAAATAAGGAGCCCGCCATGCTGAATATTACAAACCTGTACGCCGATTACGGTGGCAAGCCCGCGCTGGAAGATATCAACCTGACGCTGGACGGCGGTGAGCTGCTTGTCGTGCTGGGACCGTCCGGGTGCGGGAAAACCACGCTGCTGAATCTGATCGCCGGGTTTGTCCCTTATCAGCATGGCGCTATCCAGCTTGAAGGTAAAAAAGTTGAAGGGCCCGGCGCAGAGCGTGGCGTGGTCTTCCAGAACGAAGGTCTGCTGCCCTGGCGCAACGTGCAGGAAAACGTGGCGTTTGGCCTGCAGCTCGCCGGCGTTGCCCGCGAACAACGGCTGGCAACCGCGCGGGAGATGCTGAAAAAAGTAGGGCTGGAGGGCGCTGAAAAACGCTTTATCTGGCAGCTTTCCGGCGGCCAGCGCCAGCGCGTTGGGATCGCCCGCGCGCTGGCAGCCAATCCGCAGCTGTTGCTGCTGGACGAGCCGTTCGGGGCGCTGGATGCGTTCACCCGCGAGCAGATGCAAACCCTGCTCCTGCGCCTGTGGCATGAAACGGGCAAGCAGGTGCTGCTGATTACGCACGACATCGAAGAGGCGGTGTTTATGGCGACCGAACTGGTGCTGTTATCGCCCGGGCCGGGCCGCGTGCTGGAGCGTCTGCCGCTCGAGTTTGCGCGCCGCTATGTGGCCGGTGAACCGGTGCGCAGCATTAAATCCGATCCGCGGTTTATCGAAAAGCGTGAATACGTCTTAAGCCGCGTGTTTGAACAACGGGAGGCCTTCTCATGAGCATCGTCTTCAGTGAAAAAACGCGCCGCACGCGTCTGGGGCTGCGCTGGCCTTTCTCGCGCCAAATCACGTTGAGCGTCGGTACGCTTCTGGTGTTACTGGCGGTGTGGTGGGCGGTTGCTGCCCAGCAGTGGGTCAGCCCGCTGTTTCTGCCGCCACCGGGACAGGTGCTGGCCAAACTTATTACCATCGCCGGGCCGCAGGGCTTTATGGATGCGACGCTGTGGCAGCACCTGGGCGCCAGCCTGGCGCGCATTCTGGTGGCGCTGCTGGCGGCGGTGGTTATCGGTGTCCCGGTCGGGATCGCGATGGGCCTCAGTCCGACGGTGCGCGGCATTCTCGATCCGCTCATTGAACTTTACCGCCCGGTGCCGCCGCTGGCCTATTTGCCGCTGATGGTGATCTGGTTCGGCATCGGCGAGACCTCCAAAATCCTGCTGATTTACCTGGCGATTTTTGCCCCGGTGGCCATGTCGGCATTGGCAGGCGTGAAGAGCGCCCAGCAGGTGCGCATTCGCGCGGCGCAGTCGCTTGGCGCCAGCCGCACGCAGGTGCTGCTGTTCGTGATTTTACCGGGCGCGCTGCCGGAGATTTTAACCGGGCTGCGCATCGGCCTCGGCGTGGGCTGGTCCACGCTGGTGGCGGCGGAGCTGATTGCAGCCACGCGCGGCCTTGGGTTTATGGTGCAGTCGGCGGGAGAGTTCCTGGCGACTGACGTGGTGCTGGCAGGGATCGCGGTGATCGCCGCGATCGCCTTTGGATTAGAACTGGGGCTGCGCGCGTTACAGCGCCGCCTGACGCCCTGGCATGGAGAAATACAATGAGTGAACGTCTGACCATTACCCCGCTGGGGCCGTACATTGGTGCACAGGTGTCGGGCCTGGATGTGACCCGTCCGCTGAGTGATAACCAGTTCGAGCAGCTGTATCACGCGGTGCTGCGCCATCAGGTGGTGTTCCTGCGCGAGCAGGCGATCACCCCACAGCAGCAGCGCGCGCTGGCGCTGCGTTTTGGCGACCTGCATATCCATCCGGTCTATCCGCATGCGGAGGGCGTTGAGGAAATTATCGTTCTGGATACCCACAACGATAACCCGCCGGATAACGACAACTGGCACACCGACGTGACCTTTATCGATACGCCGCCGGCGGGGGCGATTCTGGCGGCGAAGCTGCTGCCGGAAACCGGCGGCGATACCCTGTGGGCCAGCGGCATTGCGGCGTATGAGGCGCTCTCCACGCCGTTCCGGACGCTTCTGAGCGGGCTGCGGGCAGAGCACGACTTTAAAAAATCGTTCCAGGAATACAAGTACCGTAAGAGTGAAGAGGAACATCAGCGCTGGCAGGAGGCGGTTGCGAAGCATCCTCCGCTGCTGCACCCGGTAGTGCGCACCCATCCGGTCACGGGCAAGCAGGCGCTGTTCGTGAACGAAGGGTTCACGACGCGCATTGTGGACGTGTCCGAGAAAGAGAGTGAGGCGCTGCTGGGATTCCTGTTCGCGCATATCACTAAGCCGGAGTTTCAGGTGCGCTGGCGCTGGCAGGAGAACGACCTGGCTATTTGGGATAACCGCGTGACGCAGCACTATGCGAATGCGGACTATTTTCCGCAGCGCCGGATTATGCAGCGGGCGACGATTCTGGGTGATAAACCGTTTTACCGTCCATGACCCGTTGCTCCCGTAGGCCGGGTAAGGCGTAGCCGCCACCCGGCAATTGTGCACCGTTCTGCCGGGTGGCGCTGCGCTTACCCGGCCTACAAAAACTACACGTTTAAAGGTGCGCCTCAATATACCGCTGATAGCGGTTCGCCTTCAGGTAACACAAATCCACCAGCACCAGCCCGTCGACGCAGTTGTTGAACGCCGGGTCGCTGCCAAAATCAATAAACTGCACGCCGCCGGGTTCGCAGAGCTCGGAATACTGTTTGTAGAGCGGCGGAATGCCGCAGCCAAGATTGCCGAGCAGGGATTTCAGCTTCGTCAGATCGTCCACGTAATCGACACCGCCAAACTGCGCGAGCACGTCCGGCAGCGATGCGGGATACGGCTGACGTGACGCGGCTAGCGGATGCGTCGCCGGGAACCACAGGCGGTAAAATGCTACCAGCAGATCCCGCGCGGCAGGCGGTAAGCCGCCGGAGATTGAGACCGGGCCAAACAGGTAGCGATAGTGCGGATAGCGCGCCAGATAGGCCCCAATCCCAGACCATAAATAATCCAGGCCGCGGCGTCCCCAGTAGCGCGGCTGAATAAAGCTGCGCCCCAGCTCAATACCGTGCTCCAGCACGTCCTGCATTTTGTCGTCGTAGTGAAACAGGCTGTGGCTGTACAGCCCCTCGACGCCACGCTTTTCCACCTGCCGGGCGGTCGGCATAAAGCGATACGCGCCGACGATCTCCAGATCGTCGTTATCCCACAGGATCAGGTGCAGGTAATCATCATCGTAGGTGTCGGTATCCCGTCGTTTCCCGCTCCCTTCTTCCACGGCGCGAAAGGCAATCTCACGCAGGCGCCCCAGCTCGCGCAGCACAGGCGCGTCTTCCTGACCGTTGCGCTGCCAAAGATAGATGCTTTTGCCGTCGCCGGTTTTACCCAGACATTCCGCCTGCGCCAGTTCCCGCTTCAGCGTGGCCCTGTCTTCCGGGCGGGCAATGGCGCACTGCGTTTTAAAGACGCCGGGCACTCCTTTGCCAAGACGCATCACGTGCAGACGGCACTGCTCGGCCATCTCACGCGACGAAAGGGTGGTGCTGAACCAGCTGCGCCAGGCAATCTGCGGGCCAATTTTTATCGGCAGCTGGCTGTGGCGGCGGCGAAACATCTGCTGCATCAGCAGCAGCATGGAAAGCGTTGGCGACACCAGCGTGCTGGCATAAAAGAGCAGGCTGTTGTGCGCCTGAATATGCACCGGCAGCAGCGGAGTGCGCAGCTTGCCGGCGAGTTTGATAAAGCCAGAGTGCCACTTTTTGTCGCGAATGCCTTTGCGCGTGGGGCGGGAAACTTCTCCGGCCGGGAAGAAGATCAGCACGCCCGCGTTTTGCAGATGCTGTTCCATCTGCACCAGCGACGATTTCGCCGTCTTGCCGCCCATATTGTCCACCGGAATAAACAGCGAGCTGAGCGGTTCCAGATGCGTCAGCATCCGGTTGGTCACAACTTTAACGTCGCGTCGCACGCGGGAGACGGCGTACATCAGCCCAGCCCGTCCAGCGTACCCGTCGGGTGGTTGGCAATAATGACCAGCGGGCCATGTTCAGGGATTTGTTCGAGATCGCGGGCGGAAACGGTGCAGAGAATATCGAGGTGTTCCAGAACGTGCTCCACCATATCCAGCCCCTTCAGGTGGCGATGGTTTGCGGCAAACTGCTGGAATTCTTCTTCGTAGAATAGCCGTTTTAACAGACTTTTTTGCCAGGGGGCGGGCCTCGCCTGAGGCCAAAGATCGTCGAGAACGCTGTCGAGACTAAACATGGTTACTCCTCCTGCCGTCTTGCGAAGACAGTAGAAGGAGCAGATGTCGGTTGTATTGCAGTTTGGTGAAGATTAGCGGAGGATTTTTTTCTCAGCCAGATCCAGCGCGAAGTAGCTGAAGATGAGGTCCGCGCCCGCGCGTTTGATCGCCCCCAGGCTTTCGAGGATCACTTTCTCTTCATCGATGGCACCCGCCTGTGCGGCGAATTTGATCATCGCGTACTCGCCGCTGACCTGGTATGCGCCCAGCGGCAGCTCGGTACGCTCGCGGATGTCGCGCAGGATGTCCAGATACGCGCCAGCCGGCTTGACCATCAGGCAGTCAGCGCCCTGGGCTTCGTCCAGCAGAGACTCGCGGATGGCTTCGCGACGGTTCAGCGGGTTCATCTGGTAGGTTTTGCGATCGCCCTTCAGCGCAGTACCCGCGGCTTCGCGGAACGGGCCGTAGAAGGACGAGGCAAATTTGGTGGAGTAGGACATGATGGCGGTGTCGGTGAAACCCGCCGCATCCAGCGCCTGGCGGATCGCCTGGACCTGTCCGTCCATCGCCGCAGAAGGCGCGATGAAATCCGCCCCGGCGGCGGCGGCAACAACGGCCTGCTTACCGAGGTTTTGCAGGGTCGCGTCGTTATCCACGCCGTGATCGCACAGCACGCCGCAGTGGCCGTGAGAGGTATATTCGCAGAAACAGGTATCGGACATCACGATCATCTCCGGTACGCTCTCTTTGCAGATACGCGACATGCGGGCGACGAGGCCATCTTCTTTCCAGGCATCGCTGCCGGTGGCGTCCGTGTGGTGGGAGATGCCAAACGTCATCACCGAGCGGATGCCCGCATTGGCGATACGTTCGATCTCACGCGCCAGATGTTTTTCCGGAATGCGCATCACGCCCGGCATCGCATCAATGGCTTTGTAGTCATCGATCTCTTCTTCAACAAAAATCGGCAACACCAGATCGTTTAAGGATAGTGTTGTCTCTTCAAACATAGCGCGCAGTGCGGGTGACTTGCGCAGGCGACGGGGACGTGCAATTAAATCGGTCATGGTATGCCTGACGTTTGTGGAACAAAGAGGCTCAGTGTACCTGAAAGCGGGGTAGGCTGTTTTACTAAAGTGGGCATTTTGATTTAACCAAAGCGGCATGCGTCAGTTGGCTGCGGAGTAATATATACTGCGCGCAGGTCTGAAGAGACGAGGTTCTGAATTATTAGTTTTATATCTGTGTCTCTTCGAATATATAAATAAGGATGATTTATTTATCATTGATATATTATTGGTGCTCAGGCGACATTATTACTAAGTTAATGTTTTTATAATATTAATCTTTGACGATCTTTTTTTTCTTAACTGGTTCTGGCTATTTGTCTGGATACGGACTTAATTGAATCATTCATTGAACCTTTTCTAAATGAAACTGCATAATTCTCTCCGCAATTAACATTGCTAAATGATTTGATGGACAAACTTGCTTACGTCCCTGAGGAGGGATGACCCAATGCAAACATGGAAAAAGAAACTGGTTGTATCTCAACTTGCATTAGCCTGCACTCTGGCTATCGCTTCTCAGGCCAATGCGAAGGATATTTCCGGCACGACATATAATACTTTTGGATATGATAATACAGCATCTACTCCCTGGTATTATGGATACGCAGATTGGGGTTACACAGATGCAACCCACGATGGTGATATTTATCCGGTAATTAACAAATCAACGGTAAATGGCGTTATTTCAACCTACTATCTTGATGATGGCGTTAACGGCCGGGCGAATGCGCTGAGCATTTCGAACAGCACTATCAATGGCATGATCACCTCTGAATGTATGACCACGAGCTGTTCCGATAGCGTAGATCCGGATGGCACGGCTCATTCTCAGTATGACCGTTTCAGCCTCACCGTCGATAACAGCACCATCAACGATACCTACGAGCATTACGCGTATGACGTAGTGAATGGCGAGACCTCGGACACTCATTATCTGGATACCTATGCCCTCGGTAACGCGATTACGCTGGACGTGGAGTCTGATATTGTTATCCAGAATAACTCCCACGTGGCGGGTATTACGCTGACGCAGGGTTATCAGGAGCTGGATAATACCCCATACGACGGCGTTGAAGGCGTTGCCAACAGTAGCAACGTGTTCACGGATACGCTCGTAGTTAAAGACTCTGTGCTGACCTCGGGCGCCTACAGCGATCTGGGTACCAGCGGTTTCTACGGTCAAACCGCGAAGCCGAGTGACTACGGTGAAACGAACGCCACCGCGGCGGATGATGCGGCGCTGATCGTTGCAGCTGGCGCCTCTGACAACGCGATGCAGACCACCGCCACATTTGATCATTCGACCATTACCGGCGACATCCTTTTCTCAAGCACCTTTGACAACAACTTCTACGAGAATGGCGATCCGGCAACGGACACCACCGATGACGGCGTGTATAACCCAACCACCAACGGCTGGGATGGCACCGATACGCTGGATGTCACTCTGACTAACGGCAGCAAGTGGGTGGGGGCAGCGCAGTCCAGCGTTGAAGCCATCGGTACTGCGCAGATGTATGGTCAGGGCTACAGCAATGTAGACTGGCGCGCGCTGACACCTAACAGCATCTGGCCGGACTCTACCTTCGACAGCAACGGTCATGTTGCAGGCGAAGAGGTATATCAGAGCGGTCTGTTCAATGTGACACTGGATAATGGCTCGGAGTGGGATACCCGCAAGGTATCAAACATCGACACCCTGGCGGTGAATAACCAGTCGCAGGTCAATGTTGAAAACTCGGGTCTGCTGGCGGATACCATCACCCTGACTAACGCATCTTCTCTGAATATCGGCGACAGCGGCGCGGTTGCAACCGACAGCCTGTATCTTGATAGCTACAGCCGCGCGGCGCTGACGGAAGAAACTGCAGAGCTGTATGCTAACACCATTACCGTGGATAACGGTGCAGAGTTGGCGCTGGGGCTGGGCCAGGTTGATACGCATAACATGGTACTGACCGACGGCGGTGTACTGAACGTTGCCAGCCGTGACTATGTGCTCAACAGCGACCTGAACAACGCGCGCTATATCACTAACGATCGGAGCAAAGCGGACTACGACTATGGCGTGGTTGCGCTGAACTCTGACGGCCACCTGTCAGTGAACGGTGACGTGGCGGGTAACTATAAAGTGCGCATCGATGATGCGACCGGTGCAGGTTCCGTTGCTGATTACAAAAACAAAGAGATTGTTCGCGTTTATGACAATAACGCGGATACCGCAGCCAGCTTTACTGCCGCAAACAAAGCCGATTTAGGTGCCTATACCTATCAGGCGCAGCAGAAAGGCGACACGGTTGTTCTCCAGCAGGAAGAGCTGACCGACTACGCTAACATGGCGCTCAGCATTCCTTCTGCTAACACCAACATCTGGAACCTGCAGCAGGATGCCGTTGGCGCTCGTCTGACCAATAGCCGTCACGGCCTGGCCGACAACGGCGGAGCGTGGGTAAGCTACTTCGGCGGCAACTTTGACGCGGATAACGGCAGCGTAAGCTACGATCAGGACGTAAGCGGCATTATGGTCGGCCTGGATACGCTGATTGACGGCAACAATGCTAAATGGATTGTCGGTGGCGCTGCAGGCTTCGCGAAAGGCGACATTAGCGACCGCACGGGTCAGGTCGATCAGGACAGCCAGACCGCGATGATCTATGCCTCAGCGAAGTTCATGAACGATCTGTTCCTCGACAGTTCACTGAGCTATACCCGCTTCAACAACGATCTCTCCGCGACCATGAGCAACGGCCAGTACGTTGACGGTAACACCACTACCGATGCGGTAGGCTTCGCTATGAAGCTGGGCTATGACTGGAAGCCAAACCTGTCAGGCTATGTTACTCCTTACGCGGCGGTCTCCGGTCTGTTCCAGTCAGGAGATGACTACCAGCTGAGCAACGACATGCGTATCGACGGTCAGTCTTATGACAGCATGCGTTATGAGCTTGGGGTGGATGCGGGCTATACCTTCAGCTACGGTGGCGATCAGGCTCTGACACCATACTTCAAGCTGGCCTACGTGTATGACGATGCCGATAACAATGCCGACATCAACGGTGACAGCATAGATAACGGCGTGGAAGGTTCTGCGGTTCGCGTGGGTCTGGGCACACAGTTCAGCTTCACTAAGAACTTCAGCGCGTATACCGATGCAACCTATCTGGGCGGCGGCGACGTTGACCAGAACTGGGGAGCAAATCTGGGCGTGAAATACACCTGGTAAAATATCAGAGCGGGGGGATTTTTCCCCCGCTTTTTTATTTAGCTTAAAAATAATATAGAACCGACAGATACAGATGACCAGAGGTCTGCATGAAAGTCGATGCGAAACCGCTTTCTGAATTAAGCCGGCTCGTACAGTGTCTGGAAGTTGCCAGCACCCCATTCAAGGCCACGCCGCAGAAAATAATCTCAATTGGCAATAAAGACGATGAGCCTTATACGTTTGTAATAAAGACAGGCATTATTGCAATCCATCGAAAATCAGATGGACTTCTCGTAGGTATCGCCAGAGCTCCTTATATTTTTGGTCTGAGTGCATGGATAAATGATACGCATCAGGAATATGAGATGGTGGCACATACGTCCTCTAGTGGATTTTATTTACCCGCCTCAACGTCGCGACAGCGTATTCAGGAGGGATCCCTTTGGCAAGAGGCTTTTTGCTGGCTGTCCTGGATAAACCATATACTGGGAAAACGCGATACGCAGCTTGTTGGAAATAACTCGTATAGCCAGATCCGTGCAATGCTGCTCAACATGGCCGAGTGGGATGACTCGCTGCGCTCAAAAATTGGTGTTATGAATCATATTCAGCGAAGTACGAGGATCTCGCGCTCGGTTGTCGCGGAGGTTCTGGCTGCATTGCGACAGGGAAATTACATCAATATGAGCCGGGGCAAACTGGTCAGCATTAACCGTTTGCCCGCGGACTATTGATACTAATTGGATGCCGTGAGCACCTGGGCTTTGTTGGCGCTGAGCTCGGCAACCAGATTATTAATGCCGTCACTCATATTAATAAAGCGCGTGTTAGGCGAGCGGGTAACGACCACGAACGCACCGACGTTTGACTGCGGGATCATCGCCATGTAGGTAATGAATCCGCCGCCGCCACCGGTTTTCTGAATAATGCCCGGACGGCCATCTTTTGGTGCCATGTACACCCAGCCCATGCCGAGGGCATCGGCTTTACCGGGGACATCCATTCCGATAACGCGGTGCAGCTGGGCGCGCTGGTAAATCAGCGTCTGCATACGGTCAGCCTGGCTGCTGCGTGCATAAAAATCCGAAGAGAGGAACTGCTGCATCCAGCGCATCATGTCGCCCGGCGTGGAATACACTCCACCGCTACCGACCGCCGCAAGGGTGTTGTTACACGGGCTGGCACCTTTCTCTGCAACCATCAGACGGCCGCACTGATCCGGAGAGGGGGTAAAGGTCGTGTCCTTCATACCCAGCGGACGCGTAATCTGCTCTTCAAACAGCTTTGCGTAAGGCTTGCCTGATGCTGTTGCTAACGCATCGGCCAGCAGGTCAAACGCCAGATTCGAATAGGACGCCTGAGAGCCCGGCTCGGTTTTCAGCGTTGCGGTGCTCATGTAGTTCCAGCGCTGTTCGCGTGTCGGCCAGACAAAGACCGGACGATGCGCCGCGCCGCCGGGCTGTTCGCGCGGCAGGGCACTGGTATGCGTCGCCAGGTTGACCAGCAGGATCGGTGTGCCCTGATATGTTGGAACTCGTGCGCCAGGAGGCGCGTATTTACTGAGCGGATCGTCGAGCTTCACCACGCCCTGGTCGAGCAGCTTCACCAGCATTTCGCTGGTCATCAGCTTGGTAATAGAGGCAATACGGATAACCGAATCCAGCTGAGGGTGAATGTTATTTCCCGGTCGCGTTTCGCCAAAGCTGCGAAACACTCGCTGGTTACCGTCAATCACCACCAGCGCCATTCCCGTTGCGCCGCTACCGTAATAAATCAGGTTCGCATAGCGATCGGCAATATCAGAGGCCAAAACCGGGGCCGTCAGCGGCTGTGCTGCCTGGGCGGTGGAGAAGCTTACCGCACAGAGCGCGGCAAAAGAGAGCAGACAACGTTTCAACAAAAAAACATCCATCAAGTGAATTGGGAAAGTAATGGGTATTTATACTACTAATCGGAGCCGTGCAATGACCCGAATTGCATAACGATAGCGAGAAAAACGTAACCATGGGTAAATAAGAACAATTTACTTGCGAGCCACCTCCCATTTTGTGACATCGGGCTTATGATAGACGCATGTGTCATTCAATCTTTCGGGGATGGGTATGTCTGAGAAGCGTGTGGTTATGGTCGTTGATATGCAGAATGGGGTCTTTGAAACCCCGCGTCATCAACGTGAAAAATGTGTCTCACTGATCAATCAGCTCACCCACGCCGCCGATACGGTGATTTTCATTCAGCATACCGAGGCGGGTGGGCTGGAGGAGGGAAGCGAAGGATTTGCGCTTCTGCCTGAACTACGCCAGCCAAAGGATGCATTCTACGTAACCAAAACCGCTTGCGATGCCTTTTACCACACTACGCTTGAGGGGCTGTTACGCGATCTCGGGGTCCATGAGTTCGTTATCTGCGGCTGCGCTACCGATTACTGCGTTGATGCCACGTTCAAGAACGGCGTCAGCCGGGGATACCTCATTACCGTTGCGGAGGATGCCCACACCACGAGTAATCGTCCGGCAGCGGATGCTCAGATTCTGATTAGCCACTACAACGATGTCTGGCGTAACTTCATTGCCCCAGCCAATCCTCCCGCGGTGAAACGCGTCGAAACAATTCTCGAAAACTGGAAAGCGAACTAATAATAAACCCTCGGGTCTGACCTTTTTGCCTGAGCCGGCAGGCTGGCTCAGGCAGGATTTTCGTGTGGTGATGTGTTGAGCACAGCAACATCCATAACAACAAGAAGGAAGCATAATGTTTAAGTCTTTTTTCCCAAAGCCGGGGCCATTTTTCCTGTCGGCATTTATTTGGGCGCTGATCGCTGTCATTTTCTGGCAGGCTGGCGGCGGAGCGTGGCTGACGCGCATCACGGGAGCAACGGGCGATGTGCCGATTAGCGCCGCACGCTTCTGGTCGCTGAGCTATTTGCTGTTTTATGCTTACTACACGGTTTGCGTGGGGCTCTTTGCAGTTTTCTGGTTTATCTACTCACCGCACCGCTGGCAGTATTGGTCGATTTTGGGTACGTCACTGATCATCTTTGTGACCTGGTTCCTGGTGGAAGTGGGGGTGGCCGTTAACGCCTGGTATGCACCCTTCTACGACCTGATCCAGACCGCGCTCAGTTCACCGCACAAGGTGACGATTAATCAGTTCTACCATGAAGTGGGCATTTTCCTCGGCATCGCCCTTATTGCGGTGGTTATCGGCGTGATGAATAACTTTTTCGTCAGCCACTACGTTTTCCGCTGGCGTACCGCGATGAACGAACACTATATGGCGCACTGGCAGCACCTGCGTCATATTGAAGGCGCAGCGCAGCGCGTGCAGGAAGACACCATGCGTTTTGCCTCTACCCTTGAGGACATGGGAACCAGTTTTATCAACGCCATTATGACGCTGATTGCCTTCCTGCCGGTGCTGGTGACCCTCTCTGCGCACGTTCCTGAGCTACCGATTATCGGTCATCTGCCGTATGGTCTGGTGATTGCCGCGATCGTCTGGTCGTTGATGGGAACGGGCCTGCTGGCAGTAGTGGGGATCAAACTGCCGGGCCTGGAGTTTAAAAACCAGCGCGTGGAAGCCGCTTACCGTAAGGAGCTGGTCTACGGTGAAGATGATGCCAACCGCGCGTCGCCACCAACCGTGCGCGAACTTTTTGGCGCGGTGCGTCGTAACTACTTCCGCCTCTACTTCCACTACATGTATTTCAACATCGCGCGTATCTTATACCTGCAGGTTGATAACGTTTTCGGGTTGTTCCTGCTGTTCCCGTCGATTGTTGCGGGTACTATTACGCTCGGTCTGATGACGCAGATCACCAACGTCTTTGGGCAGGTTCGCGGCTCGTTCCAGTATCTGATCAGCTCCTGGACCACGCTGGTCGAGCTGATGTCCATCTATAAACGTTTACGCAGCTTTGAGCGTGAGCTGGACGACAAAGACCTGCAGGAAGTGACCCATACATTCAGTTAATACAGGAAGTTGCTATGACCTTTGCCGTACCGCGCGCGTTACCGCTGTCCTTACTGGCTGCCTTTGTGCTGGCGGGCTGTGCTGAGAAAGGGGCTGCGCCACTTAAAAAGGGTGAAAAGCCGGTGGATGTCGCAAGCGTTGTCCGGCAAAAAATGCCCGCCAGCGTGAAGGATCGCAACGCGTGGGCAGAGGCACTGGCAAAGACTTTTGAAAGCCAGAAGATAGCCCCCACCGAGGAGAATATCTGCTCGGTGCTGGCCGTCGCGCAGCAGGAATCCATGTACCAGTCAGATCCTGCCGTGCCGGGGCTAAATAAGATCGCCTGGAAGGAGATCGACCGCCGCGCCGAATCGATGCATATCCCGGTTTTCCTGGTCCATACCGCGCTAAAAATCACCTCGCCAAACGGCAAAAGCTACAGCGAACGGCTGGATTCGGTGAAAACCGAGAAGCAGCTGAGCGCCATTTTCGATGATTTCATCAGCATGGTGCCGATGGGGCAGAAGCTGTTTGGCTCGCTTAATCCGGTGCATACCGGCGGCCCAATGCAGGTCAGCATTGCGTTTGCCGAAAAACACACCGATGGCTATCCGTGGAAAATTGATGGAACGGTGCGTCAGGAGGTATTTTCCCTGCGCGGTGGGCTATGGTTTGGCACCTATCACCTGCTGAACTATCCGGCAAACTACAGCGAGCCGCTGTACCGTTTTGCGGACTTCAACGCAGGCTGGTATGCGAGCCGGAACGCGGCGTTCCAGAATGCCGTCAGCCGCGCAAGCGGGATTAAGCTGGCGCTGGATGGCGATTTGATCGCTTACGGCAGCAGCGAGGCAGGAACTACCGAGCGTGCGGTGCGCAAACTGGCAACAAAGCTGGATATGAGCAACAGCGAGATTCGCCGCCAGCTTGAGAAGGGCGACAGCCTGGCATTTGAGAAAACAGAATTGTATCAGCAGGTCTTTAAGCTTGCAGAGCAGAAGAGCGGTAAAACCCTACCGAAGGCCATGCTGCCGGGGATTCAGCTTGAAAGCCCGAAGATCACGCGTAGCCTGACCACGGCCTGGTTCGCAAAACGTGTCGATGACCGCCGGGCGCGCTGTATGGGGCTTTAGAAACGACGTCGCAGGCGAAGCACTAACGCGATAACGCCCAGAACCATACAGCCTGCAAGGAAGGGGACCAGACCAAACAGGGTGCTTACGCCGAAACCAATCTCCACGCGAGGGCGGCCGTTATCCTGAACCTGCATCAGGTGTTCATAAACACCGGGAGCATGAACCAGCATGTTGAGGAGCTGTGAGCCTGCCCAGAAGCAGAACAGCACAAACAGGGCGTAGGCAATATTACCCGCCGTGGAGGTTTTTGGTTGTTTGCCGCCAAAAATCGGTTTCGACAATGTAAAATCAGCCATAAAGACCTCCCGAAATAGCACACTGTTTTATACGCGTCTTACAGGTGAAGTGTGACAGGTCATAGCATTTGTCAATATCAGAATCGTGGTAATTTTGCCCAGGGATTACTCCTGGATTGTCGATTTCTGCAGCACATCACAATTCGGAAACTTAAGTGAAACTGCGTCGCGTTTCAGAATTTCCGCATCCGCCACAGACCTGGCCGTAAAACTGTGAGAGGATAGTTTTTTTCTGCCGGAGTCGTCATGAAGCTCACATCCAAACTACGCCGTGACTGGCATTACTACGCTTTTGCTATTGGCCTGATCTTTATTCTTAACGGTGTTGTGGGGCTGCTGGGGTTCGAAGCGAAAGGCTGGCAAACCTATGCCGTTGGCCTGGTGACCTGGGTGATTAGCTTCTGGCTGGCGGGATTTATCATCCGCCGCCGCCCGGAAGAGGCGACAGCGGACGAGACGGACGCGGCTAAGTAGGGGGGTTAACCGTTGACGGAGCTTTTGAGGGCGCTGTCAGCGGCGTAACGCTCCAGCGCCAGCTCGATCAGGCGGGTGATCAGTTCAGGGTAGCTGATTCCGCTTGCCTGCCACAGCTTTGGATACATACTGATGTTGGTGAAGCCCGGCAGCGTATTAATTTCGTTGATCACCACGTCGTTCTCGGCCGTGAGGAACACGTCAACGCGCGCCATACCGAAGCAGCCGAGCGCCTGATAGGCTTCGACGGCGATCGCACGGATCTTGTCGTTGATGGCGGGATCGAGGGCGGCGGGTACCACAACCTGCGCGCCCTTATCATCAATATACTTGGTGTCGTAAGAGTAGAAATCGCTGTTTAACACCACTTCACCGCAGGTACTTGCCTGTGGAAAATCATTCCCCAGTACGGCGCACTCAATCTCACGTCCTTTGATCCCCTGCTCAACCACTACCTTGTGGTCAAACTCGAATGCCAGCCGCACGGCTTCGGTAAACTGTGCTTCTGTGTTTACTTTGCTGACGCCGACGGACGATCCCTGGTTCGCCGGTTTGACGAACAGCGGCAGACCCAGCCTCTCTGAGAGCTGGGCGAAGGTGAATTTTTCGCGGTTTGCGCGTGTGAGCGTAACGAACGGCGCAATATTTAGCCCGGCATCACGCAGCAGGCGCTTGGTGACGTCTTTATCCATGCAGGCTGCAGAGCCCAGCACATCGGAGCCGACAAACGGCAGGTTAGCCATACGCAGCATGCCCTGCAGTGAACCGTCTTCGCCCAGCGTGCCGTGTACGATCGGGAACACCACATCAATCTGAGTCAGGGCCTGTGCATTACCGGCGTCAATGAACTGCCCCTGAACCTGGCCTGGCACGGTCGCTACGCTGATGTCAGAAGGATTAAGCGCAATGTGGGCGGGGTCGTTAGCGTTTAACAGATATTGGCTTGCATCGTTAACGTGCCACTGGCCCTGTTTATCAATGCCCAGCAGCACCACGTCGAAACGGTTTTTATCAATGGCATCGACGATATTTTTGGCCGATTGCAATGAAACCTCGTGTTCTGCTGACTTTCCCCCAAAGACAATACCTACCCGCTGCTTGGTCATTTCACTCTCTTCCAGTCTGACGAAAAGCCAATAACATACCACGATGCCCGGCGGGTTTCGCGGCCTTCTGCCATAATGTTTTGAGCATGCCGAGGGGGGAGTGTGAAAGGAAAAAGTGTACTGACCGTTTGCCTTATTGTCGCTGTAGCAACAGTGGGTTACCGCTGGCTGCCGTCCTACTACAATCCTTTCACCCCGCTGACGCTTGACGATCCGCCCGGTAAAATTACGCAGTTTAAACTTCGCCGCCTGACGCCTCATGCGTGTGAGCGTTTGCTGTCCCAGGCCAATCAGCGCGCGCTCATCCGCACGCAGGCGGTGGCCGATAGCGCAGGCGAGTGTCCGCTCAGCAACGTGGTGCGGGTGCGTGACTTTGGCCCCGTGAGCCTGAACAGCAGTTTTTTGGCCAGCTGTCCGCTGGCGCTGAGCTCCGCACTGTTTGTGAGCCAGCAGGCCAGGCCGCTCACCAAAACCCTTATGGGAAGCGAACTTACCCGGATTGAGCACGTGGGCAGCTTTGCCTGCCGGAATATTTACCATCGCCCTGATGCGCGACGCAGTGAACATGCGACGGCAGAGGCGCTGGATATCAGCGCGTTTCGGCTGGCAAACGGGGAGCGGATCACCGTATTGAAGGGGTGGCGGTCAGCAAAAACGCAGCCCTGGCTTCAGGCGCTGCTGGCAGCAAGCTGCGGCTATTACGGCAACGGTCTGGGGCCGGAGTACAACGCGGCGCACGCCAACCATTTTCATCTCGGAATGCGCGGTTTCGGTCTGTGCCGCTAAAGCATAATCTTCCGCGTTGAAATGGATAATTTGTGACATGTTTCACAAATATGATGACTGGGAAGATAAAACACCAAAGTCAGCCACGCCGCATCTCTGGCGCACCGTAAAGGTACGTAACTTGCTAATCTGTAGGCGAATTCGCCTAAAAATGAAGATTAATTCTGTTATGGAATCCTGGAAAGTAAACCTCATCTCGGTCTGGTTCGGCTGCTTCTTTACCGGACTGGCCATCAGCCAGATCTTGCCCTTTCTGCCGCTGTACGTTTCTCAGCTGGGCGTTTCGTCCCATGAAGCCCTCTCAATGTGGTCAGGCCTGACGTTCAGCGTCACCTTCCTGGTCTCTGCGATTGTCTCCCCAATGTGGGGCAGCCTGGCGGATCGCAAAGGGCGCAAGCTGATGCTGCTGCGCGCGTCGCTGGGGATGGCGATTGCGATTCTGCTGCAGGCTTTTGCCACAAACGTCTGGCAGCTGTTTATCCTGCGCGCGATTATGGGGCTAACCTCCGGGTATATTCCCAATGCCATGGCGCTTGTGGCCTCACAGGTTCCCCGCGAACGCAGCGGCTGGGCGCTGAGCACGCTCTCAACGGCGCAGATCAGCGGGGTTATTGGCGGCCCGCTGATGGGGGGCTTTCTCGCCGATCACGTGGGTCTGCGGGCGGTATTTTTCATTACGGCGATCCTGCTGGTCGTCAGTTTCCTGGTCACGCTGTTTCTGATTAAAGAAGGCGGGCGTCCTGTCGTCAGCAAATCCGAGCGTTTGAGCGGCAGGGCGGTGTTTGCCACGCTGCCTTACCCTGGCCTGATGATCAGCCTTTTTGTGACCACGATGGTCATCCAGCTTTGTAACGGCTCTGTCGGGCCTATCCTTGCACTGTTCATTAAATCGATGGCGCCGGACAGCAGCAATATTGCGTTTCTGAGCGGCATGATTGCCGCAGTGCCTGGCGTATCTGCGCTCATCTCCGCGCCGCGCCTCGGAAAGTTAGGTGACAGGATCGGCACGGCACGCATACTGATGGCAACGCTGATTTTCGCGGTCATACTCTTTTTTGCCATGTCGTTCGTGACGTCGCCGCTGCAGCTTGGGGTTCTGCGCTTCCTGCTCGGGTTTGCCGATGGCGCCATGCTGCCGGCTGTGCAAACCCTGCTGGTAAAATACTCCAGCGACCAGGTCACCGGGCGCATTTTTGGCTATAACCAGTCGTTTATGTACCTCGGGAACGTTGCTGGTCCTCTTATCGGGGCTTCTGTCTCCGCGATGGCCGGTTTCCGCTGGGTATTTGCCGCCACGGCAGTGGTGGTCTTGCTGAATATTATTCAGCTGGCATTTGCCCTGCGTCGACGCAGGGAATTAGCGGCGGCAAAATCCGTCCGCTGATGCATTATATATTCTTATGGTCGCCACATTTTTATATAACGAAATGTGGCTGTAGAGTAATAGAAAAACGTTTCGCTGACGGCCGGATACTTCTATTTTGGCAGCGAGGTCACTTTTGCATAAGATAATACTTTTCTCCTCTTTGCATTATTCAATGAGAGTGCTAATTTCAGGAAAAATCCCATAAGGAAATAGCACGATGAAAAATCTCATTGCTGAGTTGCTGGTTAAGCTTGCACAAAAGGAAGAAGAGTCAAAAGAACTGGTCGCTCAGGTCGAGGCGCTGGAAATTGTGGTTACCGCACTGTTGAGAAACATGGCCAAACAGGATCAGCAAGCGCTGATCGACAGCATCGAAGGCGCGCTGGACAACGCCAAGCCGGATTCAGTGGTGCCAGCGCAGGACGCGGAGATGCTCCACCAATACGTAAAGAAGCTGTTAAGGCATCCGCGCAGTTAAACCGTCACAGGACGTGACGGGTTGTCATAGAAATGTCATGCAGGTTGCCTATAGTCGCTCTGTTTTTATTTTTACGTATTTGTACATGGAGAAAATAAATTGAAACAGAGCGCACTTTTCATCGCATTAATCCCGCTGTTATTTACCCCTGTCATTCATGCCGACACCACGAATACCGCAGTCCTGGATAATCGTGCAGCGCAGGGTGATATCACCCTGCCCGGCGGCGCACGCCGACTTTCTGAAGATCAAACCGCGGCTATTCGCGCTTCGCTGAATGATAAGCCAGCAAAAAATATAATTCTGCTGATTGGCGACGGTATGGGGGATTCCGAAATTACGGCCGCGCGAAATTATGCCGAAGGGGCGGGCGGCTTCTTTAAGGGGATTGATGCGTTACCGCTTACGGGACAATATACCCATTACGCGCTGGACAAAAAAACCGGAAAACCGGATTACGTAACGGATTCCGCCGCGTCTGCAACGGCGTGGTCAACCGGCGTGAAAACCTACAACGGTGCGCTGGGCGTGGATATTCACGAAAAAGATCATCAAACCATTCTCGAAATGGCGAAAGCGGCGGGGCTGGCAACCGGCAACGTTTCTACCGCCGAGCTGCAGGACGCGACGCCGGCCGCGCTGGTTTCGCATGTCACGTCCCGTAAATGCTACGGTCCGTCCGTCACCAGCGAAAAATGCCCAGCCAATGCGCTGGAAAAAGGCGGCAAGGGGTCGATTACCGAGCAGTTACTGAACGCACGTCCCGACGTGACGCTGGGCGGCGGGGCGAAAACCTTTGCCGAATCCGCAACGGCGGGCGAGTGGCAGGGGAAAACGCTGCGCGAGCAGGCGCAGGCGCGGGGCTATCAGATGGTGAGCGATGCGGCCTCGCTGGCCGCCATTACGGAAGCGAATCAGGATAAACCGCTGCTGGGGCTCTTCTCTGAAGGTAACATGCCGGTTCGCTGGGAAGGGCCGAAAGCCTCTTATCACGGCAATATCGACAAACCTGCGGTGACCTGTACGCCAAACCCGAAACGCGATGGCAGCGTTCCGACGCTGGCGGCGATGACGGATAAAGCTATCTCTCTGCTGAGCAAGAGCGAAAAAGGCTTCTTCCTGCAGGTAGAAGGTGCGTCAATTGATAAACAAGACCATGCCGCGAATCCGTGCGGCCAGATTGGTGAAACGGTCGATCTGGACGAAGCGGTGCAGAAAGCGCTGGAATTCGCGAAAAAAGACGGTAATACCCTGGTCGTGGTCACCGCTGACCATGCGCACGCCAGCCAGATTATCCCATCAGACACCAAAGCGCCGGGTCTGACGCAGGCGCTGAACACCAAAGATGGTGCGGTGATGGTCATGAGCTATGGCAACTCTGAAGAAGAGTCTATGGAACATACCGGCACGCAGCTGCGCATTGCGGCGTACGGTCCGCATGCGGCAAACGTGGTTGGACTGACGGACCAGACGGATCTGTTCTACACCATGAAGGCTGCGCTTGGGCTGAAATAAGAACAACGCCCGGCGGAAATCGTAACCGTCGGGTGGTTTTTTTCCCGCCACGAACCAGACTTACTGTGTATGTTCACAAAAGGATGGTGCAATGAAAACAACAATACTGGTTACCCTACTCTCAGGCGTGTTTCTGATGGCGTCCGCAAATGCGGCAGAAAAGACCCTGACCCCTCAACAGCAGCGCATGACCACCTGTAATCAGCAGGCCACCGCGCAAACCCTGAAAGGCGACGCCCGTAAAACGTATATGAGCGATTGCCTCAAAAATGGTGCAGCCAAACCGGGCGAAAAAAGCCTGACGCCGCAGCAGCAAAAAATGCGCGAGTGCAATGCCCAGGCCACGCAGCAGATGCTTAAAGGCGACGATCGCAGCAAATTCATGAGTGCTTGCCTCAAGAAAGCGGTGTAGTCCTAACGGGTGAGTCGTGGTTCTGGCTCACCCGAAATTTCATACTTTCCCCGCAGGCCCCCTCTCTATAATTTGGGAAATTGTTTCAGAATATTCCCAAAAATGATGAATGATGAAATCTATTACAACAAAGAGAACATTCGGGAAGAGTTGAATCAGGATCTTTCTCAGGATGACTCACACCGTTCCGGCATTCAGTTTGCCCGGCGAGTTCGGCTGGCGCGCACGGTGGGGCTGGCAGCGATGTTTTTCCCCATCGCGGGTGTGCTGGTCACCCATTTTCTTGCCGGCGGCTGGTGGCTATTGCTGGTCGGCTGGGCCTTCATTTGGCCCCATCTGGCCTGTCAGCTTGCCTGTCGCTCGCCAGCACCTCACTGCAGGGAAATCTTCAATCTAAAGATAGACGCCGTTATCGCCGGCGTCTGGATAGGGCTGATGGGCGTGATGGCCTTGCCCACGGCGGCGCTGATCGTGATGATCGGCATGAATTTGTTGGGATCGGGCGGCTTTAGGCTCTTTATGGTCGGTATCATTATTACGCTGCTCACGGCCCTGGTGACGCTGCAGCTGGCCGGCAGTCTGGTTTTGCTTTCGCCAGGCCCTCTGGAGTGGTGGCTGACGCTGCCGGTGCTGATGTTGTACCCGATGCTGTTCGCCTGGGTCAGCCATCGGACGGCGCTTCGGCTGGCAGAACATAAACGGCGGCTTGAGCTAATGAGCACCCGTGACGGCATGACCGGCGTATTCAACCGCCGCCACTGGGAGATACTCCTGCGTAATGAATTTGATAAATGCCGCCGCAGCCAATATCTGGCGACGATTTTGCTCATCGATATCGATCACTTCAAGAGCATTAACGACACCTGGGGCCACGATGTGGGCGATGAAGCGATAGTGGCTATTACCCGGCAGCTGCAGCTTACCCTGCGCTCGTGTGATGTTATTGGTCGTTTCGGTGGGGATGAATTTGCGGTGATTATGTCCAGGACGACTGCGGAAAGCGCGATTGCCGCGATGTCCCGCGTGCACGAACGCCTGAAAAATATGCCGCTGCCCGGCGCGCCGACGGAGAGGCTGCGTATCAGCGTTGGGGTCGCGCCGTGGGGACCGCAGTTCGGGCACTATCGTGAATGGCTGAAAGCGGCGGACGTTGCTCTCTATAAAGCTAAAAACGCCGGACGCGGCCGCACGGAAGTGGCGGCCTGACGCCCGGCAATCGCTGTCAGGATTTACTCAACTGCTCTGATTTTTCCATGCATTTTGCCATCGCCTCAATGACGGCCGAGCGGAACCCGCGATCTTCCAGCACGCGCACGGCTTCAATGGTGGTACCGCCCGGCGAGCAGACCATATCTTTCAGTTCACCCGGATGTTTGCCGGTCTCCAGCACCATTTTGGCGGAGCCCATCACCGCCTGCGCGGCAAATTTGTAGGCCTGCGCGCGCGGCATTCCACCCAGTACGGCAGCATCTGCCATCGCTTCGATAAACATAAAGACGTAGGCCGGCGCTGAGCCACTCACGCCCACGACCGGATGGATCATGGCCTCGGCGATGACTTCAGCTTCACCGAAGCAGCGGAAAATGTTCAGAACGTCGGCCACGTCTTCGGAGGTGACCAGCGCGTTCGGCGTGACGGAGGTCATGCCAGCGTTAACCAGCGACGGCGTGTTTGGCATGGCGCGCACAATTTTACGGTCATGGCCGAGGGCGCGCGCCAGCTGGTCGAGAGTGACGCCTGCGGCAATCGATACCACGAGGGTCTCTTTATTGAGGCTGGAGGTGATTTCGCTCAGCACTTTGATCATGACGTTCGGTTTAACGGCGCCAAACACGATATCGGCGACCTGAGCGACTTCCTGTGCGCTTTCCGCCGCGTTGATCCCGTACTCGTCGCGTAACGCCGCTACTTTGTCTGGTGAAGGGGTATAAACCCAAATCTGACCCGGCAGGACCTGCCCGCTGGCAATCAAACCGCCAAGGATGGCTTTGCCCATGTTGCCGCAGCCGATAAACCCGATTTTCTTCTCCATCACGTCTCTCCGTTATTATGCGTTGTTATCGCTGGTTGATAGGTTTATAGCTTAACAACGAAAAGCAGGCGACAATAGCCGTCATTGCAATACAAGGGTGACATTATGGCGATTTGGGTTGATGCGGACGCCTGTCCGAATGTGATTAAAGAGATTTTATTTCGTGCTGCCGATCGTGTGCAGATGCCGCTCACGCTGGTGGCGAACCAGAATATCCGCGTGCCGCCTTCTAAATTCATCCGGTCCCTGCGGGTCCCGGCCGGGTTCGACGTGGCGGATAACGAGATTGTGCGCCTGTGCTGCGCGGAAGATTTAGTGATCACCGCAGACATTCCGCTGGCCGCCGAAGTGCTGGAGAAGGGGGCTGCTGCGCTGAACCCGCGGGGTGAGCGGTATTCGCCTTCCACCATCCGTGAAAAGCTGACGATGCGCGATTTTATGGACACGATGCGTGCCAGCGGCGTGCAGACCGGCGGGCCGGACAGCCTGTCCCAGCGCGATCGCCAGCAGTTCG
>Ga0209795_10000088_pt1 | contig 87934 bp, 69 predicted proteins | sample AgamicOrMarz_FD_187166 | JGI IMG/M metagenome (GOLD analysis project Ga0209795, IMG submission 187166) | Agave microbial communities from Guanajuato, Mexico - Or.Ma.rz (SPAdes) (version 2) | ecosystem: Host-associated > Plants > Phyllosphere > Phylloplane/Leaf | place: Guanajuato, Mexico...
GCCGCATGAGCACATTCAAACCATTAAAAGCACTCACATCGCGTCGTCAGGTTCTCAAAGCGGGGCTGGCGGCCTTAACGTTAACGGGCATCGCAAAGCAGGCTCAGGCAAAAGACGAGAGCACGCTAAAAACCCATAACGGGCACAGCAAGCCAAAAGCTAAAAAAGCGGGCGCACGACGCCTGGTTATGCTGGATCCGGGTCATGGGGGCATTGATACCGGCGCCATTGGAAGAAACGGTTCGAAAGAAAAACACGTCGTGCTGGCGATTGCAAAAAATGTGCGATCGATTTTACGCAGCAACGGCATTGACGCGCGTCTGACGCGCACCGGCGACACCTTTATTCCCCTGTACGACCGCGTTGAAATCGCCCATCAGCACGGCGCCGATCTGTTTATGTCGATTCACGCCGACGGCTTTACCAACCCATCCGCGGCGGGCGCATCGGTGTTTGCCCTCTCTAACCGTGGGGCCAGTAGCGCCATGGCTAAATACCTCTCCGACCGTGAAAACCGTGCGGACGAAGTGGCCGGGAAGAAAGCGACCGACAAGGATCACCTGCTCCAGCAGGTGCTGTTTGACCTGGTTCAGACGGACACCATTAAAAACAGCCTGACGCTCGGCTCGCATATCCTGAAAAAGATCAAGCCCGTGCATCGGTTGCACAGTAAAGGCACCGAGCAGGCGGCGTTTGTGGTGCTGAAATCGCCGTCGATCCCCTCAGTGCTGGTTGAAACCTCGTTTATCACCAACCCGGAAGAGGAGCGACTGCTCGGTACCACGGCGTTTCGCCAGAAGATCGCCAATGCCATTGCCTCCGGGATCATCAGTTATTTCAACTGGTTTGATAATCAAAAAGCGCACTCCAGGAAACGTTAATGAAACCCAATGCACAGCGGGTGAAATCCTTCCTGATGCAGCTGCAGGATGAGATTTGCCAGAAACTGGCCGCCGAAGACGGCGGTGAATTCCAGGAAGATAGCTGGCAGCGCGACGCGGGCGGCGGTGGCCGAAGCCGTGTGCTGCGTAACGGCGGCGTCTTTGAGCAGGCTGGCGTAAACTTTTCCCACGTTCATGGCGATGCCATGCCCGCCTCCGCAACCGCGCACCGCCCGGAGCTGGCGGGCCGTAGCTTCGAGGCAATGGGCGTATCGCTAGTGGTGCATCCGCATAATCCCTTTGTGCCGACCAGCCACGCCAACGTGCGTTTTTTCATTGCGGAAAAACCGGGGGCCGATCCGGTCTGGTGGTTTGGCGGCGGGTTCGATCTTACGCCCTACTACGGCTTTGAAGAGGACGCCGTGCACTGGCACACCACCGCGCGCGACCTGTGCCTGCCGTTTGGCGAAGACGTCTACCCGACCTACAAAAAATGGTGCGACGACTATTTCTATCTCAAGCACCGCGATGAGCAGCGCGGCATTGGCGGGCTGTTCTTTGACGATCTCAACACGCCGGATTTTGACACCGCGTTTCGCTTTATGCAGGCGGTAGGCCAGGGCTTTACCGACGCCTACCTGCCCATCGTCGAGCGGCGCAAAAACACCGATTACGGCGTGCGCGAACGGGAGTTCCAGCTCTATCGACGCGGGCGCTACGTGGAGTTCAACCTGGTGTGGGATCGCGGTACGCTGTTTGGCCTGCAAACCGGCGGGCGCACGGAGTCGATCCTGATGTCGATGCCGCCGCTGGTGCGCTGGGAGTACAACTTTGATCCGAAAGAAGGCAGCCCTGAGGCTGCCCTGAAAGCGTTTATTCGGGTTCGGGACTGGGTTTAATGCCGGCGCTTGCCCGGCCTGCATAATCCGTAGGTCGGGTAAGCGAATGCACCACCCGACACCACGCCCTTACAGCGGCTGCGTCTGCGCCTCAACCACCGCCAGCGCCACCATGTTCACAATCCGCCGCACAGAGGCAATCGGTGTTAACACATGCACCGGCTTCGAGATGCCCATCAGCACCGGTCCTACGGTGACCCCTTCAGAGCTGGACACGCGCAGCAGGTTGTAGCTGATCCGCGCCGCTTCGACGTTCGGCATGATCAGCACGTTAGCTGAGCCTTTCAGCGGGCTGTCCGGCATCCGTTCGTTGCGAATGCTCTCCACCAGCGCGGCATCGCCGTGCATCTCACCGTCGATCATCAACTCCGGCGCACGCTCGCGTACCCGCTCCAGCGTCTCGCGCATTTTGCAGGCCGCCGCAGATTTCGAGGAACCAAAGTTCGAATGAGAGAGCAGCGCAACTTTCGGCTCGATACCAAACCGGCGCACGGTTTCCGCCGCCATCACGGTGATTTCCGCCAGCTGCTCCGGCGTCGGATCGTCGTTGACGTAGGTATCCGCAATAAAGGTGTTCCCGCTAGGCAGCAGCAGCGCGTTCATTGCCCCGGCGGTATGCACCCCGTCGCGATAGCCGAAGATCTCCTGCACCACGCTGAAATGCTCGTGGTAATCCCCGACAGTGCCGCAGATCAGCGCATCTGCTTCACCACGCTGAACCATGATCGCGCCGATCACCGTGGTGTTGCTGATCACGGCTTTCTGCGCCTGCTCCTGGGTGATCCCGCGACGTTTCATGATCGCGTAGTATTCGTTCCAGTACTCTTTGAAACGCGGATCGGATTCGTTGTTAACGATCTCAAAGTCCACGCCCGGCTTAATCTGTAGCCCCAGCTTCTGGATACGCATCTCGATTACGCTCGGACGGCCAATCAGGATCGGTTTCGCCAGCCCTAAGGTGATCAGCTCCTGCGTCGCGTGCAGCACGCGCGCCTCCTCCCCTTCCGCCAGCACCACGCGCTTCGCGTCGGCGCGCGCCTGGGAGAAGATCGGCTTCATGAACAAGTTGGTTTTGTAAACAAACTCGGTGAGCTTATCGACGTAGGCGTCGAAATCCTGAATCGGACGCGTCGCCACGCCGGAGTCCATCGCCGCTTTGGCTACCGCTGGCGCGATTTTGACAATCAAACGCGGGTCGAACGGTTTAGGAATGATGTAGTCCGGGCCAAAGCTCAGATCCTGATCGCCATAGGCTGAGGCAACCACTTCGCTCTGCTCGGCGTGGGCCAGCTCGGCGATGGCGTGAACGGCGGCCAGCTTCATCTCTTCGTTGATTGCCGTCGCACCCACGTCCAGCGCGCCGCGGAAGATGAACGGGAAGCACAGCACGTTGTTCACCTGGTTTGGGTAATCCGAACGACCGGTACAGATAATGGCGTCTTCACGCACCGCTTTCGCCAGCGGCGGCAGGATTTCCGGCTCCGGGTTCGCCAGCGCCAGGATCATCGGCGCGCGCGCCATCTTCTGCACCATCTCCTGGGTCAGGACTTTCGGTCCGGAGCAGCCCAAGAAGATATCCGCGCCGTCGATCACGTCGTCCAGGGTCCGTTTTCCGTCATCGTCCACCGCATACGCCGCTTTGGTTTCCGCCATGTTTGGCTCGCGGTCTTTATAGATCACGCCTTTGGAGTCGCAGACCACAATGTTGTGTTTCTGCATCCCAAGCGCCACCAGCAGGTTCATACAGGCAATCGCCGCCGCGCCCGCCCCCGAGACCACCATGCGCACGTCAGACAGATTTTTTTCCACCACCCGCAGGCCGTTCAGAATGGCCGCGGTGCTGATAATCGCCGTGCCGTGCTGGTCATCGTGGAACACGGGAATGTTCATGCGCTCGCGCAGCTTTTGCTCGATATAAAAACATTCCGGCGCTTTGATATCTTCCAGGTTGATGCCGCCGAATGTGGGCTCCAGGGCTGCCACCACGTTGATGAATTTGTCCGGGTCCAGCTCGTCCACTTCGATATCAAACACGTCGATACCGGCAAATTTCTTGAACAGTACGCCCTTCCCTTCCATCACCGGCTTACCCGCCAGCGCACCGATATTGCCTAATCCCAGCACCGCCGTGCCGTTGGAGATTACCGCCACCAGATTACCGCGCGCGGTGTATTTGTAGGCTGCCAGCGGGTCTTTTTCAATTTCAAGACACGGCGCGGCAACGCCCGGCGAGTAGGCCAGCGCCAGATCGCGCTGGGTCGCCAGCGGCTTAGTAGGGGAAACCTGGATTTTGCCCGGAACCGGGAATTCATGAAAATCGAGAGCACTTTGTTTTAACTGATCATCCATCTTGTTATTCCTTCACGTATCGATCAAAAAGGGTGATGTTTACGATCCTGATGCACACCCTGGAGTGCCGCATAGTATCGCCGCAGGTGGCCGACTAAACTTTGAAGGCTGCCAAACTCTCACCATTGCAGAACAAAAATTGTTATCAATTTATAACAGTGATGTTGCCCGTCTCAGAAAGCAATGCCTCCCCCGTCTGCTATGCTTTTTTGTTAAGTCGATCATGATTTTCGCAGAAGTGTGAACAAACACACTCGACTAACTCTTTTATTTCCAAGGAGTAATTATTTATGAACCAGCTAGACGGCATCAAACAATTCACCACCGTAGTCGCGGACAGCGGCGATATCGAGTCTATCCGCAGCTATCAGCCGGAAGATGCGACCACCAACCCCTCGCTGCTGCTCAAAGCGGCAGGGCTTGAACATTTCAGTCATCTGATTGATGACGCCATCGCCTATGGCAAACAGCGCGGGAAAACCCAGGAGCAGCAGGTCGCCGAAGCCAGCGACAAGCTGGCGGTCAATATCGGTGCGGAAATTCTGAAAAGCATACCGGGACGCGTGTCGACCGAAGTGGACGCCCGCCTCTCCTTCGACCAGGAAAAAAGCATCAACAAAGCCCGCCGCCTGGTAGAGCTTTATCAGGAGCAGGGAATTGATAAATCGCGCATTCTGATCAAGCTCGCTTCAACCTGGGAAGGCATTCGCGCCGCCGAGGTGCTGGAAAAAGAGGGGATCCACTGCAACCTGACGCTGCTGTTCTCCTTTGCTCAGGCACGGGCCTGCGCCGAGGCGGGCGTTTTCCTCGTCTCACCGTTCGTCGGGCGCATCTACGACTGGTATCAGGCAAAACAGCCCATGGACCCGTACGTGGTGGAAGAAGACCCCGGCGTGAAGTCGGTCCGCAATATCTATGACTATTACAAACAGCACCGCTACGAGACCATCGTAATGGGGGCCAGCTTCCGCCGCACCGAGCAGATCCTCGCCCTGGCAGGCTGTGACCGCCTGACCATCTCTCCTGACCTGCTGAAAAAGCTGCAGCAGAGCGACGAGACGGTGATCCGTAAACTGGTGCCGACCTCAACCGTGCTGCCAAAACCGAAAGCGATGACGGAGGCGGAGTTCCGCTGGGAGCACAACCAGGACGCAATGGCCGTCGATAAACTGGCGGAAGGCATTCGCCTGTTCGCCGTCGACCAGCGCAAACTTGAAGATCTTCTTGCCGCCAAACTTTAACCTTGCCATGGAGTGAACTATGTCCCGTAAAGAGCTCGCCAATGCCATTCGCGCCCTCAGCATGGATGCCGTGCAGAAAGCCAATTCCGGCCACCCTGGCGCCCCGATGGGCATGGCAGATATTGCCGAAGTGCTGTGGAACGACTTCCTCAAGCACAACCCGACCGATCCCACCTGGTACGATCGTGACCGTTTTATTCTCTCAAACGGCCATGCCTCCATGCTGCTCTATAGCCTGCTGCACCTCTCCGGCTACGATCTGCCGCTTGAGGAGATCAAAAACTTCCGCCAGCTGCATTCGAAAACGCCGGGCCACCCGGAGATTGGCTACACGCCGGGCGTAGAGACCACCACCGGGCCGCTCGGTCAGGGTCTGGCGAACGCCGTCGGTCTGGCGATTGCCGAGCGCACGCTGGGCGCGCAGTTTAACCAGCCGGGCCATGACATCGTTGACCACTACACCTATGTGTTTATGGGCGACGGCTGTCTGATGGAGGGGATCTCGCACGAGGTCTGCTCGCTGGCGGGCACGCTGGGGCTGGGCAAGCTGATTGGCTTCTACGATCACAACGGCATCTCGATTGACGGGGAAACCGAAGGCTGGTTTACCGACGACACGGCCAAACGTTTCGAGGCCTACCACTGGCACGTGGTGCACGAAATCGACGGTCACGACCCTGAGGCGGTGAAAAAAGCGATTCAGGAAGCGCAGAGCGTGAAGGACAAACCGTCCCTGATTATCTGCCGGACCACCATCGGCTTCGGCTCGCCTAACAAAGCGGGCAAGGAAGAGTCGCACGGCGCGGCGCTGGGCGAAGAAGAGGTGGCGCTGACCCGTCAGAAACTGGGCTGGAAATACCCGGCGTTCGAGATCCCAAAAGAGATCTACAAAGCCTGGGACGCGCGTGAAGCGGGTGAACACGCGCAGCACGCCTGGAACGAGAAGTTCGCCGCCTACAAAAAGGCGCATCCGGCGCTGGCCGCCGAGTTTTCCCGACGCATGAGCGGGGGTCTGCCGGAGGACTGGGAAGCGAAAACCCAGGCGCTGATTGAAGAGTTGCAGTCCAATCCGGCGAAAATTGCCACCCGTAAGGCATCGCAAAACACCCTCAATGCCATCGGCCCGATCCTGCCGGAACTGCTCGGCGGCTCGGCGGACCTGGCACCAAGTAACCTGACCATCTGGTCTGGCTCTAAGTCCCTGAAGGAGGACGTGGCCGGAAACTACATTCACTACGGCGTGCGTGAATTCGGGATGACGGCCATTGCCAACGGTATCGCCCATCACGGCGGCTTTGTGCCTTATACCGCCACCTTCCTGATGTTTGTTGAATATGCCCGCAACGCGGCGCGTATGGCGGCGCTGATGAAGGCGCGGCAGATCATGGTCTACACCCACGACTCCATCGGTCTGGGGGAAGACGGGCCGACGCACCAGGCAGTTGAACAGCTGGCGAGCCTGCGCCTGACGCCAAACTTCAGCACCTGGCGTCCGTGCGATCAGGTAGAGGCCGCGGTCGGCTGGAAGCTGGCGGTTGAACGCCACAACGGGCCGACGGCGCTGATCCTGTCGCGTCAGAATCTGGCGCAGATTGAGCGTACGCCGGAGCAGGTGAAAAATATCGCCCGCGGCGGCTACATTCTGAAAGACAGCGGCGGCAAGCCGGACGTGATTTTGATTGCTACCGGTTCTGAGATTGAAATCACCGTTAAGGCAGCGGAGAAGCTGACCGCCGAAGGTCACGCGGTGCGCGTGGTCTCCCTGCCCTCTACCGATATTTTTGACGCACAGGATGAGGCTTACCGTGAATCGGTCCTGCCTTCAAACGTTGCGGCACGCGTGGCGGTGGAAGCGGGGATCGCCGACTACTGGTACAAGTATGTCGGGCTGAAAGGCGCGATTGTCGGGATGCGCGGCTACGGCGAATCGGCCCCAGCCGACAAGCTGTTCCCGTATTTCGGCTTTACCGTCGAGAACGTGGTTGAGAAGGCGCTAAGCGTGATGTAGTGCGGTTTTCGTTGCCGGGTGGCGGCGACGCCTTACCCGGCCTACGATGTGGTGGCTTTGCAGGCCGGGTAAGCGACAGCGCCACCCGGCCAAAAACTACCGCGTGATCCACAGCGTGGGCCAGGCATCTGGCCCATTCCAGCCATCGCAGCTTGGCTCTTCCGCATAGCGCACCAGGCGAAAGCGCTGGCCGTCAAAACGCCAGCGCGTCTGGATGCCGCAATCCCCGATACCGCGTCCTAACGCGAGAGTCGTTAACTCCCGGTTTTTCTCATCGAAGCTGGCATTCATCAGCTCCATTTCACTGCTCTGGCTTGACGGCGTAAACGGCAATCGCAGCCTGACGGAACGGGCCGCGAACGGCTTTTTGCGTGATACCAGCCATGCCAGATCGACGGTGTTGTACGCCCCCGCCTCACAGCTGACGATCAGCAGCGCTTTGTCATCCGTTAGCGCCGTGACGCGGACCTCGCGACGGCTGGGATCCAGCGAGCACTGGCTGTTATTCATCCGCCAGGTGCCATAGTCCAGCAGATCGTTTAGTTCAGCGTGGGTAAGCGGCGTGGGCGTCGGATTGACTGTCGCCACCTTTTTGAGGGCTGGCGCAGGAGGAACACTCAGCGGCGGATCGTCCCCTTTTTTAATCCAGGCGGTTTCGCTGCCGACACGCTTTTGCTGAGCGTCGATAAACAGCAGCGCGGCTTTAAGGCCGTCCAGAGAGGCAATCTGCCTGCCGCCGCGCAGCGTCAGCGTATGCCCTTCCTGAATATGCTTTAAAAAGGCAGAGATGGTCGCCGCATCGTCGGTTTTCAGGTGCCAGGGCGTAAGCTGCCAGCGCTGCGGGTCAAGCTTCACCGGCGCGTTGTCGAGCAGTAATCGCGGCGCGATGTCTGGCTCTTTCACCGAAGGCGAAGAAAACCCGCCGAGATCGATGCGCAGCGTGGCATCGGTTTTGGCCCCGGCGCTGCGGCTCAGCGTCATGACCAGTCCATGATGCTCGCCGGTATTGCGCGCCACGCAAAAATTCTGGTTATTGCAGGTGACCTGCCAGTCGGAGAAGGACTGCTGAGCAGGCGCAGCCCACACCAGCGGCGCGGGCAATACGCAAAAAAGGAACAGAAAGAAAAGGCGCATGAATGGCACAACCCCGGAAACGAAAACGCAAAACTGGGCGGTATCTTCGTGGCACAACCGGGCTTGCTCAATCAGATTTATCGGATAGATTTATCCGAAAGCCTCACTCCTGACGTTCGAAAGCGGGGGTCATAAGGCCGGATGTTTGTAAATATTGTAACAATATCACCGCCTTACCGTCCCTGATCTCACCGTTTGTCACCATGTTAAGGGCTTCTGTAAAGGGGAGCTCCAGCACGTCGATATCTTCATCTTCCACGCCGCCGCCCGGGTTGACCCGCTGCGCGTCGTGGTATTCGGCGATAAAGAAATGAACGATCTCCGTCACGCCGCCCGGCGACATAAACAGCTCAAAGACCTTTTTAACCTCGCCCACCTCGAAGCCTGTCTCTTCAATCGCCTCTTTGCGAATACAGACTTCCGGCTCATCGTCGTCCAGCAGGCCTGCACAGGTTTCAATCAGCCGCCCGTCCGGGTTGCCGTTCACCCACGTCGCGACGCGAAACTGGCGGATCAGCACCACGCTCTGTTTTTCGCGGTTATAGAGCAAAATAGTTGCGCCGTTGCCACGATCGTAGACCTCGCGTTTATGGCGGATCACCTCGCCGTTTTTACGCGTTAAATCGTAGGTGATGTTACGCAGGACAAAGTAATTTTCAGAGAGGATTTTGTCTTTGATAACGTCTATTTTCAGGGTCATACAGGCTCCACGGCTAAATGAGTGTGGGTATACTACGCCGCGAAATCCGCTTTGTCGCCCGTCGACACGCGTGTGTTTTGAGCGTTTTACGCCGCGCCGTTGCAAAATCACCGCGTCGGCGAGCAGACGCAGCCGCTAATTTCGTGTAAACAATACCCCTACTCTTTATATAAAAAATCGTTTTACCCACAGCGGGGCTTGCGGACAGGGTTCACATCCCCGGAAGCCGGGCGATGTCCAGTGACCCTGTGGCAGATTAATTTTTTCAGGAAGCCGTTTTGTGACCGTTAAACGCCCCGTCTCCCGAAGCCTGGCTCGGGCTTTCTTTTCGATTATTATGCTGTCCGTGCTCACCAGCGCCATTGCGCTGCTGACGCTTGCCAGCAGCCAGCGCGACGCCGAGGCGATCAATATCGCCGGGTCGCTACGCATGCAGAGCTACCGGTTGGGCTACGAGATGCAGCGCACCAGCCCTTCGCTGGCGGAACACCGGGCGGTGTGGCAACAGACCCTCAGCGCGCCCGCGCTGCAAAAACTCAGCCGCTGGTACGTGCCGGACGACGTGAAGCAGCGTTATCAGCAGTTACACCTCGCCTGGCAGGAGATGGACAAACGCATCGCCAGCGGGGACACCGCGTGGTACCAGAGCCACATCGAAGATTTTGTGGGCCGTATTGATGCCTTTGTGCTGGCGCTTCAGCACTATACCGAGCATAAAATTCAGCTGGTTATCCTGATGTCGCTGGCAGGCGGCCTCGGCATTTTGCTGCTGGCGATGACGACCCTGCGGCGGATCCGGCGTCAGGTCGTTCTGCCGCTCAAAAACCTGGTTGCGGCAAGCGAGCGCATCGAGCAACGCGCGTTTGATACCCCGGCTCCCGACACCCATCTGCCCAACGAACTGGGCCAGCTCTCCCGCGCCTTCAACCATATGTCAGGCGAACTGCACACGCTGTATCGCTCGCTTGAGCACTCCGTCGCCGAAAAAACCCGGCACCTGAACGAAGCGCATCAGCAGCTGGAAATGCTCTTCACCTGCTCTCAGGCGCTCAACACCGGGCAGATAGACAGCCACTGCTTCAGGCATATTTTGCAGATTGTGCATGACTACACGCAGATGAATTATCTGGAGCTTCGCACCAGCGACGACTGGCGGCTGGCGGAGGGCACCGAGTCCGCCACCGTCCAGATGCAGAGCCTGCCGGTGCTGATGCAGGATACGCTGTATGGCGAACTCCGCTGGCAGAGCGACACCGCGAACGTGTCCCTGCCCCTGATGAAAAGCGTCGCAACGATGCTGGGGCGTGGGCTTTACTTCAATCAGGGGCAAAAGCACTTTCAGCAGCTGCTGCTGATGGAAGAGCGCGCGACCATCGCCCGCGAACTGCATGACTCGCTGGCGCAGGTGCTTTCTTACCTGCGGATCCAGCTTACGCTGCTCAAACATGCTGTACCGGAGGAGAACGCGCCCGCGCAGACCATCATTGCCGACTTTTCCCGCGAGCTCAACAACGCCTGGCAGCAGCTGCGTGAGCTGCTCACCACCTTCCGCCTGACGCTGAACCATGCCAACCTCCCCGCCGCGCTGCAGGAGTCGCTCGACGGCCTACAAAGCCAGACCCAGGCGAAGCTAACGCTCGACTGCCGCCTCTCTTCGCTGGCGCTGGATGCCCAGAAGCAGGTTCACCTGCTGCAAATTGTGCGCGAGGCGGTGCTGAATGCCATCAAGCACGCCGAAGCGAGCGAGATCACCGTAAGCTGCATTACCGCTGCGGATGGCACCCACACGGTGACGATCCGCGACAACGGCATCGGTATTGGGGAGGCCAGCGAACCACCGGGGCACTACGGGCTGAATATCATGCGCGAACGCGCAGGGCGGCTTGGGGGCACGCTAAGCTTCTCTCAGCCGCCAAATGGCGGCACGCAGGTCAGCGTAAGGTTCAGTACGCCTGCGGGTAAATAACGGTAAAGTCACGCGTTATGCCAACGCCTCGTCCTGAAGATGCAGGATACTTTCCGTCGCGCCCGCGTGGGGGCGCGGCGTAAACGCGCATGATAATTTACAATATCTCCTTTATTTCTCCACGTTTGGCTTTGCTCTTGCCGCTACAGTGATGCGGGCAATTTACAATAATGACGTGCAGCAAAACGAGGTCACTTTTTCATGGCGAATTTTTTCATCGATCGCCCCATTTTTGCCTGGGTACTTGCCATCCTGTTGTGTCTGACAGGTGTCCTGGCGATTACGTCGCTTCCCGTTGAGCAATATCCCGAACTGGCGCCGCCTAACGTGCGCATCACGGCTAACTATCCCGGTGCCTCGGCGCAGACGCTTGAGAATACCGTGACGCAGGTTATCGAGCAGAATATGACTGGCCTCGACAACCTGATGTATATGTCTTCCCAGAGTAGCGCCACCGGTCAGGCAACCGTGACGCTCAGCTTTACGGCGGGTACTGACCCGGACGAAGCGGTGCAGCAGGTGCAAAACCAGCTCCAGTCGGCCCTGCGCAAGCTGCCTCAGGCCGTGCAAAACCAGGGCGTAACCGTGCGTAAAACCGGTGACACCAACATTTTGACCATAGCCTTTGTCTCCACCGACGGCTCGATGGATAAGCAAGATATTGCCGACTACGTTGCCAGTAATATTCAGGATCCGCTGAGCCGGATTAACGGCGTGGGGGATATCGACGCCTACGGTTCGCAGTACTCCATGCGCATCTGGCTTGACCCGAATAAGTTAACCAGCGTCCAGATGACCGCTAAAGATGTCACCGACGCCATCGAATCCCAGAATGCGCAAATTGCGGTGGGCCAGCTCGGCGGCACGCCGTCGGTGGATAACCAGGCGCTGAATGCCACCATTAATTCGCAGTCGCTGCTGCAAACGCCGGAGCAGTTCCGCAATATCACCCTGCGGGTCAATCAGGACGGTTCTGAAGTGCGCCTGGGCGATGTCGCCACGGTTGAAATGGGGGCGGAGAAGTATGATTACCTGAGCCGCTTTAATGGTAAGCCGGCGTCAGGTCTGGGGGTAAAACTGGCTTCAGGCGCTAACGAGATGGCAACCGCTGAACTCGTACTCAACCGCCTGGACGAACTGTCGCACTTCTTCCCGCACGGCCTGGAGTACAAAGTCGCCTACGAGACCACCTCATTTGTGAAGGCGTCCATTGAGGACGTGGTGAAAACCCTCCTCGAAGCCATCGCGCTGGTGTTCCTGGTGATGTACCTGTTCTTACAGAACTTCCGCGCCACGCTTATCCCCACCATTGCCGTGCCGGTGGTCCTGCTCGGCACCTTCGCGGTGCTCTACGCCTTCGGATACAGTATCAACACGCTGACCATGTTCGCCATGGTGCTGGCCATCGGCCTGCTGGTGGATGATGCCATCGTGGTGGTGGAGAACGTTGAACGCATCATGAGCGAAGAAGGACTTTCGCCGCGCCAGGCAACGCGCAAATCGATGGGGCAGATTCAGGGCGCACTGGTGGGTATCGCGATGGTGCTGTCGGCGGTGTTTATCCCGATGGCCTTCTTTGGCGGCACCACCGGCGCGATTTACCGCCAGTTCTCTATCACCATCGTCTCTGCCATGGTGCTGTCGGTGCTGGTGGCGATGATCCTCACCCCTGCCCTCTGCTGTACCCTTCTTAAGCCGCTGCATAAAGGTGAACATCACGGCCAGAAAGGCTTTTTCGGCTGGTTTAACCGCATGTTTAACCGCAACGCAGCGCGCTATGAAGCGGGCGTGGGGAAAGTTCTCCACCGCAGCGTGCGCTGGATGGTGGTGTATGTCCTGCTGCTGGGCGGCATGGTTTTCCTGTTCCTGCGTTTGCCCACCTCCTTCCTGCCGCTGGAAGACAGAGGGATGTTTATCACCTCGGTCCAGCTCCCGAGCGGCTCAACCCAGCAGCAGACGCTGAAAGTGGTGCAGAAGGTGGAGAATTATTTCCACACCCAGGAGAAGGACAACGTAGTTTCCATCTTCTCAACCGTGGGTTCCGGCCCCGGCGGTAACGGGCAGAACGTGGCGCGTATGTTCATACGTCTGAAAGACTGGGAACAGCGCGACAGCAAAACCGGCTCCTCCTTTGCCATTATCGAGCGAGCCACGAAGGCGTTTAGCCACATCAAAGAGGCGCGCGTCTTCGCCAGCAGCCCTCCCGCCATCAGCGGAATGGGCAGCTCGGCAGGGTTTGATATGGAGCTGCAGGATCACGCCGGCGCGGGGCACGACGCGCTCATGGCTGCCCGCGATAAGCTTCTGGATCTGGCTGGCAAAGATCCGCAGCTCACGCGCGTTCGTCACAATGGCCTGGATGACAGCCCGCAGCTGCAGGTGGATATCGATCAGCGCAAAGCGCAGGCGCTTGGCGTCTCTATCGACGATATCAACAATACGCTGCAAACCGCCTGGGGCTCGAGCTATGTGAACGATTTTATGGATCGCGGCCGTGTGAAAAAGGTCTACGTCCAGTCGGCCGCCAAATACCGCATGCTGCCGGATGATATCAACCGCTGGTACGTGCGAAATAACGCGGGCGGTATGGTGCCGTTCTCGGCGTTTGCTACCTCCCGCTGGGAAACCGGTTCGCCTCGTCTTGAGCGTTACAACGGCTACTCGGCCCTGGAAATTGTCGGTGAAGCGGCGCCGGGGGTGAGTACCGGTACGGCGATGGACGTTATGGAAAACCTGGTGCAGCAGCTGCCGGCCGGTTTTGGCCTTGAGTGGACAGCCATGTCTTACCAGGAGCGCCTCTCCGGTGCGCAGGCACCTGCCCTGTACGCGCTGTCGCTGCTGGTGGTGTTCCTCTGTCTTGCCGCCCTGTATGAAAGCTGGTCGGTGCCGTTCTCGGTCATGCTGGTGGTGCCGCTAGGGGTGATTGGCGCCCTGCTCGCCACCTGGATGCGCGGCCTGGAGAATGACGTTTACTTCCAGGTCGGGCTGCTCACCGTGATTGGCCTGTCGGCGAAAAACGCCATTCTGATCGTCGAGTTTGCCAACGAGATGAACGCTAAGGGGCACGACCTGATGGCCGCCACGCTCCACGCCTGCCGCCAGCGCCTGCGACCAATCCTGATGACCTCCCTGGCGTTTGTCTTTGGCGTGCTGCCAATGGCGACCAGTTCAGGGGCTGGCTCCAGCAGCCAGCACGCGGTAGGGACTGGCGTCATGGGCGGTATGATTTCGGCGACGATCCTGGCTATCTATTTCGTCCCGCTGTTCTTTGTGCTGGTCCGTCGCCGTTTCCCGCTGAAGGAACGCCCTGAATAAGCGGGCAACGCGTGACGGGTATAAAAAAGGCGGCTTGGTTAGCCGCCTTTTTACTGTGTGATAGATTCACACTATGGTTATTTTACTTATTTAAGTGCTCTTGCAATTCTTACTGAATATCATTTACGAAGCATGTCTTCGATAAAGTCTTTCCAGTTCCCCAGTTCACGTTCAATCATAACAACCTCTCTTATTATTATGCGTATTCTACGAAAAACCATCATCATTGTGAAGATAATTTAGCCAATCACTGCGATTGCACCCCGCGCATACCCGGTGTTCAGGGTAACTATGCGCCGGGGCGAGTAAATTTTATGTGACGTGCAGCAATATTTAGAAATAACTCAGCGAACCGGTGAATTTTTATTAATGTAGTCACGCAGTTCACTATTTCGAGTGAATGGACAACTATGCTTAAATGATGAAATAATATTCAGCATACAGATGCACGTTGAATTATGAAGAATAACGAATTAAGCGATTTACTAAGCGTGCTATATTTCACTTAAGGATATATCTTCGAAATAATTGAACATTTCATCATCATTAGAGCAAAAGGATTCAACATGGTTGTGATGTACGGCATTAAAAACTGCGACACCATCAAAAAAGCCCGCCGCTGGCTGGAGGCCAGGAACATTGAGTACCGCTTCCATGACTACCGCGCCGATGGCCTTGATGCAGAATTTCTGCATACCGCCATCAAAGAGTTGGGGTGGGAAGCGCTGCTGAACACCCGCGGTACCACCTGGCGAAAACTCGATGAATCACTGCGAGCCAGCATCACCGACGCCGACAGCGCGGCCAGTCTGATGCTTGAAATGCCAGCAATTATCAAACGCCCATTGCTCTGCAAGCCAGGTCAGCCTATGCTGCTGGGTTTCAGTGAAACCTTATATTCAGACTTTTTTGTTGAGGTGTAGTCTATGTCATGCCCGGTCATTGAGCTGACTCAGCAGCTTATTCGCCGTCCTTCCCTAAGCCCGGACGATGCAGGTTGTCAGGCATTAATGATTGAACGCCTGCGGGCCATCGGGTTTACCGTTGAAACGATGGACTTCGGCGACACGCAGAACTTCTGGGCATGGCGCGGCGAAGGCGAAACGCTGGCGTTTGCCGGGCATACCGATGTGGTTCCTGCGGGCGACGCAGACCGCTGGATCAACCCCCCGTTCGAGCCGACTATCCGCGACGGCATGCTGTTTGGCCGTGGTGCGGCGGACATGAAAGGTTCGCTGGCGGCCATGGTCGTGGCGGCCGAGCGCTTCGTGGCGCAGCATCCAGACCATAAAAACCGTCTCGCGTTTCTGATCACCTCCGATGAAGAAGCCAGCGCGCACAATGGCACGGTTAAAGTGGTTGAGGCGCTGATGGCGCGCAACGAACGCCTGGACTACTGCCTGGTGGGCGAACCGTCCAGTACCGAGGTCGTCGGCGATGTGGTAAAAAACGGGCGTCGCGGGTCGCTGACCTGTAACCTGACGATCCACGGCGTGCAGGGGCACGTGGCCTATCCGCATCTCGCCGATAACCCGGTTCACCGTGCAGCCCCGATGCTCAATGAGCTGGTGGGTATTGAGTGGGACAAAGGCAACGAATACTTCCCACCGACCAGTATGCAGATAGCAAACATCAAGGCCGGGACGGGCAGTAACAACGTCATCCCGGGCGATTGTTTCGTTCAGTTCAACTTCCGCTTCAGCACTGAACTGACCGACGAAATGATCAAAGCGCGCGTGATAGCGCTGCTGGAGAAGTATGAATTGCGCTATACCGTGGACTGGTGGCTGTCCGGCCAGCCGTTCCTGACGCAGCGCGGTAAACTGGTGGATGCGGTGGTGAATGCCATCGCGCACTATAATGAAATTAAGCCACAGCTGCTGACAACGGGCGGCACCTCCGACGGACGCTTTATTGCCCGCATGGGGGCACAGGTAGTCGAACTGGGTCCAGTTAACGCGACCATTCATAAAATCAATGAGTGCGTCAACGCGGCAGATTTACAACTGCTGGCCCGTATGTATCAACGTATTATGGAGCAGCTCGTCGCCTGACGGTTGCTCTGAGAAGGAATAGCGAATGGATTGGCTTTCAAAGTACTGGTGGATCCTGGTGCTGGTGTTTTTAGTGGGCGTGCTGCTTAACGTGATTAAAGATCTGAAGCGCGTTGATCACAAAAAATTCCTCGCCAACAAACCGGACCTCCCGCCGCATCGTGACTTTAACGACAAGTGGGACGATGAAGACGACTGGCCGAAGAAAGACCAGAAGAAGTAATTGTCATTCCCCTCACCCTGTAAGGGAGAGGGGAAACAATTACATAAACTCGATAATATCATCATCATTCGGCTTAGCGCCGCTGAGCGCTTCGTCGAAGTAGTGCTTCGGCACGGTGTAACGCAAATGGTCGAGCGCAAACTGCATGCTACGATCGTCAATCGCATGCCCCAGATCCTCGACGATATCCAGCGTGACATCCCCGCCTTCACGAATGAGCGCCTCCTGGGCAGCCACCGCGTGAGCCAGATCGATTACCCTGTCTTCACCACCGTGGATCAGGTGAATGGTAGTGTGCGTAGTGGCCCGCTGCGGCAACGTCGCAAAGCGTCCGTTAAAAGCAATGACGCGCGAAACCAGACCCGGCTGCGCCTTCACGCTCTCAAGCGACATAATCGACCCCTGCGAGAAGCCTATCAGCGCGGTGGCGTTAGCCCCCACGCCGCTCTGCTGCTGCCAGTAGCGCACGATTTCGATAAAAGCAGGCATCACGGCATCAATGCGCGCCTGACGGTTCTCTTCGGTCACGCCCTGCACGGAGAACCACTGCCGGCCATCCGGGCCGCATGGCTCCACGCCACCAATGCTGACAATCAGCGCGTCCGGGAATATCGGTGCGAACCAGCTGCCAATCTGCCCCATGTTGACGGCATTATCGCCAACGCCATGAAACAGCAGCAGTAACTGTTTAGCCGGTTTGTCCGGGCTTTGAACAACAAAATGGTCATGTTTCATGGCGAGCTCCTTAATTGATAAGCAGGATTTTACGCCTCTCGGGGGTAATGACCATGCCACTTTACTGAAGAAGTCATTGAAAAAATTGCCATTGCAAAACGCGCTCTCTCAGTTGCTGACAGCGCGCGCGATCGAGCGTTTCCAGCGCCAGGGCGGCGTCATTACGCAGGCGCGCCAGCAATGCTTTACGCCCGGAAAGAGAGAGTTCGGCGCTGAGCGCGGCCTCCTCTTTTCGTGCCTCGATTTTTCCGCGCAACGCCGCCAGCGGCGCATCCACCGCGAGCAGCAGACGCGTTAAGGCCGCCACCGAGGTCGAAAACGGGCGATGAGCAAAGGCAAACCCTGCCAGCTCCAGCCAGTCATCACTGTTAAGGGTAGCCTCCCAGCGATCGGGCACGGGGATCTTTTCTTCATTCCACGCCGAAAGAACGCGCGCATCGCGGCACAGTCGTTGGTGTTCCTGCTCGCACAGTCGGTGCCCTGGCTCAGTTAGCGGTCGCATCGCCATCGCCGTGTAGCAGCCGCTGCTGGCCTCCCGGTGGCTGCCCATGCGCACCAGCACAAAGCCGCACTGCCGCCAGAAGCGCCACAGCTCGTCGGTATAGCCAAAACTGACGGAGAGGTAATCCTGCCCCCCGGCAGTGCGGATCAGCGCCTGGCCGATCCCCTCCCGCTGACGATGGGGATGCACGGCTATGCGGGTCACGCGTCGCCCGCTAAGCGTTGCGGCTAGCGGCGACCCGCCGTGCGCCGCCAGAGACTGGGCCACAAGATTTCCGCGTGGACGGCGATATCCCGCCCACACCGCGCGGCTCAATTCAGGGGATAACCCGCCCTCCTCCACCAGCCAGAGCGCCCCGACAATAGCGCCGCCCGCTTGCGCGACGGCAAAATGCTGACCAGGGGCATCCATCATTCGGCGTAAATCGAGCGGCGACGTACGGTAGTGTGCGGCACACAGCAGCTCGTAAACGCCCGCCACGCGCGCCGGATGACGCTCCCAGTCCTGCGGTTCAAGCGAGCCTAAGGTCACGTCGCCTGCGGGACGCTGGTCGATAAGCGCATCGTCAAACAGCAGGTCGCTATCAACAACCCGCTCAAGCGGACACCCGGCCGCCCAGCGGATCGGGCTGGAAAGCGTGTAACGCTGCAACGCGCTAAACCGTGCGCAGAATTTCAGCAAAAAGCCCCTGCCGGTGCCTTCATAGCCCTGCACCGTCGTGGTTAGCACAACCCGTGGGAAACGGTTAACCAGCTGTTCAAGCAGCGGGCCGGGGATGGCAGCCGCCTCGTCAACGATCAGCCAGTCCGCCTGCACGTCGCTTGCCAGGATGGCGTCCGGAGCCATGAAGTGAAAGCGCTCTCCGGCGAAGCGCGCGATCACGTCGGTCGCGCCTTTTGCCGGCGCGGTGACGATAGCGCAGCCCGCCACACGCGTAAGCAACATCCCCGCGAGTGCCGATTTCCCGCGCCCGCGCGGGGCGGTGATGGCCGCAACGCCAGGCTCCATCGCCAGCAGCGCCGCCAGAATAGCGGCCTGCTCGCGCTGCGGCTCGCCGCGGGCGGGCTGCCAGTCAGGCACGTCAGGGAAGGATGGAAGGGATAACGCCTTTTCTTGCTGCCAGATAATCGCGTCGGGATCGGCGGCGATTATCCGGCAAAAATGGTGAACGAAGTGCGGCGTGGCGATCGGGTCGGGTCGGTCGCTCCAGCGTACGGAATCCGCGTCCGGCGTATCAGCCCACCGGGACAGGGGGGGAACCAACAGCACCAGCAGGCTTCCGGCGCGCAGCGTTCCGGCAAGCGCGGCAAAAGCGGAGACGTCAAACCCAACGCGGGCATCAAAGACGGCATGCAGAAACTCGCGCCCCAGCAGCCCGCTCATGACCTTTGAGGGATGTTCATCAAGCCACGGCCAGTCGCCGGGGAGGGTATCGCGCAGGGCGACTGCCTGCGCAAGCGCCCACTGCGGCTCCCCGCTGAGCACCACCAGCCGACGATGGCCTTTGCGCCCGAGCAGGGTTATCAGATTTACAAACGCCAGCATTACATGGCTTTACCGAAGGTATCACACTGCGCCGGGTCGCCACTGTCGAAACCCCGCTTGAACCAGGTGTAGCGCTGTTCAGAGGTCCCGTGCGTAAAGCTGTCCGGCACCACGCGGCCCTGGCTCTGCTGTTGCAGACGATCGTCGCCAATGGCTTCAGCCGCGTTCAGCGCCTCTTCCAGGTCCCCCGCTTCGAGCACGCCCTGCTTCTGCATGCTGTTGCCCCACACGCCGGCAAAGCAGTCCGCCTGCAGCTCCATGCGCACCGACAGGTGATTCACTTCCGTCTGAGAGGCATTCTGCTGCATCTGGCGCACTTTAGGTTCGATACCGAGCAGCTTCTGTACGTGGTGTCCGACTTCATGCGCAATCACGTAGCCCTGGGCAAAATCGCCGTCAGCGCCGAGCTTGCGTTTCATGTCGTCGTAAAAAGAGAGATCGATATAGACGGTACTGTCAGCCGGACAGTAGAACGGGCCCATCACCGACTGCCCGGTACCGCAGCCGGTACGCGTCGCACCGCGGTACATCACCAGTTTCGGCGGCTGATAGGTTTTCCCCATCTTCTCGAACTGCTGACTCCAGATGTCTTCGGTCGTGGCGAGGATCACGGAGGTAAATTTCGCCGCTTCATCTTCATTCGGGCTGATAGAGCGCGACGATTGTTGCTGCTGCTGAAGAGGTTCTCCGGTCAGCATCCCGGTTAAATCGACACCGTAATAGCCCGCAACCAGCACCACGATCAGCAGAATAATCCCGCCCTTTCCACTGGGTAACCGGAAGCCAGGACCGCCCATAGACGGGCCGCCGCCGCTACTGCTGCGTCTGTCTTCTACATTGTCACTTTCACGACGCCCTTGCCAGCGCATAAACACCTCGAAAATATCCTATTATTCATAGCTATGATCGTAGGCGGTTAATGGCAAGATTACCATAGGAAACAAAGGTAAGACGCCAAAGGATGCAAACATCCTTTGGCAACAGAGAGGATCAGTCGAGCTTAACGCCTAAACGGTGAGCAACCGCTTCGTAGGCTTCAATCAGACCACCCAGGCTCTGACGGAAACGGTCTTTATCCATTTTATCCAGCGTCTCTTTGTCCCACAGGCGGCTGCCGTCCGGGGAGAACTCATCGCCCAGCACCACTTCGCCTTTGAACAGACCGAACTCCAGCTTGAAATCAACGAGGATCAGGCCCGCGTCGTCGAACAGCTTTTTCAGCACGTCGTTGGCTTTGTAGGTCAACTCCTGCATACGCGCCAGGTTCTCTTTACTGACCCAGCCAAAGGTTTCGCAGTAGGATTCGTTAACCATCGGATCATGCATGGCGTCGTTTTTCAGGAACAGATCGAACAGCGGAGGATTCAGCTCGATACCTTCTTCAATGCCAAGACGCTTCACCAGTGAGCCAGCGGCGCGGTTACGCACCACGCATTCCACCGGGACCATATCGAGTTTCTTCACCAGACATTCCGTATCGGACAACAACGCTTCCATCTGGGTCGGAATACCCGCTTCGGCCAGTTTGGTCATAATGAAGTGGTTGAACTTGTTGTTCACCATGCCTTTACGATCGAACTGCTCAATGCGCGCGCCATCCCCTGCTGACGTATCATTGCGGAACTCGAGCACCAACAGATCGGGGTTTTCCGTGCTGTATACGGTCTTCGCTTTGCCACGATACAACTCAGCTTGCTTCTGCATCTTCATTACTCCTGGTGTGATAATTTGAGTTCAAAACTGGGAATATTATGCCACGCACACGTTTGCGTAGCACGAAAATAAAAAGGGCTGGATTAACCAGCCCTCATTTTTATTTGCTGAATGCAGCCTGGAAGACCGCGACCAGCGCATCGTTCTGCGACTGGGTCAGCGTGTGGCCTTTCGGATCGATAAACTGCAGGCTACTGCGGTTATCGAGGTCACCGACCTGAATTTTATAATCGCCGGAGGCCAGCTGTGGATCGCGTGCGCCCAGCTCCTGCCATGCGCTATCGGACAGCGGTTTGTAGGTTGCCGTCATGCTACCCGTTGAACGCGTGCTGTCAGAAACCTTCATGCCCATTTTTTCCAGCGTCGCTGGCAGGCGCTGCCAGGTCTGGTTAAATGGCGCACGAACGACCAGCATTGGCAGACCGGTCTCATCAGCGGCGCTCTGCACGTCGAAGGTGGTCCCGTTACTGCTCCGCGCTGCGTTAGCCGCATCCGTCGCGTTTTTATCCAGACCGGCGGCAATCACGTTCAGCATTTCGGTGCTGTAGCGCTGCATGGAAGCCGGATCGGCCACCGCTTTACCCGCCTGCTCCAGGTTCAGCAGCTTAACGGTGACCGCCTGCTGATAACCCTGAGGCTTAACGGAGACTTGATAACGACCACGGTACTGCTGATCTTCATCCAGACGGTTCCAGTTAATCCAGTCGGTGGTTAACGTCTGGCTGGCGTCGTCACGTTTGTCGATGGTGTAATTCTTCGCCTGAATGACGCTCACCACCTGCGGCCACAGGGTGCTGTTACGACCGCTTTCAACCAACAGCGATGCGGTATCACCGGTAAACTGGGTACGCGCGCCGCTCACCAGCGCCAGAGGCTGTGCCGGTGGACGAATATCAAGCGCTTTACCCACCTGACCGCTACCGTTGGTCACGGGAATATTGTAATCACCGTTTTGAATCGGCAGGATCATGCCAGCAGGTGCGTGAAGTTCAGCAAGCGGTGTCGCATCCAGATAGGATTCATCACCGCTCACCTGGCGCTTGTAGCGCGAGTCTGAACTACAGGCAGCGAGCAGCATCACAAGCGAAACACTCGCAACCTTCGCCAGGCGCGACTTCTGTACTGAATAAGCCATCAAATCTCCCTAAACTTTACAGCAAACCAGCATGCTTGAGCGCGCCAGCGACGATATCGCGACCGTGGTCGGTAATCGGTGTCATTGGCAGACGCAGCGTGTCGGTTGCTACAAGTCCCAACTCCTTACAGGCCCATTTCACTGGGATCGGATTGGGTTCGACAAATAATTTATTGTGCAACGGCATCAGACGCTGATTAATCACGCGAGCGTCATCAAAATGACCGGCCGCCGCCAGCTTGCACATTTCCGCCATATCGCGCGCCGCAACGTTTGCCGTTACGGAAATCACGCCATGGCCTCCGAGCTGCATAAAGTCCAGCGCGCTCGCGTCATCACCACTCAACAGGATAAAGTCGTCTGAAACCAGCTCTTTGATCTGATGAACGCGGCTTAAGTTCCCCGTTGCCTCTTTAATCCCGATAATATTTTTTACTTTCGAGAGGCGACCAACGGTTTCCGGCAGCATATCGCAACCGGTGCGGGACGGCACATTATACAGAATTTGTGGCAAGTCAGTATGTTCAGCGATGGCTTTGAAATGCTGGAACAAACCTTCCTGGGTAGGACGGTTGTAGTAAGGGGTAACCGTCAAACAGCCGACAATGCCGCTGTCGTTGAAACGTTGAGTCAGGCTGATAGCTTCTGCGGTGGCATTCGCACCCGTTCCCGCGATGACGGGAATGCGTCCGTCAGCCAGCTCAAGGGTCAGCATCACCACATCGCCGTGCTCTTCGTGGCTCAACGTGGCAGATTCACCGGTAGTCCCTACCGAAACGATCGCCGAGGTTCCGTTGGCGACATGGTAATCAATCAGCTTCTTCATGCTTGACCGGCAGACATTACCTTTTTCATCCATCGGTGTAACAAGCGCGACAATACTTCCCGTGAACATGGGCCATCCTCTGTGCGAACAAGAGCCTCAATGTTACGTTTGGAACTGTAATAAAAGCAAGCGACCTGAGGCTCTCAGGCGGTTGTATGCATGTTTTTTTTATGCTTTCCTTAGGAAGACTTAACCAAGCAAAGGAAGAACAGGTTTGACAACCTCATCACAACATTACCTGGTTATCACTGCGCTGGGTGCTGACAGGCCGGGTATTGTGAACACCATCACCCGCCACGTAAGCAGCTGCGGCTGTAATATCGAAGACAGCCGCCTGGCTATGCTTGGCGAAGAGTTCACGTTTATTATGCTGCTGTCCGGGACATGGAACGCCATTACGCTTATTGAATCCACCCTGCCCCTGAAAGGCGCGGAGCTGGATCTGCTGATCGTCATGAAGCGTACCACCGCGCGCCCACGCCCGGCGCTGCCTTCCACCGTCTGGGTACAGGTTGAAGTTCCTGATTCTCCGCATTTGATTGAGCGTTTCACCGCGCTGTTTGACAGCCATCAGATGAATATTGCCGAGCTGGTTTCCCGCATACAGCCGGGAGACAATAGCGAGACCCCCACACTGTTTATTCAAATCACGGCGCACAGTCCTGCCTCGCAGGATGCCTCAAATATTGAGCAAGCCTTCAAAGCCCTCTGTACAGAATTACGCGCGCAGGGCAGTATAAGCGTCGTTAATTATTCTCAGCATGAACAAGACGGAGTCGAGTAATGAACCCACTGAAAGCCGGTGATATCGCACCGAAATTTAGCTTGCCGGATCAAGACGGCGAGCAAGTAAATTTAACCGACTTCCAGGGACAGCGTGTTCTGGTCTATTTCTACCCGAAAGCCATGACCCCGGGCTGTACCGTACAGGCCTGTGGTTTGCGCGACAACATGGATGACCTGAAAAAAGCCGGTGTAGAAGTGCTGGGTATCAGCACCGATAAGCCCGAAAAGCTGTCACGGTTTGCGGAAAAAGAGCTGCTGAACTTTACGCTGCTTTCCGACGAGGACCACCAGGTCTGCGAACAGTTTGGCGTCTGGGGCGAGAAGTCTTTTATGGGCAAAACCTACGACGGTATTCACCGCATCAGCTTCCTGATTGACGCTGACGGGAAAGTTGAGCATGTGTTCGATGATTTCAAAACCAGCAACCACCATGACGTGGTGTTGAACTGGCTGAAAGAAAACGCGTGATAATTTTAGTGCCGGGTGGCGCTGCGCTTACCCGGCCTACATTCGCGTGCAGGTCGGGTAAGATGAAGCCGCCACCCGGCAAAATCTACTTCTCTTCCACCGCCGGTACATCCGGCCATGCGTGAACCACCGCTTTAATCAGCGTCGCCAGCGGAATCGCAAAGAACACGCCCCAGAATCCCCACAGCCCACCGAAGATCACCACCGAAAGAATGATGACCAGCGGGTGCAGATTCACCGCTTCAGAGAACAGCACCGGCACCAGCAGGTTGCCGTCCAGCCCCTGAATAATCAGATACACCGCGAAACAGCTCCAGAACTCGGTCCCCAGACCAAACTGGAACAGCGCCACGCCCACCACCGGGATTGTCACGACAAAGGCACCGATATAGGGAATGAGCACCGAGAAGCCCACCAGCACCGCCAGCAGCAATGAATAATTGAGGCCGAAAATCACGAAGCCAATCCAGGTCGCGACGCCGACCACAATCATCTCCAGCACTTTGCCGCGAATATAGTTGGTGATCTGCTGGTTCATCTCCTCCCAGACCTGCCCGGCCAGACCGCGGTTGCGCGGCAGCACCCGGCGCACGGCATTCAGCATCTGCTCTTTATCTTTCACCAGGAAGAAGACCATCAGCGGCACCAGCACCAGATAGACCGCCAGCGTCAGCAGCCCCACCAGCGAAGCCAGAGAGTATTTCACTACCGAATCGCCCATCGTCATGATGCGGGCGCGCATGTTTTCTGCCATGGCGTCGATAATCCCGGCGTCCATCAGCGCGGGATAGCGGCGCGGCAGCGTAGCGGCAAAATCAGAGAGCTTATTGAGCATGCCGGGCATATCGCGGATAAGATAGATCCCCTGCTGCCAGGCAACCGGCATCACCACAAACGCCATTAACAGCAGAATGCCAACGAACAGCACCAGCACGATGCTGGTCGCCCAGCGGCGGGAACAACCGATATTTTCCAGACGGGCCGTCGGCCACTCCAGCAGATACGCCAGAACTATCGCCACCAGCAAAGGCGCCAGCAGGCCGCTAAAGAAGAACAGGATGCCGAATCCCGCAACCAGAATAACCAGCAAAGCGATGGCCTCCGGGTCACTGAACCGACGCCGGTACCACTGCATTAACATTTCGAGCATACAACCCTTCCCTGAATCGGATGGCGGGACTGAGACGGTGAATTGTATCTAACTGTCACAAAAAAGACTTTCCTTTTTGTATCACTGTAATCATTCGCAAAAGCCTGAGGAATGGGATTTTCTTCATGCCTTAACACGGCTACACTCGCATGGCAGTGGAGATGAACGATATACCGCTTCATCGGTCAAATTAGCACATCCAACATACAGGACAGTGGTTATGTTCAGGCAGTTGAGAAAAACACTGGTTGCGACACTTATCGCCGCGCTGACGGTGGGTCAGGCAGCGCCTGCTTTCGCTGACTCGGCCGATACCTTGCCGGATATGGGTACCACCGCAGGAAGCACGCTCTCCATCGGTCAGGAGATGCAAATGGGTGATTACTATGTCCGCCAGCTGCGCGGCAGCGCGCCGTTGATCAACGATCCGCTGCTGGTGCAATACATTAACGGCCTGGGGATGCGCCTCGTCGCGCACGCCAACTCGGTGAAGACCCCCTTCCACTTCTATTTGATCAATAACGACGAAATCAACGCCTTTGCCTTCTTTGGGGGCAACGTGGTGCTGCATTCGGCGTTATTCCGCTACTCCGATAACGAAAGCCAGCTGGCTTCGGTCATGGCGCACGAAATTTCGCACGTCACCCAGCGCCACCTGGCCCGCGCGATGGAAGACCAGAAGCGCAACGCCCCGCTCACCTGGGTGGGCGCGCTCGGCTCCATCCTGCTGGCAATGGCCAGCCCGCAGGCGGGGATGGCTGCCCTGACCGGCACCCTGGCGGGCACGCGTCAGGGCATGATCAGCTTTACCCAGCAAAACGAACAGGAAGCGGACCGCATCGGTATTCAGGTGCTGCAACGCGCGGGCTTTGACCCGCAGGCGATGCCGAGCTTCCTGGAGAAACTGCTCGACCAGGCGCGCTACTCGTCGCGTCCACCCGAAATTCTGCTGACGCACCCGCTGCCGGAAAGCCGCCTGTCGGATGCGCGCAACCGCGCCAACCAGATGCGCCCGGTGGTTGTGCAGTCTTCGCAGGATTTCTACATGGCGAAGGTCAGAACTCTGGGGATGTACAACTCCGGGCGTAACCAGCTCACCAGCGACCTGCTGGATGCCCTGGCAAAAGGCAACGTGCGCGAGAAAAATGCGGCCCGGTACGGTCAGGCGCTGCAGGCGATGGAAGCAAGCAAGTACGATGAGGCGCGTAAAGCCCTCCAGCCACTGCTGGCCGCCGACCCCAACAACCCGTGGTACCTCGACCTTGCGACCGATATCGATCTGGGGCAGAAAAAAGCGACCGATGCCATTAACCGTCTGAAAGGGGCGAAAGAGGTGGGGACCAATCCGGTACTGCAGCTTAACCTGGCGAACGCTTACTTACAGGGTGGGCAGGCCCGCGAGGCGGCGGCGATCCTGAACCGCTACACCTTTAATAACAAAGACGATCAAAACGGCTGGGATCTGCTGGCGCAATCGGAAGCTCAGCTCGGCAACCGCGATCAGGAGCTGGCGGCGCGCGCCGAAGGCTTTGCGCTGGTGGGCCGTCTCGATCAGGCCATTTCAATGCTCAGCAGCGCCAGTTCGCAGGTTAAGCTCGGCAGCCTGCAGCAGGCGCGCTACGATGCGCGTATCGATCAGCTGCGCGGATTGCAGCAGCGCTTCAAGCCGTACGAAAAGATGTAACAAAGGAGAATGCACGTTATGACAGACGCGGTAAAAATCTACCACAATCCCCGCTGCTCCAAGAGCCGCGATACCCTCAGCCTGCTGAAGTCTAACGGCGTTGACCCGGAGATCGTATTGTATCTGGATACGCCGCCGGACGCGCAGACGATCCGCCAGCTGCTGCGTATGCTGGATATGGGCAGCGCGCGCGAACTGATGCGTCAGAAAGAGGATCTGTATAAATCACTCGGTCTGGATAACACCCGTCTCTCTGAAGATGAGCTTGTCCAGGCGATGGTGGACAATCCGAAGCTGATCGAACGCCCCATCGTCGTGGCAAACGGCAAGGCGCGTATCGGACGCCCACCGGAACAGGTGCTTGAGATCCTCTAATCCTTACGCCGCAGCGCTTCAAGAAACGCCTGCGGCGTGCAGTCCCCCAGCCTTTTCTGCGCTTTCCCCTGGTTGTAAAACGCGCACAGCTGAATGAGTAACTCTTCGGCTGGCTCGACGCTCACGCGTGGAATAATCTCACGTAACGGCACCGTAACCTGAACGGCACTGCGTGTTTGCGCATGCGCTTTTACGGTAACCTCCTGCCCAGGCAGCGACATGTCAAAACCAAAAGTCTCAACACATTGGATATCGACCGGGCATGCCGCCAGCAGCGCCTGCGTCCAGTGAGCGAGCAGTTGGGGCGACAGTCCCGCATAGAGCCGGGCATGACACCAGCCGCTCACCGGTTCGCGCGCCCACAGCAGATGCTGCTCACCGCCATCGTCCATATGCAGCGACAGCGGCTGATGATAAAGCATAAGCTTATCCGGCATGATGCCTGCCTTCAGGGCCTTTTTGCCCTGCAGCGCCGCGCCCTTTTGTCTGGCAGACCCGAGATAGCGGTTTAACGTCGCCCGCGAAACCGCAATCCCCAGCCCCTCATTCACCAGCAGCAGTAGCTCATCGAGCGGTGCACTGGTGGCATCGCGCAGCACATTCACCAGCGCAACCTGTTCCTGTCTCAATGCTTTGTGTACCACTTTTGGCGTTGTATGGTTATCGGCAACCTGCTCGCGATTGCGCCAGCGCCTGACGGTGGTAACCGAAATCCCCAGCTCCTGCGCCAGCTCTCTGTCGCTTTTCGTCGACTGCTGGAGGTAGCGGCGAACCCGTGGTGTGGTCGTGGCATTGGCGTGCAGTTTAATTTCCATCGCAACATTCCATGAAACTAATCTTGTGAGATTTATAGTATGCCGGCGAATGCTTTGTGACCGATTTCACCTTTCGCTCGCCGCGATTCACTGATAATCACCAGACATAACATAAACAACGCCACTCAATCTTGTACGGAGTTCACAATGAACAATGTTCTGGGATTTCTTGAAGCAAAACTGATGCCGCTGGCAGCCAAAACGGCACAGCAGCGTCATCTCGGTGCCATACGCGGGGCCTACGTTTCGTTTATGCCGTTTATCATCGTCGGCTCCATCCTGCTGGTTATCTCATCCTTTCCGAATCAGGCCTATCAGCACTTTATGTCCCGGGCCTTCGGCGAAAGCTGGAGCGCCATTATCGAGATCCCGTTTAACGCGGTGTTTTCGACCATGTCGCTGTTTATCAGCTTCCTCGTGGCGTTTCGCCTGGCGGAACATTACGGCGAAGATCGCATCTCCTGCGGGATCCTGGCGCTGGTGGCATTTCTGATCCTCACGCCGTTTATCAAGGTGGCGGAAAACGGCGGGATCACCGTTATGCCGGTGGAGTGGATTGGCAGTAAAGGGTTGTTCGTGGCGATGATTGGCTCGCTGCTGTGGACGGAGCTGTTCTGCTGGCTGAAGCGCAAAAAGCTGGTCATCAAAATGCCGGACGGCGTGCCGCCTGCGGTGCAGGAGTCTTTCGCCGCGCTGATCCCTGCCCTGCTGGTGATGATCCTGGTGCTGGTTATCCGCATCATCTTCGAAAACACCCACTACAACACCATTCACCAGTTCATCTATGAGGTGGTTGCCACGCCGGTTCGCCACTACGGCACCTCCTATTTCGGCGCGCTGATGACGGTATTCAGCATCACGATCCTGTGGTCGGTGGGGATTAACTCCGGTTCGATGATCAACGGCATCATCCGCCCGCTATGGATGGAGAACCAGACCGACAATATCGCCGCCATTCAGGCCGGGACAACGCCGCCGCACATTATCACCGAACAGTTTTTTGACATGATCTGGATGGGCGGCGCGGGTGCCACGCTGTCGCTGGTGATTGCGATGCTGATTTTCGCCCGCAGTAAAAACATGCGTGAAGTAGCGCGCTTAGGCGCAGGGGCTTCGGTGTTCAACATCAACGAACCGATCCTGTTTGGCCTGCCGGTGATCATGAACCCGATCATGCTCATCCCGTTCAACCTGGTGCCGCTGGTGCTGGTCACCGTGCAGTATGTCGCGATGAAAATTGGCGCGGTGGCCGTCACCACTGGGGTGTTTATCCCCTGGACCCTGCCCCCGGTCATCAGCGGTTTTATCGTTACCAGCCATCTGAGCGGCAGCGTGATGCAGCTCATCAACCTGCTGATTGGCGCCATGCTGTACCTGCCTTTCATGCGAATCGTGGATAAACAGTACCGCGCAGCGGAACTGACCACGGCTACGCAAACCGACACCACCCTTGCAAAACAGGAGTAAAGCATGTGGGGAATTATTGCAACCTGGCGCATGGCGCTTGAGGGCGTAACGGAGTCTGCATCCGCGCTGGCTGCGGGAAAACCGGTCGCCGACGCGGTGGTCGATGCCGTCGCCACCGTCGAGGACTTCCCGTTTTATAAATCCGTGGGTTACGGTGGCCTGCCAACCGAAAACGGCGAGGTGGAACTCGACGCGGCCTACATGGATGGCGACACGCTGGCTTTCGGTGCCGTGGGCAATCTGGTGGATATTGCCAACCCGGTACGCGTGGCCCACGCGCTTAGCCGCCAGCGCTATAACAGCCTGCTGGTCGGCCAGGGCGCGCGCGAGTGGGCGCTGAGCCAGGGCTTTAGCGACAAAATCATGCTCACGGACCGCGCAATGCAGCATTACCGCAAGCGCTGCCGTGAAACGCTGGATAAAGGTCTCAGTCCGTACGACGGGCACGACACCGTCGGGATTATCGGCCTCGATAAGCAGGGATCGATGAGCGTGGCCACCTCCACCAGCGGCCTGTTTATGAAAAAGCGCGGCCGCCTGGGCGACTCCCCCATTATCGGCTCGGGTTTTTACTGCGACAGCGAAACCGGTGCCGCCACCGCCACGGGCGTGGGCGAAGACCTGATGAAAGGCTGCACCAGCTACGAAATTGTTCGCCGCATGGCGCAGGGCATGACGCCGCAGCAGGCGGCAGACTCGGTGGTGTTTGAACTGGAAGACAAGCTGATGTCGCGCTTTGGCCGCGTGGGAGATCTCTCGGTGGTGTGTATGAACAACAAAGGGGAATTCGGCGCGGCGACCAACATCAAAACCTTCTCGTTTGTGGTCGCCACCGCCCATCAGCCGCTGACCGTATTTCGCACCGAGCGCCTGCGCGAGAAAACGCATTATCAGGCCGTAGACGAGGCGTGGATGCAGACCTACGCCGAGCGCATTCGCGCGCCGATTGAGGACTAACGATGATTACCTGGGATCTTATTACCACACCTGAAAGCGCGACACCGCGCAGCCATCTGATTGCCCGAAGCGACAGCACGTGGCTACCGGATACCGCGCTGATAGCCGATATGCAGGCGCAAAAGACTGTTGCGGATACGCGATTTGGCTGCGCTCCGTTTGCCCGCATCACCCTTTTACCGGACGCGCTCTGGCACGACAGCCTGACCGAAGGCTTGCTGACCGCGCTCAGGCCGCTGCTGGCCTCGCCCGCGAGCGCCGATGTGGTGCTGGACGTCACGGATATCGATGAGGTTGCCCTGGCCCAGGTGCTGCGTTTTCTCTTTAACCAGGCGCACACGCTTGCCGACCTGCACCTGAAGAAAACGGACGACACGGCGGTGCGGGTTCGCCACATTACCGCGCTGTGTCTGGCGCAACAGCAGGAAAAGCTGGAGGTGATTTTCCGCGAGCAGCAGGCGATTGCCCGCGGTATGGTCGCCGCCCGGCGGCTGGCGGATATGCCAGCCGATCGTTGTACACCGCAGTTTGTCGTCGAAGAGGCGCAGCGGCTGTGCGCCGCCTTCCCCGCGCTGCGCTGTGAAGTGCTTGATGAAAACGCGATCGTTGAGCAGGGCCTGGGGCTGCTGCATGCCGTCGGCAAAGGTGCGACCTGCCCGCCGCGCCTGCTTGCCATCCACTATGAGGGCGCGTCGGAAGGCCCGGTGCGCTGCTATGTGGGCAAAGGCGTTACATTCGATACGGGTGGCCTGTGGCTGAAGGAAGGCGCGGGCATGTACACCATGAAGTATGACATGTGCGGGGCGGCAAACGTGCTCGGCCTGATGCTCACCGCCGCCGAACTGGCGCTGCCCGTGCGCATGATGGGCGTGCTGGCGCTGGCAGAAAACGCCATCGGGCCGAACGCTATGCAGCCAGGCAGCGTGGCCCGCGCCTGTAACGGCATGACGGTTGAAATCAACAACACCGATGCCGAAGGCCGGCTGGTACTGGCGGACGCCATTGCCTGGGCCAGCCAGCGTCATCCACAGGCGCGCTACATCATCGATATGGCGACCTTAACGGGCGCGGTGGTGAAGGCGCTCGGCTATGAACTGAGCGGGCTGATGACCCAGGATGAACCGCTGCGCGAAGCGCTGACTCAGGCGGGAAAACGGTGCGCAGACGAAGTCTGGTCGCTGCCGCTGGACGCGAGGCTGAAAAAGCAGACCGACAGCGCGATAGCCGATCTCTGCAATACGCCGACCAACAACGCGGCGATCAGCGCCTCGGCTGCCTGGCTGCTGCACCACTTCTGCCCGCCGACCATTCCGTGGGCGCATCTGGATATCAGCGGAACGGCGTTATGGCGTGAGGGCGGACGGAGCGTGGCGTCGGGAAGACCGATTCCGCTGCTGGTAGAGCACCTGATGGGGGATCTTTAAGCCCGGTGGCGCTGCGCTTACCGGGCCGGCAAAAAACTCAAAGCTTGAGAATATCTTTCACAAACGGAATGGTCAGCTTACGCTGGGCGGTAATAGAGGCGCGATCGAGTTGATCCAGGGTATCGAAAAGAGTGCGCATCTCACGATCGAGTCGCTTCAGGAGGAAGCGACCGACGTCTTCCGGCAGCTCAAAACCGCGCAGCCGTGAACGGAGCTGTAGCGCCTGAAGTTTATCTTCATCAGACAGCGGCTGCAGCTTGTAGATTTGCCCCCAGTCCAGGCGGGATGCCAGATCCGGCAGCCCCAGGTTAAGCTGGCGCGGCGGCCTGTCGCCGGTAATCAGCAGCCGGGTTTTGCCCGACTCGAGTATGCGGTTATAAAGATTGAAGATCGCCATTTCCCACGGCTCATCCCCCGCCACGCACTCGATATTATCGATGCAGACTAACGAGAGATGTTCCATTCCCTCCAGCACTTCAGGCACAAACCAGGTGCGTTTATCCAGCGGCACATAGCCTACTGCATCACCTCGGGCAGAAAGCTCCGCACAGGCGGCGTGCAACAGATGGCTGCGCCCCGCGCCTTCGCGTGACCAGATATAGATGTATCCGCTGTGATCCTGGCGCAGCACATTTTGCAGTGCAGCCAGTAAAGAGGGGTTATCACCCGGCCAGAAACTCGCGAAAGTTTCGTCGTCAGGGAGATAGAGTGGCAGAGAGAGCTGTGCCGGTCCGTTCAGAAATACCTCAACCAGATATCACATAAAATCGGCAACGAGTTTATCACGGAACCCGCAAGGAGAGAACCGGGCGGATCGCCCACCCGGTTTAACGATCAATGAGACGTTTTCTCGCCCTCATCCGCATCCAGGACTTCTTCTTCCGGACGAACGATGGAGATCAGCTTGAAGATCAGGCTCAGGGCAATCCCGACGATGGTCGCCAGCGCCATGCCTTTCAGCTCTGCCGCACCAATGTGTACCGTCGCGCCGCTCACGCCAATAATCAGGATCACGGAGGTGAGGATCAGGTTTTGCGCTTTGTTGTAGTCCACTTTGGATTCAATCAGCACGCGAATACCGGACGCACCGATCACCCCGTACAGCAGCAGAGAAACGCCGCCCATCACTGGCTCCGGGATGGCCTGAATCGACGCAGCCAGTTTGCCCACGCAGGAGAGCAGAATCGCAATGATTGCGGCACCGCCAATAACCCACGTACTGTAGACGCGCGTGATGGCCATTACGCCGATATTCTCGCCGTAGGTGGTGTTCGGCGTTGAGCCGAAGAAACCGGAGATAATGGTCGAAAGACCGTTGGCAAACATCGACCGGTGCAGGCCCGGGTCGCGGATCAGGTCGCGCTTCACGATGTTCGCCGTAACCACCAGGTGACCTACGTGTTCCGCAATAACCACCAGCGCGGCCGGCAGAATCGTCAAAATCGCAAACCATTCGAAGCGTGGGGTATAGAAGGTAGGTAGTGCGAACCAGTGCGCGTTAGCAATCAGGTCGGTATTGACGATACCCATGGCGAAGGAGAGTGCGTAGCCTGCCAGCACGCCAATCAGGATCGGGATAATCGCCAGAAAACCGCGGAACAACACGGAGCCAAACACCGTAACGCCCAGCGTCACCAGCGAGATGATAATGGCTTTCGAGTTCGGTGACTGGCCGTCGGCAGGCAGCAGCCCCGCCATGTTTGCCGCCACTCGCGCCAGCTCAAGGCCGATGACGGCAACGATTGCGCCCATCGCCGCAGGCGGGAACATCACATCCAGCCAGCCCGTACCGGCTTTCTTGACGATGAAAGAGACCAGACAGAACAGCACGCCACACATGATAAAACCGCCGAGCGCCACCTCATAGCCCAACGGCAACAGCAGCAGCACCGGGGAGATAAAGGCAAAGCTCGACCCCAGATACGCCGGGATCTTCCCCTTACAGATGAAGAGATACAGCAGCGTTCCCACGCCGTTGAAAAGCAGCACGGTGGCCGGGTTAATATGAAAAATCATAGGCACCAGCACGGTTGCGCCAAACATGGCGAACAGATGCTGCAAACTAAGCGGGATAGTCTGTAAAAGCGGCGGTCTTTCACTCACCCCGATAGTACGGCGCGTCATAGTGTTTTCCTCTGAACAGTGTTGTGGGTGTTTTTATTCAAAAAAAAGCCGACTATCAAAGTCGGCTTTTTTATCGTTATTCGATTATTTGGTACCAAAGATTTTGTCGCCGGCATCGCCAAGCCCCGGGATGATGTACCCGTGCTCGTTAAGCCCCTGGTCGATTGAGGCGGTGTACAGCTCAACGTCCGGGTGCGCTTTTTCCAGCGCCGCGATACCTTCCGGCGCGGCAACCAGTACCAGCACCTTAATGCTGCTGCAGCCTGCTTTTTTCAGCAGGTCGATGGTGGCGATCATAGAACCGCCGGTCGCCAGCATAGGGTCAACCACCAGCGCCATACGCTCGTCAATGTTAGAGACCAGCTTCTGGAAGTACGGAACCGGCTCCAGCGTCTCTTCATCGCGGTAGACACCCACTACGCTGATACGCGCGCTTGGGACGTGCTCCAGCACGCCTTCCATCATGCCCAGACCGGCACGCAGGATCGGCACAACGGTAATTTTTTTGCCTTTGATTTGCTCAACCTGTACCGGACCGTTCCAGCCTTCGATGGTCACTTTTTCCGTTTCCAGGTCAGAGGTCGCTTCGTAGGTCAGCAGGCTGCCCACTTCAGAAGCCAGTTCGCGAAAACGCTTCGTGCTGATGTCATGCTCACGCATCAGGCCCAACTTGTGTTTAACGAGCGGGTGTTTCACTTCCACAATCTTCATTCTCTTTCTCCTCTGAGGCGGCATCCGCAAAAAAATCGCGGGATTATACCGCTTTTTTCGGATTGTGCCATACCCATCTTGCTTGACATATATCAATCAAAAACAAAAAAGCCGGAGGCGAGCTCCGGCTTTAGTGCGAGGTGCTGCCCGGTGGCGCTACGCTTACGCGGGCCTACGTGTAGTGTAGGTCGGGTAAGCGTTAGCGCCACCCGGCTGTTACAGGTTATCGCCGTTGCTGGCTATCACCTGCTTATACCAGTCGAACGATTTTTTCTTACTGCGGTTCAGCGTGCCGTTCCCTTCATTATCTTTATCCACAAAGATAAAGCCGTAGCGTTTTTTCATCTCGCCGGTACCGGCAGAGACCAGGTCGATACAGCCCCACGGGGTATAGCCCATCAGATCAACGCCATCTTCCACCACCGCTTTTTTCATCTCGCTGATGTGCGCGGCCAGATAATCGATGCGGTACTGGTCGTTTACCGTGCCGTCGCTCTCCTGCACGTCGATTGCGCCAAAGCCGTTCTCAACAATAAACAGCGGCAGCTGATAGTGATCCCAGAACCAGTTCAGGGAGTAGCGCAGGCCCACCGGGTCAATCTGCCAGCCCCAGTCGGATTTCTGCACGTACGGGTTGGAGACCAGGCTTTTGCTCTCGTCGTAATCCAGCTGTGGGTTGTCTACCGTCGCCTTGGTCGCGAAAGACATGTAATAGCTGAAACCGATGTAATCCACGCAGCCCTGTTTGAGCGCGATGTTGTCTTCCTCAGTGATATCCAGCGCGAAGCCACGACGTGCAAAATAGTTGAGCAGGTGCTGCGGATACGCGCCGCGCACATGCACATCGGTGAACCAGTAACGACGATGCATGGCGTTCATCGCCATCATCATGTCGTCCGGCGCGCAGGTCAGCGGATAGATCGGGCACATCGCAATCATGCAGCCGATGTGCAGCGACGGGTTAATCTCGCGCCCGGCTTTCACCGCCAGGGCACTCGCCACCAGCTCGTAGTGGGCGGCCTGGAACATGACCGGCTCGCGGTCTTCGCCCGGCTCATACTTCAGCCCGGAGTTGGTAAACGGCGCAAAATCCTCGTGGAAGTTTGCCTGGTTGTTGATCTCGTTAAAGGTCATCCAGTACTTCACTTTATGCTGATAACGCTCGAAAACGACCTTCGCGAAGCGGACAAAGAAGTCGATCAGCTTACGGTTGCGCCAGCCGCCGTATTCGGTGACCAGGTGGAAAGGCATCTCGAAGTGAGAAAGGGTGATAACCGGCTCGATGCCGTACTTCAGGCACTCGTCGAACAGGTCGTCGTAGAATTTCAGGCCCGCCTCGTTTGGCTCCAGCTCGTCCCCTTTTGGGAAGATGCGTGTCCAGGCGATAGAGGTACGGAAGCATTTAAATCCCATCTCGGCAAAGAGTTTGATGTCTTCTTTATAGCGATGGTAGAAATCGATAGCTTCATGGTTAGGGTAGTTCTTCCCCTGCAGGACGCCGTTGGTGATTTCACGCGGGACACCGTGCGCGCCTGCGGTCATGACGTCAGCGACGCTAACCCCTTTACCGCCCTCTTTCCAGCCGCCCTCAAGCTGGTGTGCCGCCACGGCCCCACCCCACAGAAAACCTTCTTTAAATCCTGGCATTCTCTTTCCCTCATTCTGCGTTATCTTCTGCAAAAACAATTACAGAAACCGGTTTCACTCTGATGATGTGCAAAGGGGTAACGGGTTGCAAGCAGTTAACCGAAACCGGTTTCATTTTCGTGAACAGAGTCAAGTTTGACGCTGCTGGCGGGCCGCAGGGAAAAAAAGATCCTCGCGCCGAGAATAGGCTCGCAAACGTTTGCCTGGACTGTTAGAATTGCGCCGATTTTTCTTACTAGCTATGCAATCGCGTGGGGACTTGAGCCGTGACCAACAAAACTTCTCTCAGCTACAAAGATGCCGGTGTTGATATTGACGCAGGTAATGCGCTGGTTGACCGAATCAAAGGTGTGGTGAAAAAAACCCGCCGCCCTGAAGTGATGGGTGGACTGGGTGGATTCGGCGCACTGTGCGCGCTGCCGCAAAAATATCGTGAACCTGTTCTGGTCTCGGGTACGGATGGCGTGGGCACAAAACTGCGCCTGGCGATGGATCTTAAGCGTCACGACACGATCGGTATCGATCTGGTGGCGATGTGCGTTAACGACCTGGTGGTACAGGGCGCAGAGCCGCTGTTCTTCCTCGACTACTATGCCACCGGCAAGCTGGACGTGGATACCGCAGCCAGCGTAATTAACGGGATTGCCGAAGGCTGCCTGCAGTCAGGCTGCGCGCTGGTAGGTGGCGAAACCGCCGAAATGCCGGGGATGTATCACGGCGAAGATTATGACGTCGCAGGCTTCTGCGTCGGCGTGGTAGAAAAATCAGAAATTATCGACGGCAGCAAAGTGGCTGACGGCGATGTGCTGGTGGCGCTGGCCTCCAGCGGCCCGCACTCTAACGGCTACTCCCTGGTGCGTAAAATCCTCGAAGTGAGCGGTTGTGACCCGCTGACCACCGAGGTTGACGGCAAACCGCTGGCCGATCACCTGCTGGCTCCGACCCGCATCTACGTGAAAAACGTGCTGGAACTTATTGAGAACGTAGACGTTCACGCCATCGCCCACCTGACCGGCGGCGGTTTCTGGGAAAACATTCCGCGCGTGCTGCCGGATAATACCCAGGCGGTGATCGACGAATCCTCCTGGCACTGGCCGTCCGTGTTTAACTGGCTGCAGACCGCAGGCAACGTCAGTTCTCATGAAATGTACCGCACCTTTAACTGCGGCGTGGGGATGGTTATCGCCCTGCCTGCAAGCGAAGCGGATAACGCGGTTAAGCTGCTGAATGAGAAAGGTGAAAACGCGTGGAAAATCGGTATTATCAAAGCATCCGATTCCGAACAGCGTGTGGTCATTGAATGAAAAACATTGTGGTGCTCATTTCCGGTAACGGAAGCAATTTGCAGGCGATAATTGATGCCTGCAAACAGAAGAAAATCAATGGCACCATTCGGGCAGTATTCAGCAACAAGGCCGACGCATTCGGCCTTGAGCGGGCGCGGGAAGCGAATATTCCCGCGCATGCGCTGGAAGCCAGCCAGTTTTCCGGGCGTGAAGCCTTCGACCGCGAACTGGTGCAGGAAATTGACGCCTACGCGCCAGATGTCGTGGTGCTGGCCGGTTACATGCGCATTCTGAGCCCGGCGTTTGTTTCGCACTACGCCGGGCGTCTGCTCAATATTCACCCTTCCCTTCTGCCGAAATATCCCGGTTTACACACCCACCGTCAGGTACTGGAGAACGGCGATGAGGAGCATGGCACGTCCGTACACTTCGTCACCGACGAGCTGGACGGCGGCCCGGTGATCCTGCAGGCAAAGGTGCCGGTCTTTGATGGCGATAACGAAGATGATGTGACCGAACGCGTGCAGACGCAGGAGCACGCCATCTACCCGCTGGTGGTGAGCTGGTTTGTTGACGGGCGTCTGGTGATGCGCGACGGCGCCGCCTGGCTGGACGGCGTGAAGTTGCCCCCGCAGGGCTATGCGGCAGAAGAGTAGTTTGTTATGTCGGGTGGCGCTACGCTTACCCGACCTACAGAGTGCATTACCCGATACTCCCTTCTCCAACCCTCTAAAATCCCCAACAAAAAAAATAACTGTCATACTTTTCTGGCACTGTTGGACATATCGTGGAAATGCTCGCCATAATAAGGACGAGACGGATTTACCACGTCCTGTGAATGAACTGGAGTGTGAGCTGTAATGGGTCAGGAAAAGTTATACATTGAGAAAGAGCTGAGTTGGTTAGCCTTCAACGAGCGCGTGCTTCAGGAAGCGGCGGATAAAAGTAACCCGCTGATTGAGCGTATGCGTTTCCTGGGTATTTATTCCAATAACCTGGATGAATTTTATAAAGTCCGCTTTGCCGAGCTTAAACGCCGCATCATCATCAGTGAAGAACAGGGTTTAAACTCGCACTCGCGCCATCTGCTTGGCAAAATACAGTCTCGCGTGATGAAAGCCGATCAGGAATTTGATGGCCTTTACAACGAGCTGCTGCTGGAAATGGCCCGCAATCAAATTTTCCTGATCAACGAACGCCAGCTTTCCGTCAACCAGCAGAGCTGGCTTCGTCACTATTTCAAACATTATCTGCGCCAGCACATCACCCCTATTCTGATCAACCGCGAAACGGATCTGGTGCAGTTCCTGAAAGACGATTACACCTATCTGGCGGTGGAGATCATTCGTGGCGACAACATCAGCTACGCGCTGCTGGAAATTCCGTCCGACAAAGTGCCGCGCTTTGTCAACCTGCCGCCGGAAACCCCGCGCCGCCGCAAGCCAATGATCCTGCTGGACAACATCCTGCGCTACTGTCTGGATGATATCTTCAAAGGCTTCTTCGATTACGATGCGTTAAACGCCTATTCGATGAAGATGACCCGTGACGCCGAATATGACCTGGTGCACGAGATGGAAGCCAGCCTGATGGAGCTGATGTCTTCAAGCCTGAAGCAGCGTCTGACCGCCGAGCCGGTGCGCTTTGTCTATCAGCGCGATATGCCGGACGCGATGGTCGAAATGCTGCGCGATAAGCTGACCATCTCCCGCTACGACTCCATTATCCCCGGCGGGCGTTATCACAACTTTAAAGACTTTATTGGCTTCCCGAACGTCGGCAAGGCCAATCTGGTGAATAAACCGCTGCCCCGCCTGCGCCACATCTGGTTCGATAAGTTCCGCAACGGGTTTGACGCCATTCGCGAGCGCGACGTGCTGCTGTACTACCCGTACCACACCTTCGAGCATGTGCTGGAGCTGCTGCGTCAGGCGTCGTTTGACCCGAACGTGCTGGCGATCAAAATCAATATCTACCGCGTGGCGAAAGATTCCCGCATCATCGACGCGATGATCCACGCCGCGCACAACGGCAAGAAAGTGACCGTGGTGGTGGAACTGCAGGCGCGTTTCGACGAAGAAGCAAATATCCACTGGGCGCGCCGCCTGACCGAAGCGGGCGTGCACGTAATATTCTCCGCGCCGGGACTGAAAATTCACGCCAAGCTGTTCCTTATCTCCCGTAAAGAGGGAGACGACGTGGTGCGTTATGCCCACATCGGTACCGGAAACTTTAACGAGAAAACCGCGCGAATTTATACCGACTACTCGCTGCTGACCGCCGATGCGCGCATCACCAACGAGGTGCGCCGGGTGTTCAACTTTATTGAGAACCCGTACCGTCCGGTGAGCTTCGACTATCTGCTGGTTTCACCGCAGAACTCGCGCCGCCTGCTGTACGACATGATCGATAAAGAGATCGCCAACGCGCAGAAAGGGCTGTCGTCCGGCATTACGCTGAAGCTCAACAACCTGGTCGATAAAGGCCTGGTGGATCGTCTTTACGCCGCCTCCGGTTCAGGCGTGCCGGTGAACCTGCTGATCCGCGGCATGTGTTCTCTGATCCCGGAGCTGGAAGGCATCAGCGATAATATTCGCGTCATCAGCATCGTTGACCGCTATCTGGAACACGATCGGGTCTATATTTTCGATAACGCAGGCGATAAGCAGGTGTATCTCTCCTCTGCGGACTGGATGACGCGCAATATTGATTATCGAATTGAAGTTGCGGCCCCGCTGCTTGACCCACGTCTGAAGCAGCAGATCCTCGACATCATCGAGATTTTGTTTAGCGATACGGTGAAAGCACGCTATATCGATAAAGAACTGAGTAACCGCTATGTTCCGCGCGGCAACCGCCGTAAAGTGCGGTCCCAACTGGCGATTTACGACTATATCAAATCACTCGAGCAACCCGATTAACCTATGCCGATAAATGATAAGACACCACGCCCGCAGGAGTTCGCTGCGGTCGATCTTGGTTCTAACAGTTTCCACATGGTCATCGCCCGTGAGGTGGATGGCGCGATGCAGATCATTGGCCGTCTGAAGCAGCGCGTGCACCTGGCCGACGGTCTGGATGCGAACAGCATGCTAAGCGAAGAGGCCATGGAGCGTGGCTTAAACTGCCTGTCGCTGTTTGCCGAACGTCTGCAGGGCTTCTCGCCCTCCAGCGTCTGCATCGTGGGCACACACACCCTGCGCCAGGCGCTGAATGCGCCGGAGTTTCTTAAACGTGCGGAAAAGGTCATCCCCTATCCGATTGAGATCATCTCCGGTAACGAGGAAGCGCGCCTGATTTTCATGGGCGTGGAGCACACGCAGCCGGAAAAAGGCCGCAAGCTGGTGATTGATATCGGCGGGGGTTCCACGGAACTGGTGATTGGTGAAGACTTCGAGCCGCGTCTGGTGGAGAGCCGCCGCATGGGCTGCGTCAGCTTCGCGCAGATGTACTTCCCGGGCGGAACCATCACCCGCGAGAATTTCCAGCGCGCGCGCATGGCTGCGGTACAAAAACTGGAAAATCTGGCCTGGCAGTACCGTATTCAGGGCTGGAACGTGGCGCTGGGTGCCTCGGGTTCGATCAAGGCCGCACATGAGGTGCTGCTGGCGCTGGGCGAAAAAGACGGTTTTATTACCCCTGAACGTCTGGTGATGCTGACCGAAGAGGTGCTCAAACATAAAAGCTTTGACGCCTTAAGCCTGCCGGGGCTGTCCGACGATCGTCAAGCCGTGTTCGTGCCCGGCCTCGCCATTCTGTGCGGCGTGTTTGATGCGTTGGCGATCAAAGAACTGCGTCTCTCGGACGGCGCGCTGCGTGAGGGCGTGCTGTATGAAATGGAAGGCCGCTTCCGTCATCAAGATATTCGCAGCCGTACCGCGCAAAGCCTGGCGAACCAGTACAACATCGACCGTGAACAGGCAAAGCGCGTGCTGGAAACCACGGTTCAGATGTACGAGCAGTGGCATGAGCAGAATCCTAAGCTGGCACATCCGCAGCTGGAAGCGCTGCTGAAATGGGCTGCCATGCTGCATGAGGTGGGGCTGAACATAAACCACAGCGGCATGCACCGTCATTCGGCGTACATTCTGCAAAACAGCGATTTGCCGGGCTTTAACCAGGAGCAGCAGAGCATGATGGCGACGCTGGTGCGCTATCACCGCAAAGCGATCAAACTCGACGATCTGCCGCGCTTTACGCTGTTCAAGAAAAAGCAGTTTCTGCCGCTTATTCAGCTCCTGCGACTTGGCGTGTTGCTTAACAACCAGCGTCAGGCCACCACGACCCCGCCGACGTTAAAGCTGAAAACGGACGATCATCACTGGACGCTGAGCTTCCCGCACGGCTGGTTTAGCCAGAACGCGCTGGTACTGCTGGATCTGGAAAAAGAGCAGCAATACTGGGAAGCGGTCACCGGCTGGCTGTTGAAGATTGAAGAAGAGAGCGCCGAGGCCGCAGCATAGCGGCCTACGCGGTTGCGGGCAGCGCCTCAGCGTCCAGTAAAGACGCCATCTCAACCGGCTTACCAATCAGGTAACCCTGCACATAATCGATACCTAGCGCGTGAACCGCGCTACGTATCTCTTCTGTCTCGACGTACTCCGCCACCACCAGCATTTTCTTCATGCGCGCCAGATGGCAAATCGAAGCCACAATCTGGTAATCCAGACTGTTGCTGACGATGTTGCGAATAAAACTGCCATCGATTTTGAGGATATCAGCATCCACGCTTTTCAGGCGGGCATAGCTGGCATATCCGGTGCCGAAATCATCGATCGCAATGCGCACTCCCATGGCCTGCAGCTGGCTGAGCGTCTGCGTGGCCTGCTCTGATCCGTTTCCGAAACATCCGCACTCGGTGATCTCGACGATCAGCTGCCAGGCCTCCACGCCATACTTCGTCAGAAGCTGCTTCACTTCCTGAGGGAACTGCGTGCGACACGCGGTAGACGGTGCAAGGTTGATCGCAAAACGCTGGGCGGGAAGCCTGTCGCGATGATCCGCTAAAAATTGCAGCGTCCGCTCCAGCACCCATAAGTCCACGCGAGACGACAAACCAAACTCCTGGGCAACCGGCAGAAAGCGATCGGGAGAGATCAGCTCGCCCTGCTCGTCCAACATCCGCAGCAACACTTCATCATAGTGATCCCCGCGTAAGCCCCTGACCCGCTGCACCATCAGGGTGAACTTATCCTCTTCCAGCGCCCGCTGAAGCAGGTTCATCATCGCGACCGTCTCTTTCAGGTTACGCTGCAGGTGCATAGCCCCGCGCTGCTGAAGGCTTTCAGGATGATGGCTTGAAAGCGACAGATTGGCGATGATGCTGAGCTCCCCCAGCAGCAGATAAAGATGATTAACCGGAGAACGCACGTAGCAGTAGCTTATGCCCACCTGCGGCTGGAGCGGCATACCATCCCAGATGAAGCGGAACAGTTTGATACGCTCATCCAGCGCGACGATGCGTTCCTGGTGAGATTCGGTGCCCATACGAATCGCCAGATCGTAGCCGGTCAGCGTATAGACACACTCCCCCGGCAGCAGAGCGTGGTTAATCCACGCGGCCAGCTGCTGTTTGTACTGGATCCGCAACAGCACCCCGTAGTTATGCCCGAGTACCTCCAGTTCAGGAATGCGCAATAAACAGAGCGCGGACCAGGGCGATTTACTCAGCGCGCGGGACAGCGCCCGCAGGTTTGGCATGTGAACCACCGGGTCGAGAAGCGCCAGCCTGCGGGAACGAATATTGATGGCCCGCTGGCGGGTGGCCAGCATGGACATGTAAATCACCACAAAAGAGGAGACCAGATAGCTGGACGAGGTAATAGCCAGCTGGATGTCATACCCCTGGTTTACGGGAATATAGCGATAGAAATAGTGGATCGACACCAGCAGGACCGGGGTCCAAATCACCGACATCAGCTTATAGCCAAAGCGCATTGCGCCCCAGAGCATCACCGGCATCAGCAGCGACAGCGTGTAGTTGGTGCTGAAAATGGTGCTGTTCTCATTCATGGGCATTAGCAGCAGCGAAAGTAATCCGCCCAGCAGCGCAGCCCACAACACAAACTCAGCCACCGTCACTTTACCGTCAATTTGCGCGCGGCTTTGCGATATGTACCCTCTCAGGTAATGCGGATTGCGTATGATACGAATCAGCAAAAAGCTGAACGGAACCGCGGTCAGCCCGCTCACCAGAAGCGCCTGATAGTTGATCAATGTGCGTATATTCAGCGGGTTAAGACCCGCCATGCTCTGGCGGCTTTCATACACCCCGAGATAGACCGCAAACTGGAAGAACAGCAGAAACAGCGTGGAGGGGCAGAACACCTGCCAGAACAGGCGCTGGGCCATCAGATACACATTGCCATAGGAAACCCGGTTGCGTTTCGGCGCAAACACGCGGTATCCCCCCCAGCTCAGCACGACAGGGACTAAAAAATGGAGCACGCTCGCCCAGGTTTCAAACAGGCTGACGGCGGGATAGTAGCGATAAATCAGGGACAGAACGATGCCCGGCAGCGCGGCCAGGTCAAAAATCACCATCATCGCCAGAAAGAACGAGAGGGGAAAATAGTAAAGCACAACAACGCTTTCGTTCAGCTGCGTATAAGTGTTAAACATGCTGAGCAGCGGCAGCAAAACGGGAGGCAAAACGAGGGGAAGCGCCCACCAGCGGTCTTTATTGTGCTTCAGAAAGGAGATAATTTTCATAGATGCCCGGTTAAACCCTGTGTTCTCCTGAGGGTAAATAAAGACAGGCATCCAACCTGACGTGTCAGTCACACTGTGAAAACCTGTGCATCACAATGGAGGAAGGATTTTAGTGATCAGTGGCAGGAAACCGTTGATGTAAATCAAATAAAATTATTTGTAGAAAGGTTTCTTACGATTTTTATGCTTGCTTACCGGGGTAATGAGTTGATTAGCAACAAATAATGCTGAACTGACTATTTTTTACACATTCCGGAATTGACCCTTGCTTCCCGCTGTGCCTTAATAGCCGTATCGCCCAAACGGGTAAACCCAGGAAAAACAACGTGAGTCAGGCCCCGCGTATGCACAAACGACACCGATTTAACACCCGCATGACCCGCGTCATACTGCTTATTAGTTTCCTGTTTTTCTTTGGCCGCTTTGTTTATTCCTCCATTGGCGCCTGGTATCACCATCAGGACAAAATTCAGACCCAGCAATCCAGCCTCACCGTCGAAACGCCCGAACGCTGACGCCCGCCTTAACAGGTAAGACACTGTATCGCAGTGTATCCGGCTTGCCATGCTGACAAACCGGTACAAAAACCCGCCTGCAGCACATATACCTGATACATCAAAATGGTCTTCTGTCTCTGTCGTCATTATGAGGAGAGACAGAGATGATTCGTCGCTATTTAATCCCCTTCATTGCGCTGGTCACCGCCAGTAGCGCCATAGCCGCTCCGTTAGATGGCCTGAGCGCCGCCGACGTTAATGGCCCGGCAGCCGTAGCGCCACTTGAAAAACCTCAGCCGCCCGCCAGGCTAATTGTCGATCCGCCGCTCGCGGGGCCACTGAGCAAGGGGGCCGTGTTTATTCAGTACCGCGCCGAAAACCTGCGCATTGAGCCCGTCTTTGGCCCGGAGGCGCTGAACGTCACGCCACGTATCGGCCATATCCACGTCATCGTCGACGATGCCCCCTGGCACTGGGCAGATGCCAGCGGTGAGCCGGTGATCCTCGTGGGCCTGCCAGCCGGCAAGCACAAGGTCACCCTTATTCTGGCCGACCCTACGCACAAACCCATCGATCACAAAACCGTTGAATTCACCGTGCCGCCGCACGCCCCGGTTCATCACTTTTAAGGAGCCTGAAGATGAAAGCACTGTCTGTATTAACGGCTGGCCTGTTGGCACTTTCTGCCAGTGCGTTAGCGGAGAGCCATTCAAGCGTAGTGCTGGTGCATGGCGCATTTGCGGATGGCAGCAGCTGGAATAAGGTGATTAGCCGTCTGCAGGAACAGCACAGGGAGGTCATTGCCGTACAGCTGCCGCTCACCTCCCTACACGATGACGTAGCCGCGACCCGGCGCGCCATCGCCCGGGCGCACGGTAAGGTTACGCTGGTTGGCCACTCGTGGGCTGGCACGGTGATTAGCGAGGCGGGTAACGATGCCCGGGTGACATCGCTGGTGTACGTGGCAGCGTTTGCTCCGGACTCCGGTCAGTCGACGGCGGATCTGGTGGGGAGCTACCCTGCCCCGCCGGGGAGTGCGGGCATTGCTAAAACGGCTGACGGGTATTTGTATCTCCCCCTCAAAGCGGTCAAAGAAGACTTCGCGCCTGATGTCAAAACGGCTGAGCAGGAACGCATTGCTGCAACGCAGGGTCCGATCCGGGCCGATGCGTTTGGCGAAAAAATCACGCATGCCGCCTGGCATGATAAACCGAGCTGGTTTGTGGTGAGCAAAAACGATCGGATGATAAACCCCGATCTGGAACGCGCCATGGCGAAAACCCTTCATGCCACCACTACGGAGGTCGCGGCAAGCCATGTCTCCATGGTGAGCCAGCCGGATGCGATTGCCCGGGTGATTGAACGGGCGAGTGAATAAGCGGGATAAAAAAAAGCCCGCGTGAGGCGGGCTTTACTGGCTAAGGGTCTAGATTGCCGGGGAGATCATTCCCACTCAATCGTCGCCGGTGGCTTACCGCTGATGTCATACACCACGCGGGAAATGCCGTTCACTTCGTTGATGATGCGGTTAGAGACGCGACCCAGGAAATCATACGGCAGGTGCGCCCAGTGTGCGGTCATGAAATCGATGGTTTCAACCGCGCGCAGGGAGACAACCCAGTCGTATTTACGGCCATCGCCCATTACGCCGACGGAGCGAACCGGCAGGAACACGGTAAATGCCTGGCTCACTTTGTTGTACAGGTCGGCTTTGTGCAGCTCTTCAATGAAGATCGCATCGGCACGGCGCAGCAGGTCGCAGTACTCTTTCTTCACTTCGCCCAGCACGCGCACGCCGAGACCTGGCCCCGGGAACGGGTGACGGTAAAGCATGTCGTACGGCAGACCCAGCTCCAGGCCGATCTTACGCACTTCGTCTTTGAACAGCTCGCGCAGCGGTTCAACCAGGCCCATCTTCATCTCTTTCGGCAGGCCGCCCACGTTGTGGTGAGATTTGATGACATGCGCTTTACCGGTAGCAGAAGCTGCCGATTCGATCACGTCCGGGTAGATGGTGCCCTGTGCCAGCCATTTCACATCTTCCAGCTTCAGCGCCTCTTCATCGAACACTTCGACAAACACGCGACCGATGATTTTACGTTTCGCTTCCGGGTCGTTCTCGCCTGCCAGCGCGTCCAGGAAGCGTTTCTCGCCTTCCACGTGAACGATGTTCAGACCAAAGTGGTCGCCGAACATGTCCAGCACCTGCTGAGCTTCGTTGAGGCGCAGCAGACCGTTGTCCACGAACACACAGGTCAGGTTTTTGCCGATAGCGCGGTGCAGCAGCATCGCGGTAACGGAGGAGTCCACGCCGCCGGAAAGGCCGAGGATCACTTTGTCATCACCAACCTGCTGGCGGATACGCTCCACGGCGTCGTCGATGATTTTTGCCGGGGTCCACAGGGCTTCACACTGGCAGATATCGCGCACGAAGCGCTCCAGCATACGCATCCCTTGACGGGTGTGGGTCACTTCCGGGTGGAACTGCACGCCGTAGAAGCGTTTTTCTTCGTTCGCCATGATCGCGAACGGGCAGCTTTCGGTGCTGGCAACGGTCACGAAGTCAGACGGGATGGCGGTAACTTTGTCACCGTGGCTCATCCACACGTCCAGCAGCGGTTTGCCGTCGGCGGTCAGGGAGTCTTCGATACCGCGCACCAGCGCGCTGTCGGTCACGACTTCAACCTGCGCGTAGCCGAACTCACGTTCGTTAGAGCCTTCTACGTGGCCGCCGAGCTGCATCGCCATGGTCTGCATGCCGTAGCAGACGCCGAAGACCGGCACGCCCGCTTCAAATACGTACTGCGGTGCACGCGGGCTGTTCTCTTCGGTGGTGCTTTCCGGGCCGCCGGAAAGGATGATGCCGCTTGGGTTGAACTCGCGAATCTGTGCTTCCGTGACATCCCACGCCCACAGCTCACAGTAAACGCCCAGCTCACGTACGCGACGCGCCACCAGTTGAGTGTACTGAGAACCAAAATCCAGGATGAGAATGCGATGTTTATGAATGTTTTCCGTCATTGACGCTAATTCCGAGGCAAGAGAAACAAAATCGCCCGGCATAAAGCCGGGCGTGGAAATTTATCAGGAGCCCAGGCGGTAGTTCGGGGACTCTTTGGTGATCGTCACGTCGTGAACGTGACTTTCCTGGATACCCGCACCGCTGATACGCACGAATTCTGCCTTCGTACGCAGCAGGTCGATGGTACCACAGCCGGTCAGGCCCATACAGGAGCGCAGGCCGCCCATCTGCTGGTGAATGATCTCTTTCAGACGGCCTTTATAGGCTACGCGACCTTCGATACCTTCCGGCACCAGTTTGTCTGCCGCGTTGTCGGTCTGGAAGTAACGGTCAGACGAACCTTTGGACATCGCGCCCAGGGAGCCCATCCCGCGGTAGGATTTGTAAGAACGGCCCTGATACAGTTCGATTTCGCCCGGGGATTCTTCCGTACCGGCCAGCATAGAACCGACCATCACGGCAGCCGCGCCCGCAGCGATAGCTTTAGCGATGTCGCCTGAGAAACGAATGCCGCCGTCAGCGATAACCGGGATACCGGTGCCTTCCAGCGCTTCAACCGCGTCAGACACGGCGGTGATCTGCGGAACGCCCACGCCGGTGACGATACGGGTTGTACAGATGGAGCCAGGGCCGATACCCACTTTTACCGCGCTGCAGCCGGCTTCAGCCAGCGCGCGTGCGCCTGCGCCAGTGGCGACGTTGCCGCCGATGATCTGCAGGTCAGGGTATTTCGCACGGGTTTCACGAATTCGCTGCAGAACGCCTTCGGAATGGCCGTGAGAGGAGTCAATCAACAGCACATCAACGCCTGCTTCTACCAGCGCATCGACGCGCTCTTCGTTGCCCGCACCCGCGCCAACCGCAGCGCCAACGCGCAGACGGCCACGCTCGTCTTTACAGGCGTTAGGCTTACGTTCTGCTTTCTGGAAATCTTTTACGGTGATCATGCCGCGCAGGTGGAAGCTGCTGTCGACAACCAGCGCTTTCTCAACGCGTTTTTCGTGCATTTTTGCCAGCACGACGTCGCGAGTTTCACCTTCACGCACGGTAACCAGACGCTCTTTTGGCGTCATGTATACGCTGACAGGCTGGTTCAGGTCAGTCACAAAGCGCACGTCACGACCGGTGATAATCCCCACCAGCTCGTAATCTTCTGTCACAACCGGGTAGCCAGCAAAGCCGTTACGTTCGGTCAGGGCTTTCACTTCATGCAGGGTGGTGGTTGGCAGAACGGTCTGTGGGTCAGACACAATGCCGGATTCATGTTTTTTCACGCGGCGAACTTCTTCAGCCTGACGCTCAATAGACATGTTTTTATGAATAAAGCCAATGCCGCCTTCCTGTGCCAGGGCGATCGCCAGGCGCGCTTCAGTCACGGTGTCCATTGCCGCAGAGAGCATAGGAATGTTCAGGCGAATGGTCTTCGTTAACTGCGTGCTGAGATCGGCAGTATTCGGCAGAACGGTGGAGTGAGCGGGAACGAGGAGGACGTCGTCAAACGTCAGTGCTTCTTTAGCGATACGTAGCATGGGCAATATCTCTGACCTGGGTGGTTAAATATTGCCGTGGCATTATACAGAGCGTAACCGATTGCATCTACACTTTTTTGAAAAAAATGCTTGCGATCGCCTCTCAGCAGGTTACTATCGACTGAATAACTTGCTGATTTAGAATTTGATCCCGCTCACATGTTATCCTCTCAATCTCCCTCAATTTTTACTGTCAGCCGCCTTAATCAGACGGTGCGTTTGCTGCTTGAGCAGGAAATGGGGCAGGTCTGGATCAGCGGTGAAATTTCTAACTTCACCCAGCCATCATCCGGCCACTGGTACTTTACGCTGAAAGACGATACCGCCCAGGTACGCTGCGCGATGTTCCGCAACAGCAACCGCCGGGTGACGTTCCGTCCTCAGCACGGCCAGCAGGTTCTGGTGCGCGCCAATATTACCCTGTATGAGCCGCGCGGTGATTATCAAATTATCGTCGAAAGCATGCAGCCTGCGGGTGAAGGTTTATTGCAGCAGAAGTATGAACAGCTCAAAGCAAAGCTGTCAGCCGAAGGTTTATTTGATCAGCAGTTCAAAAAAGCCCTGCCCACACCTGCCCACTGCGTGGGGGTGATCACCTCGAAAACCGGGGCGGCCCTGCACGATATTTTGCATGTCCTGAAGCGTCGCGACCCTTCCCTGCCCGTCATCATCTATCCGACCGCCGTTCAGGGTGACGATGCGCCCGGGCAGATTGTGCGCGCCATTGAGCGGGCGAATGCCCGTCAGGAGTGCGACGTGCTGATCGTCGGGCGCGGCGGCGGCTCGCTGGAAGATCTGTGGAGCTTCAACGACGAGCGCGTGGCGCGGGCAATCTTTGCAAGCGTAATTCCCGTGGTGAGCGCCGTCGGCCACGAAACCGATGTCACCATTGCGGATTTTGTTGCGGACCTCCGCGCCCCCACGCCATCCGCAGCGGCGGAAGTGGTCAGCCGCAACCAGCTGGAGCTGCTGCGTCAGCTCCAGAACGGCCAGCAGCGTCTTGAGATGGCGATGGATTACTTCCTCGCCAACCGAACCCGCCGCTTCACCCAGCTTTACCATCGTCTGCAGCAGCAGCACCCGCAGCTGCGTCTGGCGCGTCAGCAAACCGTGCTGGAACGCCTGCGCCAGCGCATGAACGTTGCGCTGGACGGCCAGCTCAAACGTGCGGCCTCGCGCCAGCAGCGCATGGCCCAGCGCCTGAACCAGCAAAATCCGCAGCCGAAAATCTACCGCGCGCAAACGCGCATTCAGCAGCTCGAATATCGTCTCGCGGAGAATGTCCGTGCACGCCTGAGCGCCACCCGCGAACGCTTTGGCAACGCGGTGACCCATCTGGAAGCCGTCAGCCCCCTTTCCACGCTGGCGCGTGGCTATAGCGTCACCACGGCGACAGATGGCAAAGTGCTGAAACAAACGAAACAGATTAAGGCTGGAGATGTGCTCACGACGCGGCTTTCCGACGGCTGGGTCGAGAGCGAAGTGAAGGCGATCAAGCCGGTAAAAAAAACGCGTCAGCGTAAAACCGGATAAATCTTCGCCGGTTACAAACTATACTGCTGCTATTCCCTTTTTTACTAAGGAGAGCAGCATGCCCCATCTTCACAGCGTCATCCCCCCGTATATTCTTCGCCGTATTATCGAAAGTGGTTCGGAGCCACAGCAGCGTTGCGCCCGCCAGACGTTAACCCATGTGCAAACGCTGATGGCGCATATGCCTGGCAAACCCGCCGCGCCGCACGTCAATAAAACCGGTCAGCTTGAGCGTGATATCTATGACGCGAAACAGACTCAGGAGCTGCCGGGTACTCAGGTGCGTTACGAAGGCCAGCCGTCCAACGGTGATGTTGCAGTGGATGAAGCCTATGATTATTTAGGCATTACCCATGACTTCTTCTGGAAAGAATATCAGCGTGACTCGCTTGATAATAAAGGGCTGATCCTGACCGGCACCGTGCACTATGGACGGGAATATCAAAACGCCTTCTGGAACGGTCAGCAGATGGTATTTGGCGATGGCGACGGGGAGATCTTTAACCGTTTCACCATTGCCATCGACGTGGTGGCGCATGAACTGAGCCACGGCGTGACCGAGACCGAAGCCGGATTGATCTACTTTGAACAGTCGGGGGCGCTGAACGAGTCGCTGTCCGACGTGTTCGGCTCGCTGGTGAAGCAATATCACCTTAAGCAAACCGCCGACCAGGCGGACTGGCTGATTGGCGAAGGTCTGCTGGCTGATGGCATTAACGGTAAAGCATTGCGCTCTATGGCGGAACCCGGCACGGCCTATAACGATCCCCTGCTTGGTAAAGATCCGCAGCCCGGTCATATGAAAGATTTTATCAAAACGCGCGAGGATAACGGCGGCGTGCATCTCAACTCCGGTATACCTAACCGCGCCTTTTATCTGGCCGCCACGGCCCTGGGCGGCTATGCCTGGGAAAAAGCCGGCTACGCCTGGTACGACACCGTGTGCGATCGCAGTCTGACGCAGGATGCCGATTTTGCGGCCTTCGCGCAGCTGACCATCGCCCACGGCGAGAAGCGTTCGGGAAGCGACGTTGGGGCGGCCATCAAACAAGCCTGGGAACAGGTGGGAGTACTGTAAATGCAGGTTCCGGAACTGACGGATGACGCCGTGGTTGAGCTGGCCCGGGAAGGCGGCGTCGCGTTTATCCCTAAGCTGAGCGGCCAGCGCACCATCGCGCTTTCGTCGCTTAACGAGGCCCAGCGCCAGCGCCTGGTGAGCATTCTGGAGCAGGCTTTCCCGCGCGGTCAACCGCCCGGGCAAGCCTCTTCACCCGGCAGCGGTGACCAGCGCTATTTCCGCATCCAGATTATCTGGACCGGACAAAATCAGGCGCACTATACCGACATCATTGTGCTGGTGCCCGAACAGGAAGCGCCCGAGTCGCTGGTTGAGCTGTGGCGAAAAGGAGAAGGCTGCGTGTGCGATTAACCTTCGGCCCGAACAAACTCCACGCGTTTTTTAGAGATCAGCCCGTGGCCGTTCTGGCAGAAATAATCCACCGCACCGCAGGCTTTTAATACCTCGAGCGGCTTATGGCACTCGGGGCAACGCGCTTCCAGCGCGACGTCTTTATTGCAGCGCGCGCAGTGGGCCGCGCCGTGCTGAGGCTCCAGCTCTGCATGGCAATCCGGGCAGGTTATCGTCATGATGACTCCTAAAGCAGTTTAGTATTACGTCGATAGTATCACGGGGCGCTTAATGCGCTCCACGCAGCCGTTGTTGCAGGTTCAGAAGCAGTTCAACCTCATCGAGCCTGCGCTGTGTCGTACGGCTAACCTCCTGCGGATCGCAGCTGAACAGGCTTTGCGCGCCCAGAACGCGCTCCGCAAGGCAGTGTTCGTAAATCGCGCCGGGCAGGTTCCAGCGCTGAATATCATCCCCGTCAATCAGCTCCACGACGTCCTCTGCACCGCGTCGGTCATGGCTGATAATGCGCCCGTCACGCAGATAAAGCCGCAACCCTTTTTGGCCGCCCGCCGGGCCCGCGTATTTATTGAGCCAGATGTTCACCGGCACGCCGCTTATCCTCCCCTGAAGATGCGCTTCACCCTCAGCCGTGATCAGGTCGCCCTGGGTAATGTCGCGGCCCAGCCGATCGCGGGCGGTCATCACCTGCAGAGCCATGTCATCCTGCCCACCGAGATAGCGCACCGTTTCACGCAGCATCGCCAGAACATGGGTCCCGATATCCAGAATGACGCCGTCCGGGTGACGAAGCGTACGCTTATCCGGCTCGCCGGTGGCAAAATTGAGCGCTACCGGTTCTCCGGCAGCGTTGAACCCGCTTGGCTCCTGGAGAAACCCTTCCATGCTGACAATTTCAGAAAAATGACTGACCAGCGCGAACCGCACCGCGCCAAGGCGCGCCATCCAGTGATCGAGCGCCAGCACGCGGTCCGCTGCGCCAGGCAGAGCCAGCAGTGCTTTCAGTCTGGCCATCTGGGAAAGCGTCGCAACGATCGGTTTTTCGACCACAATACGCGTTACTGGCGAGGCGAGAGCCTGTTCCAGCACCTCGAGGTGATGCAGGGATGCGGTGGTGATGAACAGCGTATCAAGAGGCTGAGCGAGTAGCTCAGGGAGGGATGCGCAGCGAGTGATGCCTTCCGGCTGCTTTGTGGGGTCAGGGTCAAACCCGAGGAGGTGTAGCGAGCTGCCAAAACGGTTACGCAGCGCCGGCAGATATGCCGTTTCAACCACTGCACCAAGACCAACAAACCCTAACTGCATAGTATCGCCTCGTTAAATAACATGCCGGAGCAGAACGCCTGCCCCGGCAAGAACGAGGGGTTATCAGGCGTTGGCAGCCGGTTTCGTCTGGGCATTTTCCAGCATACGGCGTACCGGAACAATGAGGACGATCAGCACCGCGGCACAAATCAGCAGCGCGATGGAGCAGCGCGCGAAGAGATCCGGCAGCATATCCAGCTGGTCGGCCTTCACGTGACCGCCAATCAGGCCCGCGGCCAGGTTACCCAGTGCGCTGGCGCAGAACCACAGACCCATCATCTGACCGCGCATTCTCTCCGGGGCCAGCAGCGTCATGGTCGCCAGACCAATCGGGCTAAGGCACAGCTCACCGAGCGTCAGCATCAGGATACTGCCTACCAGCCAGAACGGTGAAACGCCTGCCCCACCGTTGCTCAGCACGTTCTGCGCCGCCAGCATCATCAGGCCAAAACCTGCGGCAGCACACAGAATGCCAATCACAAACTTAGTGATGCTGCTCGGGCGAATGTTTTTGCTCGCCAGCTTCGGCCATGCCCAGCTGAACACGGGGGCCAGCAGGATGATAAACAGCGCGTTAATCGACTGGAACCATACCGCCGGGATTTCAAAATCGCCAATCATGCGGTTAGTGTAGTCGTTGGCAAACAGGTTGAACGAGGTTGGCTTTTGCTCAAACGCCGACCAGAAAAAGGCGGCAGAGACCAGCAGGATGAAGCAGACCAACAGTCTGGCGCGCTCTTTGCGGTTCAGACCAGCAAAAATGAACAGGTAAATGAAGTAGAGGGCAACGGACGCCGCAATCACGTAAACCAGCACGCTCGCCACGGCGACGGGGTTAATCACAATCACGCCCTGAGCAATCAGGGTGACGATTACCGCCACGCCAACGGCCAGCGCCAGCAGCCACGCGCCGACACCGTTTCGTTTCACGACCGGGCTGTTCCAGGTGGAGTCCAGGCCAACTTCGCTGTCGTAGCGTTTCATTGCCGGAACGGCAAAAACGCGGAAGATGATCAGCGCGACCAGCATCCCGATACCGCCGATACCAAAGCCCCAGTGCCAGCCATGGGATTTGATCAGCCAGCCAGAGATCAGCGGCGCGATAAACGAGCCCATATTGATGCCCATGTAGAACAGTGAGAAACCGCCGTCACGACGCGCATCGCCCTTTTTATACAGCGTGCCGACCATGACCGAAATACAGGTCTTGAACAGACCGGAGCCGAGCACGATAAACATCAGGCCGATAAAGAACAGGTTGTCGCCCATGAAAGCAGAAAGCGCAATGGACAGGTGGCCGAGCGCAATCAGGATCGAGCCATACCAGACGGCTCTCTGCTGGCCGAGCCAGTTATCTGCCAGCCAGCCGCCCGGCAGCGCGGCGAGGTACATCGTCCCGGCAAAGATGCCGACAATCGCCGAGGCGTTCTCACGCGCCAGCCCCATCCCGCCGTCGTACACGGTAGCGGCCATAAAGAGGATCAGCAGCGGGCGTATGCCGTAAAACGAGAAACGCTCCCACATTTCGGTGAAGAACAGCGAACCGAGCGGGTAAGGATGGCCGAAGAACGTTCGGCTTTCTTTTTGATTAACAGAGGATTGCATAATTCTCCCGAGAAGGTATGTCGTCGTGCTTGTAAACGCCAGCAGATACGCCGGCCAGTTACGTATCTGGCCGATTTTTTACATGCGGCGAAAAGTTGGTTAACCATTTGATAACCAGGCGCTAGTTTTGTCTAGTACCGAATCCTGGACTTTAAGATGAAAATTCGACGATTGTCTACTTTATTAGATTTATACGTGGTTGAAAGTGAATAGTGATTGACATCACACCGGATACCACGGCGGCAGAAAGAGATAAAAAAACCCGCGACTGGCGCGGGTTTTAGCGAGATAAACGTGTGTTATTTGCTTTTCTTAATGTGCTTAATCAAACGCTTACGCTTACGCATCTGGTTTGGCGTCAGAGTGTTACGCTTGTTCGCGAACGGGTTTTCCCCTTCCTTGAACTGAATGCGGATAGGCGTACCCATCACGTCCAGTGATTTACGGAAGTAGTTCATCAGGTAGCGTTTGTATGAATCCGGCAGGTCTTTCACCTGGTTACCGTGGATCACGACGATAGGTGGGTTATAACCACCGGCGTGCGCATATTTCAGCTTCACGCGACGACCACGCACCAGCGGTGGCTGGTGATCTTCTGCTGCCATATTCATGATACGGGTCAGCATGGCGGTGCTCTGACGACGGGTGGAGCTGTCGTATGCCTCGCGAACGGATTCGAACAGGTTACCTACGCCGCTGCCGTGCAGTGCGGAGATAAAGTGTACGCGAGCGAAATCGATAAAGCCCAGACGGAAGTCCAGGGTCTCTTTCACCTGCTCACGCACTTCATTGCTCAGGCCGTCCCATTTGTTGACGACGATAACCAGTGAGCGCCCACTATTGAGGATAAAGCCAAGCAGAGAGAGGTCCTGATCGGAGATCCCTTCACGCGCGTCGATAACCAACAGCACTACGTTGGCATCTTCAATGGCCTGCAGGGTTTTGATTACGGAGAATTTTTCCACCACGTCGGTGATTTTCCCGCGCTTACGCACGCCTGCGGTGTCGATGAGCACGAACTCACGCTCGTCACGCTGCATCGGAATGTAGATACTGTCACGAGTCGTGCCAGGCATGTCGTAAACGACCACGCGCTCTTCGCCCAAAATACGGTTAGTAAGTGTAGACTTACCAACGTTAGGACGCCCGACGATTGCCAGCTTAATCGGCAGATCCTGCGGGTTGAAGTTGTCTTCCGGCTCTTCTTCCTCGCCCGCTTCATTGGCTTCGAACTGCGCCCAGTATTCCGCGTCTTCGTCCACTTCTTCCGGTGGGTTCACTTCGTCAACCCACGGGAGCAGCACGGTTTCAAGGAGGCTGGTCACGCCACGGCCATGAGACGCCGCGATCGGGTAGATATTCCCCAGACCTAAAGACCAGAAGTCCGCAACGGCCTGATCGGCATCAATACCGTCAGTTTTGTTTGCCACCAGGAAGGTAGGCTTTTCGCGTGAGCGAAGATGTTTCGCGATAGCGGAGTCCGCAGGCATCAGCCCTGCACGAGCATCCACCATAAAGAGCACGACGTCCGCCTCTTCAATCGCCAGCAGAGACTGCTCAGCCATACGCGTTTCAACGCCGTCTTCTGTCCCGTCAATACCACCGGTATCAATACAGATGAACTCGCGTCCTTCCACTTCTGCACGACCGTACTTACGGTCACGCGTCAGCCCCGGGAAATCCGCAACCAGCGCATCACGGGTGCGTGTTAAACGGTTAAAAAGAGTGGATTTTCCAACGTTAGGGCGCCCGACAAGCGCGACCACAGGTACCATGTTTGAAGCCTCATAAAATTCAACTAAACGTCGCGTCGGCGGCGTTTTTTAAAATGTCAAAACGGCCCCTGAGTTAACAGGAGCCGTTTAGTATACTACAACCGCTGTGTAATTAACGCGTGATCGCGTACAGCGTGCCGTCTTTTGCCTGAATCAGCAGTTTACCATCAGCGACAACCGGCTCAGTCAGGAAGCCGGAGCTATCCACTTTTTGCTGTGCGGTGAAGCGACCGTTTTCCGGGTCAATCCAGTGCAGGTAACCTTCGCTGTCACCCACGACCAGGCTACCGTTGTACAGTGCCGGTGCGGTTAACAGACGGTGCAGCAGATCGCTCTGCGTCCACAGGGTCACGCCACCTTCGGTGCTCAGCGCCAGCAGACGATCGTTCTGGTCAACCATGTAGATACGGTTGCCGTCTACGATGAAATCGTTCACGGAACCCAGTTCGCGTTTCCACATGATCTGGCCGCTGCGCAGATCAAGCGCGGTCAGGTTACCGTTGTACGCCAGCGCGTAAACGACGCCGTCAACGATGACCGGAGTCGTATCAACGTCGCTCAGACGGTCGATTTCAGTCGAACCGGTGGCCTGAGAGATACGCTGCTGCCAAATCATCTGGCCTTCCTGCATCAGCACCGCGCTCACGCGTCCGTTGTCACCGCCAACAATAGCAGCGCCAAAGGCGGTGGCCGGAGCCGATTCACCGCGCAGAGAGAGCGCAGGCATATCAAGATTAACGGTCCATTTCACCAGACCGTCAGCTTCGTTCAGCGCCTGCAGCTGGCCGTTGCTGGTATGAATCAACACCATGCCGTCGCTAACGACCGGACGAGACAGTGATTCACCGGCAACCGTCGTCTGCCATGCAATAGAGCCATCGCTGGCGTTCAGCGCATAGACCTGCGCTTTTTCGCTACCGACATACACATGACCACCGGCAACGGTCAGGCCCCCAGAGAGCAGTGCAGGTTTACGCGAGAACCAGCCGTCTTTTTCCGCCAGATTAACGGACCAGACCTCTTTTCCGTCGTCGGCGTTAAGCGCTTTGACGGTGCCTTTGCGGTCAGCCGCATAGACAACGCTGTCAGCAAAGGCTGGATGCAGGTTGGAATAGAAATCACCAATTCCGTTCCCGACGGAGGTGCTCCATGCGGTAGACGGGGTAAACTGGTTTTCAACCGTCGGCAGTGGGGACATTTTGACAACATCTTCTTCGCCACTGAACAGTGAACAGCCACTCAATAACGTAACGGAAAGCAGTCCTGGCAGAAGTAATTTACGCAATTGCATCGGGTCCCTCTCAGACGGACAAATTATTTATTTTCATCTGCATCATTTCGCTCAGCGCAGGTGAAGCTTTACTCTCTACGCCGGCTTGCCACGCTTTACGCGCGCCCTCTTTGTCACCTTTGCTCAGCAGTGCTTCACCGCGCAGGTCAGCCACGATGGCCGCAAAGCCTTCGCCTTTGATGGTGTCGAGGGTTTTCAGCGCGTCATCGGCTTTCTTCTGCTGAACCTGGATACGTGCCAGACGCAGGTTAATGACCGCTTTCAGGTTTTCATCGCTGGCAGCCGCAAGACTCTGCGACAGCTGGGCAGCCGCTTTATCCAGTTCGTTTTTATCAACGTACTGCTGCGCCACTTCCAGTGCGGCCAGCGCACCGTAGGTGTTTTTATTGTCGGCGACAAACTTCTCAGCAGCCGCCAGCGTTTGAGGCTGATCGGCACGAATGTCACTGACGGTATTCTCATAAGCCAGGGACGCACCGCGAGCCGAATCGGCCTGATGGCTGTTCCAGTAACGCCAGCCCATCAGTGCACCCACACCTAGAATCACCCCAACAACCAGCGCTTTGCCGTTTTCAGCAAAGAAGCGCTTAACCGCATCGACCTGGTCGTTTTCGTTCTCGTAAATTTCCACGCAGTCCTTCTCCTTAGCCCAATAAAGTGCGCAAGTGCGCCGCAACGCCGTCCTGCGTTACCGTTGTCTGTTCACCAGAGCGCAGGTCTTTAACCACAACGTCGCCGTTAGCCACTTCGGACTCACCCAGCACCAGTGCGATACTTGCGCCCCACTTATCAGCACGCGCAAACTGTTTTTTAAAGTTGCCGCCGCCGTGGTTGGTCATCAGCTTAACGTCCGGCAGCGCATCGCGCACGCGTTCGGCAAGCTGCATTGCCGCAGACTGCGTATCCGCACCTGAAGCCACCAGGTATATATCGACAACGGAATCTGCTTTAAATTCCGGATTAACTGCCTGAACCAGCAAAACAAGTCGCTCAAGGCCCATTGCAAAGCCCACGGCAGGGGCGGCACGACCACCGAGCTGCTCAACCAGACCGTCATAACGACCGCCAGCACATACGGTGCCCTGGGAACCGAGGCTGGTGGTGACCCACTCAAACACGGTACGGTTATAGTAGTCCAGACCGCGCACCAGGCGCTGGTTAACGGTATAAGCAATGCCAGCCGCTTCGAGCAGCTTACACAGCCCGTCGAAGTGCTCGCGAGACTCTGCGTCGAGATAATCACCCAGAGCAGGCGCATCGTTCAGCAAGGCCTGCACATCCGGGTTTTTGGAGTCCAGTACGCGCAACGGGTTGCTGTACATACGGCGCTGGCAATCTTCGTCCAGCTTATCTTTGTGCTGTTCCAGGAACGCCACCAGCGCATCGCGGTAGTTCGCACGCGCTTCAAGAGAACCAATCGAGTTCAGTTCCAGAGAGACGTGTTCAGCGATGCCCAGCGCGCGCCACCAGCGGGCAGTGAGCATGATAAGCTCAGCATCAATGTCCGGCCCCTGCAGGCCAAAGACTTCCACACCCAGCTGATTAAACTGGCGATAACGACCTTTCTGAGGACGTTCGTGGCGGAACATCGGGCCGATATACCACAGGCGCTGCTCCTGATTGTACAGGAGACCATGTTCGATGCCGGCGCGTACGCAGCCCGCCGTCCCTTCTGGACGCAGCGTCAGGCTATCGCCGTTGCGGTCCTCAAAGGTGTACATCTCTTTTTCAACCACATCGGTCACTTCACCGATTGCGCGTTTGAATAACGGGGTCTGCTCTACAATCGGCAAACGGATTTCGCTGTAACCGTAGCTGCCGAGCACCTGCTTGAGTGTGCCTTCAATGCGCTGCCAGATGGCGGTTTCGCCAGGCAGATAATCGTTCATGCCGCGGATGGCTTGAATGTTTTTTGCCACGTTTATTCTCTTTCTATATACAAAAAAGAACCCAAAGAATGGGTTCAATCATACATGGGAAGCCAGCGGCTTCCCAACACGTTATTTTTCGACCTGTTGAACGCTAATGCGCTGCGCTTCATCCAGCATCGTGGCTTTGGCACGAATACGGGCTTCAAGCTGATCGATCATGTCGCTATTATCCAGACGATCTTTACGAACGCCATCTTCATAGAGACCACTTTTCTTGTTACCGCCGGTCACGCCCAGCGTGGAGACCAGCGCTTCGCCCGGACCGTTCACCACGCAGCCGATAATAGAGACGTCCATCGGGGTGATGATATCTTCCAGACGCTGCTCAAGGGCATTCACCGTACCGATCACGTCAAATTCCTGGCGTGAACAGGTTGGGCAGGCGATAAAGTTGATTCCACGAGCGCGAATACGCAGTGATTTCAGAATATCGAAGCCGACTTTGATCTCTTCCACCGGATCGGCCGCCAGAGAGACACGCAGGGTATCGCCGATCCCTTCTGACAGCAGCAGCCCCAGGCCGATCGCCGATTTAACGGAGCCGCTACGCAGGCCGCCGGCTTCGGTGATGCCAAGGTGCAGAGGCTGATCGATCTGTTTAGCCAGCAGGCGATACGACTCTACCGCGAGGAACACATCAGATGCTTTAACGCTGACTTTAAACTGATCGAAATTAAGACGATCCAGGTGATCGACGTGGCGCATGGCTGATTCGAGCAGCGCCTGCGGCGTAGGTTCACCGTATTTTTCCTGGAGATCTTTTTCCAGAGAACCGGCGTTAACGCCGATACGGATAGGGATATTTTTATCGCGAGCGCAGTCGACAACCATGCGAATACGCTCTTCGCTACCAATATTACCCGGGTTGATACGCAGGCAATCTACGCCATATTCGGCAACTTTGAGTGCAATGCGGTAATCGAAGTGGATGTCTGCCACCAGCGGAACGCTGACCTGCTGCTTGATCAGTTTGAACGCCTCGGCGGCATCCATCGTTGGCACGGAGACGCGAACAATGTCCGCGCCTACGCGTTCTAACGCTTTAATTTGATTGACCGTCGCGTCCACATCCGTGGTGCGCGTGTTGGTCATCGACTGGACGGCAATAGGTGCGCCGTCGCCGACTGGCACATTCCCAACGTAAATCCGTTTTGATTTTCTACGTTGAATCGGAGCCTGGTTATGCATGAAAAATCTCCCGCGTTGCCCGTCTGTTACTGTGCTGCTGATTGTTCGGCATTAACGGTAAGACGTGCAACCTGGTTAGTTCTGATAAAGCGGCTCAGATCAACAGGTTTTCCTTGATACTGGATCTGTACCGCTGCCGGAGCGCCGATTTTAAGTTTATACGGTGCCTGGCCGGTTAGGTTTAACGTGCCATCTTTACGCTGCAGGCCGCTAAACAGTTTTTTTCCTGTTGCGTCAGTGACTTCTAACCAGCAATCTGCCGTAAAGTTCATCACCAGCGCATTAGGATCGGCCGCAGGTGTCGCGACACCCGCCTGGTCCGTTGGCAACGGTGCAGCGTTTGTTTCTGTTGGCTGGGTCGCGGCCGGGGTAGTCGTTGCCGTATCGACATTGGCCTGCGAAGGCGCAACAACCGCATTCGGATCCTGAGTTGCCGGAGCGGTGTTAGCCGTGGCAGCCGGAGTCTGTGCAGAATCGGTTGCTGGCGCGTCTGTCGCTGCGGTCTGAGGATCGGTTGAAGGGGTTTCAGCGCCCGTGTTCAGCGGCACGCTTTGCGCATTATCATTACCGGACTGATTAAGCTCGGCCGAAGACTGATCGGCCATCGTCGTGATCTCTTCCTGCTGCGCTTTGTGGTTTTGCCACCACCATGCGCCCGTCAGACCGACCACCACGAAAAGCACCAGCCAGGTGAAGCTCATCAGCCAGCCATCGCGTTTCTTACGACGCTTACCCAGAGAGAACGTCTGCATCGGCGCAACTTTCGCTGCACGAACCGGTGCCTGCTTCTCCATCATGGGCAGTAATTCTTCTTCGGGGATATGCACCAGTTTTGCATAAGAGCGGATATAACCACGCAGAAATGTTGAAGCCAGATCGGCAGGTGCCTTATCTTCTTCAATATCGCGAACCGTGGAAACCTTCAGGCATAAGCGTTCTGCAACGGCCTGTTGGCTAAGTCCGAGTTGTTCACGGGCGTTGCGAAGACGAACGCCAGTGGAGAGTGCTTCATGTTGGTCGTGAGTGGCTTCAGTATTCATTCGCTACAACTACTGGTACGTGAAAAAAAGGGTTCAGGTGCCGGTGAGTCACAATGCTACCCGCACCGCGAAACTTCTGGTCAGTTAACCTTGAACAGACAGTATAAGACTGTCAACCTTGAGATGACAGTGCCGCCCTGCCCATGAAGCTAAACTGTTGTTACGTCGTTACATACTGCCCGAAAGTCATATGAAACGCACCGTAATTATTGATAAAACGTCACGAATCTGACTGATTATTCAATGAGATTACGCCTCACGGCGCAGATAGTGCGCCGTGAAAGCATAATAATCAAACAGCTTTGACCGCAATCGTCTCGCCCTGCATGCGTTTACGCAAGGTACGTTTGGTACGGTCAATGACGTCACCCGCCAGCTGCCCGCATGCGGCATCGATGTCATCGCCACGGGTTTTACGCACGATAGTGGTAAAACCGTACTCCATGAGCACTTTCGAGAAGCGATCGATGCGGCTGTTGGAGCTACGGCCATACGGCGCGCCCGGGAACGGGTTCCACGGGATCAGGTTGATCTTGCACGGCGTATCTTTGAGCAGCTCAGCCAGTTCGTGTGCATGCTCGGTGCCGTCATTCACATGATCCAGCATCACGTACTCAATGGTCACGCGGCCCTGGTTGGCATTGGATTTCTCCAGGTAACGACGCACGCCGGCCAGGAAGGTTTCGATATTGTACTTTTTGTTGATAGGTACAATTTCGTCACGAATCGCATCGTTCGGCGCATGCAGCGAGATCGCCAGCGCAACGTCAATCATGTCGCCCAGTTTATCCAGGGCAGGCACCACACCAGAGGTGGAGAGCGTAACGCGACGCTTGGAGAGGCCAAAACCGAAATCGTCGAGCATGATTTCCATCGCCGGAACCACGTTGGTCAGGTTCAGCAGCGGCTCGCCCATCCCCATCATCACCACGTTGGTGATAGGACGGGTACCGGTCACTTTTGCCGCACCAACGATTTTCGCCGCACGCCATACCTGACCGATAATTTCAGATACGCGCAGGTTACGGTTAAAGCCCTGCTGAGCCGTAGAGCAGAATTTACACTCCAGCGCACAGCCAACCTGTGAGGAGACGCACAGCGTGGCGCGATCGTCTTCCGGGATATAGACCGTTTCAACGCGCTGATCGCCTACGGCAATCGCCCATTTGATCGTGCCGTCTGAAGAGCGTTGCTCTTCAACCACTTCAGGCGCACGGATTTCGGCCACTTCTTTGAGCTTATTACGCAGGACTTTATTGATGTCAGTCATGTCATCAAAATTGTCGCTGCAATAGTGGTACATCCATTTCATGACCTGGTCGGCACGAAACGGCTTCTCGCCCATCTCTTTAAAGAACTCGCGCATCTGCTGACGGTTCAGGTCCAACAGGTTGATTTTTCCATTTTTATTTGGAACCGCAGGAATGGCGACTTCGGAGGTGTTCACTAATTCAGACATAATTTTATCCGGCCTCGTTGTTACACGTTATGGCCCATGGAGGGTTGAAAAGAAACGCCCCGGCAGGCAGTGTGCTCATCCGGGGCGTTGCATTGTACAAAGTCTGGCGCAGGGATGCCACGTTTGCACGCGGCATTTACGAAATTATTAGCGAGTGCGAGCGCACACTTCGCCTTCTGCGAAGAAGAACGCGATTTCGCGCGCAGCAGATTCAACGGAGTCGGAACCGTGGGTGCCGTTTTCGGTGAAGCTGTCCGCGTAATCTGCACGCAGGGTGCCTGCCAGCGCGTTTTCCGGGTTGGTCGCACCCAGCAGGTCACGGTGACGCTGTACGGCGTTTTCACCTTCCAGCACGGAAACCACGATCGGGCCGGAGGTCATGAACTCGACCAGGCCATCGAAGAATGGACGACCTTCGTGCTCAGTGTAGAAACCGCGAGCCTGTTCAACGGTCAGGTGCAGCATTTTGGTGCCAACGATCTTAAACCCTGCTGATTCAAAGCGAGAGAAGATGCTGCCAATAACGTTTTTTGCCACCGCGTTTGGCTTGATGATGGAAAAAGTACGTTCAATAGCCATGATAACCTCTGTCAAATGTTCTGTTGTTTTGCATACCTGAGTATGGTGTGGCGCGGATTATAAAGAGCAATAACGCGATTGCCTATGGATTCAGGTAACATTTTTTTAAAATGAGACGAAGATTAGCAACAGGTCAAGTTTCTCATGCTCTGCGTCTGCCCCGCACAGAGATAGCACTGCTTTTTATCGGCGTTAAATCGCCAGAACGGACGACTGCATGACGTACAGGTAGCGGCCTGCGCCTCCCACGTATGCTGCTGCGCCTCCCCTTCTGCGGGCATCACCTTTATGGCATGAGAAGGACAAACCGCTTCACACCCGCCGCATCCGGTACAGCGCGCGTTTTCCATCACCAGCGCATTATCCTCAAACCGTATGGCTTTTTCGGGACAGCTTCGCCAGCAGGCACCGCACAGAATGCATTTTTCCGTGTCGGGAATCACGTCGAATTCGCTGAAACGTGGGAATGCCTGCCGCAGCTGACGTTTGCCCGGCTGCACGGTACAGGCCTTCACGTCTTCTCGGGGAGCGTGGATCAGCGCGCGTCGCGACAGGCTAATGTCGCTCGCTGGAACCGCTTTGAAGGACCAGGCTGGCTCACCCAGGCGTCGAAGCGCCAGGTTCAGGCGGGCAAGCGCCACCATCCAGGCGGAAGAAGATTCGGCATCAATACTGATAAAGCGTATGCCGTACTGAGCGTGCCAGAGCAACAGCTCATTGACCGTCGGGGGGTGAACGGCGAACGGGCCGGTAAGCGTGTCGCTATTGTTGAAACGCCGCTGAGGAACGACACCGGAGATGGCGTCTGTGGGGCAAACGAAGAGGCAATCCCCGCATTCAATGCAGCGTGTAGGGTCGATGGTAAACTGCCCTTCCGTCACGGAAAACGCCTGCGCCGGACAGACGTCCGCGCAGGCGTGGCAGGTTGCGTGCCGAAATCGGCGACGGACGCAGGCTTGCGTCACGTCCATCGCCAGGGCAAACGTAATCTTCATCAGCCAATACTAAAGAAGACGAAACGCAGCACAATCTCACCCAGGATCAGCAGCGCGCTTCCCGCCAGCAGGAGGCTTCGCGTCTGTTTGAGGCCGCCTGCCGCAAAGCAAAGCATCCCCGCAACCGATACGCACCAGCCCAGCAGATAGACATTGCGCAGTTGCTCAAACATCTGCAGCGGCGTGTGCGGGAAGGTCACCACGGTGTTATCTACCGCCATGATGTCCGACAGCCACACGGGTTGCATGATCAGGCGAGCCAGCACCAGCAGGGTCACGACGATTGCCGCCGTACGCAGCGCATTTCGGGTTTGTGCCCCCAGCGCTACACAGGCCGAACCGACAATCCCGACTGAGCCCATAAACATGAACAGCGTATTGATATGCTGCCAGGTCACCACCGAGGCGTGGATGTAAATCTGTGCCATACAGAACACGTCCACCAGCCCAATGAGGCCCGCCAGCGCCAGCAGTGCTTTACCGCCAGGCTTACTGAAGAACATCAGCAGCACCGCAAAACCGAGTGCCGCCAGATACAGGCTGGCAAAGACAATCTCACGGCTAAGCCAGGAGCTGGCTACGTGGCGCAGCGCGTTCAGCGCATTCAGCGGATAGCCCATGTGGAGCGCTGAGGCCAGCAGACCCAGGCTCGCCAGCACGAACGCACCGGCAGCGGCAATGGTTACGCTACGGTCACAGGCGCGCGCGCCCATAACCTGCTGGCGTCCCAGACCCAGCCACAGCGTGACGCCTACTGAACCTTGCAGGAACAGCGTAAAAATCAGCAGCGGTAACTCATGCATGACGTTTACCCTCTTTCTCTGCGCCCTGGTGCGCTTTCACTACCAGATTAGGATGGGTGATGGATGAATCAGGCAGCCCTTTGACGTCACATACTGAGCCATATTTGGCGCGCAGTTCGTCAATCGGACCAAACTTGATCGCTTCCAGCGGACAGGTTGCTACGCAAACTGGTTGCTCGCCTTTCGCCTGCAGATCCACACAGAAATCGCATTTCGACATCTGCCCGGTCTGTTCGTTAAGCTGCGGTGCGCCGTAAGGACAGGACCACGCACAGTAGCCGCAGCCTACGCACTTATCCGTATCGACGCGCACAATGCCGTCACCCGGACGCTTGTGCATGGCGGTCGTCGGACAGTTTTTGGTGCAGATTGGGTCTGCACAGTGGTTGCAGGAGATCGAGAGCGTATAGGCAAAGACGTTGTTGCTCACGCCACCCTGTCCGGTAGGAATAAAGTTCCCACCGTTCACTTCATATACCCGGCGAAAACGACGCCCAACCTCAAGGTTGTTTTTATCTTTACACGCTACCTGACAAGCCTTACAGCCCGAGCAGCGGGAAGAATCAATAAAGAAACCCAGCTGTTTATCGCTCACCGGCGCATAGTGTTTAAACTTACTCATGCTTTTGCTACCTCCACCAGCATGGTTTGATGTGAATTCCCTTTCGCGAGCGCGGTAATACGTGCAGAACTCAACACGTTCGCGCAGCCGCCTTTATCGACGCCCTGCTCGTCCGGCTGCCACCAGGCACCGGCCTGCATGGCCACTACGCCAGGGATAATGCGTGGCGTAACCTCCGCCGGAACTTCGCAGATCCCACGCTGGTTATGAATGCGTACCGTATCGCCCTGCGAAATGCCGCGTCGCTGCGCATCCTGCGGGTTGATCCACAGTTTCTGCTGCTGCACTTCAATCAGCCACGGGTTAGCGTACTGGGTAGAGTTGGCACGGTTTTTACCTTTCCAGGTAATCAACTGCAGCGGGAAGCTTTTCGCCAGTGCGTCTTCCGGGCCTTCATGCGCAGGCACGTAGTGCGACAGCGCCGGGATTTCCGGATGGTTCATGTCGTACAGGCGCTTTGAGAAGATCTCAATTTTCCCGGACGGGGTCGGGAACGGATGATTGTCCGGATCGCGAATGTTGTCTTCAAAGGCGACAAACGGCGCGCTTTTAAACAGGTGCTGACGCGTTTTTTGCAGCGTCGCGAAATCAGGCAGGTTTTCATCCGGCATCGCCAGGCGCGTCTGTTCCCAGATATGCTCAATCCAGGCTTTTTCGTCGCGCCCCTGGCTGAATTCGTGTTCAATCCCCAGCTTCGCCGCAACCTCACGCAGCCAGTCATAGTCTGAACGGCGTTCAAATTCCGGCTCGATCAGTTTTTCTGACAGGATAAGATAGCTTGCCGTACCCCAGGTTTCGCCGATGTTCCAGCGTTCCATGAAGCTGGTTTCCGGCAGCAGCAGATCCGCATACCGGGCGCTCGGCGTCATGTACAGATCGCTTGCCACGATGAACTGAATTTTGGACTCATCTTCCAGCACGCGGGTCGCCTGATGAAGATCCGGGTTCTGGTTGGCAAGATAGTTCCCGGCCAGCGAAAACAGAATACGGATATTGCTGTCGAGTTTGTCGGCATCTTTCAGGCCATCTTCAGGCGTCACCTTTGTGGCGTCGTCTGCGGCCTGCACCCAGTTCATCACCGAGATTTTGGCCTTCACCGGGTTATCCGGCATTTCTGGCCCGGCGGCAAACTTACGATTGCCGCAGCCGCCGTAGCCTGCCGCCCAGCCGCCTTTCACGCCAACGTTACCGGTCAGCGTCGCGAGCAGCGTCGAACCGCGCGCAGTACGCTCGCCGCAGTTATGACGCTGCGGGCCCCACCCCTGGATCAGGGCTGCGGGTTTGGTATTGGCATAATCACGCGCCAGCTGGCGGATCGTCTGTGCGGGAACATGGGTAATTTTTTCTGCCCATTCCGGCGTTTTCGCAACGCCATCTTTTGCACCGGTAAGGTAGGCAACCAGCGACTCATTTGCCGGCACGCCTTCCGGCATTGATGCTTCATCAAAGCCAATGGTATGGCGGGTGATAAAATCGCGATCGTGCAGATTTTCCGTCACGATGACGTACATCATGGCGTCCATCAGGGCATTATCGGTGGTCGGCAGCAGCGGGATCCACTGGTCTGCCAGCGAAGAAACCGTATCAGAATAACGCGGGTCGACGACGATAAAGCGGGTACCGTTTTGCTTCATCTTCTGGAAGAAGTAGTTGGTATGGCCAAAAATGGTTTCCGTTGGGTTATGTCCCCACAGGATCACCAGTTTGGTATCCAGAAGCGTGTCGAGCGAGCTGCCGCTGGCCGCGGTGCCATAGGTGTAAGGGGTGGCCGCCGCCGTGTTACCCATGCTGACCGAGTGATAGCTTTCAAGGTAGCCGCCGGTTAAATTAAGCAGGCGACGTACCATTTTATCGCCGGAGAACGTTCCACCGGAAACCGCCGTACCAGCATGAACATAGCGTGACGCGACGCCATATTTTTCGGTGATCGTTTTTAAATTATTGGCAATCAGCGTTGTCGCTTCATCCCATGAAATACGCTCAAATTTTCCTTCTCCGCGTTTGCCAACGCGTTTCATCGGATATTTAAGACGGTCAGGATGATAAACGAATTTACGATAGGAGCGACCGCGAACGCAGGCACGCATAACGGGCATCTGAGGATCGAGTTCATTATCCGGGCGGGTAGAAATACGGGTCACTACCCCATCGCTAACGTGCGCACGAATATCACATTTTCCGCCGCAGTCAAACGTACTGCAGGTTTGGACAACCTTTTCTGGAGGCGTATTTTCCGCTACAGAAGGGGTAGCCGCATCAGCCCTGACTGACGTTGAGACAAACGGCAGGGCAACCAGCGCCGAACTGGCCTGGATAAAATGGCGTCGAGACAGGGCAGGAATGACACCGTCTCCCTGGCTGGCTATTTTTTTCATTGCTCGGTCCTTCAAATAAAAGCGCATTCTCGCGGTTTTGAAGGCCGTCACATTTGATAATTATCAAGGTAACTCTTTCGGGTTACCACTAAATTTCGATAATAAGAATCGTTATTTTTTAAAAGAGTTAATCACTTAACAAATTTAATAAATCCCTAACGATTTAATGAAAAATTAACCGCAACGACCTGCCCGGACTCATCCATTACGACCAGTTGATATTCACCGGGTTTATTCAATAATAAAGATTGATAATTATTCCGCCCGTCCAGAGGCTCACCGTTTAAAAACCACCAACGCTGACCTTCCCCGCCGCTGGTCGTCACAGCAAGCGTCATGTTTTCCTGCCCCGGCAGTCGCTTAATTACCGCCCCTTCCCGCACGCCTGAAAGCATGAGCGGTGCAACATTGTGGTTATCAAACGGCGGACAGGTTTTAGACGCAGCCGGGATGCGGGCAGCCCGTCTTTCTGACGGCGGCAGCCAGGGGTCGAGCGGCAGCGGCCATATATCCAGTACTTTCTCTGTCGCCTCCGGGCAGTCTGCTGCCACGCGCTTTCCGGCACTATCCACCCAGATGGGGAAACGGATACCGCGAATGCCTTCCTGCTCAGGCAGCAGCAGGGTTGGCGGCTCGCTGCCCTCCAGCAGCCAGGTTGAAAGGCGGCGTCGACAGTTTTCACTGTCTTCCGGCAGCGATTGCCCCCCTGGCCAGCAAATGGTCCCGCGCCCTACGCTGGCGGGACGCGGATCGCGCGGCAGACGGGCCTCATCGATCGTGGAACGAGACTGAAGCAGATTGTTGACCTGGTTTAACAGCGGGACGGCGCTGGCAAATCCAAACTGCCCGGCCACCGGCGTGCCATCCGGGCGACCGGTCCAGATGCCGATCACGTAGCGGGCGTTAATTCCGATGGCCCAGGCATCACGGTAGCCATAGCTGGTTCCGGTTTTCCATGCCAGCGGTGCCACCTGAGGAAGCGCACCGTCCGGCAGAGGCTGCGCTTCATTAGCCAGGATCCGTCGAATGATCCACGCTGAACCTTGCGACAGCAAAGGCCGCTCGGTGAGTGGATCTCGCGGCTGCAAACGAAGCCTCCCCGCCTTTCCATGACGAGCGAAGGCGCTGTAGGCGGCGGCAATGTCGGACAAACGCGCCCCCGCCCCGCCCAGAATGAGCGACAAATTCGGCTGCGCCCCGGCAGGCAGGATCAGCGGAAGCCCCGCGTTGCTCAGCATGCCGGCGAAGCGTTTTGGCCCGTAGGCTTCCAGAACCTGCACGGCAGGCAGGTTGAGCGAACGCACCAGCGCCTCGCTCATGCTGACCGGGCCATGAAAGCCGCTGTCGAAATTACCGGGGCGGTAATCACCCGTTTTTCGCGGCACGTCCTGAAGCAGAGAGGCGGGATGAATCAAGCCTTCATCCATCGCCATACCATAGATAAAGGGCTTTAAAACCGATCCCGGCGATCGTACGGCGTTAACCATATCCACATGGCTGAAGCGACTGTCATCATTGATATCCACCGAACCGACCCAGCCGCGAACCTTCATGTTGGTGTGATCGACCACGATCATCGCCAGGGAACTGCGTGCGGGCAGGCGGGATTTCCAGTTCAGCGCCAGCTCCTCAAGCTGCCGTTGTAACGACGCATTCAGGGTGGTGACAATTTTCGTCTCACGGCTTTTCGTCAGCATCATACGGGAGAAAAGCGGTGCCAGCTGCGGCATCTGGCGTGGTGCCAGCCAGACCGGCTCCTCGCGTGACTCCTTCACCTGTTTTGCTGACCAGACGCCCTGCGTCACCATTCGATCAAGAACCTTATTGCGGGCCGCTTCCGCGCGTTCCGGCCAGCGGTCAGGTCGTAAGCGACTGGGGGCCTGGGGTAACACCGCAAGCAGCGCCGCTTCGGAGTAGCTCAGGTGGGAAGGCGGTTTACCCAGGTACGTCCAGCTTGCCGCGCCGATCCCCTGCAGCGTGCCGCCAAACGGGGCGCGATTGAGATAGAGCGTGAGAATATCGCGCTTGGAGAGGTGCCACTCCAGTTGCATGGCGCGCCAGAGCTGACGAATTTTGCCGCCAAAAGTGCGCGGATGCGGATCTAAAAGACGAGCCACCTGCATGGTGAGCGTGCTGCCGCCAGAAATGACCTTACCGGAGCTCAGATCCTGCCAGGCCGCGCGCAGCACGGAGAACGGATTCACGCCGGGATGATCCCAGAACCAGCGGTCTTCATAATGGATCAGGGCGTCGAGGTACAGAGGAGAAACGTCTTCAAGCGTAACCGGATAACGCCAGATACCGTCGCTGTCGGCAAAACGCCACAGCGGCGTGCCTTTTTCATCCACCACCACCCGTGCAGGGTTGACCTCCTTCAAGGGCAACGGCCACAGGCGGTCAGCGGCGATAATCAGCCCCCATAAAATAAGAAGCGCTCCCGCCAGCCACAGCCAGCGGGAGCGTATCAGACGTGCCATCAGCATTTTACGGAACAACAATCAGTGGGCCACTGGCCGACCCCGTTGCCCGCCACTGAGGAACGTACATCGATTCCACCATCGGGACCGGCACTTTATAGACTCCCGGCGTGACCGCGCGCGCCAGATAAACCAGCGTTACCGGCTGGCCTTCGTTTACCGGTACCGCTGCGACGAAGCGATCGTCGCGGAATTCCATATGCTGGATATCTGCCTGCTGCATTTGGTTAAGCAGGTTCTGAACTTCACTGCCGCTGTCCTGCAGGCTGGCGCTGCTGCTTGCCAGGTTCTGGTTTTCCAGCTCTAACCCCGCAGGAAGCAGATCCACCACCAGGGCATCCGGGACGTTCTGGTTGGCTTTCACTTCCAGCCACACCAACACCAGCTCACCGCTCTTCAGGGATGAAAGCGATTTAGTGCTGCCATCGGTCGCCAGAATATGGCGCTCAATCTGCAGAACGTTTGAGGAAGGCTGCGGCATGTATTCCGGATACCCCGTGCTGTCGAGACGTATCCACAAAGGCGTCGTGCCGGTATTGGTCACCTGCAGCGAACCAAGCTGATCACCGTTGAGGTTTTGTACCTGCGCTTTGTCTGCGCCTGAGGCAGCATCAGACAGAGAGGTTTTCGCCTGCCATGCCCCGCTCAGGGTTTGCAGCGAACGCCCTGCCAGGAACAGCGCATTGCTCTCCTGCGTCGAGAGCCAGCGCTGGCTGAAGGCCTGCTCAGACAAGGTATTCAGAAGCGTATTCTGCGCATCCGGTAACAGCTTGTACTCTTCGAGAAGGGAGAGCATTAACGCATTGTCACGCAGTTGGCTTCCGTAATCCGCCATCCAGGTTTTTCTGTCGTTACGCGGCGTTTTAAGTGCCAGATCCAGCGCCTGCTGGCTGCGGGGGGCGTCGCCCATCAATTTCAGCGCCATTCCGAGTTGCATAAGCGGTAGTCCGGAAGCCGCCTGTGAATGGCGATCCCAGATTTCACGCAGCGCCCCCAGCGGCGCTTTTTGCTGACGGGCCAGAACCAGCGAAGCATAGGCCTGCACCGCAAACTTGCTCCCCTGCGTGTCGTCGCTGTAGCGAATGGACATCATGCCCGGGTCCTGCAGATAGCGCAGCAGTCGGTTGTTGGCATTGTTGACCGCATCGGCAGGCACGCTGTAGCCCTGCTCGCCTGCGCGAACGAGGAAGTCCGTGACATAGGCCGTCAGCCAGTACTCTTCCGGACCGTTTTTATCCCACAGCGCAAACCCGCCATCGTCACGCTGCATCTGCAGCAGACGGGAGATGCCAACATCAATCGCCGCGCGACGTTTGTCGTCTGTATCTCCTTTAATGCCGAGCGCCGTTAACTGCGCTGCATTGGTATAGAGCGACGGGAACAGGCCGCTGGTGGTTTGTTCGAGGCAGCCGTACGGATAGGCCTGCAGTTCACGGATATAGCGCGCCAGGTTCAACGGCGGCTTACCACTCAGCAGCAGTTGTCCTTGCAGCGTCGCCGGAGAAAAACCATCAATGTGCTGTGCTGGCGCGGTCCATGACTCGCCCGGGTTGAGCATAGCGCCGGTATTCACCGTCTGAGCAGGGAATGCAGGGCGTATGCCGATTTTCCAGCTCTTCTGCTGCGGCGCAAACGTCTCGCCCGGAAGCTGGAGCCCCGTCACCTGAGCAGCAATTTCCCCCTCACCGTAGCCATCCAGCGCGCGTACCGGGATAAATATCGTGGTGCGTGCTCCCGGAGGAAGCTGAACCGGCTGCGGCTGCATCCCTTCCTGGGCAATTTTTCCGTTAGCCGTCAGGGCAACATTCAGCGTTTGCGGTTGGTCGGTAAGGTTAGTCAGGTCGAGCGTCAACCGCGAGGTGTCGCCGCTGGCAAGGAAGCGCGGCGTATTAAGTTCGGTAATAACAGGTGCGGCCACAATCACTTTGCTTTCGCTGCTGCCAAAGTCTTCTTCCGTCCAGGCCTGCGCCATCAGACGCAGCTCCCCGTTGAAATCACCAATCGGCAGCGTAAGGGTACCTTCGCCATTGGCATCCAGTTCAACCGGCTGTGTTTGCTGAGCAATAATGTTGACGTGATTTACCGGTGGCTTACCGCCACGCTTAAGCTCATCACCATCGCCACCAAAGCGCAACGCGGCCATACGGCCCTGCCCTTCAATCACCTGACCATAGATGTCATAAATATCTGCGCCATAGCGTTTCTGGCCAAAGAATGCTTCCCACGGATCCGGCGTGACGTAGTCGGTGATATTCAACACGCCGCTGTCGACGGCTGACACCAGCACGTTCACTTTCTGCGGTACAGCGCCCTCTTTCACGCTGGCTTTAACCTTCACGGAAAGCGTCTGATTCGGACGCATTTTTTGCGGATTATCCAGCGCGATGTTCAGACGGCGATTTTCGTCGCCCATCGGCAGATGCAGCAAACCTACCGCACGTTTCGGCGTGGCCGATTTGGATTTATCACCGGGACGCACCACCAGCGTGCTGAGGTAGAGATCGTGGCGTTTCCAGACTTTATCGACCGGGATGCTAAGATCCAGACCATTGGCCGGAACGTCGATCTCTTTCCACCACAGCGGACCTTCGCTGGATTCGATCATGGCGTAGCCTTTCCCTGCGGCTGGGGCAGCGATATGCAGCTTAATGGTGTCGCCCGGCTGATAGGCGGGTTTATCAAGCTTCAGCGTTACGCGGTCAGGACGTGCGGCACCCGTGCCGTCGCTGTTATCCTGCCAGCTGTAACCCGCCCAGAAGCGCACGCTACTGACCTTATCGTCAGGCGCTTTGACTTCCAGACGGTAAGAGCCCCACTCCACCGGGAAGGTGACTTTGCCGGTTTCATCAGCTTTAAGGGTCAGCTCCTGCTCACCCTCAATCAGATCTTTTTGATCAAACTGAGACTGCCAACCGTCACTTTCTGACCAGTTCCAGAAGTAATCCCGGCGTTCGCGAACCAGACGTACCTGAAGCCCGGAAACCGCCTTTTTCGCGCCGGTGGCATCAGCATAAACAATGTCAAAGCTGGCGTTGCCGTTCTCATCGACAATCGGCTGATTAACGGTGGTGTCGGTACGGTAATCGTATACCGCCTTGCTGGCGAACTGCGGACGAATGCCCGGCAGCGCTGCTGCAGGCCAGATCGCCTGCTCGGCACGACGCGTCACCGGACGACCACCCGATTCCAGGAGGCTGGCCTGCAGGATCAGCTGCAGCGGAGAATGGGCCTCTTTCCACTGGCTCTCCAGTGTGACCTGCCCGCGCCCTTGTTCATCAAGCGTGAGCTGCACTTCATCCAGGCTGCGGCTCAGGTTCTCTTCGGTGATATCGCCAAACTGGAAGCCTGGCAGCGCGGCGACCGCATCACGTAGCGGGCGCAGGAAGAGTTGGCCTTGCAGGGAGTTACCGTTGGCCGGTGCGCCATACAGATAGTAGCCGACCACGTCAAAGTTCACGTCCTCCTGCGGGGAGACCGGCGTTTTCTGACCGGTCAGATTCAGCGCCATACGCTCCGGCATAAAATCTTCGACGTGGAAATCCCACAGGCGTTGCTGATTGTCGCCCGTATTGGCACGAATGTGCCACATCCCGGTCTGCGCCCCGCTGTCGAGCGGATAATTAAAGCGATAGAGGCCGTTTTCCGGTTGAACGACGACGGTACGCGCTACCTGCCCGTCCGGGCGCAGGACGTCGAGTTTAACGGGTTGCGCGGGCAGCGGTTTCCCGTCGCTGTCGCGCAACAGGCCGTTCAGGATCACCGTTTCGCCAGGGCGATAGAGATCGCGTGGGCCAAACATAAAGAATTGCTTGCTGTAGCCCGGCGCGCCTGCGATATCAAACTCCGCCAGGTCCAGCGCGGGCAGCTTAAGATCGAGCAGCGTGGTTTGACCGTCTTTGCTGGCCAGAATCAACGCCGCCTCTTTGTCGGTTTCGAGCTTTGCATGTCCGTCGGCGTCGCTGTTCGCTTCGGCAAGCGTTTGGCCTTTATCGTTCAGCAGTGTGACGGTCACGCCAGATTGCGCGGCGCCGTTTTCCAGGCTCTGGGTGAAAATATCCAGACGGTTATGATAGCGGTGAGCGGACAGGCCGATATCGCTTAAGGTGAAAAGCGTGGCCGCATTGCTGTAGTTGTAGTGGCCCGCCTGGTTCATCACGGCGATGTAGACGCCAGACTGCTGCAGCGGTTTGATATCGCGCAGCGGCAGCAGCAGTTTTTCACGGGTGTTACGGGCCGGATTGAGGTCGAAACGCCCGGTATACACCAGGTCCGCCATTTTCAGCAGATTGTCAGACTCCCAGTTGGTGAGGGAATTACGGTATTCCCACTGGCTGACAAACGAGGCCAGTGATTCTGGCTTCACGCGGTAGAAATTCACATCCACGTTGTTCACGTTCAGCGCCATCACCGGCAGCCCTTCGACCACTTTACCCGGCAGCAGCGAGCCACGGCTGGCAAAACCGACCGTCGGCGCGACGTCGCGGGTGGTCAGCGCTTTTTCGTAGTCGGTGCCAAACGTGGCTTTGTTGAGCGCCTGCAGAGGGCGTTCAATGGTGACGACCAAATTACGATTCGGCTCGAGGTGGCGCAGGCGCAGCTCTTTCAGATTGGGCGCAAGTTCCCATGCGCCATCCACTTTGCCGCTTTTCTTGTCGACAACGTGCACCGTTTTAGCGAAATCCTGATCGGGATTGAGCGGAACGGAGAAGGTCAACACCAGCGTGGCCGCGCCATCGAGCTGGACTTCGGAGGCATCCAGCAGGGTCAGCGGTTTCCCCTGACTCGCTGCCGCCAGTTTTGCCAGCGTCTCAGCGTTTGGTTTTTCGGGTGCCTTCTGGGCCGCTGTCGTTGTCGCTGCAGGCGCTGCTGCCTGAGGTTTTTCGTCGCTGTTATCACAGCCGACAAGCGCGAACGCGGTGAGTAGCGCGAGTGAGAGCGCGCCTAAGCGAAACGGTTTCATCCTTTGTCCCTGGCCTTTCGGGCCTGTTGGTCGTCATCCGGGTAAGTATTATCCGCAAGTTTCATTAATACCAAAAGTCCATTTTTAGATTCTGGAGAGCGCCTCGCAAAGTTATTTAGGGCTGCAGGAGGCGCCTGATACCGCGATCACAGGCTCAAACGTAACATGTAACCTTTCAAGTCATTTGTTTTTAAAAGTAGATAGCTGGATTAAGTCGCTGATCGCCTGCTAATTTTAAGCCTGAGACGCACGCCAAGTGCGCGGTTCAATAAGAGAGATAGCCATGAAACGAGCCGTGAACGCCCTACAAAATTTCGGAAAATCATTATACGGCCCGGTACTTATCTTACCGATCGTCGGGCTGTTTATCGCCCTGGGTAACGTGCTCGGTAACGGTAATCTGGCGGAGTATCTGCCGTTTCTCGGCCATCCGCTGATTCAGAGTATCGGCCAGCTGATCGCCAAATCCGCCGTGTCGGTGCTGGTCAACCTGGCGCTGGTGTTTGCGGTCGGCATCCCGATTGGCCTGGCCTCGCGCGATAAGGGCTACGCGGCGCTGATTGGGCTGGTCACCTTTGTCGTGTTTATCAATGCCATGAACGTTACCCTGCAGTTACAGGGGGCGCTGGCACCGGCTGACCAGATGAAAGCCGCCGGGCAAGGCATGGTGCTGGGCGTGCAGGTGCTGGAGATGGGCGTGTTTGCCGGGATCCTGACCGGGGCACTCTCCGGGTATCTGTACAACAAATACTCCGGCGTTCAGTTTAACGGCGCGATGGCGATTTACTCCGGCCACTGTTTTGTCGCCATTGTGATGCTCCCGGTCTCCATGCTGCTGGGCGTGGTGATGAGCGAGCTGTGGCCTTTCGCTCAGCACGGCATCAGCGCGCTGGCGCTGGCAATCAAGGGTTCGGGTCCATTTGGCGTGATGATCTACGGTTTTCTGGAACGTATTCTGGTGCCGACCGGGTTGCATCATCTGGTCTATACGCCTTTCCTGTACACCGAACTGGGCGGCACGCAGGAGGTCTGCGGGGCAACCTATCAGGGTGCCCGTAATATCTACTTTGCTGAAATGGCCTGCCCGGACGTGAAACAGCTGAGCAGCACGGTGGTATGGGATGCGCGCGGCATCAGCAAAATGTTCGGCCTGCCCGCGGCGGCACTGGCGATGTACATGACCGCCAGACCCGAGCGCAAGGCCATCGCAAAAGCCATTCTGATCCCGGCAGCGCTCACCTCCCTGCTGGTGGGCGTGACTGAACCCATCGAGTTTTCTTTCCTGTTTGTCGCGCCGCTGCTGTTTGTGGTTCACGCGGTGCTGACCGGCATCGGCATGATGCTCTTTTCGCTGTTTGGTGTACATGCCATCGGTGCCAACGGCATTATCGATTTCATTCTCTACAACCTGCCGCTTGGGACGGAGAAATCCAACTGGCCGATGTACATCGTGGTCGGGCTGATTATGTTCGCCCTCTACTTCGTGGTGTTCCGCTTCCTGATCCTGCGCTTGAACATGAAAACGCCAGGGCGGGAGGATGACGAACAGGAGACGCGTCTCTACAGCAAGCAAGAGTACCAGGCAAAAGGCAACAACGACGATCTGGGCGAGTCCATCGTCACAGGCCTTGGCGGTCGGGACAATATCGAGGTCGTGGATAACTGCTACACCCGTCTGCGCGTCACGGTAAAAGATGTTGCCATTATCGACGAGCCGCGACTCAGAGCGACCGGCGCGAAAGGCATTATCAAACAAGGTAACAACGTTCAGGTGGTCTACGGGCTGCACGTCAAAAAAATGCGAGAAGCCGTTGAGACGTTTCTCTGACAGGAGCAAAACATGTTTACACCCCCGTTCATTCTCTCTATTGCCGGCGGCGGTAGTACCTACACGCCGGGTATTGTGAAAAGCCTGATGGTGCGCCTGCAGGATTTCCCGCTGGCCGAAATACGCCTCTATGATATTGATGACGCGCGTCAGAACACCATTGCGCCGGTCGTCGAGAAGGTTATCCGTGACCACAGCCAGAGCATCAAATTTACCGTCACCGCCGATCCGGAAGTGGCCTTCAGCGGGGCGCACTTCGTGTTCGCGCAGATGCGCGTCGGTCAGTACAAGATGCGCGAGCAGGATGAAAAGATCCCCCTGCGACACGGTGTGGTTGGGCAGGAGACTTGCGGGCCGGGCGGGCTGGCCTACGGTCTGCGTACGATCCTGCCGATGGTGGAGCTGGTCGATCTGGTCGAACGCTACGCGCATCAGAAAGCCTGGATCGTCAACTACTCCAACCCGGCGGCCATCGTCGCCGAAGGTGTGCGTCGCCTGCGCCCGAACGCCCGGGTATTGAACATCTGCGATATGCCCGTTGCCGCCATGCGTAATATGGGGGCGATTCTCGGTGTGGATCGCCGCAGGCTCGACGTGGATTACTTTGGCCTGAATCACTTCGGCTGGTTCACCCGCGTGCGGGTCGACGGTGAGGACAAACTGCCGGCGCTGCGTCGCCATATCGCGAAGTTTGGCCTGCTGACGGAGGATGCGGCCAAAACCGATCCACAGCACTCAGATCCGTCGTGGGTGAAGACCTGGCGCAACATCAAGCCGATTATGGATAACTTCCCGGAGTATCTGCCGAACCCGTATCTGCAGTATTACCTGATGCCGAACCAGATTGTGGAACATCAGAACCCGGATTATACCCGCGCCAACGAAGTGATGAACGGGCGTGAGAAAAAGCTGTTTGCCGCCGCCGAAGAGTACAAGCGTACTGGCATTCTCCCGGATGCTTTCCACGTCGGCGTTCACGGCGAATTTATTGTCGACGTGGCCTGCTCGCTGGCATTCAACCTGCGCCAGCGCCATCTGGTGATGGTGGAAAACCGCGGGGCGATTACCAACCTGCCGTACGATGCGGTGGTGGAAGTCCCGGCCTATATCACCTCTGAAGGGCCAGAGCCGGTCCGTGTGGGCCAGGTTCCGCTGTTCCACCAGACGCTGCTGCAACAGCAGCTTGCCTGCGAACAACTTCTGGTGGAGGCAACCCTTGAAGGCAGCTACGAGAAAGCGCTGCAGGCATTTACCCTGAATCGTACCGTTCCGACGATGGAGCACGCGAAAGCCATTCTTGATGAGATGATTGAGGCTAACCGTGACTACTGGCCGACGCTGCAAAAAGCCTGGCAGGATGGCGAAGCGGTGAAAAAATAGGGGCTTGCTCGCGAGTTGAACGTGGTTTGCTTGTCGGTGTCAGAAAAAACACCGACAATCTTCTTTTATGGAAAAGAACGGAGGCAACCCATGTCCACCTCATATTTTGTCGCCGCCGACTGGCTGATTGAGCACAGCGACGACCCGGAAGTTCAGATTATTGACGCGCGAATGGCCCCTGCCGGGCAGGAGCATCTTCGCAATATGACCGCGGAATACCGCGCCGGACATCTGCCGGGCGCGGTTTTCTTTGATATCGAAGCGCTGTCCGATCACACCTCTCCCCTGCCGCACATGCTCCCGCGCCCGGAAGCCTTCTCCGTAGCCATGCGCGAGCTGGGCGTTAGCCGCGACAAGCATCTGGTGATTTACGACGAAGGTAACCTCTTCTCTGCACCGCGCGCGTGGTGGATGCTGAAAAATGCTGGCGTTGAGAAAGTCTCTATTCTCGCGGGCGGCCTCGCAGGCTGGAAGCGCGATGAACTGCCGCTGCAGCAGGGTGACGTTACCCTGCCGGAAGGCGATTTCGACGCGCAGTTTGATGCGAACGCGGTGAAACGCCTGACGGACGTGCTGGTCATTAGCCACGAAAAAACAGCGCAAATTGTCGATGCCCGCCCGGCTCCCCGTTTCAACGCCGAAGCCGATGAACCGCGTGCAGGGCTGAAGCGCGGCCATATTCCCGGCGCGATCAACGTGCCGTGGGGCGATCTGGTGTTTGAGGGCGAGCTAAAAACCACCGACGAGCTGCGCGCCATTTTCGAGCGTCAGGGCGTGGATTTACAGCGCCCAATCGTTGCCAGCTGCGGTTCCGGCGTGACGGCCTGCGTGGTGATTCTGGCGCTTGCCACCCTCGGCGCAAACGACGTTACGCTGTATGACGGTGCCTGGAGCGAATGGGGCGCGCGTGACGATCTGCCCGTAGAACCCGCTCAGTAATGGATAACCGCCTGACCACGCTGTTAACGCGCGGAACGTCTCTGACCCGCGCGGAATATCGCGTGCTGGCCCACCTTACGGAACATCCGCTGCTGGTGGGTAACATCACGGTGCGCGAGCTGGCCCAGGCGACGTTTGTCTCTACCGCCACCATCATGCGGCTGTGCCAGAAGCTGGGTTTCAGCGGCTTTAGCGAGTTTATCTGGCACTGCAAGCAGCTCCTTTCAGACACCCCGCACATTACCGCGCAGGCTGAGCAGCACGCAGAGTTGCCCGCGCTGTTTAACCAGTTTATTGCCAACTATCAACAGACCTTTCAGTGGGCGACGCAGGACAAACGCCAGCGTTTTGCCGACCTGCTCCGCCAGAAGGAGAGTTTTTTTCTCTACGGTGCCGGGTTTTCTTATCTGTTCGCCGAGTACCTCACCAAAAAATTGCAGGTGCTGGGCAAAACGGCGTTTATTTCCGGGCCGGGCGATAGCAGGAATATCTTTCTCAGCAACGCCGCGCGCTATCAGGTCTTTATTGCCGTTTCCCGCAGCGGTGAAACCGAGCAGGTGCTGGACAAAGCGCGGATCGCAAAAAACGTCGGGATGACGGTGGTGGCCTTTACCCGCGCCTCGGCAAACACGCTGGCAGGCATGGCGGATTTACATTTCGCGTTATATGACGAAGCGGTGCACTACGCCGCCGAAGCCGCGGGGGTGACGTCGTTTGAGTCGAATCTGGTCCTGCTGATGGATTTACTGCTACTGGAAGCAACGGGGTGAGGCTTCACCCCGAGGTATTCAGATAATGCGGTTGGTTTTGAGATCGCGCAGGAACCCGCCCCAGCGACGCTCATAGAACGGCGTGATGTGTTCGGTAATAAAGTGGCTAATGCCTTTCTCGCCTTTCTTCACCTGACAGATATCAATGGGTTCATCGCCCGGCAGCGTGTCGGTAGCAACACTTCCCGCCGCCTGGATAATCTCGTCAATGTCGCCGTCTGCCTCAATGCCAATCAGCAGCACCGGTTGTTCATCGGCGCTCTCTTTGATGGAGCAGAGAAACGCGCGTTTCACTGGCTTGATGGTTTTGAAGAGCGTGGTCAGAGAATCGATCATCTGCGCGGGCGGTTCGGCCACTTCAGAAAGCAGCAGCGTTTCGCCCCCTTCCAGCACCTCTTGCGTGCTGAGCGGGTTGCCCTCCTCACCAATCAAATGGCTGATTTCACGCGGGGTGAACTCTTTGCCGGTCGGCAGTTTGGCGTTGAGGAACAGTGTTTCGCCCAGCGTCATTTCAAACAGGGTGCGCACGGGCATAACCACAAACGCCTGTTCGTCTTCCACCGCTTGCTGAAGAGCCTCAAGAGAGGTGAAGAACGGGATCACTGACGTGCCATCGTCTTTTTCCCAGTGCAGCAGATCCAGCGCGCTGTCTTCAACAACCTGCTCGCCTTCCGCCGCGGTACCCGGCACCCAGACGGTGGACTCCAGCAGCGTGCGGAAAAATGCCGGACGGTGGGCAGGCTCGGTCGCCGCCTGTTCCAGCAGGGTTTCTAATTCATTTTTGGTTTCGGACATAACAATTCCAGATGTCGAATTTCCCCCTCACCCCGGCCCTCTCCCTCAAGGGAGAGGGAGCAAACCATCGCCTCTCCCCGTAGGAGAGGGTTAGGGTGAGGGCAAAGAGCCTTACTCTGCCGTCAGCAGGTTCGCAATGGTACGCACGCCCAGGCCGGTCGCCCCCGCAGACCACTGTTCAACCGCCGCTTTACGGTAGGTGGCCGAGCAGTCGATGTGCAGCCAGCCTTCCTGATAGTTCTCAACAAAGTGAGACAGGAAGCCTGCGGCGGTGCTTGCTCCGGCCGGGTAGGCCGCGCTGGCGGTGTTGTTCAGCTCGGCAAAGTTCGACGGCAGCTGGCTGCGGTGGAACTCGGCCAGCGGCAGACGCCAGAACGGCTCGTTTTCTTCGGCGGCACTCGCCAGTACGCGGGCCGCCAGCTTGTCATCAAAGCTGAACAGCGCATGGTAATCGTTGCCCAGGGCGGTTTTCGCCGCACCGGTCAGGGTTGCCATATCGATAATCAGCTCCGGCTTCTGGGCAGAAGCGTCGATCAGGCCATCGGCCAGCACCAGGCGGCCTTCCGCATCGGTGTTCATCACTTCGACGTTTTTGCCATTACGGTAGCGAATGATATCGCCCAGCTTGAAGGCGTTGCCGCTGACCATGTTGTCCGCGCAGCACAGGTACAGCTTCACGCGTTTGTTCAGACCACGGGTGATGGCGAAGGCCAGCGCGCCGGTAATGGTTGCCGCGCCGCCCATGTCGGACTTCATGGAGTCCATAAACGCGCTCTGCTTCAGGCTGTAACCGCCGGTATCGAAGGTGATACCTTTACCCACCAGGCAGGCGAAGACAGGGGCTTCTTTATCACCGGTTGGGTTGAAGTCCAGCGCCAGCAGCACCGGCGGGCGCTCCGAGCCGCGGCCCACGGTGTGGATGCCCATATAATTCTGCTCGCGCAGATCTTCGCCTTTGGTGATGCGGTAGGACATGTTGTCGCCCGCCACGCCGCACAGCAGGTCAACCGCGCGCTGCGCCAGCTGCTCAGGGCCGAGCTCTTCCGCCGGAGCGTTGATGGTGTCACGCACCCAGTCGATAATTTTCAGGCGGTTTTCCAGCTCTTTCTGTCCGGCTTCGTCGAGGCTCGCCCACTCGATTTTGCGGGTGCCTTTCGGGCCTTTGTATCCCGCCCAGAATGCCCAACTGCGGTCGGTATCCCAGCCTTCACCGTCAAGGGTCACGTGCTTAATGCCCAGACCGTCGATTTTGCGCGCGGCGCGCTGAATCAGCCCGGTGTCATCTTTGCCGGTAAGGTGCAGGGTGATGCCGTCGTGAGTGATGCTCCAGGCGGCTTTCTCACCCCAGCGCGCGTCGGCAGGCTGAGTGGAGAGCGTAATCTTCATCGCTTCGGTCATTTTATTTATCCTTATTAGCAAACGGGCCGCCTGAAGGCAGCCCGTTAAGTGATTTACTCTGCTTCATCTAACCAGACTAACAGAATCGCCTCCAGAATTTTTTCATTGGATGCGCTGGGATCGTCATCAAAATCCTCTAACTCGCAGATCCACTGATGCATGTCGGTGAATCGGACGGTTTTCGGATCGAGATCCGGGTTTGCGTCGTAGAGCGCTTCGCCGATTTCACGGCTGTCAGTCCACTTCAGTCCCATATTAGTGCTCGCGTGCGTGGTTGATGGTGTAACGTGGGAATTCCACGACCAGATCTTCATCGGTAACCTGCGCCTGGCAGCTTAAACGGCTGTCCGGCTCAAGGCCCCATGCTTTATCCAGCATGTCGTCTTCATCTTCGGTGCTCTCGGCAAGAGAGTCGAAACCTTCACGCACGACGCAGTGACAGGTTGTACACGCACAGGATTTTTCACAGGCGTGCTCCACTTCGATACCTGCACGCAGGGCAACATCGAGAATGGTTTCACCGGTCTTCGCTTCCAGAACTGCGCCATCCGGACAGAGGTCCGCATGAGGCAAAATAACAATCTTTGGCATATTAAACCTCGTCCACGGACTGGCCTTTCAGCGCGACGCGGACAGATTTGTCCATGCGGCGTGCGGCGAAGTCCTGGGTTTGTTTATCAACGTTTTTAATGGCTTCTTCTATTGCGTCAGCGTCATTGCCTTCGGCGACGGCGCTTAAGTGCGCAGCCGCCTCGTCAATCACCTGACGCTCAGCGGCGCTGAGCAGCGCGGCATCGGCAGTGAGTGCACCGTTCAGGCTTTCCAGCACGCGTGCGGCTTCAACTTTCTGTTCAGCCAGCATACGCGCCTTCACATCCTGCTCGGCGTAGCTCATTGAATCCTGAATCATGGTGGCGATTTCGCCGTCGGTCAGGCCGTAGGACGGCTTCACCTGGATGGACGACTCCACGCCGGTCGATTTTTCCATCGCCGTGACGCTAAGCAAACCGTCAGCATCGACCTGGAAGGTGACGCGAATGTGCGCCCCGCCCGCAGGCAGCGCCGGAATGCCGCGCAGCGCAAAGCGTGCCAGTGAACGGCAGTCCTGCACCAGCTCGCGTTCGCCCTGCATCACGTGGATGGACATCGCGGTCTGGCCGTCTTTGAACGTGGTAAATTCCTGCGCGCGCGCCACCGGAATGGTGGTGTTGCGTGGAATGACTTTCTCCACCAGACCGCCCATGGTTTCTAATCCCAGCGACAGCGGGATGACGTCCAGCAGCAGCATTTCGCTGTCCGGCTTGTTGCCAACCAGAATATCGGCCTGAATAGCGGCACCCACGGCAACCACTTTGTCCGGGTCGATGGAGGTAAGCGGCGTGCGGCCAAAGAATTCGCCTACGCGTTCGCGCACCAGCGGTACGCGGGTAGAACCGCCGACCATGACCACTTCCAGCACCTCGTCTGCCTCAACGCCCGCATCTTTCAGTGCGCGGCGGCAGGCCAGCAGCGTGCGTTTAACCAGCGGAGCAATCAGATCGTTGAACTGGTCCCGGGTGATGTCACCCTGCCAGCCCGCCACATTCACGGTAACAGTCTGCGCATCGCTCAGGGCGATTTTGGCGTCGATGGCTGCATCCAGCAGTTCACGCTGTACGCGCGCATCGCTGCGATCGGCAATCCCCGCCTGCTCGCGGATGTAGTCCGCCAGCAGATGGTCAAAGTCATCGCCGCCCAGCGCGGAGTCGCCGCCGGTCGCCAGCACTTCAAACACCCCGCGGCTCAGGCGCAGGATCGAGATATCAAAAGTACCGCCGCCCAGATCGTAAACCGCAATGACCCCTTCCTGACCGGAGTCGAGGCCGTAGGCAATCGCCGCCGCCGTCGGTTCGTTCAGCAGGCGCAGCACGTGCAGGCCCGCCAGACGCGCGGCGTCTTTGGTGCCCTGACGCTGTGCATCATCAAAATAGGCCGGCACGGTAATGACCACACCGTCCAGATCGCCGCCGAGCGTCGCCGTGGCACGGGCCGCCAGCGCTTTGAGGATATCCGCAGAAACACGAATCGGGTTAAGCAGACCGGCCGCCGTGGCGATCATCGGCAGGCCATTTTCACTGGCCTGTAACTGATACGGCAAATGCGGGTAGCGGGTCTGGATATCGGCCAGCGAGCGGCCCATCATGCGCTTCACGGAGCTGATCGTGTTGGCCGGGTCGCGCGCGGCGTTTGCGCGGGCATCAAAGCCCACCGCGTGGCCCTGCTGCTGGTAGTGGACTACGGAAGGCAGCAGATGGCGGCCCTGCTCGTCAGCCAGCGTCTCCGCCTGGCCGCTGCGCACGGTCGCCACGAGGGAATTGGTGGTGCCAAGGTCGATCCCCACCGCCAGACGACGCTGGTGCGGTGCGGCACTTAAGCCCGGCTCACTGATTTGTAATAAGGCCATAATTGCTTCCGAAAATTAAAAATCGAGCAGCTTTTCTTCGAGTTGTTCAGCGCTGCTTCGCAGTTTATCGAGAAAACGGAGTTTACGCACAGTATCTGCCGCCACATCCCACGTCTCGTTGTTCAGTTGCGCCACCATCTGCTGATGGCGGGTATCAAACATGCCCTTCACGCGCTTGATAAAACGTTCCAGGCGCGCTTCGTCTTTCGCCTGTTCAATCTCATCCAGTTCTTCGCGCAGTTCCAGCTGTTCCATCAGAAACGCCGTGTCGCGTACCGTGTGCTGCTCACTTGCGAGATCAAACCCGTGAAGCGACAGCAGATACTCTGCCCGCGCCAGCGGATGGCGCAGCGTCTGCCAGGCCTGGTTGATGGTTGCAGAGTGTGACACCGCCGCCAGCTGCTCTGCCTGCGTACCGCTGGCAAATTTGTCCGGGTGGTACTGACGCTGCAAATCCTGGAAACGGATCGTCAGGGCCTGCAGATCGATCGGGTATTGAGCGGGTAATCCGAAGAGAGTGAAGTAATCCATAACAATCTCATGGGTAGCCAGTTAGAACAAACCCCACGCGCAGCGGTAGAGCCACGGTGGGGTTATACCTTCTTACTTCGCGCTGCAGATGCGTTGTCTGCACTCGTTCACCCCGGTCACTTACTTAAGTAAGCTCCCGGGGATTCTCTCGCTTGCCGCCTTTCTGCAACACGAATTAATCGGTATAACAGCGGAACGCGGTTAAACGTGGAAGCTTTCGCCGCAACCACACTCGTCTTTAACGTTCGGGTTCGTGAATTTGAACCCTTCATTCAGGCCTTCTTTTACAAAGTCCAGCTGAGTGCCGTTGAGGAACTGCAGGCTTTTGCCATCGACCACCACCTTCACGCCCTTGTCTTCAAACACGGTGTCGTCAGACGCCGGTTCATCAACAAACTCCAGTACGTAAGCCAAGCCAGAACAGCCGGAGGTACGTACGCCCAGTCGCAGGCCAAAGCCTTTACCACGGTTCGCCAGAAAAGAGCTTACTCGCGCGGCAGCGCTGTCGCTAAGGGTAATCGACATACTCAAACCTCAATTATTTTGCTTCACGTTTGCTTTTGTAATCCGCAATGGCGGCTTTGATCGCGTCTTCTGCCAGAATTGA